>JADMIO011851683.1_pt1 | contig 115438 bp, 100 predicted proteins | sample 8958161 | NCBI WGS metagenome assembly JADMIO01 (sample SAMN16585339, study PRJNA669376) | soil metagenome | isolation source: Crop rotation soil | place: USA: Cullars Rotation, Alabama | collected 2011 | reverse complement strand
AAGCTTCGGATCCCACTGTGCTGGAAAGAGATCCCTCGCTGCGCTCGGGGGCGCACTTCCTACAAAGACAGAGTCAGTGCCGCGCACCTGCCCCCAAAACTCTCCGCCAGCAACAGCACGGTATCCGCAGCCGGCCGGCAGCCCAGTGTTGCCACGCGATGCGGAGGCAACTCAGGGTCGGTTTGTTCGGATCCCAAAGTCGGCGGCACGACGCCCTGATGCAGCGCCAGGATCGCGCCCACCATCTCCACTGCGGCGCTCGCCCCCAGGCAGTGCCCCAGCGCCGGCTTCATGGAAGTGGCGGAATCGTCACTAGACTCCCGCCGAATACACTGGCCAGCCCGCGGCATTCCGCTGCATCGTTGAGTTGGGTACCGGTTCCGTGCGCCTTGATCCAGCCCGGCTCTCCTCCCAGTCCTGCCAGCGCCTCTCCCGCCGCCTCGGCCACCCCGGAGCCCGATGGGTCAGGCGAGGTCATGCTGTAGCTCTCGCAACTCATGCCGTATCCGCGAATGACGGCCCAGGGCCAGGCTCCCCGGCGACGCGCATGATCTGCGCTCTCCAGCACCAGAACGCCTGCGCCCTCACCCAGGACCGTGCCCTGTCGGCGCGGATCGAACGGCCGGCAGGGGACATCACCCGGGTCGCGGGATCCCAGAATTCCAGCGGCCTCGAAGCTGGCCAGGACCTCATCATGCAGTGGACATTCAGCGCCACCGACAATCACCAGATCGAGCCGGCCCGAGCGGATCTTCTCCACTGCTTCGGCTAGGGCATACGCTGCCGACACACTGCCGGCCGAGAGATGCAGCACCGGTCCCCTCAACTCGTGCAGCTGAGCGAAGGCAGCTCCGCCGGCTCCCGGCATGTAGCGCACCAGCTGGCTCGGCCGAGCCGATCGCTTCACTTCAGCGTGCTCGGTGAGCAGATCGGCCAGCGCACCGAGGGAAGACCCCTCCAACACGCCACACCGTCGGGGATCGAAGTGCCCATCCTTCAGACCGGCGTCGTGGAATGCTTCTTCACCCGCCTGAAGGAAAAACCGGGCACTCCGATCGAGGTGGCGACCCGCCGGATGCCGGCGAGGTGTCGGCGCCAGCCCGGCCGGTCTGCAGCCCAGGGAAGGAATCGAACGAACCGCGCTCCGCCCTCCCATCAGCAAAGCACAGAGTGGCGCCACTCCGATACCCGCCGCACTGACCGCGCCGATGCCGGTCACCCATACTCCGTCGCTCATTGGGCTCGGCCCAGACGGAGGAGCGCATCATTCATCCGGGCCACCGCCAGCTTCGAGGCTCCGTGAGGCTGGGCGACTATCGCGCTGAGCAGCTGGCTATTCGCAGGGGTCGAGTTGGAGCCATGTAACCGATACCAACCGCTGGACTGGACCAGGTAAGAGCGCACCTGGCCGCGGTTGGGATCGGGCAGCCGAAATGTCAGCTCCGCTCCATCCCGATATTCCATCGCGAAGTAGTTCTGGTCCGTGGTGGCTAGCCGGCCGAGTACATCGTTGCCGGAACGATCCACCGCTGACTCCGGATAGATCTCCCGCACGGTGAACGGCGCAGCCGGAGACGAGTCCAGAGCCACCTGGTCGATCAGCCAGAACGACGGCGCAGATTCCAGCCGGATGCGAACACTGTCGCCCACGACCCTGGAGAGGTCGAGCGAGAAGACCTGGCGTTTGGAGATCTCGGGTCCCGCTTCCCAGATATAGCCCTGGCGTTCCCATCTTCCATTCTTCCAGACCGAAACGCCGAGGAAACCCTCCTCCGCCGCAAGTGACAGGTAACCATCGGCCAATCGCGGGAAGCTTGCGAGCGAGTCGAACCAGGCCTGCGTCTCCTGCCCGTGAGCCGCGACCAGCTCCTGCATGAGGTAGGCGGCCCAGGGCGTGTTATGTCCGTCCACCACCAGCCGTGCGTTTGCGCTCCTCGGCCGGGGGAAGACCAGAGTCAGCCCGTCACGGATATCTCGGCCGACCGTGGTGTCGCGACCGGCAGGATTCGATTCCCAGCTCCAGCCATCGGCTCGGCGTACTCTGTCGAGAGCATCCGCCCCGCGGAAATCCTGAGCAGATGCCGGCGGAATAAGGCTGCCCAGCGTGTGAATGTGTCCATCTGCATCGGGGGCAACCGTAGAGCCCGAGGGATGATCGACAACCAGCAACGAAAGCCGGTCGAGGTAGTCGGTCTCATCCAGCTCGTTGCCGACGCGGAGGCGTAGCATCCCGTTCTCTGGAGCGGCATAGACGAGGTTGTCGACGTCGGTTCTCGCCAGCGCCGGGGCGATTGCTCCGCCGAACGTACCCGAGTCGAGTCGCCATCCGGTACCGTCCCAGCTGTAGACCAGGGGGCACGAGGCTCCCCCCAACCCTGAGCCCGAGCCAGTAGAGGGGGCTGCCTGGTCGTCGCCTTGGGCAGCGGCGGCCACCAGCATTGCCGTCAGGCCCAACCCGCCCACCAGCAATACGGTCTTGCCGCCACTGACCCGGTTGAGGGCAACCGACTTCACGTCCGTCAGTGGAATGGTTGTCCGGCTGCTGGAATCCTTCGCGGCGGAAGGATGTCCGGACAGGCTGTCTCCGCTGACAGTTGCCTTGGTGAGATCGAGAGTACTGCCGTCGGCGCGGGTGATCCTCACGTGATCGCCCGGTGCGATGGCGTCGGCTGGGGCAGCCGATTGCGTCTTCCAGCTGGTGCAGCCGGCCAAGGCGAGAACGAACCCGAGAACGAGCCGAGACACGCTGACCTCCGTCGCAGGGGTGAACCAGTAAGCCCAGGCGAACACTAGGGTCAGGATCTCAAGCCGACCTCAAGTTCCGAGTCTGCTGAACACTTGAGGGTTCCTTGAGGCCTGCTCTCCAGACTTCCTCCCACGAATACAGGACGATCTGTGCGTGCCCACTCGAAATGGAGGCTGAAGAGGTGAAATTCGATGGTGTCGGCGCTCAGGAGCTGGCTTACCTGAGCGTGAGTGGTAGGGCACTGGCGAGCGGCTTCCTGGAGAGCCCTAACGGCCACGCCATCGCGATCTACATTCCCAGTGACACCGCACGCATCGCAGCCGAATGCCGGCGAAAGGTTCCAGCGTGATGACCTTGCCGCATGGCAAAAGATTGTCGGGGAGTCTGCTGCTGGTGGTCATGGCCTGCGGTGGCACTGAGCCGCCGGATGGCGTGCCTTCTCCGCCGGGCACCGAGATCGTCTTCCAGGGAGGCGACAGCACCAGCTTCGACATCTACGTGGTGAACGCGGACGGCTCCGGACTGACCCCGCTGACCCACGACGCGGAGGCCGATCTTGCCCCTTCCTGGTCGAGTGACGGCCGGCAGATCTACTTCCTCTCCCGCAATCGCAGCGGCGCCGGGACCTCGGGCCTTTACGCCATGAACGCTGACGGGAGCGGCCGGCACCTGGTGCTCGACGGCTTCGGTGGCCTGTACGACGTCTCACCCGACGGGACTCGAATTGCGTTTGGAGCCAGCGGACCCCAGGGCAACCAGGACCTGTTCGTCATGAAAGTGGACGGCTCCGAGCCGACCTTGATCTTCGATGTCCCCTGTGACTATACCCTGGTCCAATGTATGGACATCGACGCGTTGGCCTGGTCTCCCGACGGGCAGCGTATTGCCTACTCCGTGTTCTATAGGGGTCACGGCCTCTTTGAGTACGGCCTGATAGGAGTCGTGAATGCCGATGGGACCGGGCAGGAATTTCTGACTACCAGCGACCTTCGCTGCTTCGGGCCGGCGTGGTCGCCCGATGGCCAGCGGATCGCCTTTTCGTCCGCAAACACCAGCACGATCCCTGTTCGGGACGGTATGGCGCTCGAGGTCATGAACGCCGATGGGACCGGCCGCACAGCGCTGCAGGTCGAAGGGAGCTCGCCCTCCTGGTCACCGGACGGACAGTCCCTTGTCTTTGCCCAGTTCACGCCGGCGGGGTGGGTGCCGGCAGGACCGAGCGAGATTTTTGTAGTCAACCTGGACGGGACCGGTCTTCGCCAGTTGACCGATGCACCGGGGGAGGAGTTGGCCCCTGATTGGAACGCCACTGCACCCTAACTACTGGATACGCGTGCTGCTGCTTCGATCACCCGCATGCGCTGTCCGGGCGTGAGCATGTCCTGCTCGACTACCTGGCGCACCACCCGCGCCAGAAAGCTGTAGCCCCGGGTCTCCGACACTAGCCAGCGGTGCCACTCCAGCTCATCGAGTATCGGCGTGAGCTCTTCCAGAGACATACCCGCGATCTGCGACAGCAGAGGGGGTGAGATCCGATCGCCCAGTACCGCGGCTTGGGAAAGCACCTGCTGCGCCGCGGGACTCAGCCGCCGAAATCCAATGCGGATCGCCGCCACCACCACGTCGGGCAGGTCACCGGGAAGCGTCTGATCCAGTGTCCTGAGCGGTTCCGGCCAGGCACCCGCGGTGCCCTGCAGATCCATCCCTTGAGCAATGGCTTGAAACAACTCCACGGCGAGCAGCGGGAGACCGGCGGAATCGAGAGCGACCCGGCGGACGACCCGGTCGATCTCTTCACCGCCATAGCGGGGCAGCATGAGCTGCGCCAACGATCGGAGCGCGTCGCCGTCGAGGTTCGACAGCAACACCGCCTTGCCGAAGAGATCTCGGCCCAGATGGGTGCGCAGCTCATCCAGCTCCGCTCTAGCCGGGTGAACATCGGCCGCGAGGATCACGAGCAATGGGGCGGATGCCAAGTCTCGCAGCATGGCGATCAGGGCGAGCAGCGAAGCACGATCCAGCCAATGGGCATCATCCACCACTACAGCCACCGGTTGCTCGTCGGCGGCAGCCCGCAGGACCTCACTCAGCGCACGGCCGGGTGGAAAAGGCGTGCCGTTTTGCGGCACCGAGCCGAAGCGGTCCTGCCATTCGCTCAATCGTTCGACGAATGCCGCCAGCGCCGACGGAGGCGCTGCCGCAACTCCGGGCACGTTGTTCAGTCCGCTCCGGGCGAGCGCGAACACGCCGCCCCACTCCTCCGCCTGATCGGCTTCAACCGCCCGCACCGCAGCGATCGCCACGCCGTCGAGCCGGAGACGGGAGAGCAGCTCCTCGGAGAGCCGGGTCTTGCCGCTCCCGCTGTTACCCTCGATCAACAGCGCTGCCGCGTGACGATCGGCCTGCGCCGCCCGGGCGGTCTCGACCAGCTGGGAAAGCTCTGCCTCTCTGCCCACCAGTGTGAAGCGGGCCAGGCCGCTGTCCTCCTTCCTCCTCCCCAAGGTCTGCGGACGGATCGATCGCTCCTGCCGTATGCGCTCAGCCAGCGTCCGGGTCTCGGTGCTCGGGGTGGTCCCCAGCTCATCCCGGAGCCGTGCGGAGAATCGCTCGAACTGTTCGAGAGCGCCGGCCCGGTCGCCGGCGAGCATCAGACTCTTCATCAAGGACTGGAGCGCGAGCTCCGATGTGGGGTCCAGCGCGAGAGCTCGAGCCGCCACGGGCGCGGCATCGGGCGCCCGGCCCCAGCGGATCAGCTGTTCGGAGTGGTTGATCAGTACCTCGATGGAGCGTTTGCGAACCGCCGTGCGCTCCTGGTCCAGCCAGTCATCGAAACCTGGGGCCGTTGGGACGGAAAAGCCTTCCAGGAATTCACCCCCCACCATGGCAGCGGCCTGCTCCCACGCACCCGTCCCCGCCAGGCTCTCGAAGCGCTCGAGGTCGAGGTGGACGGTTTCCGGCGCGAGACGCAGACGTCCGGCCTCGGTAATGACGGAGGTCTCGCCCAGGTAGCGACGAAACAGGCTGATGGCCGCGGTGAGCGAGTGGCGGGCGGCGGTCTCCGGCTTCTCGGGCCAGAGGAGAGCGACCAGATGGTCCCGGCTTCTGCTCCGCGGCGAGCGGGCGAGATAGATCAGCAAGGCAAGATGTTTTCGCCACAGGAGCTCGGGTGGAGCAGGGGCGCCGTCGACACTCAGCTCGACCTGTCCGAGGGTCTGACCCGAGATCACGCGGTGCAGCTCCGCGAGACCGTTCGGGCCTGCTCCAGCAGGGAATTCATGATGGGCTCAGCACGGGACCAGAGCTCCACCACCCTGCCCACCATCGCGCAGCCAGACCTGCGCTCGGCCGGCAATGCTGCGGGACGAAGGAGCAGCCGGCTCCGCCGGAGTCGGGCGACCACGCCGAGCATTCCATCGATCTCACCGGCCTGGGGAAACCCGGTGGGCCAACCGACGATGTCCGAGTTCTCGTGCCAGCGCAGCTCCTGCTCGGCTCGCGCTGTATCGCCCAGGGCGAGCGACCAGTCTCCCCGCAGCAGATGAAACGCGGAACGGGCGAAGGGATCGCTCGGACGGGTGGCATTGATTGCGGTGTCCAGGGAATCGGAAAGGGCGAGTGCTTCCTTCCATTGCTTGGCCGCTGCGAGCGACATCGCTCGGGCGAACTGTTCCAGGTCCCGCGCCGCGGACCCCCCAGAGAGGAGTCGTGCTCGCCACCGCTCTATGCCCCCGATATCAGATCTGAGATACGAGGCGAGCGCGAGCACCCATGCGGCCCGGTGACCTAGCGCGGAGTCGCCGGCCGTCGCTGCGAGCCTGGACTCCCAATCCTTGCCTCCCTCTGGCAGAAGTAGCCCGACTCCCTGCAGCACGACTCTCCACTCAGCCTGCTCCAGTTGCGCTTCCCGTTTGTCCAGCAGATGCAATCCTGTATCCAGCTCCGCAGTGGCCGCCGCCGGACGACCCAGAGTCATTAGTGCCAGCGCCCTGCCGACATGAGCGCTGGCCTGCCGTGCCGAGTCTGGCGTTCCGGTCGTGAGCAGCACGTGGCCGAGCGCCAGCTGCGACTCGGGGATGTCGAACCAGGAAACCCCGGTGCGGAAGAGCCGGGCGATGCCATCCAGCTGAGCCGAATCCGCGGTCCAGGAGAGGAGCCGGTGCTTGAGCCCGGCGCGGGTGGGAGCAAACCGCTCGTCAAAGGCCAATCGGGAGAGGGCGAGTACGTCGGGGTCGCCGGGCGAAGGATCGGCGGTTATACCCTGCCGTATCCCCAGCAACTCTCTGGCGTGCTGCCTTTCGCCCTGCCGGATCCTGGCGCACACGAGGTGATCGTAGGCCAGCGCCAGCAGTGAGTCCTGCGCGATGGCGTTGTTCATGGCCTGAATTCCGTCCGCCAGCGTCCGCCCAACCAGTGGTCCCCGGTGGAAGACTTCTTCGGCGTACAGCAGTCGGGCGTACGCGTCCTCGGGGAAGCGCGCGATGGCGAGCTCGAGCTGCCGCAGGCGCTCCCCGACATTCGGCTGCCTCAGCGCCGCAATAAGAAGCGCATCCAGCGGACGCAGCCTCGCGCCCGGTCGTTGATACAGTGGTTCCAGATCGTCTGCCGGCAGCCGGCGCAGAACTCTGACGTTGGCCAGGCGCCACGCAGCCAGCGCAAAGCTGGAGTCGAGCGTCAATGCCGCCTCGAAGTGCTGTTCCGCCCGAGCCCACTGGTCACGGTCGAACGCTTCGTCGCCCTGAATGAACTCACGCAAGGCTGGCAGCGGTTCGTTGCCGAGGTCGCCAACCACTCGATACGAGCCGGCCAGCTGAGGCGCGATGGACCGGACCAGCACGAGAGCCAGCGTATCACTCAGCTCACCGAGATCGGCCTGATGCGACCGCACCTCTGGCAACGGGGTGACCCGGCCACCTCCTTCATACAGCGTGACCCGCACTCGCAGGCTGTCACCCTGATGCTCCACGATGCCGTGGGTAACCCAGTGCGCCCGAAGCTCCCGCGCTGCCTGTGCCTTCTCCTCCGCCCGTGAAGTCGGGCCCTGACGGTCGGACCATTGATCCACTCGGCGAGCCGAGGTGAGCGATAGCCCCGGAAGATTGTCCAGGTTGAGCTGCACGAGATGAGCGAGGTCTCTTCCATCATTGCCGCCGTCGGGCGACTCGAAGGGAACAATGGCCAGCTCTCGCGGGATCGGAGACGGAGCTCGCGCGGCTCTGGCCGGCCACCAGGCCGAGACGACCAGGACAAGCGCGGCGGCGAGGCCAGCTACCAGCATGCGCCCGCGTACCCGCGAGCGGGTGCCGGCCTTTTCCAGTGCGCTGGCGAACGACGGCGCGTCAGGCCAGCGCTTTGCGGGAGACGATTCCAGAGCGCGGGCAAGCGGCGCTCGCAAACGGCGCGGCACGGCAGACCACCTGGTCAGCGTGGATGATTTGGCTTCCGGCCACAGCCGATTGGTCAGCGCCTGATAGAGAAGCAGTCCGGTGCAGTAGAGGTCGTCGTCTCCGGCTCGAGAGTCGGGCGCAAGCTCGAAGCCGGTTAACACGAAGCTGTCGGTCAGGGCGACGATGTTCTCCGGCCGGATATCCAGATGGGTGACGCCTCGGCGGTGGGCCGCGCCAATCGCGCCCAACAGGTCCAGGCCGAGGCGAATGGCTTCGGAGGGCGAGAGCACGCCGTAGGCGAGGCGATCCGACAGCGGCTCCCCGGCAGGGAAGTCGCGCACGTAGTAGAGCAGTCCATCGCGCTCGCCGAGATCGTGAATGGCGACGATGTTCGGGTGACTCAATCCGGCCAGAATGCGAGCCTCGTTCTGAAACCGTCGGGCGAGTGCATCGCCGGCCGCGGCTCTGTCGATCGCCTTGATCGCCACAGTCCGCTGGAGCGAACGATCCTTGGCCAGGAAAAGCCCGGTCCCCTGGACGTCACTCAGCTCGCGATCCACCTCGTATCGATTGCCGAGGGCGGCTTTGACCCGGTCGAGCAGAGATTCGGGCTTCGTCACCCGCAGCCTCGTTGTTGCAGAGCTCGAGTCTCGGCAAGCAGTGCATCGAATGCCGGCTCCGCGCGGCTCCAGCTCCGAGTCAGCTCGGCCGTCAGGCGGCAGCGTGCTTCCATATTGCCGGACCTGGCTGCCAGTCTCGCGCGCTTGAGCCGGCCGAGATTTCCCAGTGGCCAATCCACTTCTCCTGCCTGCGCCACGGTGCTGGGCCAGCCGACGACGTCGAGGTTCTCATACCAGAGCCAGGACCGCTCAGCTGATACCGCCTGGTTCAACCTCTCGAACCAGTCTCCCCGCTGCAGGTGAAGCGCGGCCCGGAAAAAGGGGTCACCCGCCTTGCCGGCAGAGTCAAACGCGAGAGCGGGCTCCGACAGCTGCAGCGCCGCTCCGGCCTTTCCGGCCAGAGCCTCCTGCATGGCGAGCAGTAGAGCATGGAACGGATTCGGCTCCAGCGTTTGCGACGCCACCAGCCGGAGCCAGGGAGCGGCCCTCGTGGAGTCGCCTCGAGCCAGGGCGTCGAATCCCAGGGCCCACGCCGCGCGCAATGCCCGGGTACTGTCCCGGGCCAGCTGCACCAGCACTCGGCGACCCCGCTCGATTTCGGCGCCGGCAACTCCAGGCAGACCGAGTGCCGGAGGAATGACCCTCCACTCGGCCGACTGCTGTTTTGCTTCGGTGTGGTCGGACAGCAAGGCTACCGCTGCATCGAGTTGGGCCAGCGCTTCATGGGGCCGGCCCATGGTCATCAGCGCCAGTCCCACGGCAACATGTCCGCTGCCGTGCAGTGAGTCGGGAACCGAGGAGAGAGCGGCCAGCCGGGAGCCGAGCAGCACGCCGGTCTCGGGAATGTCCATGGAGAAGGCGCCCCGGGCCGCGAGGCTCAAGCCGAACGGTGAATGCAGGACAGGGTGGTCGAGCGATGTGGTGTGGGGGGCAAAACGGGCGCCGTAGGCGATCTCGAGAAACATCGGGAGGTAGATCTCCGACTCCTCCGGCTTTCCCGCCACCTTGTGCAGCGCATCGAGAGTCTGCCGCGCCTCGTGGCTCCGGCCCGAGCGTATCAATGCCCAGGTCAGGTGCTCCAGGGCCGGCGCCAGGGTGGAGTCGAGAGCAACCACCCGCTGCAGTACCGCGATGGCGCTGTCGCGCGAGCGTCCTGCCAGGGGCCCCCGATGGAACAGCTCGTCACCAAAGAAGAGGGCGACATAGGCATCTCGCGGAGCCTGCCGCAGCGCCTCCTGGTAGAGGCCAAGCCGCTGGTCGCCCGAGGGCGCAAACTGCGCCTCGATCAGGAGCCGGTCTTTCGCCGGGAGGCTGCTGTGTCGCGAGCGGTAGAGGGAGAGAAAGCCCGGTGGCAGCGCGCGCTCGGAGCGGGTCGGCATCCAGCGTCGAGCGTTCGCCAGCCGCCACATGGCGAGGACGAAGGTGGAATCGATGCGAAGCGAGTTCTGGTAATGATGCTCCGCGGTGAGCCAGGCGTCCTGTTCCGCTGCCGCCTCGCCCGAGAGGAAATCGGCGACGGCACGAGGGTCCACTCCGGCCAGTCCTCCCCGGTTGCGGGAGAGCTGCTTGGCGTGGGGCAGGATCGCCGCGATGACGCGTAGGCCGATTGTGTCGGCCACTCCCATACGGTCAGCGGTGTCCCCGCGAACGATCGTCTCCAAGCGGTTGCGGCCAGAGGCATCGATGCAGTAGAGCTTGACCTCGATCCCGCCTCGCGAAGGGCGCACCACGCCCCAGACACCGTACTTCGCGCCCCGCTCGCCACTCAGCCGAGCTACCCTGGCAGCTGGTGGGAGCGACGAGGCGCGCCAGTCCTGAAAGCTGGTGCGAATGGGTACCACCGACATGCTGGGCGAGGCTTCCAGATAACTGGCGGTGAGACGGGAGAGATGGTCGCCCAACGTATTGTCGGCCAGCCCCACTGCTTCGAAGGGAAAAACGGCGATGTCGCCGGCTGACCTGGTCTCCGAATTCAAGACGTGCCATACCCCCCAAGTCGAGAGGGCGGCAAGGGGAAGTAGAGCGAAGGCAGAGGAGATGAGAGGCCGGCGCCGCACCCCGGTGAGTGTGCGGGCAAAGCTGCCCGCGTCGGGCCAGCGTTCAGCAGGATCCAGCTCGAGCGCAGGGGTGAGAGCTTGGCGAAGGCTGACTGGCACTCCGGTCCAGTCGGCGTTCTTCGGCTCGGTGAACCGCTCCCAAAGCTGGCCGGTGCAGGCTTCGTACAGGATCAGTCCGACCGCGTAGAGATCGGTCCGAGGGGTGATGGTCCCGCCGGCAAACTGCTCCGGCGCCATGTACGCCGGCGTCCCGATCAGCTGTCCCGGCCGGGTGAGCGCGGTGGAGTCGTCGAGCGTATGGGCGATGCCGAAATCAGCCAGCATCGCCCGTCCATCGGAGAGAAACACGTTGCTCGGCTTGATGTCGCGATGAACGATGCCGTTTTGATGCGCCAGAGCCAGCGCGCTCAGCAGCTCGCGGCCCAGTTTCTGGGTTTCGGGCAGGCTGAGCGGGCCGCGTTTGATCCGGGCGTCGAGCGTCTCGCCCTCGACATAGTCCATCACGTAGTAGACGAGATCACCGGCCTCGCCGGCGTCGTGCACTCTGACGACATGGGGATGGTTGAGCCGGGCGAGGTGCTGCGCCTCCTGGATGAAGCGCTGCACGGCGACCGCTGTGGCGATCTCCTGCCGCAAGGTCTTGATCGCGACCGGGCGATTGAGACGCTGGTCACGTCCGAGGAAGACAGTACCCATGCCACCGGACGCTATGGTCCCTTCGACCATATAGTCGGGAGCTAACGCCTCCTGGAGACGGTCCAGCAGGGAAGGCATAGTCCGGCTTGCTCTGTGGGTTGTGCGTGAAAGATAGCCCCCGGGACGGAGAGCGTAATCCTCGGGCGGACAGGGGCTCAAGTAGTCGGAGTTACTGACCTTCCGTCATTCCGTCCTACCGCCACCCGCCTGGGCATCATGTGAATCGCCGATGCTTCCCTTTGCCTGCTCACCGCCCTAGCCCCGCAGGCTCCGAGGCTCCATCTTGGTGCACCCCACGAGAAAGCATACATGGCTGAACTGCTCGACCGGCTCCAATCCGCCCTGGCCGACCGCTACCGCTTAGGCCGAGAGATCGGCGCGGGCGGAATGGCCACCGTTTATCTCGCCGAAGACTTCCGCCACGACCGCCGCGTGGCACTTAAAGTCTTGCGCCCCGAGCTCGCCGCCGTCATCGGCGCCGAGCGCTTCCTGGCCGAGATCAAACTCACGGCCAATCTCCAGCACCCGCACATCCTGCCGCTGTTCGACTCGGGCGCCGCAGATTCGTATCTCTTCTACGTGATGCCCTTCGTCGAGGGTGAGACCCTCCGGGACCGAATCACCCGCGAGAAGCAGCTCCCCATCGCGGACGCGGTACGGATCGCCACCGAGATCGCCTCCGCCCTCGACTACGCGCACCGACACGGCGTGGTGCACCGCGACATCAAGCCGGAGAATATCCTGCTGCACGACGGCCAGGCGTTGGTCGCCGACTTCGGCATCGCCCTCGCGGCCAGCAAGGCGAGCGGCGCCCGCATGACCGAGACCGGCATGTCGCTCGGCACGCCGCACTACATGAGTCCGGAGCAGGCAATGGGCGAGCGCGAGATCACGCCGCGCTCCGATGTCTACGCGCTCGGCGCCGTGCTCTACGAGATGCTTACCGGTGACCCGCCGTTCACCGGATCGACCGCACAGGCGGTCGTCGCTCGAGTGGTGACCGAGAGCCCGCGGCCCCTGATGTCGCAGCGGCATACGATCCCGCGGAATGTCGAGTCCGCAGTACTGACCGCCCTCGAGAAGCTCCCCGCCGATCGGTTTGCGACTGCGGCCGAGTTCGCCGAGGCGCTGCACGACAAGGGCTATTCGACGACGGTAGCGATTGCCGCGGTACCCGAGGCGGAGCCGAGCAGGGAAACTCAACGCCGCACCCGGCTGCTCCTCCCGGCGCTCGCCACCGCGCTCCTGCTCGCCACGGCCGCCGCTCTTTGGGGTTGGCTCCGCCCGGCACCGGCCCCGTTGATGAGTCAATTCAGCCTCGCGCTGAAGCCGAACCAGAACCTGCAGCCGCCGTTGACGGTTGGCGGCGGGCGCATCGCGCTCTCGCGGGACGGACGCGCGTTGGTCTACAGTGGGCCCGGCGATGGAGGCGCCCGCCTCTGGCTCCGGCGCATGGACCAGCTCGGCGCGACACCGATCGCAGGTACCGAGGCCGCCTCGAACCCGTTCTTATCGCCGGACGGCAACCGGGTAGGATTCATTAAGAACGGCAACGAGGTGCGGGTCGCGTCGCTGGCCGGCGCGCCGACGATCACCCTGACCAACAAGGCCAACAGCACGTCAGGCGACTGGGGCGACGACGGATACATCTACTTCGAGGTGGACTCGGGCCTTGCCCGTATGCGGGCCACCGGCGGAGAGATCGAGCCGGTCTATCAGATGCAGACGAAAGCGAAGGAGGTCGGGGCCGAATGGGTGCACGTCTTGCCCGGCGCCCGCGGCATCCTCTTCCGGCTCCGCCATGTGGGCCAAGGTCCGGCCGACTTCGAGATCATGACGATGCCGCTGCCCCACGGCCCCGCGCGGTCGCTCGTCAGGGGCGTCTACGCGACCTACTCGCCGAGCGGTCACCTGCTGGTGGTCACCTCGGACGGCAAGTTGATTGGGATCCCGTTCGACCCCCACAAGCTCGAGCTCACCGGTGCACCGATTGCACTGTTAGAGGGGATCGGGGTGCGAAACGGCGGCTTCAACATCGACCTGTCGCTCGCCGGGAACGGCACGCTGGCCTATACCACCGGCGGCACGCTCGGTTCTCGCCGGGCGGCATGGGTGAGCCGCGAAGGCGTGGTGACGCCGGTGGACTCCGGCTGGGATCCACAGGGTGTCATTGGGTCAGCGAGCCTGTCGCCCAACGCGAAGGCGCTGGCGGTGACGTTGACGCGGGACGGACGGCGGGACATCTGGGTCAAGCAGCTTCCCTCGGGCCCGTTCTCCCGGATCACCTTCTCCGACACATCCAGCGGCCGTCCCACCTGGTCGGCCGACGGGCGCGACGTACTCTATGTCTCGGACCGCTCGGGCAGTGGTGCCGGCCCACTTTACGCCCGCCGTGCCGACGGCACCGGCTTCCCGCGGTTGCTGACCTCGCGCGATGTCGGACAGGCAACCAGCTCCCGTGACGGGCGCTGGCTGATCCTTCGCACGGCGACGACCACCGGCAGCCCCGACCTCCTCGGCCTCAAGACGGGCGACACCACGGTGGTGCCGCTGGTGGCAAGCCCCGCCGTGGAGCTCTTTCCGGCGCTCTCCCCCGACGGCCGCTGGCTGGCTTACGCCTCGAACGAATCCGGGACCTTTGAGGTGTACGTCCGACCTTTTCCGGAGACCGCGTCGGCCAAGTGGCAGGTCTCCACCGCGGGCGGCAACGAGCCGGCCTGGTCGAGCACCGGGCGCGAGCTGTTCTACATCAACGCCAAGGGCGACATGGTCTCCGCGGAAATCCCAGCGGGTGGCACCTTTTCGGTGGGCAGGCAGCGGATCCTCTTCTCGACCGCGCAGCTCGTGGGCGGAGGCCCGGTCCCCTCGTACTCGCTGAGTCCCGACAATAAGCGGTTCCTCGTACTGCGCGAGGGCGAGGCCGGACAGCCGGGTGAGTTGGTCGTGGCAGAGAACTGGCAGCAGCAGCTCAAGGCGCAGGCGGGACGCTAGGGACAGGCGGTCAGCCGGTCAGACACGGTCAGACAATAGAATCGCTCGGAATGCCTCTCGGACAAGGCCATACCGGCCGGAGTGGCGGCCGTCGCGGTGAGCCTGCTCATCGGGGCGGAAGAATACCTCGCGCCGCTCCGGATCGCATTGAGTCAGCTGGGCCTCGCAGCCTGACGGATCCGTTCACTCTTGACACTCCCGGTCCCGGACGTATCCTCGGGCTCACCTCAGAAGCCAGAAGCTCCCACCCAGGAGGATCCGATGCACGCGACTATCCGTCGTTACTCGACCAAGACCGCTGCCACTACTGACACGGTCGATCAGTTCGTGCGCCGTATCGAAAGCAATTTCCTCCCCCGTATCCATGACATCCCTGGCTTCCACAGCTACGGAGTGATGCGGACCAGCGATACGGAGATCCTCTCCATCACCGTGTTCGAGGATCGTGAGGGATCGACCGAGGCTACCCGCCGGGCGGCGGAGTTTGTGAAGAATGACCCGTTCACGGAGCAGCTGAACAAGCCGGAGGTGATCGAGGGCGATCTGTTGCTGCTGAAAGAGGCGGGGATGGGAGTTCGTTAGCGCACGCTGGGCAGGTCACCCCGTTCCAGGAGGATGAGATGACGCCGCAATCCACTCTGATATCCGAGCGGCAGCTGATCGACGCGGCCAAGTCACCGCTGATGGGCTTCAACCAGAAGAACTGGAATGCGGTGCGAGCCGGTATTACCCCGGACTTCGTGTACGATGAAGTCGCCACCGGGAGAAAGGCAGAGGGGGCCGACCAGGCCGTTGCCGTCTGGCAGGGTTGGGCCACCGCGTTTCCCGATGCCCAGGCCACGTTCGATCGAGAGCTGCCCAGCGGTAACGTCGTCGTGTTCCAGGTGACCTGGCGAGGGACTCACCAGGGATCCTTGCAGGCACCGGGAGGCGCGATCCCACCTACTGGCAAGCGCATCGATGTCCGAGCCTGCATGGTGGTCGAGGTGGCAGACGAAAAGGCCAAAGCGCACTATCACTATTTCGACATGGCGACCCTATTACAGCAGATCGGCGCCTTACCTTAACAGTTCCTCGAACCTCTTATCCCCTCGCAGCGGAGCCCACCGTGGGTCGTATCGTAGCAAGCCGACGCTGAGCTCGGAGGGTACCGAAAGCAGAAATTTCAACTGGTCTACTGCTTCTGATCGCATTCCGACGATCGCATAGATCATGGCGAGTGCCGCCTGGATGTTGGCGCCGCGGTACGCCTCCCGGCTCACCGGCAACAGCTTCACTGCGTTCTCACCTTCCCGCACCGCATCCGCCTTTCGCCCCTGATTGGCGAACACCAGCCCGAGCCGGGCATGGAAATTCGCCTCATCGGGATGCGCCTTCACCTGGGATTCCAGGATGGTGCGTGCCGAGTCGAGGTAGGCACGATCCAGCGAAGTCCGGGCCCGAGCGCGATACATGTCGGCCTTGAGTTGATACAACCCGGCAGTGTCGGCGAAGTCGGCGGTGGTCAGCGCCTCTATCCGGGGCTGCAGGGTGGAATCGGCGATGAGCAGGAAGTTCGGCACCACCGCGAAACTGGCAACCGCGCCGGTTCCCGCCGCCATCCGGCTCATCTCTACCAGGCCCGCGCTTTGTAAGGCCGAGCGAAGTGCTGCTTTCGCCGACTCCAGGCTGTCCTTTCCGATGAGGCATTGGAGCTTGAGCCAGCGGGGGAAGGACAGGTCGGGGGTGATCTCGATCGCCTTGTCGGCGGTGGCACAGGCCAGTTCGTACTTGCGGACCAGGCTGTAGGTCTGCGCCAGGTTCCCGATGGCGTCGGCCGAACGGGGGTTCAACTGCACTGCCTTCTCGAAGTCCGCGATCGAGCCCGCCCATCGTCCCTGGCGCCGCTGCACTGCCGCAGACGCCATGAACAGCTCGGCATTGTTAGGCTGTTTCTCTCGCGCCTGAGCCAGCTCCTGCAACGCGCGATCATAGTCCAGCTTGCCCCAGTAGTAGTAGTAGCCCATTGCCACATGGGGCTCGGGAAGATCGGGACGGAGCCGTAGTGCGCGGTCCGCCGCGGCTTTCGCTTCCGCCAGGGCGGCATCGGTCCGATCGTAGAAAAACCAATACTCGCTGGAGCGCCCCTGAGATACCCGGGCCCATGCCTGGGCGAAGTTCGGGTCCAGATCGACCGCCCGCCGGAACATCTGAATCGAATTGTGAACGTCCGCCTGTCCCGGCCCACGGTTGGCGTACTCGATGCCGCGCAGGTAAAAGTCGTACGCCTTGGTGTCGGCCGTCGGCTGCTCCTTGATCGCCTGCTTCTCCGAGGGATCCAGGGCCAGATTCATCGCACTGGTCACCTGTTCGGCGATGCTGGACTGCACCTGAAACACGTCGGCCAGCTCCGCGTCGTACCGGTTGGCCCAAAGGTGCCGGTCGTCGGCCACCCGGATGAGCTGGGGCGTGACCCGCACCTTGCTGCTCCCGTCGGCCGACTTCTCCCAGCGGACGCTGCCCTCCAGGATGTAGCCGACTCCGAGCTCCTGCCCAATCTGCCGGATACTCTTGGTCGATCCTTTATATGGATCGGTGCTGGTGCGGGAGACCACGCCGAGGTCGGACACGCCGGCCAGCCGGCTGGTGATCTCCTCAGTGAGCCCGTCGGCGAAGTACTGGTCGCCCGCGGCGCCCATGTTCTTGAAGGGAAGCACCGCCAGCATCTTGGTTCCGGGGGTCTCGGCCGGGCGGCGGCTTCGCTGCCAGAGGAACATCCCCATGCTCGCCGTGACCAGCAGTCCGAGCACGAAGGTGAGCCAGGCGGGAACCGGCTTGCGATGTCGAGCCTTTGGAGGGGCCGAAGTCTCGGCCGTCCCCGCAGAAGTCGCAATCGTGGAAGAGGAAGTCATCCCGGCCACATTGGGCGACAATGCCTGCGCCAGCTGCCCCGGCGTGGCGAATCGGTCCGCCGGAATCGTGGCCAGGGCGGTGAGCACGATGCGCTCGAGCTGCTCCGGCACCGACGGCCGGAGCCGGCGAAGACTGGGGATCTCACCCGCCAGTCTCTTGGCGGTGATCGACTGCGCGCTGCCCCCGCTGAACGGAGCCTCGCCGGCCAGCATCTCGTACAGCACGACGCCCAGGCTGTACACATCGGTCTTGCCGTCGATATCGCGCTCGCCCACGGACTGCTCCGGGCTCATGTACGCCGGAGTTCCGACTGCGAATCCAGTGTTGGTGATCTGCTCGCTACCCGCCGCATCGAGCGCGCGACCGATGCCGAAATCGGCGACCAGCGCCTGGCCATCGACCAGGAGGATGTTCTCCGGCTTCACATCGCGATGGATGATCCCATGCCGGTGAGCAAAATCGAGGGCGAGGGCCACCTCCCGGGTAATCCGCACTGCCTCATCGATGGGGAGCTGCCGCTCGCGACGCAGCCGGTCGCGCAGGCTCTCGCCCTCGATGTACGGCATGGTGAACCAGAGATGTGCCGTCCCGCGGCCTTGCTGTCCCGTAGAGCCAGTCTCGGTGGTCCCGCTGTCATGCACTGACACGATGTGGGGATGCTGCAGGCGGGCGGCGAGCTTGATCTCACGGAGGAACCGGTCGGTGCCGAGGGTCTCGGCCATCTCCGGATGAAGCACCTTGAGTGCCACCGGGCGGTCGTGGCGGAGGTCGTGGGCGAGATACACCACGGCCATGCCACCGCGGCCAAGCTCACGCTCGATGCGGTACTGGCCGGCGAGCGCAGCCTGAAGGCGACTCAATCCATCTTGCAAGCGTGTCCTGGGAGAGGTTTGGCCGGAAGGTTACAGCGGTTGGTGAAGCGGCGGAAGGTTGACACCACCGGTACCTGCCGGTACCCTACCGCATCCCCGAACCATCCTCCGAGACGCCGGCTCCCCACAGCGACGCTACGAAGGCTCCCTCCTTATTAGGAAGGTGCATGATGCATAGTGTCGCCTGTCGCACTTCACTCGTCCTTTTGTCCTTACTCGTCGGTGCACTCCCGATCAGAGTCCAGGCCCAGGGTTACCCCACGATGGGTGATCCGATGCCGGACGCCACCCGCGCCAGCCTGGCCGAGTCGGCCCGGCGGTTCAACGAGCTCGCTCCGAAGCTGGTTCAGTCGGCCGGTATCAAGGCAGGCGATCTCGTCACCATCACCGGCGGTCTCCTCATGGTGCGCCAGATGGAAGCGCTGGGCGCCGAAGTACAGAAGGCCGGCGGCCGTCCGCTTCTGTTTTTGGACAGCCCGCGGCTGACCCGGGAGCTCTATGCCAGCGTCCCGGAGGACGTCATCGCCAAGTCACCGACGTCCTACGAGAAGTTCGCGGCCCAGAACGTCGCGGTCGCTTTCTACCTTCCCTCGGGAGAGGACTTCGCCTCGGTGCGGTCGGTAGACCGGCGTTCCCAGGTGGACCAGGCCCTGGCCAAGCTGAACGCTGCGAGTCGGCCGGAGCGAGATAAAGGGATTACTCGAAGTCTGTTCATCGGGATCCCCATGCCTTCCGACACGGCCTCGATCCAGATGGACTACCCCGCCTACGCCGACATGACGTGGACCGCTGTGGATGCCGATTATTCTGCCATCCGGGCCAAGGGCGAAGCGATCAAGCAGATACTTCAAGGCGCCAAGCACCTCAGGGTGACCTCACCGGAAGGAACCGATTTCACCGTAGATCTGGGAAAGCGCCCAGTCGTCGTTGGCGCGGGCCTGGTTCCAGCCGGCACCAAGGGCAACGAAGCGCAACGCTCGGCCGGGCTTCCTGGTGGGACGGTACGGTTTGCTCCGATCGAGACCAGCGCAAACGGCAAGCTCCGCGCAGCGGAAGATCAATGCAGCCAGCCGGTCAAGGATGAGGCAATAGACGTCAAGAACGGCGTGGCAACCAGTGTGACGGCTGGGTCGGACGAGGAGTGCCTCAAGCAGTCGATGAAAGACGCCGGTCGTTTCGGCTCGATCGTGATCGGACTGAACCCTGCGATCCAGTATAGCCACATTCCGAGCTACGGGCCGCAACTCGAAGCCTCGGCCGGAGCGGTATCGCTGAGCTTCGGTTCCAATGGCTACCTGGGTGGCAGCAACCCTCCCGTTGGCGGCGGCTGGACAGTGCCGCTGCTCAAGGCGACGGTCGAGGCGGATGGGAAGGTGATCGTGAAGGATGGCAAGCTGGCGCTTTGAACACGAGTAAGCGCGTTGGTCCGGGTTTCTAACTTCCCGGAAGTGCCCGGCCAACTATCAGGGTGATATTGTCGGTACCGCCGTCTGCGAGTGCATCGTTCAATAGATCCTCGCAGACCTGGCGGGACGACTTCATGGTGAGCAGCCGCTCCCGGATGCGGTCATCCGAGACATGCTGGGTGAGCCCATCGCTGCAGAGAAGTACAACATGGCCCCAATCGGGATTGCGCCGGGTGACCACAGGCTCGGTGTTGCGTCCGCCGATTGCGCTGGAGAGCGTGTGCCCGAGCTTGCTGCTCTTGGCATCTGCCGGCTTCATGACGCCGAGATCGACCAACTCCTGCGCCATGGTCTGATCCCGGGTGATCTGCGTGAGCCGCCCCTGCTCGAGGACGTAGCAGCGGCTGTCGCCCACCTGCAGTAGATAGGCACAGGGCCACACGCCAAGGTAGAGCGTCAGGGTGGTTGCCATGCCCCGATATTCCGGATCCTTCTGGCCCCGGCGCATCAGCTCCCCGTGGCAGCCGAGTGCCGCCTCCTTGAGCGCCTCGAAGAACTCCTCGTCGTCTTGCGCCCTGGTGGCATAGTAGCAGCGCATGCTGCGCTGGACATACTGGGTTGCCGCCTCCACCGCCATCCGGCTGGCCTCTTCGCCTTTGACCCCACCCCCGACGCCATCGGCTACCATCATGAGGAAAGCGAGCCGGTCGCTTTCCCGGGTGACTCCGTCGATGTTGGGGAGGCTGGTTTGCCGCACCACTATCTGCCGTTTCAGGGAGCAGATGAGGAAGTGGTCCTGGTTGTCCTTCCGGACCTTTCCTTGATGGGTGATGCCGTGGACGTCGATCTCCTCGTCATACGGCTTGCGCTGGGGTCCTGCCATGGTGGGCGCGGTCATGATGATTCCGAATCTGCGGTGGGAACCGTGATTACGCCAGTTAACCCATAGTCCAGTCCGAGCGGCGGCTCTATCGTTCGGCGGCTACATTCAGATTAATGGCTTCCTCGTTGGGCAATACCCGCGCTTCCTCCGGCTCCCGGAATCGGCGGACCGGCCTTTTCCTGGCTGGCGACGTAGGCGGGACCAAGACTGCTCTGGCGATATACTCCCCCGACCACGGCCCGCGGTCCCCGCTGGCCTTCTGCCGATTTCCCAGTGCCAAGTACCGGTCCCTCTCGGTCATGGTCCGCGAGTTCCTCACCGGGAGCGGTTTCACCGTCGACGGGGCCTCCTTCGCGGTAGCGGGCCCGGTGATCGGCGGCTCGGCCCGGCTCACGAACCTGTCGTGGGACCTCAGCGAGACCGGGCTTGCGGCGGAGCTGGACCTCCCTTCGGTGCATCTGATGAACGATCTGGACGCAATAGGCCAGGCGGTGCCGGGCCTCGAATCGTCCGAGGTCATTAATCTCAACCCCGGTGAGCCGATAGCCGGCGGCGCCATTGCGGTGGTGGCTCCGGGCACTGGGCTGGGGGAGGCCTTCCTGATATATGACGGCACCCGCTACCGCGCCTTTCCTTCCGAGGGTGGCCATGCGAGCTTCGCTCCCCGGGACGAGCTCGAGGCCGGTTTGCTGGCCTACTTGAAGCGCAGTTTCGATCACGTCAGTGTGGAGCGGGTTTGTTCCGGGCCGGGTCTCCTGCACGTATATCAATATCTGCGAGACTCGAATTACGCCCCCGAGTCGCCCGGAATGAGCCGCGCGCTTGCCGCCGTGGAGCACGCGCCGGCGCTGATTGGAGGTGCCGCGCTGCGACCAGATCCCGACCCGTTGAGCCATGCCGCCCTCGCGCGCTTTGTCTCCATTCTCGGCGCGGAGGCAGGAGACCTCGCTCTCAAGGTGCTGAGCCTGGGTGGGCTCTATCTCGCCGGCGGGATTCCTCCCCGGATTCTCCCCGCGCTCCGGGATGGCGCCTTCTTCAGCGCATTCACGGCCAAGGGCAGGATGGCCGATCTCCTTCGACGAATGCCCGTCTCGGTCCTCACGCTCGAGGCGGCACTCCTTGGCGCGGCGCTTCGGGGGGTGGAGCAGGTGAGCGGCACAGGTAGAGATTCTTCGCTGCGCTCAGAATGACAACGCCAAGTTCCACACCTGCTTACCGCTCACCGCTCACCTCTTTCCAGATTCCCAGTACATTCACCGTATGCAGATAGGCATGATCGGCTTGGGCCGGATGGGTGGCAACATGGTGCGCCGGCTGATGCGCGGGGGACACGAGTCCGTGGTCTACGACGTGCATCCCCCGGCGGTGAAGGCCCTGGCCGGTGAGGGTGCCACCGGCGCCGATTCGTTGGCCGGCTTCGTCAAGGCGCTTCGGCCCCCCAGATTGGTCTGGCTCATGGTCCCGGCCGCGTTGGTGGACCAGACCCTGTCGGCGCTGTCGTCCTTGCTGGCCTCGGACGACATCGTGATCGACGGCGGCAACTCCTACTACCACGACGATATCCGCCGGGCCGCGGAACTGAAGGCGAAGGGCATTCATTATGTAGATGTGGGCACCAGCGGCGGTGTCTTCGGACTGGAGCGGGGATATTGCCTGATGATCGGCGGGGAGCCGGACGTGGTGAAACGACTCGATCCCGTGTTCGCGACCCTGGCTCCCGGTATGGACGCGGCGGCCCCAACTACCGGCCGCAAAGCCGGTAAGGGCACCGCCGATCGGGGCTATCTCCATTGCGGGCCTGCCGGGGCCGGCCACTTTGTGAAGATGGTGCACAACGGTATCGAGTACGGCCTGATGGCCGCGTACGCTGAAGGTCTCAACATCCTGCATCACGCCGGCGCGGGGCTTCGTACCCAGGAAGCCGACGCCGAGACCACGCCGCTGCGCCATCCCGAGCACTACCAGTATCGCATGGATCTGGGTGAGATCGCCGAGCTCTGGCGGCGCGGCAGCGTGATCAGCTCCTGGCTGCTCGATCTCACCGCCCGCGCCCTGCACGAGAGTCCCGACCTGGCCGACTTTGCCGGACGGGTCTCCGACTCGGGCGAAGGACGCTGGACTATCGCCGCGGCCATCGATGAATCGGTTCCCGCTCCGGTGCTGAGCGCCGCGCTGTTTCAGCGGTTCAGCTCCCGAGGTGAGGGCGACTTCGCCAACAAGATACTTTCCGCTCTCCGCTATCAGTTCGGCGGCCACCAGGAGAAGGGTCCCGGCTAGGATCCCACGATGGCGCAACTCCCCGTTCCCTCCGACTCACTCGTCGTCTTCGGCGTTACCGGCGACCTCGCCTTCAAGCAGATCTTTCCCGCCCTGCAGGCGATGGTCCGCCACAAACATCTGAGCGTACCGGTCCTGGGCGTCGCCCGCTCCGAGTACAACCTGGAGCAGCTCCGGGCACGGGCTCGCCAGAGTGTGGAGCAGCACGGCAGCTTCGAGCCCGCTGCCTTTCAGAAGCTGTGCGGCCTGCTTCGGTTCGTGGGCGGAGACTATGAGGACCCTGGCACGTACGAGCGACTCAAGGACGCATTGGCCGGCTGCCGCCGACCGCTCTTCTATCTGGCCATTCCGCCCAGCCTCTTTCCCACCGTAGTCTCCGGCCTGGCCCGGGTAGGCATCGCATCCGACGGGCGGGTCGTGGTGGAGAAGCCGTTTGGCCGAGACCTCGCCTCGGCCGAGGAGCTCAACGCGACGCTGCATCAGTACTTCCCCGAATCTTCGATCTTCCGGATCGATCACTACCTGGGCAAGGAGCCGGTGCAGAATCTCCTCTACTACCGGTTCGCCAACAGCTTCCTGGAGCCGATCTGGAATCGCAACTACGTCGAGCGGGTCCAGATCACCATGGCGGAAAAGTTCGGGGTGGAAGGACGGGGAAAGTTCTACGAGGAGGCCGGGGCGATCCGCGACGTGGTGCAGAATCACCTGCTCCAGGTGGCGAGCTTGTTGGCGATGGAGGCACCCTCCACCCGGGGCACCGAAGCCGTTCGGGACGAGAAAGCCCAGGCGTTCCGGTCGATGCGGCCGCTCGAGCCGTCCGACGTGGTGCGGGGACAGTTCAAAGGCTACCGACGCGAGGAGGGAGTCGCCCCCGATTCCAATGTGGAGACGTTTGCTGCGGTCCGGCTCCAGATCGACTCCTGGCGCTGGGCCGGCGTGCCGTTCTACATCCGGGCCGGGAAATGCCTGCCGGTCACGACGACCGAGGTGCTGGTCGAGCTGAAACGGCCGCCGATCGCGCTCTTTCCCGACTGCGCCGCGGCCCCGCCGAATCATTTTCGCTTCCGGCTCAGCCCCCACGTGGTGCTCTCTCTCGGCGCCCGGGCCAAGCTGCCGGGTGAGATGCGGGGCGAAGACGTCGAGCTGATCGCCTGCCACGACCAGAGGGACGACATGGCACCCTACGAGCGATTGCTGGGCGACGCGATGCGGGGCGATCAGATACTCTTCGCCCGGGAAGACTCGGTCGACGAGGCGTGGCGCGTGGTGGAGCCGGTACTGGGCAATGCGACTCCGCTCTACCAGTATGCGAGCGGAACCTGGGGACCGCCGGAGGCCGATCGTCTGCTTGCGAATGGCGGGTGGTTCAACCCGGAGCAGGATTGGGCATGCGACTGAGACGCGTTCCGCTCGTCTTCCTGCTCGATGTCGACAACACCCTGCTCGACAACGACCGGGTGATCGCCGATCTCCGTGAATATCTCGTCCGCTCCATCGGCGCCGCGTCGGCCGACAGTTACTTCAGGATCTTCGAGCAGCTCCGCTCCGAGCTGGGCCACGCCGATTACCTCGGCGCCTTGCAGCGCTACCGGGTCGCCTCTCCCCGGGATCCCTGTCTGCTGGAGATCTCCTCCTATCTGGTGAACTATCCCTTTGCCAACCGGCTCTTTCCTGGCTCGCTCGACGTGCTGGAGCGGTACGTTGCGTTCGGCCCGACCGTGATCCTTACCGATGGCGACGTGGTATTCCAGCCGCTCAAGATCGAGCGCTCGGGACTGGGCGCCGCGGTCGGAGGCCGGATCCTGGTGTATATACATAAGGAAAGGGAGCTGGACGACGTCGCCGCCCGGTTCCCGGCCGAACACTACGTGCTGGTGGATGACAAGCTTCGTCTTCTGGCCGACGTGAAAGCGGCCTGGGGGCCGCGGGTCACCACCGTGTTCGTCCGCCAAGGCCACTACGCCCTCGATCCCGAGATTCTCGCCCACTATCCGCCGGCCGATGTGGCTGTCGATCGGATCGGTGATCTCCTGCAGTACGACCTACCCACTCTGCTCTGCGCCACTAACGCGCTGAGCGAAGGGAAGAGAGCATGACCAATCCCACTCAACAGCTCAGCGCACTCGGCCAGAGCCTCTGGCTCGACAATATCACCCGGGAAATCCTGAAGCGGGGCACACTCAGGCATTACATCGACGAGCTGTCCGTCACCGGACTCACCTCCAACCCGACCATCTACGATCAGGCCGTGGGCGGGAGCGACTGGTACAATGGACAAATCCAGGAGCTGAGCGCAGCCGGGCTCTCCGGCGATCAGCTCTTCTTCGCTCTTGCGGTTGAGGACCTCACTCAGGCCGCCGATCTCTTCCGGCCGGTCTATCAGAGAACCAACCACTTCGACGGCTGGGTCTCGCTCGAGGTGTCCCCGATCCTGGCGCATGACACCGGGCGTACCCTGGACGAGGTTAAGACGCTGCACCGGCAGATCGAGCGGCCCAATGTCTTCATCAAGATTCCGGGTACGCCGGAGGGACTTCCCGCGATCGAGGAGGCGATCTTTGCCGGCATCCCGATCAACGTCACCCTGCTCTTTTCGGCTGAGCAGTACCTTGCCGCCGCCAGAGCGTATCAACGCGGGATCGAGCGCCGGATCGAGAAAGGCCTGAACCCCGACGTCGTTTCCGTTGCCTCGGTGTTCATCAGCCGCTGGGACAAGGCGGTGCAGGAGCGGGTCCCGACCGGACTCAGGAACCGACTGGGAATCGCCATCGCGGGCCGGACCTATCGAGCCTATCGGGAGCTGCTCGCCTCGCATCATTCGGAGTGCCTGGCCAGCGCCGGTGCCTGGCACCAGCGGCTGCTCTGGGCCAGCACCGGAACCAAGGACCCCCGGGCCTCGGACGTGCTGTACATCGAGGCCCTGGCCGCGCCCGACACCATCAACACCATGCCGGACGCAACCCTTCTCGCGTTTGCCGATCATGGCCAGATTCGTGGAGTCATGCCGGAGGATGGCGGTGATGCCGAGTCGGTACTCGCCGAGTTCGAGCGTGCGGGAATCGATGCACCCGCGCTCGCGGAGCAGCTGCAGCGGGAAGGCGCCGAGGCGTTCGTGAGGTCGTGGAATGCACTGCTGGAGCGGATTGCGGCCAAGTCGGAAGCGCTGGCAGCGTCATGACCTCGACTCGAACCGCACCGGAAAGCGGCGCAGGCATATCGGATTGGGCGGAGCTGGACCGGCTCTGCATCAACACCATACGCACACTCTCGATGGATGCCGTCCAGGCGGCGAAGTCCGGTCATCCGGGCACGCCGATGGCGCTGGCACCTGCCGCGTACACCCTGTGGCAACGCTTCCTTCGCTACGATCCCGACGATCCTCGCTGGCCCAATCGCGACCGCTTCGTCCTCTCCAACGGCCACGCCTCGATGCTGCTGTACAGCCTGCTTCATCTGGCGGGAGTGAAGGCGGTGAACGAGTCGTACGAGGAAGTGGGGCAGGGACGATTGGCGGTGACGCTGGACGATATCAAGAACTTCCGGCAGGCGGGAAGCCGCTGTCCGGGTCATCCCGAGTACGGTTGGACCTCCGGCGTGGAAGCGACCACCGGCCCACTGGGACAGGGGGTCGGCATGAGCGTGGGCATGGCAGCGGCGGGCCGCTGGCTCGGCGCCACGTACAATCAACCCGGCTTCGATCTGTTCGACTACAATGTGTACGTCTTCTGTGGCGATGGCGACATGATGGAGGGGGTCGGTTCCGAAGCCGCCTCACTCGCCGGTCATCTTCGGCTCTCCAACCTTTGCTGGATCTACGACAACAACCGGATCAGCATCGAGGGCTCCACCTCCATCACCTTCACCGAGGATGTGGCCGGCCGGTTCCAGGCCTACGACTGGAACGTGATTCGGGTGGGCGACGTGAACGATCTGGAAATGCTGACCCACGCGTTCGAAACCTTTCTCGTCACCCATGACCGCCCGACGCTGATCATCGTCGACAGCCACATCGGCTACGGCGCTCCCCACCGGCAGGACACTAAGGAAGCCCACGGTGAGCCGCTCGGTGCCGACGAGGTTCGTTTGGCCAAGGACTTCTACGGGTGGGACCCGGATGCCCAGTTTTTGGTTCCCGATGGCGTGCGGGAGCAGTTCGACGCGCAAGTCGGCCGGCGGGGCAGGGAGGCGCACACCGCGTGGAACCAACTGGTCGCGGGGTACCAGAAGAAGTTTCCCGACGCCGGGCTCCAGCTGGACTGCATGCCACGTCACACGCTACCCGTTGATTGGGATAAGGATCTTCCCGTCTTTCCTCCCGATCCCAAGGGCGTCGCGGGCCGGGATGCATCGGCCAAGGCGCAGAACGCAATCGCGCGCCAGGTGCCCTGGGTGCTGGGTGGGTCGGCCGATCTGTGGCCTTCCACCAAGACGCTCCTGACCTTCGAGGGGGCGGGCGAGTTTCAGCCGCCGGGTCACGGCGGGGATTACAGCGGACGCAACTTTCATTTTGGCGTTCGGGAGCACGCCATGTGCGCCTTCGTCAACGGCATGGCGCTGTCGGGTTTGCGCCCCTATGGCTCCAGCTTCCTGGTGTTCAGCGATTACTGCCGGGGCGCACTCCGGATCAGCGCGCTGATGGAAGTGCCGTCCATCTTCATCTGGACCCACGACTCGATCAATCTCGGAGAAGACGGGCCGACCCATCAGCCGATCGAGCATCTCGCGTCGCTCCGCGCCATGCCGGGAATGATCGTGCTCCGTCCGGCCGACGCGAATGAAGTGGTGGAGAGCTGGCGAGTGATCATGGGAATCAGGGATCGGCCGGTGTGTCTGGTGCTCTCCCGCCAGGCATTGCCGGTGTTCGATCGAACCCAATACGCGGCAGCGGCAGGAGTGGCCCGAGGCGGGTACGTATTGGCCGACGCGCCCGCGGGGAAGCCCGATGTGCTCTTGCTCGCGACTGGAAGCGAAGTGGCGCTCTGTCTCGCAGCCTACGAGCGGCTCCAGTCCGAGGGGATATTTGGCCGGGTCGTAAGTCTGCCCTCGTGGGAGATCTTCGAAGACCAACCGGCGGAGTACCGTGACAGTGTGTTGCCGCCGGAGGTAACCGCCCGGGTAGCGATCGAAGCCGCTACGACCTTCGGCTGGGCCAAGTTCACCGGAACCACCGGCGCCATCCTGGGAATGCGCTCCTTTGGGCTCTCCGCTCCGATGAAAGTGGTCGCGGAGCACTTTGGCTTTGAGGCCGACCACGTGGTGCGTGCGGCTCGAGAGCAGGTGGCCGCCGTTAGGCGGCCATCCTGAGCGAAGCGAAGGATCTCTCAAATCACGAGCGCGTAGAGGGATCCTTCGCTACGCTCAGGATGACATATCATGAGCCAGCAAGACAGCTATAAAAAGGAAGCAGCCGAGCGGGCGGTTGAGCTGGTCCAGTCCGGCATGGTGGTAGGACTCGGCACTGGTGAAACCGCGACCTACGCCATCCGGCGGATCGGCGCATTGCTTCGGGCCGGCACCCTCGAGGATATCGAGGGAGTGGCCACCTCGCTCGCTACCGCGGCCGAGGCGGTGCGGTGGGGGATTCCACTGCTGGAAGAGTCGCGGGCGACGCCGACCGACATCACCATCGATGGCGCTGACGAAATCGATCCCGCGCTGAATTTGATCAAGGGACGCGGCGGTGCCCTCCTGCGTGAGAAGATCGTCGCCCAGACCAGCCGCCGGGTCGTGATCGTGGCCGACCACAGCAAGCTCTCGCCGGTGCTGGGCACCCGGAGTCCCCTGCCGGTCGAGGTCGTGCCGTTCGGATCGCGCTACCAGCCCGAGTATCTCAGAGGCCTCCTTCCCCAGGCACAGATCTCGTTTCGAATGGGACCAGGCAGCTCTCCGGTCCGCACCGACCAGGGCAACTTCATCCTCGACTGCGTCACCGGGCCGATCGAGCAACCGGAGGAGCTGGCTCGCCGGCTCCAGGCCCGCGCCGGTGTAGTGGCCCACGGACTCTTTCTGGGCCTGGCGACCGATGTCATCGTGGCCGGCCAGTCGGGGATCGAGCACCGGACCCGCGGATGATCCAGGTGTTCGCCACTGCCGATGCTTTGGCCGACGCCGTTGCCCGGCAGATCCTCGGCTGCGCCGGGGACGCCATCGCTGCAACCAGGCGTTTCACTCTCGCCCTCTGCGGAGGCTCCACGCCACGCGCCGCCTACTCGCGCCTGGCGTCTCCCGACTCCCGACTCCTGGCTCCCGACACCCGTCCCATGAGAGCCTGCCCTGAGCACAGCGAAGGGGCCGGGCTCTGGCGACTAACCCACATCCTCTGGGGCGACGAACGCTGCGTCCCACCGGACGATCCCCGAAGCAACTACCGGATGGCAAAGGAGGCGCTGCTGGATCGGGTTCCGATTCCGACTCGGCAGATCCACCGCATTCGGGGCGAGGACGATCCCGAAAAGGCGGCCTCGGAGTACGAACGTGAGATTCGCCAGTTGCTCGACGGCCGATCTCTCGACCTCGTCCTCCTCGGGCTCGGTGAGGACGGGCACACCGCATCGCTCTTTCCCGGCCAACCAGGCGTGCGGGAGACCAGTCGCTGGGTGATGGCGGTCCCCGCCTCCGACGGAAAGCTGCGGCGCGTCACCCTGACGCCGGTGATTCTCAACTCCGCCCGCAACGTCACCTTCATCGTCTCCGGTACCAGCAAGGCCGCTCGGCTGCGCCAGGTAATCGAGGGACCGTTTACTCCGGACCTGCTTCCGGCCCAGGCCATCCATCCAACCAAAGGCAAACTCACCTGGATGGTAGATGAGGCGGCAGCCGGCCAGCTCTCTCATCAAGCCTCGACGTGACGGCGAACGCCATTGGCGACTACGCGGCGATCGGTGATGGCCGTTCCCTTGCTCTGGTCGGGCGGGATGGTTCGATCGACTGGCTCTGCTGGCCCCGGTTCGACAGCCCCTCGCTCTTTGGACGCATCCTCGATCCCGACGCCGGGCACTGGCGTATTGCCCCGGTCGCACCATTCCGAGCCGAGCGCCGCTACATCGAAGACACCAACGTGCTGCGGACCCGGTTCATCACCGAGGCGGGCACGGTTGTTCTCACCGATCTGATGCCGGTGTGCTCGGAGGAGGAAAAGGAACGCCTGCTGGTGCCGGAGCAGGAAATCCTTCGGCTGATCGAGTGCGAGCATGGTGAGGTCGAGATCGAGTGGTCCTTCGAGCCGCGGCCCGGCTATGGACTCCGGACCGTGGCGGTGCGGCAGGCCGGGCAGTTGGGACTTCGGGCCGAAACCGGCGCAGGGCTGCTGAACCTCCGGACAGACCTCCCGGTCGACTACACCAGCGGTGGCACAGCAGGTGGACGTGCCCGCCTGTCCTCCGGGGCCGCCTTCCACTCATCGCTCACCTTTGCTGTCGAGGGCCCCGGGGTGCTCCCGCCCCTGGGCGATGAGCGGTGGCGGGCGGAGCTGTCCCGCACCGTGCACTGGTGGCAGAGCTGGGTCTCCATGGCGCGCTACGACGGGCCCGGTCGAGAGGCGGTCATTCGGAGCGTGCTGGCTCTCAAGCTCATGGTGTTCGCTCCATCAGGGGCGGTGGTGGCGGCGCCGACCACCTCATTGCCCGAGCAGATCGGAGGTACATCCAACTGGGATTACCGTTTCTGCTGGCTTCGCGATGCGTCGCTCACGGTCCGCGCGCTCACCGGTCTGGGGTACCGGGACGAGGCTCACGCCTTCGTCGACTGGCTGTTGCATGCAACCCGTCTGACCCGGCCCGAGCTTCGGGTGCTTTACGATGTCTACGGCAACATGCCGCCGGTTGAGCGCTCGTTGGATCGTCTGGCGGGATACCGCGGATCGCGGCCGGTCCGCATCGGCAATCTGGCGGTAGAGCAGCGGCAGCTCGACGTATACGGCGAAGTGATCGACGCGGTGACGCACTTCGTGCAGGCCGGTGGCAGCCTGGACCGGGAAACCCAACGGGTGCTGCGGGCCTGGGGGGAATACGTCTGCCGGCACTGGGACGAGCCGGACGAAGGCATCTGGGAGCCGCGCACCGGCCGAGCCAACCATACTCATTCCCGGGTCCTGAGCTGGGTGGCGCTGGACCGGCTGCTACAGCTGCATGCGAAGGACCATGTGCGCTGGGCCCCGAAGGCGAAGTTCGAGGAGAATCGCGAAGCCATCCGCCGGCAGGTCGAGACCCGGGCGTGGAATCCATCGTTGGGAAGCTATGTTGCCGAAGCGGATGGCGACCGGCTGGACGCGACATTGCTGCTGCTTGCCTGGTACGGGTTCGAATCCGCCAGCTCCGAGCGGATGCGCCAGACGTACCAGCGGATTCGCGAGCGACTGGGAGCAGGCGACGGGCTCCTGTACCGATATCAGAGGATCGAGCAGCCCGAGAAAGAGGGAGATCCGGTCTCACCGGGTGAAGGCGCGTTTGGGATCTGCAGCTTCTGGGGAGTGGAGTACCTCGCATTGGGCGGCGGAAGTGTGGACGAAGCACGACAGCTGTTCGAGCGGCTCTGCGGATACGGCAATGATGTCGGGCTTTTCGCCGAGGAGATCGATCCCGGAACCGGCGCCCCGCTGGGCAACTTTCCTCAGGCATTTACTCACGTGGGATTGATCAACGCGGCGATCTCTCTGACTCAGCGGATCAGAGGCGAGACGCCGATGCCGCGGCAGGTGCCGGAGAAACCGGAGGAGCCCAGGGCCGAGGAGGCGCGGGTATGAATTGGCGAGACTGGCTGCTGTGGAGCTTCGTGGCGACGCTGGCGCTGACCACGGTGCTGGCCGCCGGCCAGGGGCTGGGGCTCACCCGGATCAATCTCCCGTTCATGCTGGGGTCCATGTTCACTCCCAGCCGCGGACGGGCCAAGCTGGCCGGGCTCCTGGTCCACCTGCTGAACGGCTGGATCTTCTCGCTGCTCTACATCGCCATCTTTCACGCCTGGGGCCGGGCGACCTGGTGGGCAGGAGCGGCCATTGGAGCGGGACAGGCGCTCTTCGTGCTGACCGTCGGAATGAGTTTGCTGCCCAGCCTGCATCCTCGAATGGCGAGCGAGCAGAAGGGGCCCACCGTCACCCGCCAGCTGGAGCCGCCGGGATTTCTCGCGCTGAACTACGGCTTCCAGACGCCATTGTCGGTGCTGCTGGCGCACCTCATATACGGTGCCATCCTGGGTGGGTTTTATTCGATGCCCGGCAGATGAACAATCCCTTTAGTGGTTAACTCCCCGATTCTGCTTCCGACCGCCTTTCCGCCCGTCCTCTCGTCTTTTCTATCGCCGCGGCGAGATCCTTGTAAGCCTGGGGGTCGACCTCCTGAAATGGCGTTGCCCGGTAGACGATCTTCCCGTCGGGACCCACCACGAACAGGTTGCGGTTGGTCATCCCAGGATTGTCGGCCAGGGCGCCGTACTTCCTGGCCACGGCCGTCCCGCTGTCGCTGGCGAACAGGAAGGGGAACTCGGAATCCCGGGCCCACGAAGCCAATGCCGTGTCGGGATCGGCACTGATGGCGATGAGCACCACACCCTGACCATCCTTGAAGAGCGTCGCGTACTGATCACGGTACGCGTTCATCTGGATGGTTCAGCCCTTGGTTCGGGCCTTGTAGAAGAAGGCCAGGACGACGGTCTTCCCTTTGAAGTCCGACAGGTGCACCGGCTTGGCCAGAACGCCATAGCGAGTGGCGCCCTTCATGCTGAATTCAGGTGCCTTTGCCCCCACCTCGAGCGGCTTGGATTGCTGCGCGGCGAGCACGGACGGTGCAACCAGCAGAGAGACAGCGAGACAAAGGGCTGAGCGATTGAGCGATGGCATTGCTTCGATCCTCTGTGGTGAGACCAGCTGAAACTTCAAGTTACCTGGTTAAAGATGCCGTACGCTATCTGGTCAGCGCCTTCGCGGTGGCCAGCTCCGGCCGCTTTCCATCGGAGCCGGCCATCAACTCGAGAAACTCGCGATAGCCTGCGGCCGCAGCATGGCGGTCGCCGGCCAGCTCCGCCGCCCGCGCCCGGCCGAACAGGCTCCGGGCCCGGTTGCGCTCTCGGGCCAGTGTCGCTTCATACGCCGCACGGGCCTCGGCGTAACGCCCGGCCAGCAGCAGCATGTCGCCCTCCAGCTCGCGGGCCGGCAGCAGCTCTCCGGGAGTAACCTGGTGTTTGTCGGTGACCTCCTCCGAATCGGCCGCGGCACGGGCCTGTGCCAGTGCACCGGTGGTGTCACCTCCCGCCCAGCGCACCCACGCCTCCGCCGCATCGTGCTTTATCCGGACCACGCGCGCCCAGTACGGCTCTCCCTTCTGCTCCAACGCGGTGGCGATCGAATCGAGCGCCTTCACCTCGGGACCAGCCGCACCGCCCCTGCCGCTTCGCGCGCTGCCAATCGCGTGGGTGAATCGGAACAGGGCACTCGCCACCGGCCCCAGTGACTCCGCTGGTGCCCTGAGCTCCGCCGCCTCGGCCCAGTCGCTCCGCTCCAACGAAATCCTCGCTGCCATGGCGGTCCGGTTGTAGTCGCTGACCAGGCCCCGAAGATTGGGTTTGGCCCGCATTGCCTTGGCTACCGCCGCGCGCGCGGCCGAGTCCTGTCCCCGCTGGAGATAGCCATAGACGGCGTAGTCCATGGCGTGGAACTCCTCCATCGTGCCGGCGAGCCCCATCGCCTTGGCGTATGCGTAACCCGCCTGGTAGGACCGCCAATTCGATGCTATGGTCTCGTTCCAGAGTCCGAGCCGGACGAAGATGTGGGACGGCATGTGCTGAGCGTGGGGCGCTGCGGGCGCGATCTTGGCATAGCGCCGGGCCGCAGCCAGACCGAGCCGGGCCAGGCCCGGGGTGTCAGTGGCGTGGATGACATAGTGGGCCAGTCCCGGATGATCGGGATGCTGGGCGAAGAGCGGATCGAGAATGGCGATTGCCCGCTTCTGCTGCGCGAAGGTGGTATCGGTGCGCGGCGCGGTGGCCACCTGACTCAGCGCGTAGTAGATCGCCACCTCCACGTCCTTGGGGAACCGCTGATACAGCCGGGCCATGCTATCGGCGTAGGTTTCCAGCCGAGCCGAGTTGGGACTGGAATCGGGATTGTCGTAGAGGGCGGCGGCGGCGGCGATAAACCCGCGCTCTCGTGCAGTAGGTGCGGAGAGCGATGAGGCATGCCGGGCGGCTTCGGCTCCCTTGGCAAGCGCGGCGCCGATAGGCCCGCCGGCGAACGGATTGCCCCAGGCATTGAGCGCCTTCCCCCAGTACGCCATCGCGCAGCTGGAGTCGGCCTCCAGAACCTGATCGAAGGCGCGGTCGCCCTCCTCCCACCAGAACGAGTGGAGCACAGCCATCGCGTGCTCGAAGCGCTGCCGGGCCTGCGGCGTGCAGGAGACCGGAAAGACCACTCGGCCCAGTTCACCGATCTGGTGCTGGTGCTCCTGCGCGGGCACCGTTTCGGCCTGAGCGAGGGTTATGAGTGCGGCGGCAAGCACTGTTACGCGGTAGTGGATCACGGAAGGTCTCGGCGAGCGCTACGGGTGTTACTCCGCTACTACCGTGTCCCGCGGCAACGGCGGCGGAGGTGGAGTCCATGACTGCCAGGTGAGCCTCACTCCATCCAGTTCGGTGGAGCTCATTGCCAGCGTGTGATTACCCTCTGGTTGCCCGGTGGAGTTGCCCACACCGGTAGGGGGACCGAACCGGACGGGCTCCACCTTCATCGAATATTCGAACCGATACCGCGCTGCGGTGCAATCGAACTGGGCCCAGTCGAAGGTCGCGCGATCGGCGGTACAGCGGCTGCCCGATTGCACGATGTCGTTGGCCTGCGTTCCCTCCACCGCAAACCAGCTGCCGACGTCGCGCACCAGATACTCCCCCATGAACCCGGGGTATCCCCCGGGCTTGCCCCCGCTGCCACTCCCGGAATCTGGAGGTGCGGTTGGCGAAGAAGGATTGCCGGTCATGACATCAGGCACGCCGGGCTCGACTCCACCGGACCCGATGAATGCCACCAACCGAACGACCTGATTGAGATGCTCCGGCTCCCACGCGATGAGCGTACGCAGCGAGAAGCTTCCCTCCTCGTGACACTCGGGAAGTGGCGGAGGGCTGATCACGCCGCTGTCGACCGGGATAGGAGGCATGGGAGGCAGCACGCCGCTATCGACGGGCGGAAAGTCGATTGAATCGGGTGGCACCGGTGGGAACACTCCGGACGTGTCGACTGGCGGAACAACTGTGGAATCCGGCGGTGGAGCGACGCCGCTGTCGGTGGGCCAGGTGCACACCAGGTTGGGAAAGTCGATCTGTTCGCCCACCCCGAGAAAATCCTGGGCGACTCCGTCGACGCTCAGTCTGACGGAGGTGGCGTGGCCGGTGAGTCGGACGATCTCGGCGGCATGACGCAACGCCTCGGCGGCAGGGGAGTATCCGCCGGCGTCCACCGAGTCGGCCAGTCCGTCGAGTTGGCCGGCCAGCCGGGCGCCGTCGCGATCCGGAGCCGGCCCGGGTCCGGTGCCGTTGTCGCCACAGCCAACGGTAAGGCCCAGAGCCGCGGCCAGAAGAAGGATGAGTCGCATTGGGTAGAGTATACCGGTCGGCCGGGCTGACGGCGAGCGGGCGAGGAGGCGGGTCGCTATACAAACCTCGCCGCCACCACCGTGACGTTGTCGCTGCCTCCGCCATCCAGCGCAGCGCCAACCAGCGACGAGGCAGCCTCGCTGGCCGATCTGCTGGTGCTCAACAGTTCGGCGATCTGAGCGTCGGACACGTGCTTCATCAGGCCGTCGCTGCAGAGGAGCAGCAGGTCACCCGTACCCAGCTGGACCTCCGAGATCACCGGCCAGACATCGGCCTCGGAGTATCCGATCGCCTGGGAGAGGACGTGCCCCAGCGGCGAGCGTTCCGCTGACTCCTCGGGCAGAATACCCTGCTGCACCAGCTGGCGGGCCAAGGTCTGGTCGGTGGTGATCTGGGTGAGATGCGGCGGGCGAAAGTGATAGCATCGACTGTCGCCCACCTGACACACGAACGCTCGGGGCCACTTCACCAGCGCCAATGTCAGCGTGCTGGCCATGCCCGTCAGTTCGGGGCTGACATCGGTGGTGCGCTCCCGAAGCGCGGCATGACTCCACTGTACCGCGAAGGTCAGATCGGTGCGGAAGTCCTCCAGTCCATGCACTTCGACTCGGTCGAAGAAGCGGTAGGATCCGGCGACGTAGTGGACGATGGTATCCAGAGTATGAGTGCTGGCCTCCTCGCCCCCGGCGCCACCGCCCACGCCATCGGCTACCAGGAGCAGGAGAGCCTGCGCGCCGCGCACGAAGTTGTCCGCCATTCCGGAGGGAAGGCTGGTGGATTCGATGTCGAGACTCCGGCGGAGACTCGCAATGAGGTAGTGATCCTGGTTGTGCTGGCGCACCCGGCCGACGTCGGTGCAGCCGGAGGCATCGACCTGGGCGCCCTCGATGTTGAGCGTAATGACTCCGCGGTAGGGATGAACCAACATGCAGTGCAGGTATCGGAACCGAAAGACGCCCGGTCAGTCGGGAAATTTACCCTGCTGTGCTGAGCGCCTGGACCAGTGCGTCGGAGCGCGATACCCAGCCGAACAGAGTCTGAATGACCAGCAGCGATGCCTCGTGATTGCTGCGGGACAGCTGATATCCGATGGGCTCGGCACAGCAGTCCTTCAGGACCAGACAGCTATAGTCCCGGAACATGGCATCCCGAACCGTGGATTCCACGCACACGCTGGTTGTGCAGCCGGTAACGATGAGATACTTGATACCCGACTGTTTAAGCTCGGCGTCGAGCTCGGTTTCGAAGAAGCCGCTGAAACGGTGCTTGTAAAGCTGCAGTTCGCCCGGCTCGGGAGCGAGGGGCGGTATGACCTCGGTTCCCCAATTGTCGCGGATCAACACTCTGGCCTCGGAGCCGTCGGGCGCTCGGACCGGCCGACCCACGCCCAGAAACATGTGGCGGTCGCGATTGGGTGACCCGGGAGGGCCCGCGTCCTGGAGGTCAGGCCGAAATCCCATCTTCAGATAAACGATCTTGCATCCGGCGCTCCGGGCGGCGGTGAGGCTCCGTCTGATCGGCTCCACCACTTCTCTTATAGGAGTGATGTCGATGCCGGCTCGATGGAACATCCCGCCCTCGGTCCCAAAATCGTTCTGCATGTCCACGACGATGAGCGCGGTCTGTGCCGGATCGATCGCAACCGGCCCGGGCTCAGCCATCACCGTCACGACGTTCGCGGGCGCTGCTCTGGATGTCGTCGCCATGATTCTTGCTCCGCTCTTCGCGAGACCACTCGGTCACGGAAACAATCACGTGCTGTACCTGCTACCCTACAGTCCGGGGAAGCATTGGTCCAGTGGGTCGGAGCCTGACTGCTCCCGGTTGACTCCCTTGTGCTCACGCTGCATGGTAGAGCCGAATCTTGGATCCAACCAAGCGCGCTCCCCACCGTTTATCCGGAGGGTCTTAACTATGGCATCTGTCCTCATCACCGGGAGCAGCTCCGGCATCGGCCGGGCTACGGCCCTGGCGTTCGGCCGAGCCGGGCATCGGGTCCATGCCACGATGCGAGACCCGAGTCGGGGCGACGAGCTCCGGAAGACGGCGGAGCAGGAGAAGCTCCCGATCTCGATCTCGACGCTGGACGTGGACTCCGATTCCTCGGTGCGGGACGGGGTCGCCCGGATCATTGGGGAAAGCGGACCGATCGACGTGCTGGTCAACAACGCCGGATTCGCGCCGATCGGCTCGGTGGAGGAGACACCGCTCGGCGTGTTTCGCGCGGTGATGGAGACCAACTACTTCGGAGTCATCCGCTGTGTTCAGGCGGTGCTGCCGAGCATGCGAGAGCGGCGGAGCGGCTGCATCATTAACGTCTCATCCATCTCCGGCCGGATCGCAATGGCGCCGATGACGCCGTACCAAGCGAGCAAGTTTGCGCTCGAGGGACTAAGCGAGGGCCTGGCCCAGGAGCTGAAGCCGTTCAACATCCGGGTCGCCATAGTCGAGCCGGGCATCATCGACACTCCCGCCGCGCGTCTCATCGCCGATTACCACAGCCACTCGTCTTACCCGCATGAGCGCCGCTTCGCGGCCTTGTTCACCGCCAGCCTCCAGACCGAGCGTCCGGCCTCCATGGTGGGCCAGACGATTCTGGAGATCGCCGAGAGCGGCACCTGGCAATTGCGGCATCCGGCCGGTCCCGATGGCGCGGCCTTTCTCGACTGGCGGAAGAGCCTGAACGACGAGGATTGGATTGCCTGGGGGGCGCTGGACGACGATGCGTGGTATCAGAGAATGAAACAGGACTTCGGAATGGACCTCAGGCCGTTGGTGCCTGCGGGTTAGCTGTCTCCGCCTTTCGAAACTTGTCCGAGGCCGCGTTCTCGCTCCGGGCCAGGATCAGGAACGGCAGCGCTACCACCTGGATCGCGGCACACACGACGTAAGATCGGGCGTAGCCATAGACGTCCGCCACCCGGCCCAGCGCCGGCTGAGCGGTGACGCCACCGGCCGAGCTCATCAGGCTGTCGAAGGAGAGCACGGTGGCTCGCTGCTGGCTGGGGATGAGGCGGTTGATGTAGGTCTGGCGGATGGGCATCTGAATCGCGAAGCTTAGTCCCCAGATCACCAGCAGCCCCACGGCAACCGAAAAGCTCGAGGTCAAACCCAGCCCGAGGAGGCAGGCGGCGCCGGCGGCATAGCTGGTGATCAGGGCATCGGTGCGCCGGTGAAACATCCGTCCGACGTGGGGGGCCAGGAACCCGGCCAGCATCTGTGTTCCGGCCACGATCGCGGCAGCCAGCCCGGCCACTCCGAACGCACGGGGATTGCCGTAGAGCTGCAGCAGATAAGGCTGCAGGGCGTAGAAGGCATAGATGCCAACTCCGCCGGCGAACAGCGCTCCAAGCATCAGCCAGCGGACCGGTGGGTTGCGCCAGCCGCTGTCCAGGGAGACTCGGATCACCTGACGCACCTCATTCACCAGTCGGCCGTGCGGCCTTGGATTAAAGCCGAGGTCCTGCATCCAGAGGAACGCCGCCACCAGGGTAAGACCCAGCATCACGGACCGCATCATGTAGGGGACGCCCAGATTGGTGGTCTGGGCGACCAGGCCGCCGAGCAGCGACCCGCCCAGCATCGCGGCTCCGCCTACCATCTGTCCCCGTGCGAGCACCGACTGCAAACTGTCCTTCACCCCGGTGAAGGTGAGCGCGTCCACCAGCCAGGCTTCGGTCGCGCCGGAGAAGAAGGTGAAGCCGAGGCCGAGCAGTATAGACGCGACAGCCCAGCCCCAGAGCGGCGCGTGGGTGTGCCACATCCAGAGGTATAGCAGGGTGGAGACCAGAAGCGTCCCGGCGCCGAGCAGGTATGAGGTCCGGCGGCCCCAGGTGTCGGCTACCACGCCGGTCGGCACCTCGAACAGCATCATGCCTCCGGTGAAGAACGCGTTGGCCGCGAACGCTCCGGCGTTGCTCAGTCCGGCGTCGAGCAGGAAGAGGGTGTTGATGCCCCATATAAATGAAGCGGACAGCGTGGAGAGCAGGGTGAGCAACAGGTAGGTGCGCTGGACCTGCTTTCCCGGGTTGGGCATGACGGAAGATACGGCGGAAGCGGAACGGCGGAACGGCGGAACGATGGAACGGCGGAACGGCGGAACGAGAACGAGGAACCTGGACCTTACTCCCAATGAAATATCTCTGCCTGGCTTTGACGTTGCTGGTCTCCCGGTTGTCTGCACAGACACCGGATTCGCTCGCGATCTCGACCCAGGAGCTGGCCGCCCGGCTCAAGTTCTTCTCGTCGGATCTGTTCGAGGGACGGTATCCCGGAAAGAAGGGCGAAGAGCTCACCACCGCTTACCTCATTTCCGAGCTGCAGAGCTTCGGGCTGCAGCCCGGCGCCGCTCCCGCGCCGGGAGACACGAATCCAGGCTGGCTGCAACCGGTGGAGCTCCTGGTCCAGCGGCCCGACTCGGCCTCGTCTCCGGTCCAGGCGCGCCTGAGCGGGCGGATTTCCGGCGAGCTCGCGCCGGGAAAGGATGTCGCCTTCGTCAATGCAGGGCGAAGACCGGACGTCGAGGCAGCGGGCGACCTGGTGTTCGTCGGCTACGGCATCGACGCGCCGATGTATAAGTGGAACGATTTCGCCGGGACCGATCTCAAGGGCAAGATCGCGGTCATGATCTTCGGTGAGCCCACCATTCCGGGCGACACGGTCCGATTCAACGGCGTGCGCGCCTCCCGCTTCTCCTGGTTCAGCGACAAGCTGGCCGAGCTCGAGCGACGGGGTGCCGTGGGGATGCTGCTGATTCGGCCCAGCGGTGCGTTCACCCAGGGCCCCGTCCGATTCGGACGCTATCTGGCGGCAGACGTAGATGACAATGGACTTCGCTTTCTCGGCGGCATCACCGACACCGCCCTGGCTCGGCTGCTGCCGCCCAGGGCAGGCTCGCTGGCGGCGGTGCTCAAGGCGGCGGAGAAGCCCGGCTTCCGGGCCGTCCCCTTAGGAGTGAAGCTCGCGGTCCGGTTCCGGACTCAGACCAGTACGGTGACATCGCACAACGTCATCGCCACCGTCCCGGGCAGGCAGGTCGCCCACGCGCGGGAGCATGTGGTGCTCAGTGCGCATTGGGACGCGTACGGGATCGGCAAGCCGGTGGAGGGCGATTCCATATACAACGGCACACTGGACGATGGCTCCGGGGTGACGGCGCTGCTGGCGCTGGCCCGCGTGTTTGCCCGGCATCCGCAGTCGCGCTCCCTCACCTTTCTCTTCACCACCGCTGAGGAGTGGGGACTCTTCGGAGCCTACGCCTTCGTCTGCTCCGGGCCGATTCCGCTCGACCGCATAGCCGCCAACCTGAATCTCGATGACGGCATCGAGTTGCTCGGTCCCAAGAAAGACGCGGCCCCCCTGGGGGTGGAGCTGAGCACCCTGGGTCAGATCGCGCGAAGCACGGCGGAGCACATGGGGCTCAAGCTGTCACCGGACCCATATCCGGAGGAGGGGTTCTTCCTCCGGGCTGACAACTATCCATTTGCCCGGGCCGGCGTGCCGTCGCTGTACATGGCCCTGGGCACGGAGCCGGTGCAGGGAACCAAGCAGTTCGTCGATGCGAAGGTGAAAGAATATCTGGAGCAGCATTATCACCAGCCGAGCGACCAGTGGGGCACCCTGAAGCCATTGAATCTGGAGGGATCCAAGCAGTTCGCCGAGTATGTGCGGGACGTAGCGATCGCAGTGGCAAACGATTCTGCGATGCCGCAGTGGCTACCCGGGGGAGAGTTCCAGCGGCGCAATGGAACGAAACCCAAGAAATGCGCCCGGTAGCCGGCCACGTCCGACCGCCAAATACGCCCGGCTCCGCCGGGCCGATCGTTTCATCATGTTGGCCCGATGCCAAGCCGGCCCATGAGGGTCGGCCTCTTTCGTGTCGGCGGTCCTCCGGACCGCTCGGCCGACGAGATTGCTCCGGACCGCTGCCGAAGATCGAAAATCACGTCCGGCATTCGGTCGATTATCGCAATGCTTGAACGACCGGTTGTTTCGCTGCGCGCCGTGCGGGAAAGAACCCTCCGACAACGCCCATCACCACCGCGAAGATCAGCCCCGCCAGCAGCAGCCCCGGTGTCACCCGGAAGCTGAAGGCGATCTCGCTGAAGCTGGCCCAATTGGTCGTACTGGTCACCAGCCCGTTGATTGGGAGCGCCAGCAGTGCGCCGATGATCCCGCCCACCACCGCGATCAGCGCCGATTCCGCCAGGAAGCTGGCCAACACGCTCCGGGGCGGGAAACCCAGCGTCAGCAGCACCGCTATCTCGTGCCCCCGTGACGCCACGGCGGCATACATGGTGTTGATGGCGCCGAAGATTGCGCCCACCGCCATGATGCTGGTGATCATCAGCGCAAGAATGGTGAGGATTCGGCCCAGCAGCTGCGACTGCTCAGCGTAGAAGTCCGATTCCCGGTGCACGTCCACGGTAAGCCGCCGGTCGGCCTCGAGCGTGCGCTTGGCCTCGTCGAACGCGGCCGGATCCTTGAGCCGGAAGATGACCGATTGGAAGGCGTCACCCCGGAACACCGGCATGAATTGCTCGTTTTCGCCCCAGATCTCCGACTCGAAGGCCGAGCCGTTGGCGCTGAACCGGCACACCACGTTCCAGTTCCGCCCAGCGAAGTGCAGGGTCTCGCCGATACCGGTGTGATTGAACCGGCCCGCCATCTTCTTGCCGACGCAGATCTCCGGCTTGCCGCTTTGCGGTTTCCGACCCGCCTCGATCTTCACGTTAGTCCGCACCGTCCAGGCGGCCGGGCTGATGCCACGCACTACCACGTTGGCCAGGCCGGTGGTGTCGCTGCCGGAGCTGGCCCGGGGCAGGGGGATGATGACGTAGACCTCGGGACTGAACATGGGCCGGCCATCCGGCCCGTTCGCGATGTGAGGGGAGGACGCCAGAATGCTCGCGGTCTGCCGATCGATCCCGCTCGACAGCTCGGAATCGGCTCCGCGACGCAGGATCATGACGTTCTGGGGCGAACCGGTCTTGACCAGCGCGGCCCGGAATCCGTTGGCCAGCGCGAGCATCCCGATGAATACCGCAACCACGAGAGCGATGCCCAGCGCAGTGAGCAGAGTGGAGACCGGTCGCTGCAACAGGCTCCGCGCGTTGTACTCCAGCGGGATCTTCATTCGACGGTCCGGAGCGCCTGTACCACCGGGAGCCGGGCGGCCCGGATGGCCGGCACTAGGCCGCTCGCCAGCATCAGGAGCAGCGCGATCCCCGCACCCATGAGCAGGGTATCGGTAGTGACGTCGAAGCCCGGCAAAAATCCGGCGGCATTGAAGTTGGTCGTCTTATAGAGCAGCTTGGCGCCACCCAGACCGATGATCGCGCCGATCACCGTGATGATCCCGGCCTCCAGCATCACCATGCTGAACAGACGGCCATTGCCGAAGCCGATGGTCTTGAGCACCGCTACCTCCTTGGTGCGCTCCCGAGCGTTCATCATCATCGCGTTGGCGGTCACCAGGAGAATCGCGAACACCACCGCCATACCGATGGTACCCATCAGCAGGCTCACGTTGCCCCACATGGTGGCAAAGCTCGCGTTGAACGCCTGCTCGGTACCGGTCTTGGTCGGGGCGTTCGAGTTCCGGAACTGGTCGTCCACCATCTTGGCCATACCGGCGGCATTGTTGGGGTCACTGATCTCCACCACGTACCAGCCGGCGATGCCCGGGCGGCCGATCTTCTCCTCCAGATAATCGTGATGGAAGAAGAGCACGTCGTCGTTGATCACCGGGTCGGTCGGGGTGTAGACAGCCCGGATGGTGAAGGTCCAGTCGCCCGGAAAGATCGTCCCCTGGATGGTGACGTTCTGTCCCAGCTTCCAACCGAACACATCGAGTAGCCGGCGGCCGATCATGGCGGACGAGCGCTCCCGGATGAACGCCTGCTTCTGGTCCTCCGGCACGCTGATCTCGGGATACATCGAGAGATATGATGTGGGATCGATGGCAAACTGGGCGAAGAAACGCTTGCCATCTCCGTAGCGGCCACCGAACCAGTTGGCCCAGCTCACCTGGGTAATACCCTTATCGGCCTTGAGCCTGTTGCCGTAGCTCAGCGGCAGGGGGAAGACCAGGCCGGTGGCGTTCTGAACGATCAGTCGCCGCGCGCTCCCAAACTGGGCCGAGCGGGCCAGTGTGGTGACCACGGTTCGGAGCGAAGCGAAGAGAAAAAGCGCCAACGCCACGCTGCTGATGGTGAGGAAGACCCGCCGCTTGTGCCGGCCGAGATTGGCCAGCACCAGAGGAAGGAACTTCACGAGATCGTTGCCTCCCGCTCGATCAGGGCTCCCTTGTCCAGGTGCAGCACCGTCTTGGCCCGCTCGGCGGCGTGCGCGTCGTGGGTGACCATGATGATGGTTTTTTTGAACTCGTCATTGAGACGTTCCAGCAGGCCGAGCACGTCCTGCGAGCTCTTGGCGTCGAGCTGGCCGGTGGGTTCGTCAAGCAGGACCAGTGTCGGATCGGCCACGATCGCCCGGGCGATCGCCACTCGCTGTTCCTGTCCGCCCGAGAGCTGCCGGGGATAGTGCTTCAGCCGGTCGTCCAGTCCCACCACGCCGAGGGCGAGCTTCACCCGCTCATCCCGTTCCTTCTTGGAGAGCCGGGTGAGCAGCAGTGGCAGCTCCACGTTCTGATAGGCGGTCAGCACCGGCAGCAGGTTCAGGTTCTGGAACACGAACCCGATGTTCGCCGACCGCCAATCGGCCAGCTGGCCCGGAGTCATCGCGCTCACCTCCGCGCCGGCCACCCGGATGCTGCCGCTGGTGGGCTTATCCAGTCCAGCGAGCAGGTTGAGCAGGGTGGACTTGCCGGACCCCGATGGACCCATCAGCGCGGTAAACGATCCCTCTACGATGTCGAGGGTGAGGCCGGTAAAGATCTCGATCTTCTCGGAGTCGCGCTGGAAAATTTTGTAGACGTTACGGATTTCGACCAGGGCCATGTGGTTCCTCGGTTAGAGAATGGCTGTCATCCTGAGCGAAGCGAAGGAGCCGGACCGTCGATTTAGCAGAGCAGGCTGCTGGCTCGAGCGGCCTTGGCCCCTTCGCGGTGCAGGGTGACAATGTGCCTATCCTCCTGATTTTACTCGCATACCAGCCTTGGGCTCGTCCACTCCACCGGTAAGCAACAGCTCGCCCCCTGAAAGGCCTGACCTGATCTCCCGGAAGCCTCCGCTCACTGGCCCCGCGTCCACCTGGCGCGAATCGAGCCGCCCATTTCGCACCAGCCAGACCACGCTTTGCCCGTTGAGCTCGCGCACCGCCGCCGCAGGTACCCGGAAGCGGGGTGGCCCGCTCGGCGCCCCTCCGCTGGCGACGTGAGTTGTATCGAGAAAATCCACCCGTGCTCCCATTTCGGGAAGGATACGGGGATCCCGGTCCACGATCGCCACCTTGACCTGCACCGTGGCGCGCTGCCGGTCGGCAGTGGGCACCACCTGGCGCACCCGGCCGCGAAAGGACGTGTCGGGGTACGCGTCCAGTGTGATCTTGGCCGGCTGCCCACCGGTCACTCGGGCGATGTAAGCCTCGTTGACATCCACCTCGACCTCGAGCGTGGTCAGGTCGGCCATCGTCACCACCGCTCCTCGAGTCAGTCCTCCGCCCACCGACGGCGCTACCACCTCTCCGACCTCGGCCTCTTTTCTGAGAACGGTGCCGCTGAATGGCGCGCGGATGACGGTGTTCTCCAGGTTGGCCCGGGCGAAACCCGCCGCTGCCCGGGCCGATCCGATCCTCGCCTCCGCTGCCTGCACTCTCGCCTGGGCCTCCGATTCCCGTCCCTGCGCCGCGTCGAAATCCTGCTCGGCGACGGCTTTGGAGTCCTGGGTCCGGATGTCCCGCAGCCGCTTTGCATCGCGGGACGCGGTGGCCAGGCTCGCGCGGGCCTCCATGAGATCCGCCCGGGCGGTGGCTTCCGCTGCTTGTGCCTGAGCCAACTGCGCCTGGTAATCGGCGTTCTCCAGCGTCGCGATGATCTCGTCCTTCTTGAGCGTGGACCCCTCACTAACCCTGAGCTCCGCGATCCGGCCGGGCAGCTTGGCCGAAACCGATGCCCGGGTCCGGGCAATCACGTAACCGTTGGCAGTGACGCTGGAGCTTCCCGCGTTGTCGGCCGAGCCACCGGCGTCGAGCGGCTTGGCCACGACGGTCTCGACTGCGACGACGCTTCCCCGGCGCCATGCTAGAAATCCGCCGATCACCAGAATCAGGGCGACGACAGCGAGGATCACATTCCGCCGGACCGCGCGACTCAGACCTCGCGGAGGCGCGTCGCGGTTGATCCGGAGCTTGGAGAGATCGGGTTGGCCGGGGGAGGTCATCGCCGGGAATTTGAATGCGAGGGCGGAGGAGCGCGCGCTAGCTCTCGACTACTCCACAGGCAATGCGGTCCCCGGCATTTCCGGACGGCTGGCTTCGGTAATCGTCGGGTTTGGCGTGGATCACCACCGCTGCGCCGTCCGTGTCCAAAAGCCCGTTCTGGTTTCGGAAGGTCCCGCCGGGAGTAGTCACGTCTATCGTAACTGAGCTGTCCCGGCCCACACTGATGTTAGGCATGTCTCCCAGGTGGGGACCGCCGGGTGCCTTGGTGCCATGCTGCCGGTTCGTCGGATTCCAATGCCCGCCGGCCGACTCGAACTTGGGCGCATCGCAGCTGCCGGTGGTGTGCAGATGGATGGCGTGTTCGCCGGGAATGAGTCCGGCGAGGCGACCGGTGACCTGGATTCCCGCTCCGGCCTGGGTGAGAGTCAAGACGCCGAGCTCCTGGCCCTGCGCGTTCCGCATGGCGGCGGAGAGGCGGGTGACGGCGGTGCCCGAGTCCGCGGGGTGCTGCTGGTCGGCGCCCCGCGCGACCGAATCGGTGTTGTCACCCCGGCCGCCGCAGGCGATCGATAGAATGCTGAACTGAGCCAGGGCGACTGCGGCGTGACGAGGGCGCATGAAGTCTCCTTGAAGGGGTAACTTACCATCCTCCTGCCCGCCTGTCGCCCTCCTTGCGCGTTTTGCGATCGGCCCGTATGGCTATCATATCCCAATAACACACGGCTACAGCTGCGGAGACGACAATGCCCACCATGCGCCCTGACCCGACCTTTTACCCCTCCGCCAAGCAGGCCGCCGAGGCGCCCGCCGAGGAGCTGGCTTATCTCGCAATGTTGAGCCCGAATCGCTCTCGCCCCGACGCCATCGGGGTGGTGGACGTGAAGCCGGACTCGAAATCATATGGCCGCCTGATCGGGCAGGTGGACATGCCCAACCGGGGCGACGAGCTGCACCACTTCGGCTGGAACGCATGCAGTGCGAGTCTCTGTCCCTGGGCGCCGCATCCGCACGTGGAACGGCGTTATCTGGTGGTGCCAGGAATCAACTCGTCGAGGATCCACATCCTGGATACCAAATCGAATCCTCGACAACCGGAGATGGTGAAGGTGATCGAGCCCGACACCCTGGCGCGGAAAACGGGCTACGCCGCACCGCACACGGTGCACTGCGGGCCGGACGGGATCTATCTCTCCGCGCTGGGGAATCCCCAGGGCGACGGCCCCGGCGGGATCTTCATTCTGGATCACGAGAGCTTCGATCCCAAGGGAATTTGGGAGAAGAACCGAGGTCCTCAGCAGCTGGGCTACGACTTCGCCTGGCATCTGGGCTATGACACCACCATTACCAGTGAATGGGGAACCCCCAGCATGGTACGGGAAGGCGTCGTGCCCGAGCTCTTGCTCGGAGGGAAGTACGGCAACTCGCTCCATGTCTGGGACCTGCGAAAGGGCAATCATCAAGAGCGCATCCACCTCGGCGATCAGTATCAGATGACGCTGGAGCTGCGTCCTGCCCGCGACCCGCGCAAGGCGTACGGCTTCGTCGGCGTGGTGATTTCGCTGGAGGACCTGTCCGCGTCGGTGTGGCTGTGGTACCGCGAAGGCGGAAGCGGCGGAAACGGCGTGGCAAGTGAAAAAGGAAGCGGGAGAGGCGGAAAGAGCGGCAAAAGCCAAAGCGGCAAGGATGCGGAGAGTGCCGCGACCGCCTCTTCAGCTGGTCCCGCTGCTTCCGCGACTTCCTCCTGGAAGGTGAAGAAGGTCATCAGCATCCCGGCCGAGCCGGCGGATCCCGCGGACCTGCCGCCGTTGCTGCAGGGCTTCAAGGCGGTGGCGCCACTCATTACCGACATCAACCTCTCGCTGGACGACCGGCAGCTCTACGTCTCCTGCTGGGGAACCGGCGAGCTGCGGCAGTACGATGTGAGCGATCCATTCAATCCCAAACACACGGCCACCACCCAGCTCGGTGGTATCGTGCGTCGCGCCGCGCACCCTGCCAATCCAGGGAAGCGGCTCAGCGGGGGACCTCAAATGATCGAGGTGAGCCGCGATGGCCGAAGAGTGTACCTGACCAATGGGCTGTACTCGCCCTGGGACGACCAGTTCTATCCAGCGGGCCTGGAGAGCTGGATGGTGAAGTTCGACACCAGGCCCGAGGGTGGCATGGCGCTCGACCCCAACTTCTACCTGGAGATGGAACGGGGCGTTCGCTGCCACCAGGTGCGGCTCCAGGGGGGCGATGCGTCCTCGGATTCGTTCTGCTTTTCATGATGACGGAACGTGCGGAACGTGAGGAACGACGGAAGGACGGAACGACTGAATCGTGCTAGGGTGTGCTCCCGATGACTGAGGGATATTGGGCTGGTCTCCTGGCCTTGGGGGCGGGGCATGGAATCAACCCCGCGATGGGGTGGCTCTTCGCCGTTGCGCTCGGCCTCCAGCGTGGCAGCCGAAAGGCGGTGTGGTCCGCGCTGGGCCCGCTCGCGATAGGTCACGGGGTGGCGATGCTGCTGACGATCGGCGCCGCGGCCGCGATCGGAGCGGTGCTGCCGTCCTCGGCTCTCAAGTGGGGAGTGGCCGGCCTACTGGTCGCCCTCGGGATATACCGCCTGGTCCGATCCCGCCACATCGTCTACGGCGGGATGCAGGTGAACAACCGGGAGCTGGCGACTTGGTCCTTCCTCATGGCCACGGCCCACGGCGCGGGACTCATGGTGCTGCCGCTGGTGCTGGGTCACCTCCCCTCGGCCGAGCATCTGCATCACCTGTCGGCCGGAATGCTGGGTGGGCGGATCGAATGGAGCGGGATCACTGCCGCGGTGATACATACGGCGGGCTATCTGCTGGTGACCGGAACGATCGCCGCAGTCGTGTATGAGAAGGTGGGCCTCCGGTTCCTCCGGACTGCATGGGTCAACCTGGATCTGCTTTGGGCGGTGGCTCTGGTGGCTACCGGAGTGGGAACGGCGGTTCTTTGAGGCGGAGGCTCTCCGCCCCTCCGCCCCTCCGACCGCCCTACGCCGACCGGTCGGGATTTCTTTCGTCAACAGTGATGGTGCCCGACACCTTGCCGAAGCGGCCCTTCACGGTGGTAATCATCACTATAACAACCCATGGTTCCCCAGGGTTCTGAGTCCAGGGTATCGGGGTTTATTGCCGACTCCTGACCCCGCCTCGCGCCTACCTCACCGGCTGGTACTTATCCAACCACGCCAGGGTCTCTTGAATAAGACGAGTCCGGGGTACGAAGTGACTTCCGTTCTCCAGCACATACCGCTTCTTGTCCGATGGGGTGCCCAGGAGACGGAAGAATGGCCGTGAGCTGGTCTCCATCGGGAAAAAGAAGTCGTAGCGCCCACTCAGCATGAGGGTAGGGATATTCACCCGCCGGATGAAGTTGACCGGATCCACCTCCGGCTTGGCACTCTCGAAGGACAGACCCGCCACATACAGCACGCTGACCCGGATCCTCGGCTCCAGCACCGGGACCATCCCGCCCATCCGTCCCCCCCAGCTCACGCCGTAGAACCCGAGATGCTCGAGCGTTACGTCGGGCCGGGTCTCCAGATAATCCAGGCTCCGGCTCAGGTCCTTGACCCACATGATCACGTGGTCCCGGTAGAGAATCGTGCTGTCCTGGTCATCGCTCTTGAGCGCGTCCTTCCGCTGCAGTGTTCCCTTGAAGACCGGCAACACCACCGCCCGCCCGCTGGTCAGGATGAAGCTGATGGTCGCGTTTCGGGGCCGGGGGGCCTCGTCCCGCATAACGTTGGAGCCGGGCCAGAAGATCACCACTGGATAGGGCCTGGTTCCCCGCTTCGGGAGATAGAGGTAGGTGAGCAGTGTGTCATTGGCATACGCCGCATTCATTCGGATCAGCTGGCGGGTCCAGTCTCCCTCGTCAGCCGTCTCGACGATGTGCGCTTCCAGCGGGCTCTTGTCATACTCGTACATCCGGCGATAGGCGGTGAACACCGCGTCCGATACCGGGCGTTCACTCAGGAAGTCACGACTCTGCCGGTGAAGCGGCGCCATCGCTCCTGCAAGCGTGGAATCGCGGGCCAGATACTTCGCCAGCCTGATTCCATTGGTTGCCGAGCGGTCGAATGCAGGCTGAGTGTAGGTGTCGGTGAAACCATAGGGCAGGTCATTCCAGCCCCCACCCAGGATGAAGCGGTTGGCGCCGTCCTGGTTCCAGCACCACTCGCGCACGTTACCCGCCATGTCGAAGGTGCCGAACGGGCTGATACCGCCGCGTCCGACCGCCCAGGGTCCTTGACCCGAGTAGTTGCTGAGTGGGACGATCGACGCGCTGAGCTGCAACCCTGCCGCACGATTCCAGTGCACCACGGTGGGAAGTGATTTCCCTACGTATTTCGCGTATGCCGCTGCCTCGTACCAGCTCACTCCGCCCACCGGGTAATCGTCCTGTCCTGTTGGATACTCCCCCGCTTCCCAGGTGGATGGGCCCCGCCGCCCGGTGCGGTCGACCATCCGCGACATGGCCTCTTCCCATCCCAACATTTTCCCGTTGAGCTCGAACGGGTGCTCCCACAGCTCCTTCCGTTGGTAGCCTCCGCCCTCCAGGAACCGCTTGAACTCGCGGTTGGTCACCTCATGGCGGTCGATCAGGAAATCGCCCAGCCTTACGTCGGTCCGTCCGAACCGAAAGAAGTTGTAGTCGAGATGGCCTCCGCCCACCCGCACCATTTCTCGGGGAATTGCGTTATCCCGATCGAGCTCGATCACGGAATCGAACGGCATTCCAACCAGCTGCAGAGTTCGATAGCCCGGCGCCTGGATCCGGAGCCGGTCGGTGGTGCCGACCGCCCCTCCTGTGGCCCAGGCCAGCATTGCCTGCTCCAGCGGAGTTCTCCCCAGCGGAATCCAGGTTGAGTCCGGGGCACCGTACGCCTTACGGAACACCTCGGCCCCGGGCGGGTCGGTCAGGATCTTCACTGGCCGGGCGAACCGAGAACGCACCACTTTATAGAGCGAATCCTCGGGGGCAGTCCGCTCGACCTGGCGCGCCAGGAGGTAAGTCTTCTCGTTCTCTCCCGCCTCGCTCAAAGCCATCATCCGGGGAATCGCCTCCTCTCGCACCCAGTGCCGCTCTCGAGAGGGCTTGACCCAGCCGAACCAGCCGCCGAAAATCAGCAGCGGCAGCACCACCGCTCCCACCAGCAGCGGCTTCCGGAGCCGGCCGCCGCGAATTATCGAGAGCTGCTCCAGCCGGGACAGCATCTCTTCCGCTGAGCTCCAGCGCTGCTCCGGGTCTTTCTCCAGTGAGCGCATGATGATCCCGGCCAGCTCGGGCGTCGTGTGGTCGAGCGCCGCGGGTGCCCGAGTGATCTGAGAGGCGAGAATGGCCTGCGGAGTCAGTCCGCTGAAGGGCGGCTTTCCGCTCAGCATCTCGTAGGCCAGCACTCCCACCGCATACAGGTCGGATCGTGCATCGATGTTGGATTGTCCAGCCGCCTGCTCGGGCGACATGTACGCCGGAGTGCCCAGGGCAAAGCCCGTGGCAGTCAGTGTCTGGTTGGTGTAGCCCTGACTCTCGGCCAAGGCCTTGGCGACTCCGAAGTCCATCACCAGTGCATGGCGGCCGGCCAGCATGATGTTCTCCGGTTTGAGATCGCGATGGACGATGCCCTGGCGGTGAGCATGGATCAGTGCGTCTAGAATGTCCTTCAGAATGCGTACGGTACTCTCCGGCGAAAGCCGCCCCTCGCGAGAAAGCCGCTGGCGCAGAGTCTCGCCCTCGACATACGGCATCACGTAATACAGAGATCCCGCCGTGGCTTCTGCAGCGGGGTTTGAGCCGGAATCGATCAGGGTGAGGATGTGGGGATGCTGCAGATGGGCGGCGATGCGAATCTCGCGGAGGAACCTCTCGTTACCCAGCGCCTGCGCCACTTCGGGGTGGATGACCTTGATGGCGACCGGGCGATCGTGCTTCAGGTCCTGCGCCAGCCAGACTGTCGCCATGCCTCCGCGACCAAGCTCTCGCTCGACCCGGTAGTTGGCGGGAAGAGCGGACTGGAGCCGGGTGAGGACATCGGACACGCGATGATCGGGGCTGTAATGGATTGCGTACATTACCTCGGTCACCGGTCCCCGCACACCCCCTCCCGGGGATCGGTCAGGCGGCGTGCTCGATTGCTCCCAGCTCTCCTACTCTGAGATACAGGGGCAGCGCTCGCTCGACCTCTTCGTTCACCGCCTTGATGTAGTACTCGATTCGGGCAATCACCTCCTTGCGCACGTCCTCTTCCAGACGCAGTGCGGCCAGCGAGGGGGGCTCGGCGAATAAGGGCCGGAGCGCGGGCTGCTGCAGATTCGTTGGTACCTGACCTTCTCGGACGCGTGGATTGAGCTCGTGGTACCGGATTACCAGGCTCTGATGTACACCGGCTAGCTGCTGCAGATAGACGACATATTCCTGGTGAGTGCTCGACCGGCCCACCACCGCTCCAACCAGATGGCGTTCGGCCTCCCCGACCAGCTGCACCGCCCCTCGAAGATCGTCAATCGTTCGATTCCTCAGCTCCAGAATCTGGGCCAGCGAATAGGCGCTCTCCTTGGCATACCACTGAATCGCCCGCTGCCGCGCCGCCGCCACTCCGGCGTAGCCTGGATAGGGGTCCTGAGAGGCAGCGACGTTGAGCGCAGCCGCCAGACCTACGAAGCAGCCGAGGAGAATGAGGATCAGGGATCGGTCGTCGGTCAACACATGCCGGTGAGTGAGGCTGACAGACGAATCCCGGACTTCTGCGATCGCGACGTTGAGACGAAGCAGCGCGATGACATACAGGAGCGTGGCCGCCACACCCACCAGCTGTAACAGACGTCGCTGATGAATGAGGTAGGGAAAGCCATGTCGCGCGTATATGGCGGCGATTCCGCCATTCAGGATCGAGAGCAGGACCGCCTGGACCATGCCGTCACGGAGACTAGCCTGCAACGCGTCAGCAAAGAGAAGCGTGGTGAGAACGGACTGGAGCAGAACAAGGGTGAGCAGGGTAAGAACCAACCGTCTCCGCTTGTCGAGGGAAACGTACTTGGGCGGCCGGGTAATGCCGTGCCGCTGGCGGAATCGACGAAACCGATCATCGCTTCCCCGGAACGCGTCCAGCAGCTGGTTCAGCCCATTCCGGTGCTTGAGGAGCTGGGCTCTGATCTCGGCCAGCGCCGAGGAGCCCGCCGCATCGACTTGGACCCTGAGATCCGACTTGGCCACGGCCCGGCGGATGAGGGCCTCGTAGTGATCGACCCGGGCGAGGTACACCTCATGGGCCTTGCGGGCCAATCGCTCGATGTGGTCGAGGATGTCCAATTCGGTGGTGTCCGCGGCCTCGGCCTTGCCGGCCCGCGGCTTCAGGCGTAAGTCGCTCAGTATCTGATTCATGTCTAGAGGAGGGAAGGTCTGTAGAGGGAGCGGCGTAGCGGCACCCGGCTCCATAACACTGGCTACCAGTTTCCTGACGGACCTTCCCATAACAACTCCCGCTGGCCGATGCGGATGCCTTATCTTGGCAGCCGAGGAGAAGATGTCCGCGGCCCGGCAAGAGACCTCTTGCATTTCAGGAAGCGTACCATGTCTGACAGATCAGGGATCTTGCGGCGAATCGTTGGACGGGAAGGGGTTAGCACGCCACCAGAAGTAGCGGCAGGAAAGTAGGCTGCAATGTTTGGCCCGGCTGCGCGGTTCTTGTCACAATCACCACGAGGGATATGGCATGGCTGCTAGACGACTTTCGATTCTGATCGGCACGCTCGTTCTCTCCGTGGTTGCTGCACGAGTCGCGCCCGCCCAGGGCCTGCCTCGAGCTGAGCGAGAGGTGACGTCACAGAGTGAGCTCGGCACCGAGAAGCTCCCCGCCGGATTCATCAAGGAGTTCGGCACCATGTGGACCTTCGAGGCGCCCCCGCTGGACTACTGGAAGGCGCGCTACGGGTTCACGCCCACCCAGCAATGGCTGGATCATGTGCGGCTGGCGTCCATCCGGCTGCCCAACTGCTCATCCTCATTCGTGTCCTCCCGCGGATTGGTGATGACCAATCATCACTGCGCCCGCGAGTGCATCACTGCCGTCTCGACGCCCGATTCGAACTTCCAGGAGATCGGCTTCGTGGCCAGGACCCAGGCGGACGAGCGAAAGTGTCCCGGGCTGTACGTGGATCAGTTGCAGGGAATCGAGGACGTCACTCAGAAAATTCAGAAGGCCATTACCGCAACCACACCGGCTCAGCAGGTGTCCCAGCGCAACTCGGCGATAGCCACTACGGAGAAGGCGTGCCAGACCGGACCCGACGTGCAGTGTCAGGTGATCACATATCATCAGGGTGGTGCGTATTCGCTGTATCGCTTTAAGCGCTTCAGCGACCTGCGCCTGGTCATGGCGCCGGAGGAGGCGATCAGCTTTTTCGGTGGCGATCCGGACAACTTCACCTATCCCCGCTACGACCTCGATCTCAGCCTGATGCGGGTCTACGAGAACGGCCAGCCCTACCAACCCAAGGATTACCTGAAGTGGAGCCGTGAAGGAGCCAAGGAGGGCGATCCCGTTTTCGTCACCGGAAATCCGGGATCGACCGGCCGCCTGCTTACCGTCGCGCAGATGGAATATCTCCGGGATGTGCAGTACCCGGCCCAGCTCAGCTCGTACGACCGGAACCTGGCGGTGATGGAGGAGATGTCGAAGCAGGATGAGGAGACCAGGCGGGCGCTGGAGAACCAGATTTTCAGCCTCAAGAACTCGAAAAAAGCGGTGACCGGCTATCTGTCCGGTCTGCAGGATTCCGCGGTGATGGCCAAGAAGCGCGCCTTCGAGCGCGACTTCCGCCGCCGGGTCAACGCCGATCCAAAGCTCAAGGCGCGATACGGTGGCAGCTGGGATGCTATCGCTTCTGCCCAGCGGCAACTGGCCGGCATCGCCAAGCAGCAGCGCTGGTACAGCTTCAGCGGATCGCCGCTGCTGAACGTTGCCGGCGCGCTGGTGCGAATTCCGGAGCAGGCCAGGCTTCCCGACTCGCTCCGGTTGCCGCAGTACCGGGCGGGCGGCATCGACTTGATCAAGGGCTCCCTTACCGGACCGATCGAAACTGAGCCTGAGGCCGAGAAGCAGATGCTGCAGGCCTGGCTGACTCAGGCCAGCAAGGACCTTCCGGTCAACGATCCCTATCTCACGGCATTTCTCGACGGCCGGAGTCCCGAGGTGGCCGCTGAGGCCGCGATAAACGGAACGAAGCTGGCCGATTCCACCGTCCGGGCTCAGCTTCTGGCCGGCGGTTCGGCCGCGATCGCCAGCTCCAAGGATCCGCTGATCGTCCTGGCCCGGAAGCTCAACCCGATCGCCATGCGGGTTCAGCAGCGGGCAGCCCGGCTCAGCGACGTGACTAACGCCAATGCGGAGAAGGTCGGCCGCGCCATTTATGCGGCATACGGCCGGTCACTGCCACCCGATGCAACGTTCAGCCTGCGAATCAGCGACGGCGTGGTGAAGAGCTATCCCATGAACGGGACCATGGCCCCGTACAAGACCAGCTTCTACGGACTGTATGCCCGATCCGCGGAGTTCGACGACAAGCCGCCGTTTCAACTTCCGGAGCGGTGGAAGACCCATCGCAGCCGGCTCGATCTGAGTCAGCCGCTGGATTTTGTCACCACCAACGACATCATCGGCGGCAACTCGGGAAGCCCGGTGATCAACCAGAACGCCGAAGTGGTGGGGCTGATCTTCGACGGCAACATCGAGCAACTGCCCAACCGCTTCCTGTATACCGACGAGGCAGCTCGGGCCGTGGCGGTTCATTCTCGAGGCCTGACGGAAGCGCTGCGCAAGGTCTACGAGGCAGACCGGATTGCGGATGAGCTGGAGGGAGTGCAGGGGCAGGCCAGGCAAGTCCCACTTCGAGGTGACAGTCTCCGGATGGCTCCATCGGCGCAGACGGACAGTTCGAAGGGAGGGCAGCCTAAATAGGATTACGGGGATCGAGGATCGGCAGCTCGGCCGATCCTCGTAGAAAAGCGTTACTCTATGTGATCGGGATCACAAACCCCGGAGCACGTCACGATCCTCGGGTCGCCTTGAAGGTGCCCTTCAGCACTTTTCCGCCCCTAGCCTTGGCTTGATAGCTGCCGATCAGAGTGTCCCCCACCAGCTTGGCTTGGGTCCGCGTCACCACCTGAGCCTTGAGGGTGGGGCTCTGATGCGGATCAGACTCGTACACGAACGTGCTGTCACCGGTCGAAACCATCTTCACGTTGTACTTCTCCCCGCCCGAGAACGCGACCGAGCCTGCCAGGCTCCCGTCGGGAGACCGGCTCCAGGTAATGGTGAATGGCTGGGCCCGGCTGGAGCCGTTGTCGTACCCCTTGGCGGTCCAACTTCCGAGCAGGCGGTCGGCAACGGCGGTTGCGGCCTGAGACGAGGACGCCGTGTCCCTGGCCATGACCGTATCGGTAGGCCGGGCCGAGTCGGCCATAGCAGTGGTGTCACGGTCGGTCCGCTTCTCGCACGCGACCAGCGTGAGGGCGGTGGCAGTGGCGATCAGATAGCGCATGGGGCCTTCCGGTAGAGGTCCCCCAACATACGGTGAGATTCGTTTCCAGGGCAGATTTCATCGCCCGTCCGCCCGTCCGCCGGCCTGCCCGTCCGCCTCTCCGACTCTCCGCCCATCCGCCCCTCCGCCTGTTTGCTACACTCCTCCGGTGACGCCGGCCACGGTTCGACCAGCATCATCCCCACCGACAATCCCGACCGGCCGGCCTAACCTTGAGGTGCACTCCAGCCACCAACGCCCGGCACCGCCCGGGCAAAGCGAGGGGCACCTCGAGGGAGAAGCTATGGAACCGCGCGTCTATGCCCATTCACAGAGCTACCGTCTTCGGGAGCGGATGAGCGACGCCCAGATCAAGCACGGCCAGGAGATCCGGGCCGACCTGACCGGGATTCGCGTTACCGCCGCAGTCGATGGTTGGCGCACTCCCGCAGCGAACGCGGACATCGGTGCAATCTTCTTCTGCACCATGGGTCCGATCCGGATTCGCGAAGTACTGACGGAAGGGGACAGCGAGCCGCTGCCGCGAGAAGTCCTGCTGGACGGTCTGGCGGTGCCCGGCCCGGGAACCTACGACATCCTGAACGCGATCGTGCACTCCAACGGATCGCTCCTGGTCCGGGCCGATGCCAACACCCGGATTGTACCACGGGCACTCAGTCCGGATTTGCCCTGGGTCTGATTCGAGCTGCCGCGTCAGCATAGCGCGTCATCTCAAGCGCCCCGAGGACTCGGCGGAGAGCCGGCTCCTCACCGCGCTCGGGATGACGCGCTGCTTCAGGCCGGCGACCCTCCGTTGCCGAACTTCTCCAGATCAGCAGCACTCCAGCTACGACGACGAATCCAGCCAACAGCGTTCTGAGCGCGAACCGTTCGTCTCCCACCAGCCAGGCAAGCGCCAGAGCGACCACCGGATTCACAAACGCGTAGGTCCCTGCCGCAGCCGTGGACGTGGCCTGCAGCAACCAGGCATACGCTCCGAATCCGAGCACGGTCCCGCCCAACACCAGAAATCCAAGCGAGATTGTTCCTCGGGAGGTGAGCTGGTGAGCGCTCCAGCCGGAGAGCTCGCCCGTAGCGGCGCTCAATAGCAGCACGAGCAGACCTCCTCCCAGCAATTGCATGGCGGTTGACTGGGCCACCGATTGAGGCTTCGGGCCGTCTCGGCCGATGAAAGATCCCGCGGCCCAGCTGAGTCCTCCCCCGAGCAGTGCCAGGCGGTCACTCGTAGAGCCGGTGCCGGCCCCGTCTCCGCCGGTGAGCAGAGCTACGCCGGCAACACCCAGAATTAGACCAGCGAGCACCAGGCGATGCGGCAATTGGCGTTCACGCCAGGAGGAAAGCAGCACCATCCAAAGTGGAGTGGTGCTCATGTAGAGCGCCGCCTGACCGGAGGAGACCCGCTGCTCGGCCCCGGCCAATACGCTATGGCAACCAACGAAGAGGAAGGCCCCCGCGATCGCCGAGGCGAGCCATTGCGGTGCGGTAGTTGGCCCCAGCTTTCGGCGTGCGCTGAGCCAGGCGTAGAGAACCAGGGCGCCGCCGATGCATCTCGTGGCGATGGTAAGGAGCGGCGGTACTTCGGCTACGGCGTATCGGAGCGCGAGGAAGGTGCCGCCCCAAAAGAGATAGATGATCGCAAAGGCGCCGATCACCGCCCACCGTGGCGCGGGTACGTCAGCTCTGGGCCACGAGTGCCGAGTCAAAGACCACCTCGTAGTGGGTGACATGATCGTCACGGTCGATCAGAAACTGCTCGTCCTCGGGATAGAACACCGCCCGGTCCATGTCCGGTCCGGCAAACCGGCGGATGGCGCTCTCCGAATCCCAGAGCGAGACCAGCAGGAACTCGGCTTGCCCAGCGGCTACCCGGCGGAGCGCGAGAGCCCCGCGGTTTCCCTCGACCTTGCGGTATTCGGCCAGGCCGGTCTGGTGCAGATAATCCAGATAGCGATCCGCGTTTGCAGCCGTGGTTGCGCCGCGCCAGGTTCGAGCGAGCATAGGGACCTCCAGAGTGGTGCACCGGTATAACGCCATTTACTGGTGCAATGGTACCGGCTATATTTGCACCTGTCAAGAGGCCGATACTGGTGCACGGTTCAGAACGAGGAGGTGAATGCGTGGCAGAAGTGGTGCTGCCCTTCAAATACGTCGGTGGCGATCCCGCGATCGATCTGGTGAATACCGTGGATTGGACCCGTCACGGCCTGAAGGACGAGCGGCTCGGCGACTATCAGCGTCTCACTCGCTGGGCCGAAGGATCGGGCGTCGTCCTACCCCGGCTCGCGGCAAAGCTCCGGCGGACAGCAGCCGGACATCCGCATGAAGCCGGCACCGCCTATCGCGCAGCCCTTCGAGCCCGCGAAATCCTCCGGCGATTGTTGGTCGAGCTGGCCCAGGGATCCGCCTCCGCCGGAGCGGTTGCGGACTTCAACCGGATTCTGGCGCCTGTGCTTCAGCACTTGAGGGTGAGGCCGCTCGGCAACGCCGCCCCTCGTCTCCAGCTGGGATGGGACGATGAGGAGAACAGACTCGAGTCGGTCCTCTGGCCGGTGCTGTGGTCAGCCGCCTCGCTGATCTCTTCCCCAGAGGCATCCCAAATTCGGGTCTGTGGCGGTGAGGATTGTGGCTGGATGTACGTTGACCGCAGCCGGAACGGGCTCAGGCGATGGTGCCAGATGGAGAGCTGCGGCACCCGGGAAAAGACTAGGCGGAGGCGTCGGGGCGGCGCAGCAGCACCGCGGTCATGACCGCAGTTCCGAGCGCGATTGCGGCGCTGATGAGAGCAACCACCTCGAAGGAGTGACTGAAGGCCGCGCGTGCCGCCAGCACCAGCTCGGAACCGGCGGCCCCCGGCAGCGCTGCAGCAGCAGCAACAGCGGCTCCCAAAGTGCCCCGGGCGGACTCTGCCACCGAGACAGGTACCCCGGCCGGCACGCCATTCAGCATCATCTCGCGATAGACCACACCCCCGATGCTGCCCAGCACCGCGATGCCCAGCGCGCCTCCCAATTCGGAGCTGGTTTCGGATATGGCGGAGGCAGCTCCGGCCCGCTCGATCGGGGCGCTGCCCACGATCAGGTCGGTAGCCAGAATGACCACAGGCGACAGGCCGAGCGAGTAAACAGTTGAGGCTAGCAGAAGCAGACCAAGGCTGGGACTGTCGCCCAGTCGAGCCAGGAGGAGAAAGCCCAACACCGACAGGATCAGGCCTCCGCTCATCAGCCGGGCAGAATTGAACCGCCGGGCCAGCGCGGGCACCAGCAAGGATCCAACGATGTACGCGCACATCAACGGCACCGTCCACAGGCCGGCATCCAAAGGAGACAGGCCCAGTACGAGTTGAAGGTACTGGGCGATGAATATGTATCCCCCGAACGAGATGAAAGTCGCGAGGGTATATGCAACCAGTGAGGCGCTGAACGCGGGAGACCGGAAGAGCCGGAGATCGATGAACGGGTCATCCAACCTGCGCTGACGATGGATGAAGACCATACCCACCAGCACACCCGCCGCCGCGCTGAGGCCGGCTAGCCAGCTGAGACCGCCGGCGGCGAACCGCTTGAGGCCAAAGATCACCAGCAGCACGGCGACCAGAGAAAGAGCAGCGCTCGGAATGTCGAGCCGTCGGGCCTGGGGGTCCTTGAATTCGGGGAGGAGGATCGGGCCCACGATGATGAGCAGCACCATGACGGGAACCCCGATGAGAAACGCCGATCCCCACCAGAAGTGCTGCAGCACTATCCCGCCGAGGACGGGCCCCAGTGCCCCGCCTACCGAGTAACTGGTGACCCAGACGCCAATCGCGAAGGTCCGCTCTCCTGGATCGAGGAACATGTTCCGGATCAGCGACAGAGTCGATGGCGCCAAAGTGGCGCCGGCCAGACCGAGCAGGGCTCGAGTCACGATCAGCATCCCGGGGCTGGTCGAGAAGGCCGCCAGAATCGAGGTAACACCAAACACGGCCGCCCCGATGAGGAGGAGTCGTCGTCGCCCGATCCGGTCTCCCAGGGTGCCCATGGTGATCAGGGAGGAGGCAACCAGGAAACCATAGATATCGAGAATCCAGAGCAGTTGAGTGCTGGTGGGCTGGAGGTCGGCGCTGATTGCGGGGACTGCCAGATTGAGGACCGTGAGATCCATGGAGTAGAGCAGGCAGGGCAGGGCGATGACTGCCAGGCCAATCCACTCTCGTCGCCCCGCCTTCATTGCCCTCCGCTCACGATCAGCATCACCGCGGCCAGCGCGCAGACCACGCCGGTTACCTGCCACGTGCTGAGCCGTTCGCGAAGGATGATTCGGGCGAGCAGCACCGTGCTGGCGGGATAGAGCGAGGACAGGGTGACCACCACACTGAGCTGGCCCTGACGGGATGCCAGCAGATACAGCGCGTTGGCCAGCATATCGATGGCGCCCGCCGTGAACACCAGCGCCAGTACACCCTTGGTCATCCGAAACGATGCCCGGGTGGCGATGGCAATCGTGGCAAACAGGAGAACCGAAACCACCCGCGCCATCAGCAGCGGCCACATTCCAGCTTCGGGCCGGCTCCGCGCCAGCGAGAGATAGAAGAAGCCGATCGCCACCCCGGAGGCAAATGCCGTGGGCACGCCCCGCGGCAGGCGGCCCCGATGGGATCCGTGGCTTTCCTCGGAACCGGATGCCGTCTGTTGCTGGCTTACCAGAACGATGGAGACGATGCCCAATACGATGCCGGCTACGGCCAGCGGAGCTGGGCGTTCACCCGACACCACAGCAACCAGCACCGGAATGGCGACGGCACAGACGGCGGTGGTCGGAGCCACCACGGCCATGGTCCCGATGGCGAGCGCACGATAGAGCAGGGCAACCCCGATGCCTCCGGTCAGTCCGGCAGCGGCACCCCACAGCAGATCGTTGCGCGAGGGAGAGGCGGAGGGAAGCAGCGGAAGAAGTAGCCCGAGCAGCAGCATGCCGCTGAACTGGGAGAGCACGACGACCGGAATGGCTCCGGCCCGCCGGCTGGTCAATCCACCCGTGAAGTCGGCCGCACCATAGAACAGCGCGGAGCCCAGCGCGAGCAGATACACCATAGGCTGTTAGCCGGCTTCTAGGCTGGAGGCCGGCGGTTCAGCCCAACTCGGTTCCTGAGGGCATCGAGGCTCCACGGCCCGGCGCCGGCCGCGGAGAGATAGAGGAAGAGGAAGCAGAACTGCACCGCTGGGTGCCCCTGATTGAGCACCGGCCAGAATCCTTGAGCGGCGTGTCCCTTGAAGTAGGCGACTGCCATCTCGCCGGAGAGAAGAAAGGCCACCGGGCGGGTATAGAGCCCGACCAGGAGGAGAGAGCCACCATAGGTCTCGAAGACACTGGCCCACCACACCAGGGTGCCGAACGGGGCCGTTCCGCCTCCGGGCATGATTGGCGCCGGAAAGCCGTAGAGCTTGGCGGTGCCGAATTGGATGAACAGAAACGCGGCTACGATCCGCAGGACGCTGAGGAGATACGGTGTCCAGGAGCGCCACCGTTCGGCGACGGTCGGTGAGGTTCCGGTCCGGGCAGTCATGCCGTCCTTCTCCCTTCCTGATCGAGGTCCACGGTAATCGTGCGCCACTTTCCCTGATTGAATCGCGCCACGCTGAGTGCGCACCGGGTGGCATGACCGACGAGAATCGCGATCCAGATATCGATCGGATCGAGCCTGCCGGCGCGGCGGATGAAGTAGCAAATGCCCAGCGGCACCAGGATCTGGGATACGATCGAGATGTAGAGCGGACTCTTGGTGTCTCCCGTTCCCTGGAGCCCACCGGTATAGGTCAGGGCGGTGGCGACGAGCAACCCGGAAAGGCTGAGAATCCGGAGCAACTGCGTGCCGATCTCCACCACGGCGGGCTCCTTCATACCGAAGATGGCCAGCAGCTGGGTGGGAAAGAAGAGGAAGAAGCCCCCAACCAGGGCTGCCCCAGCCACCCCATACCGGGCCGCGATGTGGACCGCTCGGCTGGCTCGATCCGGGTGGCCCGCGCCCAGGTTCTGGCCGGCTACCGCTGCGGCAGCACCCATGAGGCCCACCGAGGTCCAGGTAACCAGCGAAAAAAGCTGAGTATAGGAGATGGCGAAGGCCGCCTGCGCGGCCGCACTCTGCGCCAGAGATCCGATGAAGCCGAGCATGAACACTCCGCCGATATTCATGGCTATGCCCTGAATTCCGGCGGGCAGTCCAAAGCGAAACAGCGAGCGGATAATGGGCCAGTCCGGCCCCAGGCCGCGGGCCCGCGGAAAGGATACAACCCACCCGCCGCTCCATAGCTTCCAGAGTGCGTAGAGTGCGAGCACTCCTGAGGCGATGACCGTTCCCATGGCCGACCCGAGAGTGCCAAAGGCGGGGATGGGCCCCCAACCGCGAATCAGGATGACGTTCAGGACCAGGTTGGAAATCGTCAGCACCAGACCCAGGATCATTGGGGTCCGGGCATCGCCGGCGGAGCGGAGAGCGCCTCCCAGCATGAAGAAGACCAGCATGCCGCTGCTGAACAGGAACATGACCCTGAGAAACGGCAGTGCCTCGCTCTTTACCGCAGGCGCGGCATTCACCAGATCGAGCAGCCAGGGCGAGGCGAAGTAGCCGATGGGAGCCAGCACCGCGAGCGAAAGAAAGATGGCGGTAAGAAATGCCTGATACACCACGCGGTCGACTTTGTCCGAGTCTCCCGCCCCGGTGAACCGTGCCACCAGCACGCTCATTCCGGTGAACAGCGAGCCGATGAAGACGATCACCACCAGCATGATCTGCCAACTGACTCCGATGGCGGCGTTGCCCTGATAGCCAACCAGGTGCCCGACCAGCACGTGATCGACGATCCCTTGAAGCCCTCCGATGATGTTGGTGACCATGGTGGGCCAGGCAATTTTCCATACGGCCCGCCCGAGCGGCCCTTCGACAATGGAGCGGTCGTAGACACGGCGCGACGCTGAAGGTGCCGCTTCCGCCGTGGTAGAAGCCGGGGCGGCTACGGCAGGAGTGGGAAGATTGGTTGAAGTCATGGTTCGATGGCCGGCGCGTCGAAGCGGATCAGCCTGGCATCACCCTTTCGTCGGCGCTATCCCCGTACACCGCGGGCAATGACGCCCCATTCTGCCGGAGGTACACCGTGAGCTGGCCACGGTGATGGTACCAGTGGTTCAGCATCACCGAACGGAGAAAGGCTCCGCGTGGAATCGACCAAAGCTCCCGATCTGCCTGCATCATTCGCCAGGGCGAAGACAGCTCAGCGTCGGTCATCTTTCGGAGAACCTGTCGAGCCTGGACCATGCTGGCCTCGAATGCCTCGAGAACCTGGGCGGTGCTGGCTGCCTCGGGGCGGGGAATCGGAGTACTCGCATCGAACGACAATGCGGTCGAAATCTCCGCGATGCTTCCGGGGATATTGGCCACGTGCAAGGCCAGTTGACCCAGGCTCATGGATTTGGGATGCGGCTTCCATTGCAGCCGGTTGTCCGGCAGCCGCTCCAGAACCCGGCGAGTGGCCTGGGCTTCCTGTTCCAGTTCCTGAAGGATGTCATTGACCGTCATCATGGAGGCTCAGCCGCTGACCAGCGCGTGAATGTTGCCGTCGGGGTCCTTGAACCAGGCCGCCTGCATGCCTTGCCCCTCGTGAATGTCGCCCTTGAGCGTAAGGCCCGGCAGCTGATAGTGCTCGAAAGTAACTCCTTTGCTCCGCAGTCCCTTTACCACTTTCTCCACCTCGCGGCCAAGCAGCCAGGTGACTGCCGTAGCCTTGTTGGTTCCGGCGAACTGCGAGCGGTACACCAGTAGCTTGGCGGCCCCGGCCTGATAGGTGACCGCCTCTTCTTCCTGCGCATCCGTCTGCCGAAGACCCAGCGTACCCTGATAGAACTTCTTGGCAGCCTGCAGGTCGCGAACGGCTACCGTGGCCATGGCTTCCTTACCGTCCAGCATCACTGGCCTCGCCCGCCGCTGCGCCAGACATCGCGGAGCTCATGTCGGTTTCCCAGACGGCGAACAGGTTTCCCTCGGTGTCCGTCAACTGGGCAAACCATCCCATTCCGGGCACTGGTGTCTTCCCCATCAGGACCTTGGCGCCCAGCCGCTCCGCCCGGCGTACCGACTCGTCCACGCTTTCGACATTGATGTAATTCACCAATGGCTGATTGGTATACATCCGGCGCATCAGGCCGCCGTTGACACCCGGGACGGTGGGGCGGCCCTGGCTGTCGGTCGGAACGGTACGGACCATCCAGTACTCCATGCCTCCGGCAACCGATCCTTCGAACTGCTTGACGTCCCAGCCGAACATCTCTCGATAAAACGTGGCGGCGCGTTCCGGCTGATCGGCGGGAATCTCGAAATGCACGATCGTGTGTTCCATGATGCACCCTCCTTCGGTTGAGTCCTGCAAGAACGATGGCTGCCTCGTGTCCAACATACCAACCGGTATGTAATACGTTATCGGTTTTGCCGCGTCAAGCCGGTTGACAGGGAGAAAGCAGAATCGTTACATACCACTTGGTACGAAACACTTTCTGGAGCAACAATGGCCAAGCGATCTCCCTCTCGGCGCAGGCGGCAACCGGATGTCACTCGGGAACGTCTGCTACAGGCCGGCTTCAAGGAGATTTACCGCCGGGGATTCCAGGGCGCGAGCCTGGACACCATCCTGGACCAGGCCGGCGTGACCAAGGGCGCGCTGTATCATCACTTTCCGGACAAGGCGGCACTGGGGCGCGCCGTGGTCGATGAGGTGATCAGAGACCTCCTGCTCCAGCGCTGGCTCGGTGTGCTCCAGGCGGAGGAGGGCGATCCGGTCACCGCGCTGCAGGGAATGTTGAAGCATCGCCTGGCCCAGCTGCAGCCCCACGAGGTCGAGCTCGGCTGCCCCCTCAACAATCTGGGTCAGGAGATGTCCCCGCTGGACGAGCGGTTTCGCCGGAGGGTGGCGGCCACGTTCGAGACCTGGACCGAGGGTTTCGCCCAGGTGCTGCAGCAAGGTCAAACGGAAGGGTCGGTGCGGAAGGATCTGAATTCTCGCAAGCTGGCGACTTTCCTGGTGGCAGCTATCGAGGGCTCATTCGGGTTGGCCAAGAGCGCCCAGAGTCCGGCGATGCTGCGCTCCAACCTGGAGGTGCTGGGGACTCTATTGGAGTGCCTGCGTCCTTCGGAGCAGATGAAAAAGACCAGGCGCCGTTCCAGACGAACCCTGTAAGCAGCCGAAGGTATTGACGAACCTTACGCTATTTCTTACGATATATCGTAAGACAGTGCGTAAGTAGTATCTTGTACCGACTGGAGGTTTAAAGATGTGTAACCCACGCGATGACTGGGGTTTCGGCCCAGGGTTCCCGTTCGGCGGCCGCTGGTGGACTGGAGCCTGGCAAACCCGGGGGCGGGGCCCCCGACGCCGAAGCCAGATGTTCGAATCTGGGGAGGTCAAGTTCGTGATCCTCCGCCTGCTGAAGGAGAAACCCCGGCACGGGTACGAGGTCATCAAAGCCCTGGAGGAGAAGTTGGGCGGCTACTACACCCCCTCGGCCGGCACCGTGTACCCGACGCTTCAGCTGCTGGAAGACGAGGGCTATGTCCGGGCAGTCGATACGGAGGGGAAGAAGGTCTATCACGTCACTCCCGAAGGCGAGCGATACCTGGAGCAGCACCGGGACATGCTGGAGGAAATTCTGGATCGGGTTCGTGAGACCGTTCGCGACTTCACCGGCGGCGGCATCGGTGAGCTGCAGGGCGCATTCGTGCATCTCGCGGGGGTCACCTTCAAGCGGGCATGGCGCCGAGGCCCTGAGGATCCCGCGCTGAAACGCGTTGCGGAGATACTGCGTAAAGCCGCGGACGAAATCCAGCAGACCTGGGGTGGTGGGGAAGCGGGGCAGCGGGGAAGTGAAACTGAACAGGCAAGCTGAGACTTCTCTGAAAGAACTGCCGAGTCTGCGATGACTCGAAGGAGACGGAGATGGGGTTCTTCGGAATGATGTTCTGGATCCTGGTACTCTGGTTCGTGTACCGGGCCTGGAGGCGGTCGGAGCGCTACGTGGAAGTGGTGCCGAGAGGGAGTTGGACCGGGTATTACGGGGAGCGATATGCCATGCGTGACCTGCCCAGCCCTCCGGCACGTCCCGAAGTCCGCCAGGACTACATCGATTCGCTGGAGAGTCGAATCAGCGAGTTAGAGGAGCGACTCGACTTTACCGAGCGTCTCTTATCGAAGAGACAAGAGGGGACTGCCTGAGATCACCCCTTCAGCGCCGCCGCCATGACTCCAGGGACCTTCTTCCAGCTGGCGCGTGCGTCCAGCTCGGTCATCCGCGGCATCAGTCGGTGAGCGCTGCGGTGGCTGGGGAAATACGCCGGTCTGGGCATGGCGGTGAGCGGGTGGCGCAGCACCGCTTTCTCGATGCCCTCGAGCATCGGTGTGTTGTGCACCCAGCCGATCCCGCTCTGGATGTCGTTCAGGCTTGAGCTGGGGTGGGCTCCCCAGGGTGGTGTCACGAAGCCAAAGAGGTATCCGGACCAGGCGTTCACGCACACGGACCCATAGCGCAGATTCGCGATCGATCGCTCAACCGATCCTGCGAGCACCGCATCCTTCATGGTCCTGGGGTGTACCACCAGTCCCGCTGAGAGTGTTCCCCACAGGCGCTCGTTGGCGAATGTCACCGCCTTGTCGAGATACTCCACCGGATCTGCGCTCCCCACCTGGGTCTCGAACAGAATCGGGCAGAACGACTCGGCGGCAAATGCGCTCTCTTCTCTATTAGTGGAGTCCAGATCCTGTATCAGCGTCCAGGGAAGTAGCTGATCGCTTGCCCGGCCAAAGTGGGTGGTCGACCGCCGGCCGCTGGAAAATCGCTGCCAGCGATCGTGTGCTCCCGGATAATAGGCCTTTCGGGGCGCCGCTTTGAACAGCGTCCGCTCCAGCGCCTTCAGGAAAGCCTCGCGCAGCCCCCAACCTTTGGGCAGGATCAGGATCTTGTTGGCGTTGCAGTCAAACCCCGCATTGAAGGTCAGGCCGGCGGCGACGTCTTCCGCCTGGTACTGAAGCTGCTTGTCGGTATAGGGGCCCGGCACGATGAGTATCGGCGACACATTGCCCAGCTCCGCCGTGATCGTCTTGCGTAGGTAGGGCTGTCCCTGCGCCTTGCGAGCCTCCCGTTCGGGACCCGGAGGTCCCCACACGATCTGCTCGAATGTCGCGTCAGAACCGGTCAGGTGCACCTCGTCGACATCGGGATGCCGGATCAGGTAAGACCCCTCCTCAGCACCGCCGTACACCACTGCCAGGTAGTCCTGCCGGATTGCGTCGGCAAACGCCTCCTCCAGGTAGGGCCCCAAGTAGGCGTTGACCGGGTTCATCTTGAGGATGCAGGCCTTCCCCTCGTTGAACATCTTGGTGAGCACGTCCATGCTCGGAGTGCCGTTCACATTGCCGGCGCCCAGCACCAGGACCACTCGACCATCGTGGTCCGGCATTTTGTAGAAGTGTGCCCGGGAGTTTTCCATTTCCTCCTCGGTAACTCCGGGCTGAAGATGCACGTCTACTCGGATTCCCCGGAACAGAACTTTGTCGACTGGGCCCGCGGGAAAGACCTGCACGGTGAGCCGCTGATCAGCCGTGCGTCCCAGCTTTCCGACCCGCGTGTTTCCGGTTCGCTTGATGGCCCGCAGTGACTCTTGAAGCAGCCGAAGGTGGCGGACCACGAACCAGGGCCCCACGGTCCATTCCTCGCCTTCCAGGGCGCTGCCCGGGGTGATACCCTTGGCCAGGCATGCCGCCTCGACACTGGCGCGGGCAATTCGGAGATAACCCGCCTGCATGGCGCGAATGAGCTCCACCCGCTGTTCCAGGGAGAGCCCGACGAACTTGCGGGCCCCGTGCTTGAGCCGCGACACCACCTCATCCAGCTGCGGCTGGGATGTCGGAGCCGGCTCCGCAACGGTATTGGAGCTCGTGGTCAGTATTGTCATGACGCGCCTCCGGGAGTGATTACCGCGGCCAGAGCCAGCCGAAGGTACCCGCCGTCACCAGCCCATAGAGCAATCCGTCGAACATTTCCTTCCAGGTGATCTTCCACGGTTTCCCCATCCAGATGGATGGTGGGGCCAGAGCGGCGGCATAGGCGAGAAATCCCACTGCGCCCACGATCCGGAATACCTCGAGATACCGTGCCCCGGCGGGTATGGAGTGGGATGCGATGTAAGCAATGAAGAGGGAGACGATCAGCGAGAACAGGAACCAGTAGGTGAGAGGCCGCCCCATGTTGGGAATGCCGGAAGGCATGATGTTGATGACGGCGACCGGACCTTCAGTGAACTTCTGTTTCATCTCCGGAGTTTCCATCTGCTTCATCTCGGCGCAGTACGGGATGATGTACTGCGCCGGCGCTGGAGCTTCCTTCCGGAGGACACTCCGAATGGCGTCCTCGTCGGGAATTCTGGTGTAGTCGCTGTTGTGGTACTTCAGTACCATGTGCACCAGCGCGCTGACGATGAAGACGAGCACGGCGGAGAGGAGGACAGGAAGCCAAAGCGAGCCCAGGCTGACCATGGGGCCTCCGATGCGAATGGAAGGGTGGTGGAATGGCGATAAGCTACTCCCTTGGCTCCTGATTCGCGACAGTCCGGTGCGTTCTCACGAGGATAGAGACGCTCCGGAGACTTCTGCCCGCCCGATGGTGTTGTTGTCGGTGCCGAACCAGATCTGCCCTTCGCGCGCATCGAACATCATGTGCCGCACCGTGCCGCCGCCGCTCGGAATGGGGGTAACCCCGAAGAATTTCTCGGTCTTTGGATCGAACCCCACCAGCCGGTTGGGCTGCGAGCCGGTCTCCACCAGCCAGATCCGGTCTTTGTCGTCTGATGCCATGGCATAAGGAAGAGCAGCCGACCCACCTGGCAGCGCCCACTCCTTGAACTGCTTCGTTCCGGGGTCGAACCGGCCGAGGAAGCCGCGGGTGTAGTCGACGTACCACACGCGATCGTCGCTGGTGATGGCCATGCGCCGTCCCCTGGCTTTGCTGTTCGGCAGGCTGTACTCGGTGATTTTGAGCGTCGCTGGATCTACCGTTGCGATCTTGTCGCTGCCGAACTCGTTGAACCAGGGGTGGCCCTTGGAATCCACCTTGATCCCGTAGGGACGCGCGCCCGGGGTGGCCACCTTGATCAGATCCACTTTGCCGGTGCGGGTAGCGAGTCGTCCGACGAAGTTGCCGTTCTGCACCGTGAACCAGATGTCGCCCTTCTGGTCGAAGACCAGGGTGTGCGGATCCTGTGCCTCGGGATTGGGCATCGGGTATCGGGTGATCTTGCCGGTGGTCGGATCCAGCTTTCCGATGTGACCGTTCCCGTTCCCGGCATACCAGACCATGCCGGTTCGGTCCACAATGAGATTGTGGGGCAGGGTACCCTCGTCGAGCTCGTAGCGGCGGAACTTGCCGCTCGCGGGATCGAGATAGGCGATGTAATTCCCCACCTGTCCCACAAACCAGACCCGGTTTTGGCTATCGATGTATGGATCACGGGGCCGGGAGCTGGAATATGGAACCGGCCATTCCTTGATCGGCACCTGAGCCGAGGCAGTGGCCGGTCGAGACCATTGCGAGACCAGGCCAACAAGAGCGGAAACCACCGTGAGTGTCACGCGCATCTGATTTCTCCTGCGATCGATTGTGTCAGAGCTCGATCCCGGTCATGCGCCGGTATAGCTCCTGCACGGTGCCTATGGTGTCTGCCTGATCCGCGGTTTTGTCGCTGCGGTATCGCTTGATTCGGGCGAAGCGAAGCGCAACCCCGCCGGGATATTGCGTGCTCCCCTGGACCTCGTTGAATGCCACCTCAACCACCAGCTCCGGCCGGACGTAAACCGTGATTCCGTCTCGCGCCACTTCCAGCTCCTGCAGCCGGTTGGTTTGCCACTCGAGCATCTGGTCGGTCATTCCTTTGAAGGTCTTCCCCAGCATTACGAAGTCGCCACCTGCTGGGTTCCGGGCGCCCAGATGAAGATTGCTGAGCCAGCCTTGCCGCCGCCCGTGTCCCCACTCTGCCGCCAGAACCACCAGATCGAGCGTGTTGGCCGGCTTCACCTTGAGCCAGTGCCGGCCCCGATGTCCCGCCTCATAGGGCGCGTCCAGAGCCTTGGCCATGATGCCTTCATGGCCTCGCTCCATCGCGGTGTGAAGGAAGCGAGCCGCCTCCTCGCTCGACGCCGTTACCAGACGGGGAATCATCATTGACGGAGGGACTATCTGGGACAACGTCGAGAGTCGCTCCCGCGCGGCCTGGTCGATCAGTGCTCCGCCATCGGCATAGAGCAGATCGAAGAAGAATGGGGTGAGGGGCAGCTCGCGCTGCAACCGCTCGATGTCGAGCTTTCGCCCGAACCGGCTCATGGTGGTCTGGAACGGGTACGGTGTACCATCGGCCCGGAGCGCTATGACTTCGCCGTCCAGAATGAGATCCCGGGCCGGCAACCCGCGAACCGCTTCCACCAGCTCGGGCACCGCGGCGGTGACGTCGTTCAGCCGGCGGGAATAGACCGCAACCTGCTCTCCCGCCTTGTGCACCTGAATCCGCGCGCCATCGAGCTTGTACTCCAGCAGAGCCTCACCCAGCTCATCCATGGCCACCTCGGCGGCATCGGCCGAGCCGGCCAGCATCGGGTGCATCGGCCGAAAGAGCTGAGTAGCAAAGGCGGCCAGACCGCTCTCCCCTCCGGTCAAGGCCATCCGGGCTACCGAGGGAAGATCTCCGGCCATCATCCGGGCCCGGCGCACTTGTCCCGGCGGCACCTTGGCCGCTCGTGCTACCGCCTCGAGCATCAAACCCTCGACCGCGCCCTGCCGAAGCTCCCCTACCACCAGTCGGAAGAGGAAGTCCTGCTCGGCCCTGGTGGCTCGGGCGAAGAGCTCATCCAGCAGCCGCTGCCGCTCGGCGGTGGATCCCTTTCCCGGGGGCACACTCGCGATGCGCTCGAAGGTCGCATCGATGTCCTTGAGCTCCAGCGTGGGCAGCTCAGCCGAACTGCCACGGGAGGCTGCCTGCAGTGCGGCGTAGCCGATGTTGAGCTTCTGTTGCCGGTAGGAGCCGGACAGGAAGGCAACTGCGATATCGATTTCTTCAGGAGACAGGTTGCTCAGCAGAGCTGCGAGCTGACCGATCTTCTCCAGTCTACCGCTGGTCTCGGCGAGCCGCCGAGACGTCTCGACCAGGCGCAGCAGCTGCATTGCCTTAGCGAGACGCCTCGGAGAGCCAGAGGTCGCCCCCTTTGGGGGCGGCTCGATCGAAGAGAACCCAATGCCCATCCGGTGACCAGGTAGGGTAGTCGATTCGAATCTCGGGGTTCGGAAAGGCAAAAATCTGCTGGCCCGGTCTTCCGTTGACCGGAAAGATCCAGAGCGCCTTGTGACCTTTGACGTCCAGAATGAACGAACGAGATGGAGAGAAAGACATATGGGCGCCACTGGCTACATCCGGCATCCGGGTTAGAGCGCCGTCATCGAGCGACACGCTATAGATCTGAATCTGGGCGCCGGTCTCCGCCCGGAACACAATGGATCGCCCGTCCGGGGAAAAGCGGAGGAAATGTCCTCCTACCCCGATGGAGGTGACCCGTCGCGGCTGGGCGCCGTCGGCACCCATCACCCAGATCTCTGCCCGGCCATCCCGATCGGAGACGAAAGCAATCTGTTTGCCGTCTGGTGAATAGAAGGGGTTCGTGTCGGTTTCCGGGTCCCGGGTGAGCTGGCGGAGTTTGCCGTCAGCCACGGTCACAGCCCAGATGTCGGCGTTGCCGCTCCGCGCCGAGAAGAACACGAGCGTCTGACCATCGGGCGACCAGTTTGGCTGGTAGTCGCCGCCGGGGCCGCGAGTCAGTTGCCGTTCGCTGCTGTCGGTCAGACTGCGCAGCCAGATGTTCATCTCCCCGAGTCGGTCGGAGTTGAAGGCGATCGACTTTCCATCCGGCGACCACGAACCTCGGCTTTCCACCCGCGTGGTCATGACCACAGGTACCGCAGGCCCACTCGGCTGACCCGTTGTGGGATTGACCGGCAGGCGCCAGAGATCGGAGTTGATTCCCCGAACTGCAAAGCCAAGTCGGTCTCCCCTGGGTGACAGCGTTGGCTGGATATCATCACCGGCGCCGGTGGTGAGCTGCTCCGGCGAGCCCGCCGCTGTCCCGGCAGCAGTAACACGAATGCGCCAGAGATTGAGGCCCCCTCCGCGGGATGAAGCGAAGTAGATGTGCGACCCGTCGGCGGCCCAGACCGGATTCATATCCAATACGTTGTCGTCAGTGACCCGGTTCATGCTGCGGGTGTCGAGGTCGAGCGTGAGAATGTCCGACTTGATCTTTTCTATCCTGCGAAATACGAGTTTCCTGCCGTCGGGCGACCAACGGGGCTCACTATGCACCACGGCCTCACTGGAATCAGAAGTGACCTGGCGTGGGTTCCGGCCGCCGCTGTCGGAAATCCAGATCCGCCGGCCACCCGCATAGGTGGCATCGAACGCCAGGCGCCCGCCCGCCGGAGCGTAGGCCGGATTAAATCCGTCTGGTACCAGCCGGGTTTCCCGTCCGGTCTCCAGGTCGACCTTCCAGATATCGCCGCCCTCGTTGTACACGCCATTGATGTCGCTCGGCTCCAGCCGGCCGCCGGCGGTGCTGGCTCGCACGAAAACCAGGTGCTGGCCGTCGGCAGCCCAGGCAGGCTGGATATCGTCGCGTGACTCTTGAGTGATCCTGCGCTCCGCGCCCGTCGCCAGGGTTCTCACGAACAAGTGACGGTACCCGCCAGACTCCGCTACGTACGCGAGCCGGGTTCCATCCGGAGACCAGGCGGGCCACTCCTCGAGTCCTTCGCTGAAGGTGAGCTGGGTGAGACGGCGATTGAGTCCCGACGCTACCGATCCGCTGGCCACCGCGGCCGCGGGGATCCGCCGGCCGGCGTAGAAGGTGAGTCCCAGCAAGCCGAGAACGCCGAGGCCCAGCCATACAGCCAGTTGCCGGGTAACAGGTTTCCGGCGTACCCGCGCCGCCTCCAGCGCAGAGGTGAACGCGGCGGCATCGGGAAAGCGAGCGCCCGGGTCTTTTGCCAGCGATTTCTGGATGACGACCGAGAGATCCGGCGGCAGTCCCTCGGCGGGAACCGAGAGCTGCGGTGGCGCGGCGGTGAGATGTTGCGCGACGATGGATTGGGGCGAGCCTGAAAATGGAGCATGGCCGGCCATCGTCTCGTATAGTACGCAGCCGAGCGAGTACAGGTCGCTGCGGCCATCGACGCTCCCGCCGGCCGCAGCCTGCTCCGGGCTCATGTAGGCCAGAGTCCCAATAGCCACTCCGGTTCCGGTCAGCCGTTCCGCCCCCGCTGCGGTGATCGCCTGAGCGATGCCAAAGTCGGCGAGCACCGCTTCGCCACCCTCCAGCAGAATGTTCTCCGGCTTGATGTCACGGTGGATGATGCCCTGCTGGTGGGCGTAGCTCAGCGCGGCAAGGACGTCCTCCCCGATATCGAGTGCCTGCTCCCAGGGGAGACGGCCCTCGCGGGCGAGCCGCTGGCGCAACGATCCGCCTTCGATGTAAGGCATGGTATACCACAGCTGTCCGGCGATCTCGCCGGAGTCGAACAGCGGAAGAATGTGCGGGTGACGCAGCTTGGCCGTGAGCTTGATTTCGCGAAGAAAGCGCTCGGGTCCGAGGCCGGCCGCGACGTGCGGATGGATGATCTTGAGCGCAACCAGCCGGTCTTGCTTCAGGTCCTGAGCCAGAAAAACGGTTGCCATGCCGCCGCGGCCGAGCTCACGCTCGATCCGGAAGCGGTCGGCCAGGGCGTCGTTGCTGCTCATTACTTCGGCTGCGCTACCTCAATCGCTTCGTTCAGGTTTTCGACCGATCGGGTCACGCCCTGTCTCACCTGCTCCCAGTTGGCGGCAGTTGCGGCATTTACCCGGCTCAGGTCACGCTCGACTGTCCTTCGCGCGGCCCGCACGTTGTTGAGTGCACGGTCGCTGACCGCGCCACCCCGTGACTTGGCCTGAGCCGAAAGCTCCTTGATCTGGCGATCGATGTCGGTGAGCTGCTGCCGAATGGACTGAGCGAAGTTCTGCCGCTGATCAAAGCTGAACTCGGGAGGAGCACTGGCCGTATCTGTGGCCGCCGGAGCGGGTGCGGCAGTGGCTGCCGGCGGAGAGGTCGTGTCGCTCACCCCGCCGGTGTCATTGGTGCGCTGCTTTCGACAGCCGAGGCTTACGATCAGCACGAATGTGGCTGCGGCAAAGGCAAATCGGCGCATTCGGTGCTCCTGGATTGAGAGGCTGGATCAGCGGGCTATGAAGCTGTCAGTTGGATCAGCAGCGCGCTCAGCTCACGGGAAGAGAACGAAGCGTCCTCCACCGGTGGTGGCGATGACCAGACACATCGTGACGAACAGCAGATCGTAGTGCCAGCCATCGCTCGATTTCCCCCAAAACCCGGTATGCCAGACGAAGATCTTTTTCTGAATGGCCCCGAGCATTACGAGAATGAGTCCCAGTGCTGCCAGCCGAGGCAGAATGCCGAGCGCCACGCCAGCCCCGCCGAACAACTCGGCCAGCCCGAGAAAGCGGGTGAATCCCGGACTCAGGCCGATGCTCTTCCCGCGGGTCACCGGATCTTTGGTGTGACTCCATCCGCTCGAGACGAAGACCACACCCACCATGAGCCGCATCAACAACAGGGCAAGATCGCTAAACTGGTCCAGGAAAGGTCTCATAACGCTCACTCCGCCGCTTGCCGGGCCTACGGTTGAGGGGAACAGACGCAGCCGGAGCCCCGGTCATTCCGAGATAGGATCTGAGCTGAACCGTGCTTTGCTTGCGTACCAGTGCATGCACCAGGTCGGCGGTGGGCTCCGTCTGACCGATGAGCGATCTGATCTGGCCCGCTTCGCGGGCCAGGACCGGCACGCCATCCCGATAGAGGATGCGATTGCTGGTGAGGGCGGGAATCCGGTCACCCGGCGTGACGATGCCTGTCAAATTAAGCGGATCGGCAGCGCTGATTCCGACCAGCTGGCCGCCGCCATCAAGCCGACGGATCGAGCGGAGCTGACCCACCGCCTCTGGGAGAGCGAATTGCTCCCCTGACATCCCGGTGACGAACCGCCCACCTCGGATTTCGCCTCGAGCCTCCAGCCGGCGATACACCATCAGTAGCTCCCGCCAGAGTGGTGCGCTCGATTCGCGGGCGAGAAGCCGCTTGTAGACCACCCCGTAACGGCGCAGGAGGGTTCGAGCCGCCAGCTCCACCCGGTCATCGGCTTTATCGCTGGGTCGGGTACCAAGCAGCGACCATCGCCCAGCAGTCTCGATCCCGTGCGGAGCCGTCCGGTGGCGCCGGCGGGCTCCGCTCAACGGCTTGCGCTTGCTCGACGGCGTGATCAAGGCCCGCAGTCCGGCAAAGCTGTCGGAAGTGACCAATCCACTGCCGGCAAGTTCGGCGAGCGCCTGCTCAACCTGGGTAGGCAGGAGCCCGCTCCGACCCACCAGCTCGTGGAAGAACGACGCTCCGACCTGCTCCAGAACTTCGCGCACCCGGTTGGCGTAGCCGGAGAGCTGCACCTCCGCTTCCGTGCCGGCGGAAATCCACGAATCCGCGTGTTCCCGAAGAAAGAGGGCGATGCTGGTCGAGCGAATCGGTCCGGTGGATCCACCCGGCCGTTGCGCCGGTGTGAGCCGGCCCCAGGCCACTCTTCCCGTGAGGCAAAGGGTGTCGAGCAGCGCGGGGTCGTACTCCTCGCAACGGGAGGACAACACTTCGGCTTCCCATGCGGCGGCCGGCAGCTCCATGCCATCGAGCTGCCCCAGGAGCGAAGCCAGTCCCTCCAGGCCTGCCACCCGATATTCCGGATCGACTCGTTGCCAGGCAAAGAGGAAGCGCATGAAATCCGCCGCACTGACCGGCTCGATCTCCGCCCGCAGGCGATTCAGCGTGTAGCGATGGATTCTGGAAAGCAGCCGGCGGTCGCACCACTCGAGCTGGGATGATCCCTGGCTAAAGTGGCCCCGGAGGATGACACCTTCGGCTTCGAGAGCGGCAAGAGCGATGTCTGCATCGGTCTCATCGATCTCGAGCGAGGCCGCCAACTGCGACGCGGTCACCGGACCGACGATGCCCATCCGCCCCCGGATCAGTTCCCGTACCCCCGCTTCGCGGCTGGGGCTCGAGCCCTCGCCGGAGCGGTCAATCACTGCTCGAATTTCAGGAAGCCGTTCCGTCGCCAGCCAGAGGGCGCGGCCCGAGCCTAGTGCGACGCGGTCGGCCCTGCCCGATTCTACCAACTCGCGGAAGAATGGTCCCCAAGGGTGTTCGGTGCGACCAGAAATACCCTCGACTTCGGTCAGAAAGCCGGAGGTGAGCAATGCGTCGTGCAGCTCATCGGCATTCTCCACCTCCGGCCACGCCTCATCCCGTACCTGTTCGATTGCCGCGGGATCCAGCGCACCCAGATCGTCGGCCGAGGAGGGCTCGAAGGCCCGTCTGGTGTAGACCGCCTGCGTGCGGCGCTCCTCCAACGGGGCATCGTCGAGGAAGGCGTACGGTCTGGCGTTCAAGATCTCGTGCGCCAGCGGGGAAGGCTCGGGAAGATCGCGGGCCACCAGTCGGATCTCACCAGCGTGAATGCGTCGCAAAAGATTGGTGAGACGGTCTAGATCCATGACCTCGTGTACGCAGTCATCGATGGTCTGCTTAACCAGCGGATGCTCCGGGATCTGCCGATCGCCGGGAATGTTTTCCAGACAAGCAGCGGCATCCGGGAAGGCCGCAGCCAGAAGATCTTCCGCCTGCATGCGCTGGATCTGGGGCGGATTCTTTCGGCCTCCGCGGCTTCTGGGGATAGCCAGGGCGATGTTGGCGTTCCACCGCCAATGCGTGCCGAACATCGGCGCGTCCAGGAGGGCCTGGACCAGGATCTCTTCCACCGTTTCGGGATTAAGGAAGCGGAAGACACTCTCCAGTGGAAAGGAATGCTGCGGTCCGAGCGAGAGAAGCAGCGCATCCTCAGTGGCCGCGGCCTGCAGCTCGAAGTTGAATTGCCGGCAGAATCGCTTGCGAAGGGCCAACCCCCAGGCGCGATTGACCCGGCTTCCGAACGGAGCGTGGATCACCAGTTGCATCCCGCCGGCTTCGTCGAAGAACCGCTCCGCAACAATGGTCTGCTGAGTGGGCAGGCTTCCCAGCAACCGCCTCGACTCAGCCAGGTACTCCACGAGCTGGTGGGCAGCGACAGCCGATTCCGGCCCGTTCAACAGGCCCGTAACCCATTCCTCGGCCTCGCTCCGGTTGTCCAGCCGCTTCTCCACCTCGAGCCTCAGATCCGACACCGCGGCCGACAGCTCATCGCTCCGGGCAGGTGATTCGCCCAGCCAAAACGGAATGCTGGGAGGCTGTCCGTGCGCATCCTCCACCCGGACCGTACCCTGCGACACTCGGAGAATGCGCCAGGACGTGTTGCCCAGCTGGAAGATGTCGCCCTGAAGACTCTCGACTGCAAAGTCTTCGTTCACGGTGCCTACAAAAGTGTTCTCCGGCTCGAGAATGACCCGATAGTCTGCGTTGTCCGGTATCGCGCCACCGGAGGTGATGGCGAGCATGCGGGCGCCACGGCGACCTCTGATTCTGCTGTTGATAGCATCGTGATGAATCAGAGCAGCCCGGCGGCCACGCCGGGTGGCAAATCCCTGGGCCAACATTCGCACCACCTCGTCGAACTCGGTGCGCTGCAGGTTGCGATAGGGGTAGGCTCGCCGACAGAGATCGAAGAGCTCATCCTCCAGCCAATCCTCGCTGGCGGTCTCGGCCACGACGTGCTGCGCCAGAACATCCAGCGGCTTGTCCCGAATGATGATCCGGTCCAGCTCTCCCCGGTTCACCGATCGGAGGATGGCCACACACTCGACCAGCTCATCCCGGGTGAGGGGAAAGAGCCGACCCTTCGGGGTGCCGTGCACCGTGTGCCCGGAGCGGCCCACCCGCTGGAGGAAGGTGGAAATGCGGCGCGGAGTTCCCAGCTGGCAGACCAGATCGACGTGGCCGATATCGATCCCGAGCTCCAGCGACGCGGTTGCCACCAGCGCCTGAAGCTGTCCGGCCTTGAGCCGCTGCTCCGCGTCCAGCCTGGTCTCCTTCGACAGACTCCCGTGATGGGCAGTCACTGCGGCTTCGCCCAGCCGCTCCGCGAGATGTCGGGATACCCGCTCGGCAAGGCGCCGGGTGTTGACGAAGACGATCGTGGTTTTGTGCGCCTTGATCAGCTCGGTAAGGCGGTCGTAGATCTCGTTCCAGGCGTCTCCCGAGATCACCGCCTCCAGAGGCGAACCGGTCAATTCGAGGGCCAGATCCGTGGTCCGCCGATGCCCGGTGTTGACCAGAACCGGAGGGGTAGCCGGCTTGAGCCAGCGGCCTACCTCCTCGATCGGCTTGACCGTGGCCGACAAGCCGATTCGTTGAACCGGCTGGGAGGCAACATGGCTGAGCCGCTCGAGGGTCAGGGCCAGGTGGGCTCCCCTTCGGGACTCGACCACTGCATGGATCTCGTCCACGATTACGGTCCTGACCGTTCGCAGCATCTCTCTGCTTCGCCGGGCAGTCAGGAGCAGATAGAGCGACTCGGGGGTGGTTACCAGGATGTGGGGCGGTTTTCGCAGCATGGCCGCACGCTCAGCGGCCGGGGTATCACCCGACCTGATAGCCGCGGTTATCCGAGGCGCCTCCAGGCCGGACTCTTCCGCCAGACGGCGGATTTCTCGCCGGGGCTCGGCCAGATTCAGATGAATGTCGGCGCTGAGTGCCTTGAGCGGTGAGACATAGACCACCCGGATCTCGTCTGGTAGCGGAGCCTCCAACCCTTCTCGGAAGAGCTGATCCAGCGAGTAGAGAAACGCCGCCAGGGTTTTGCCTGAGCCGGTTGGGGCCGAGATCAGAGTGTCCCGGCCCGCACGTATCGCGTCCCAGCCCTGGCGCTGGGGCGCCGTTGGCTCTCCGAACTTCTGCTGGAACCAGCGGGCAACTACCGGGTGAAAGGAGCTCAGTGGCATGGGAGAAATATAGCGGTCTGGGCGGTTAACTCGCTCTTCTGTTACGAGATAGGTTAGGCGGTATTCAGGGGGCTGGCGCAACCGCCCATTTGGGATTAATTTCTTCTCAAATGGTCAGCCGGGAGTGTCCAAATGGCCAGTTATCCAGATGTGCTGAAAGTGGCTCAGAACCTCGGTGGGTCCAAGGTACTCAGGGAAGACGTGGCTTCGGTTGCGGATCTCGAGCGCGCCGTGGGTCGGGGCCTTCCCTTTGCCGCCCTGAAGTATGTGGTCCGCCACTTTCCCCAGCGGCAGAAGACCCGTGTTCAGCAGATCGTGGTGCCAAGATCCACGCTCCAGCGCAGGGAAGAAGAAGGGCGGTTGAGGCCCGCCGAGAGCGAACGGCTCGAGCGTATTGCGCGACTGGCCACTCTGGCCGAACAGGTCTGGGAATCACCCGAGGAAGCCCAGCGCTTTCTCACCGCCCCCCATCCCCAGCTGGAAAATCAGGCTCCGATCGATCTCGCCGCCACCGATCTGGGTACGCGCAGGGTAGAAAACCTGCTCTGGAAGCTGGAGCACAGTCTCCCGGTCTAACGCCGGCGTCATCCCTTGCCAACGGTCTTTCGCCTGGCCAAGCGCCGCTATCCGGTCTACGATGGAAGTGGGGCCGCCCTCGAAGGAGCGCGGTGGAATTCACCGGGCCGCGTGCTGATCTATGCTTCGGAGCACTACGCGACCGCCCTGCTCGAGAAGCTGGTACACGCAGGCCGCACCCTGCTGCCTGGAGCGCATCACGCTGCGGCCATCGAGATTCCGGATGACTTGCCGCTCGAGGTGTTTGATCCTGGCGCGGTGTCTGGTTGGGATTGGGAGGAATCTGCCAGCGCGCGGGCATACGGAAATCAGTGGCATGCAGCCGGGCGCAGCGCTGTCCTCATCGTCCCCTCGATTCCGGGACAGCCAGTGGAGCGAAACTTCGTAATCAATCCGGCTCATCCGGATGCAGCCCGCATTCGAGTAGGCCCCTCCTTCGACGTGGTCTGGGATGGCCGACTCTTCGGCCCTCCTGCCACCAGCAGCAACCTATGAGAATTTCACTGCGTAGTCTTCCGTCCATCTCCATCGTATTGGCGCTCTCTGCCGGAACCGTCAGGGCCCAGAATCGGCCGGACAGCCTCGCAGCACCGCTGCTCCTGGTACCAGATGCCGTGTGGGACGGAGTGTCGCAAAGCCCACGCCCCGGTTGGGTGGTGCTGGTGCAGAAAAATCGGATCCAATCGGTTGGTCCGGCCGGCAGTGTGGCGGCGCCGGACAACGTGGAGCGGATGGAGCTGCCGGGCACAACTCTCATTCCGGGGCTGATCGAAGGACACTCCCACCTGTTTCTGCATCCCTATGATGAAGCCACCTGGGATGACCAGGTTCTGAAGGAGCCCGCCGGTCTCAGAATGGCCAGAGCGGTAGCCAGCGCGCGAGCAACTCTGCTGGCTGGTATAACCACTGAGCGTGACTTGGGCACCGAGGGGGTTTTCGACTACGACGTGCAGCTCAAACGTTCGATCGATCAGGGGATCGTGCCTGGCCCACGGCTGATCACGGTCACCCGCGCCATAGTAGCGACGGGGAGCTATGGTCCGAGGCGCTCGGACTACTCCTTCGATCCGGGGCAGGGAGCTCAGGAGGCAACGGGTCCGGAGGAGATCGCGCGAGTAGTTCGCAGTCAAATCGGTCATGGCGCCGACTGGATCAAGGTCTATGCGGACTATCGCTGGGGCCCTGGGGGTGAGGCTCGTCCCACTTTCACTGAGAGTGAGCTCAAGACTCTGGTGGAGACGGCTCAGGGCAGCGGAAGACCAGTGGCCGCCCACGCCACGACCAAAGAAGGGATGCGCCGCGCGGTATTGGCGGGCGTCGAGACCATCGAGCACGGAGACGAAGGCACCCGTGAGGTCTTTCGGCTGATGAGCCGGCGGGGTGTTGCGCTCTGTCCCACGCTCGCGGCATCGGAGGCGTACGCGCAGTACTTCGAGGGCTGGAAACGCGGCTCACAACCAGTGCCCAAGTCCGTGCTCGACAAGCGGGCCAGCTTCCGCGCGGCGCTGGATGAGGGCGTCACCATCTGCTTTGGCGGCGATGTGGGAGTGTTCAGCCACGGAGACAACGTCCGGGAGCTCGAGGCAATGGTTGCGGGTGGCATGACTCCACTCGATGCCGCACGGGCGGCAACCAGCGGCAACGCCAAGATCTTTCATCTCAGCGATCGAGGCCGGATCGCGCCGGGATTGTTGGCCGACCTCGTTGCGGTCAAGGGCAGCCCCACCCAGGATATTGCCGCCCTGCGACGGATAGTGATGGTCATGAAGGACGGTCGCCGCGTCCGCTAAGCCCGGTGACCCCCGTCACTTACCTCAGTGTCCCCCGTTCCCATGTTCCACCCATATGTGGAGGTCAGTCCGAGCTCAACCTAACGGTGAATACGATGGCGAATGCGCGTACCGGGATCGTCGGTCTGTTCAAGAAGAGCGTCAGCGACTTCATCGCCGACGACTGTATGGACTCCGCCGCAGCCCTCTCCTACTACACAATCTTCTCGCTGCCGGCAGTGCTGGTGCTGTTGTTGCTGATTGTTGGCGCGGTCATGAATGCCAATGATGTGCGCGGCGGCCTGGAATCCCAGATGCAGAATCTCATGGGACCAACCGCCGGCGAGCAGGTTCGAACCATCATCGAGAAGGCCGACCAGAAGCCGCATGGCAGTGGTGTCCTTCCTACCATCCTCGGTATTGCCGGACTGATCTTCGGTGCAACCGGTGCCTTTGGGCAGTTCCAGAAGAGTTTGAACCGCACCTGGGACGTCGAGCCCGATCCGGACCAGGGCGGCATCAAGGCTTTTCTCAGCAAGAGAGTGTTCTCGCTGGGGATCATTCTTGTGGTGGCATTCATGCTGCTGGTGTCCCTGGTAATCAGCACGGCCCTCTCGGGCATGGGCGACCGGCTGCAGTCGTTTCTGCCTTCCGGACTATCCGAGCCGGTGCTTCAGGCCTTGAATCTCCTGATCTCGCTGGGAGCGATTACTCTCCTTTTCGCCGCGATGTTCAAGATCCTGCCTGACGCCAAAATCTCCTGGCGCAGCGTGTGGGTGGGTGCGCTGGTTACCGCAATACTCTTCGTAGTGGGCAAGTACCTGATCGGGCTGTATCTCGGAAAGAGCAATCCGGGACAGGCGTATGGAGCCGCAGGCTCTCTCGCCGTTCTGCTGCTCTGGATCTATTACTCCTCGCTCATCGTCCTGTTCGGGGCGGAGTTTACCGAGACCTGGGCTCGGGAGCGCCGAGGCGAGACCATCGAGCCGGAGCCCGGCGCAGTCCGGGTCAAGCGGGAAAAACAACGGGTCGAGAGCTCAGCCCCTCGACCCGCTTGAGAACTCACTTCTAACCGAAGCTGAACCCTACGGCGCCACCAACGGCGCCGTAAGCACGAGTACCACCGGCGTCTTCGCTTTCACCACCACATCCCGGGTTGCCGTCTGCGAAGCTACCACGGCGCCCGCCGCTGCGCCTGCGACACCGCCGATGACGGCGCCTTTCGTGTTGCCCACCACACCGCCGATCACGGCACCGGCTGCGGCCCCACCACCTACCTTGGCAGCCTCGCTTCCGGTTACGCCCCGGCCGCGCAGCTCACGGGAGACCGGCTTGACCTCTGCCTTGACCGTGTGCAGCTGGTCACTGAAGGAGATCCCTTCAGCCCGTAAGGCGAGCCGGCCTTGAGAGCTCTTTGACCTGGACGGGCGGATCTGGGTGACGGTAAATCGCACCGGGGTTCCGGCCGCAATCAGGGTGCGGCCATCAGGCCCCAACACGTTCTGCATCACGTGACCGTCAACCTGGGCGCCTACCGTGTCCCGGCGAGAGGTGATCGAGTCATCGAGCGCCGCATGGATCTCGGTCCCGACCGGAAGCGTGCGGCTGGCGGCGCTGGAAGCATTGCTGGCACTCACTGATGGGATCACCGGCTGAGCGGCAGGGCCAGTGGTGTCGGGGGTAGCTCGGTCGGTGGTATCGCTGTTACGGGCAGTATCAGCGGATTGTGCGAGGGCCGAGTCCCTCGCGGGAGGCGTGGTATCGACGCTGGTGGCGCGACCCGTATCTGGTGTGCTGGTGCTCGTCGACTCCGCGTTGGTCTCCAGCGCGCTCGCAACCGTGTCCGGCACTGAGGAGCTCCCCGTGTCGGATCGCTCCGGGGTCGGGGCCGCAGTGGCAACCGTGGTCGAATCACCCTTCTGCGCAGAGCTGTCGGCAACGATCGAGGTATCGCGCACGCCACCAGGGGCGTAGGCCCGGATAGTGGTGTCCTTCGCCTCGGGCTTCGCTTTTGTCCCGGTCGGGTGGCTCCGATGCCGGAGAGCGGTCGATCGAGGCTTGGCAGGCCTGGGCGTCTGCGTCACCGACTGGGCCGGCTTTGCCGCTGGGGTAGCCGGCTCTGCAGTCTGGGTCGACAGCGTCACCGACGTGTCCTTCCGGCTCAGGGTGTCCGGCAGAGTCAGATCAGACTGTTGCGCTACTCTATTGCTCACGGGCACCCGCTGTTCCCGTCCGCCGGAGCAGGCCGACAGGGCAGTGATCCCGGCAAGTATCACACTGAGTTGCTTCATCGTTCCTCCCGAGGGTAAGCCACAGCAGTTTCTCATTCTCCTGAGCCTGGTTCTGTGTGGTGGCTCACCCGAGGGCACAGCCCTTGCTCCCCAACTCCACGCTTGACCCTGTAACTCCTTTGAAATCCTGCATCTCCGGGAAGGGTGCCGGCGTAACCTGCCGTGCCTTCCCCGAAGTCCGCCATACGATGCCGGGAATTACCAGAGCGGTTGGCGCCTGGTCGAAACTCTCATCAGAGCTGGGAGACCGATGTACCACCCTGCGGTCGGAATCCTGAAGGCAGGTCCGGTGGGGCAGAGAGGCCCGCGGTGAGCGAGTGCACCAAGTGCCAAACGCCGCTGCCACCGGATGGGAGGTTTTGCGCCAACTGCGGAACACCTTCGGGGGAAATCGCCCATAGCTTCCCTCCCGATCCGACCGAGGAGTTGAAGGACCGTCTGGCTCGCACTCTGGCCGGCCGCTATGAGATCATTCGACTGCTCGGCCGGGGAGGCATGGCCGTGGTGTTCCTGGCCCAGGACCTGGTACTCGAGCGGCAGGTGGCCATCAAAGTGCTTCCACCTGAGGCCTCCCACGACGCCAAGGTGATCCATCGCTTCCAGCAGGAAGCCAAGACAGCGGCCAAGCTCGATCATCCCAACATCATTCCGATCTATCGAGTAGAGAGCGAGGCCGGGCTCAACTACTTCGTTATGAAGTATGTCAACGGCAGTTCGCTGGAGCAGCGCCTGGAGCAGGGTCCTCTGCCCATTGATTTGGCTCGACGCGTTCTTCGGGATGCTGCCCTGGCCTTGGGTCATGCTCACAAGCGGGGCATCGTTCATCGCGATGTGAAGCCGGCGAACATCATGCTCGAAATTGACGGTCGGGTAGTCCTGACGGACTTCGGCATCTCCAAGGCGTTGGACGGCGGGTCGGCTTTGACCGGGACCGGAAACATCATCGGGACGCCGCACTACATGGCTCCCGAGCAGGCAAAAGGTCTGGAGGTGGACGGACGGGTGGACCAGTATGCCCTTGCGGTGGTGGGCCACCAGATTCTGACCGGTAAACAGCCGTTCGAGGGTTCCTCCCACAGCATTCTCTATAAGCACGTGTTCGAGTCGCCGCCGCGCATTTTCGAAAATCGTCCCGACGCCCCGGCCGATCTTTGTGCCACCCTGGATCGTGCACTCTCGAAAGAACCGAGCAAGCGCTTCCCCGGGATGGAGGAATTCGCTGCTGCCGTGAGTGGAGAGCGCACCGGTCCACGGACCGTGGTGAGTGCTCCCGTGACACCATCGAGCCAGCAGGCGGCAACCGAACAGCCGCACGCCAGGCGCAGGGTCATGATACGTCGTGGGGTAATGGCCGCCGGTCTTTGCGCTGCTCTGGCCGGCGTCGCCTGGGCCGCGTGGCTGCCATTTCAGGAGTCGCCGAAAGCGAGGGTGATCAGCAGCCCACCGCCGCCTCCGGTACTGCCGCCACGAGACTCGGTTCCGACGGCGCCGAGCCAGCCCACCATGGCGAGCGACTCCTCTCACCCGGCCGAGCCGGAGCGACCCAAGCCGAATAAGAAGGAGTACGCGCTACTGACGGTCACCTCCGAGCCGTGGGGAACTCTCTTCGTCGGCAACAAGGAGATCGGTCCAACTCCCGTTGCCGACTATCCCCTGCCGGTGGGAACCCACCGCATCAGGATCGAACAGGAGGGGTATCTCACCCGGACCGAAACCATCGTGGTGACGGGCTCCAGTCAGATCCGGAGACGCTATGACCTGGAGCCGGCTGGACCTCAGTGACAGAGAAACCCTGGCGTGCGACCTGCCCGGTGGCCTCGCACCTCGCCAAGCAAGCCTTCCGATATTCCCGTCTCGGTCTCCTCAAGTTTTCCCGGATAGCTCGTCAATCTCTCGCGCCAGTAGCGATTTGCGCTCGAGCTCGTTCCCATCTCCGATCCTCCAAGCCAAGCCGGGTCTCGGGGCACACGCGTTGCAGTTAGGGGGCGGTCCGCCTGCGTGCTACATCTTCACCCCGCGAGTGATCTGCGACTGCCAGAGCTCTGGCCCTAGTTCCGACCGATCGCGCGCGCATTCCCTCGGAGTAAGCCAATGGTCAGTTTCCTGAAAGGTCGCCGCCGCGAGGACGATTCGGTCATTGCCATCGACTCGAGCGGGCGCGATATCACCGCAGCCCTCGAAGCCCTCGTTGCCCGGGCAGAAACCGCCGCGAACGATTTGCGCTCGCTGGGTCCGACGCTCGAACGAGCGGCGGAGATCGGCACGCTGCGGGAGCGTTGCGCGGAGCTCGAGGGCCAGGTCGAGGGTCTTCTTCGGCTTGGCGGTCAGATGGCGCTGGCTGAAGAGCAGGCCGAGCGGGTGATCAAGACCCAGGCGGCCACGGAAGCTCGCATTGCCCATGCCGGGGAGGACGTCGAGCGGCTCCAGGGGCAGATGAGCGCCCTCAGCGACAAGGTGGAAACCGCACTACTGCTCCGGGAGCAGGTGGAGTCCTTCCTCAGCCTTCAGGGTCCGCTCGCGGCTCTCCGGACCGACGCGGACGGCTTGAGAGGACAGCTGAGTGAGCTGGCGGAGAATGTCGCCCGGATGCGCTCCCAGCACGACGATGCCCTTACCGCCCACCGGCACACCACGTCCCGGCTGGAAAACTTCGACCAGGACTTCCAAGCTGCGACCGGGAAGCTGGAAGACGTCGTGCGGCGGGTTCAGACAGTTGAGCGGCAGATGGAACCGATCAATCAGGCTTCCACCGCCATTCCGGACATCCAGCACCAGCTGGCGGTATTGAAGGCGTTGGCGGACCAGGTCGCCCAGAAGACCACGATGCTGGAGCAGGAGCGTGAGGCGGTTGACCGGGCCGCGACTCAGATCGCGCAGCTCACCCGTATGGACCGCGAGCTCGACGCCTGGCTCCGGCGGCAGGAGGAGCAGATCCGCCGGTTCGGTCCGATCGAGGCCAAGCTTACCGAGGTGAAGACCATCCAGGACAAGGTCCTCTCCCGTACCGAGGAGCTTCAAGCCACGTCCCAGAAGATCGAGGATGCCCAGCAGTCGGCTCGGCAGGCGCTCACCGATCTCAAGGAGCAGATGCGGAAGAGCAGCGAGGCGTTCGAGCTGGAACATCGGAGTCTCCACGCGGTGAGCGAGCGCATTGCCGACCTGCGGAAGGCCGTCAAGGAGTGCGAGGCCCGGTTGGGCGAGCTGGATGCTGCCAGCCAGGGCACGGCGGCGGTGCAGAACCAGGTGCGCAACGTCGGCGAGCAGATCGCTGATCTCACGAAGGAAGTGAACGCACTCTCCCAGGAAGCCGTTCGGGCCAGCTCGTTGCGCCAGGATGTGGGCCGGCTCGACTCGATGGCGACCGATCTCGCGGCCCGGATGCGCCGGCTGGATGAGATCAGACCAGGAGTGGAACAGGCTGTGGAGCAACTCTCCACCCTCAAGGGAACCCGCGAGCTGCTGTCCGACGGTTTGGAGCAGATGCGGGTCGCCTATGAGGAAATGACCCGGGTGCGCGAAGGCCACGGAGAAACCCAGGCCTGGTTGGCCAATGCCGACGTCTGGACCAGAAAGGTGCAGACCCAGGTCAAGGAGCTCAGCGCGATGGAGCCGGCAGTGGAGCGGATCCGCGCCGAAGTGGAGCAGGTCAAGGGCTCCATGGCGCAGATCGAGTCCAGCCGCGAGATGGTGCACGATGTACAGCGCAGCCTGCTCGAGGTCGGCACTCTGGGCGGTGAGCTCAAGGACCGGATGGAGGGATTGCGGGGCCGGATCGACGCGGCCGAGTCCCGGTTCGGTCAGCTGGCCAAGCAGGCGGAGAGCGCTCAGCGGCTCAACGATACCATCTCGCTGGTTACCACCTCGGTGGAAGACGCCGAGCGCCGGATGGGAATGGTAGACGAGTCGGTTCGGGGACTGGAGAGCCGGACCCAGCAGATCGATCAGGTGGAAGAAAAGGTTCGCCTCCTGGGACAGGAGCTGGATCAGCGGCAGGGCGCGCTGGACAAGGCGACCGAGCACCTCACCCGCGCTTCAGCCCTCCGGAAGGAATCGGCCGAGGCTGCACAGCGGATGGAGGATATCACCCGGACGGTCAGCGCTACGCTGAGTCAGGCGCAGGACCAGGCCGGTACCCTGCAGCGGCTGGCTGGGGAGCTGGAGACCCGGGCCACCGCGCTCAAGTCCATCGACCGTCAGCTCAGCCACTTTGAGGAGTTGCTCAACAAGTGGGAGTCGGCCCAGACCGAGGCGGCCAAGGCGCTGGAGCAGACTCTAGCCCGACAGGCGGGCGTCGAGGCCATCGAGGCGCAGGTCAAGCACGTTTTCGACCTGGCCGAGCGGACCATCGAAGACGTCCAGACCATCGGGTCGGCCCGCAGGGAGATCGAGGAGACACGGGCGATGTTGCAGGCCACCCAGGATCAGTTCAAGACCACGGAAGAGACACTCAGGGGCTTCGAGTCTCGCAAGCGTCAGCTGGAACGGGCCGAGCAGCGGCTGGCTCGGGCCGAGGCGTTGGCCCTGGGGATCCGCGCCACGGTGGAATCGCTCACGGCCCAGAAGACGGTGGTGGACCATGCGATGGAATCGGCTGGGGCGCTCGGGTTCCAGATGAAACAGGCCGAAGCGCTGATCGGCGCGCTGCGGCGGGAGCGCGATCTGGCCTGCGACCTCAAGGCGGCCATCTCGGCCCTGGGCGAGGAAGGCGAGGAGGTTGCGGGCAACGGTCAGGTGCGGCACCAGGTCTGAACCGGCAGCTAGGAAAAAGGCCCGGGATACCTCCCGGGCCTTTTTTCTTGCTGATCATTTGTCCTTAGCGGGTGGATCTTATTCCTCGTCTTCCGATCCAACCCCGACGGCAGCAGCCGCTTCATTGATACCCGACTCGCCGAGCTGAGTCAGCGTTTTATCGGTTGCCTCTTCCTCTTCCAGCGTCTGTTGCAGCAACTTCACCGCCTGGTCCATCCCCAGCAACTCGGCGTAGGTCCGGAGGCAGCCGTAGGCGGCGATCTCGTAGTGCTCGACTCGCTGAGCCGACGCGATCAGCGCCGCATCGATCACTGGCCCTTCGCCTTCCTTTTCCATCACCTCTTTACCTTCCTCTACCAGGCCCTGCATGCCCTTACAGGTCTTGCCCCGGGCGGACTGACCCAGCTGCTGAAAAATCTGCTCCAGCCGCTGAACATGTCCTTCGGTTTCCTTCAGATGCTTGGTAAACGCCTGCTGCAGCTCGGCCGACTCGGCCGCTTTGGCCATTCTCGGCAGCGCCCGTACCAGCTGCTTCTCGGCGTTGTATACGTCTTTCAGCTCCTCGATGAAGAGCTTTTCCAGCGAGTCGAGACTCATGAGTTGCTCCTGGGGGTAGACCCCGACTTCTTTGCCGCGTCCTTGGCCTCGTTCTTTACCCGGCGGGCCGATTCCTTCACTTGCTCCTTCACGTTCTCGCCTGCCTCCTGCATCGCATTCTGGAGCTCGGGCTTGTGCTGCTCGATTTCAGACTTGACCGTCTCCTTCACCTGCTGGCCGGCCTCAACTGCTGCGTCCTTGGCCCGCTCGATGGTCTCCTCCGCGCGATCGACCAGCTGATCCCGGGTCGAGCCCATGATCTCGTCTTCCCGCTGGGTGCCGGGCAGAAGCAGACCAAGCGCGAGACCTACCACAGCCGCGCCGACGGCCAGGGCTAGGGGGTTCTCTTCCGCCGCATGCTCCAGGTTGGTCTTCACCCGCTGGGTCTGCCAGCGAGCCTGACCACCGATCTCTTCCATCCGCTCGCCGACGCGCTCCTTCAGCTCGCTGGCCCGCTCCGCTACTCCACTGGCCGCTTCGCTCACCGACTCCTTGACGCCACTGACACTGCTGCCGACTCGCCCGGTACCGCCCGAGCCACTCTGCCAGTGCCGGCCCTGACGACGCTCGGGGCCGGTATACGCGTACCGCGCCATCCGGTCTCCTGATACATCGCTGCGGGAGCGTTGAGTGAGCAGCCAGGTTACCCCTGCCCCCACGGCGATGACCGGCAGCGGGTTTTCCCGGATCACCTCTACCAGCCGGGAGCTGGTCCTGCGGGCCTGCTCGCCAACATTGGACACGGCGCCCTGAGCGGCATCCTTGATGGCGGTCTTGGCCTCTTCCTTCAGATTGCTGGGGCTCAGTTTGTTGCCCAGCTCGTCGATGTCGCGGCTCAACCGGCTGCGAGTCTGCTCGATCTCCCGTTCGATCTCCTCGGGACTCTTGTCGCCGCGCGTGCCATAGTCCGAGCCGACCTCCTGGGCCCCCGGCTCATAGGCGAGGTCGCGATTCTGCCGTTCGTACTCACTCATGACCGTTGCTCCTTTGCCCATTGGACGTCGTCTTTGATGGACTGGACGTCATCTTTGATGTTCTCAACCGAACGCCGCGGTGCGAGCTCCACTTGCTTCAGCTCCTTCATACCGCGCTGCAGCATGACGAAACCGATAATGGCGAGAATTCCGCCGACGATCAGAGCAGACCAGGCCAGCGAAATGTTCGCCAGGTCCCTGACTGCGAGGATGAGCGCCGCCATGAGGGCAAGGCCCCCCAGATAGGCGACAAATCCACCGGCACCCACCGAGATCAGATTGGTGGTGAGCTTGGACAATTTTTCGGTCATTTCCGTGCGGGCGAGCTGGACCTCTTGCCGGACCAGCAGCGTCATGTCCTGGGTGAGCTGACCGAAGAGCTCCCCAATGCTGCGTTCCTGCCTAAGCTCCGGCATAGCCACCTCCGTATCCGCCCTCGGAGCCGCCGCCAATCTCAGCGCCCCGGGTGTAGGGCTGGTTGTATCCGGTATAGCCGAAACTGCGCTCCCGGCCGAACCGCTGGCCATCGCCGTGACGGCCGCCCCGCCGCTCCGAGCTCTTGAGGAAACGGGCGCCGATCAAACCGAGTACCAGGGCGCTCCCGATCATCAGAGCGGGCTGTCTCCGGGCCAGATTTTCCAAATCCTGACGCATGGCTCGGGCATCCTTGTTCCGGAGATAATCCGCGACCTGCTCTACCTGGCGGGCGACGGTCTCGGTGATTCCCGCGATCCGCTGCTGATCCTCGGAGCGGAGGTGCTCGGTGGTGCGCCGCAGGGCGTCGGCCATGGTCCCGAACTGGTCGGCAAACTGGTTCTTGCTCTCACCCAGGCTGCTGCTCGCCCGATCCCGAGCCTGTTGGAACGTGTTCTTGGCTTGATCTACGACCTGATTCTTCACGTCCCGGATCTGGTCCCGAGCGTTCCCGCCGGACTGCTGGCCGGACGTCTCGGCTCGGGAGCCGGGGGCTTGGGTATTTGGCGTCGTCATGTGGTGCTCCTTTGGCTGACAAACCGTCACAAGAAACCAGCCGCCGAACGCGGCGGTACTGAGCGATCATGTGAAGTCAACAAAAAGGTTCCATAGCAGCTAAGCTGCCGTGTCACAGATCACGGTTCTGACTCCAAAAAAGGGCGGGGTCCTTTCCCGGGTCCGAGGCAGTCCAGTGTGGACCCGCCTCGGACCCCGCCAATTGCAGATCCGAAAGATCTAAAACGTCTTACCGCTGCGACCCACCCGATCCTCCTCGAAATCGGCCATCTTGTCGGTGTCTACGTCGTGCTGGCCGGTGATCCGATGCCAGGCGTCCTTCACGGCATCTTTGACACTCTCCCAGGTCCCCCCGGCTCCCTTCCTTCCTTCGAACTTTTCCCATCCGGAGCGCAGATCCGTCTCCACATCGTTCCAGTTCCGGCCCACGTGATGCTGGCCGGACTCGAAGCCGTACTGATAGGCAGGGCGGAAATCTTCGTAGTTCCGCCCGGTAGCGTAGGGACGCGACGAGAAGTTGTTGCGCCACCAGTTGTCTTCGTCAGTCCAGGTTCTGTTCTGCGCCATCATGTCCTCCTTGGTTGAGGTGCCCTGCTTCCAAGGAGTGGTAGACTAGTGAAAGTCGGGGCCGCTGGTCGTGATCTCCGTCACTTCATTTGAAGCCCCAACACGATCTGCTGCAGCTCCTCGGCTGCGGCGGGTCCGGCGGGACTGCCTTCTTCATGCTTGAGAAAGACATACGCTTCGCTCCAGGGCTGCTCCCTTATACGAGCGGCCCAGACGCTCAGCTGTGACCTGTCATAGGTGATCCGCCGAAGACGCAGATAGCCCCACGCGGCGGTAGGAATCAGGGGAGCGCCCTCACCTTCATCCTCATCGACGGCCACAAGCGCTACGTCCCGGTCACGAAGTAATTGATAGACCTCCTCGTCGAACCAGGATGGATGACGAAACTCCACTGCGGCCGGCCACCGCCGGGGCAACCGGCTCAAGAAGCTCTGCAGTCTGGCGGGGTCCTTCTTGAATGTGGGTGGGAGCTGGAAAAGTGTAGGGCCCATCCGGTGCCCCAGAGGGTTCACTGCCTGGAGAAAGTACTCCAGGGAGCCATCCTCATTCTTGAGGCGTCCGTTGTGGGTTATTCGCCGAGAAGCCTTCATGACGAACCGAAACTCCGGTGGAACCTGGCTCGCCCACGACGCAAGAACACGATCGGAAGGAATGCGATAGAACGAGTTGTTTACCTCGACCGTGGGGAACCGGGCCGCATAATACGGTAGCATCTCGTCGGCGTGAATTTTGGGCGGATAAAAGCTCCCTTTCCATTCCCGATAAGACCAGCCACTCGTGCCTATGTGGATGTTCACGGTAGTCGTCGGTCCATAGTCGCCAGTCCCGAGTCGCCAGTGCCAGAGCTGGCCTCACCAGCAGCGTAGTCGATTGGTTTCTGGTGACCGGCGACTGAGGACTGGTGACTAGTCCTCCACCAGCCGCTTATACGCCCTGAGATGCCGGATAGCTTCAGCCCGGCGGCCGAGCTGGTCGTAGAGGCGAGCCAGGTTGAAGTGGGCATCGGCAAAGCTGGCATCGGTATCGATAGCCTGCTGGTAGGCCGCCAGGGCATCGCGCCAGCGACCCAGCTCCTCCAGCGCGGTGCCCACATTGAACGGGGCGGTGGGATCGGTACTTCCGGCCCGGATGGCAGCGAGGTAATGCTCGAGTGCTTCGTCGGTGCGGCCAGCCAGCTGCAGCAGGCGGCCGAGGTTCACATGCGCGTCGGAGAGTTGCGGATTCTGCCTCAGCGCTTGGGCATAGGTGCGGAGAGCTGCCGCCGGATCGCTAACCTCGAGCTCCAGAGCTGCATCGAACAACTCCCACGCGTCCGGAACCTGGTGCCTGGGCCGGGAGTGAGGCGGCAAAGACTTGGCAGCATGGGCGGCCGGGACCTTCGGCGCCGATCCAGCGAAGTCGATCTGGACCTGACCGGATTCCGGATTCCAGGCGGTTCCGCCCTCGTGAACCAGGAGATCGTCGCCATCGGCAACGATCCGCACTTCACTGAGAGACCGGCCGGTGGGAAGGTCCCGCGCGAGCCCGCAGAGCGCGGTGCGGATCCGGCGCAATGGGATCCTCGCCTGGGCCAACTCTCGGGCGGTGCGGAGCAGAACGAGATCTTGAAAGGAGAAACGGTAGCCGTTGCGGGGGCCGCGCTCGAGAGTGAGGAACCCCGCCCGAGCCTGGGACCGAACTTGAGTCTCGGACAGGCCCAACAGACGGGCCACATCGCGAGTGGAGAAGGACTCCATGAGCCAACAATTTACGACACTACGGCTCGATGGAGAACTACCCTCGTCCTGCTGCCTTCCGCTTCCGGGGAGCGGCTTCGGACTCGTCCGGCTTGGCGGGAGCCCGCTTGGCGGGCTTCATCTCATCCGTGCTGGCGCCCTTCTTGGCCAGACTGGCCTTCAACGCATCCATCAAATCAATGATCTTGGTCTCGGGAGGGGCCGCGTCTGCCGTGATCTCCTGGCCCTCGACCTTGCTCTGAATGGCCTCGAGCACTCGCTCCCGCACCGTATCGTGATAATTCTCCGGCCGGAACTCGTCGGTCGATGACTGCTCGATTAGCTGCCGTGCCAGCGCGAGCTCCGCGTCCTTGACCGGAGTTTCCGGGTGGGGGACTTCGTCCACCGGCTTGAGCTCGGCTGCGTAGTGCAGCTGCTCCATGACCAGCACTCCGTCCAATGGACGAACGAGCACCAGGTGTTGCTTGCCTCGAGCGGAGTACTGACCGAGCGCCGCGCGGCCCGTTGCCTTCAGTGCCTCGCCCAGCAGCCGGTATGCCCGGTCTCCACCTTTGTCGGGTCCGAGATAGTAGACCTTGTCGAGGTACATCCGGTCCACCGCGTTGAGCGGCACGAACTCGGCGATGTCGATGGAGTTGGTGGCCTTCTCGTCCAGGGCCTTGATCTCCTCGGGAGTGAAGGTGACGTACTGGCCCTTGGAAAATTCGTAGCCCTTGGTAATCTCATCCCGTTCGACAACGCCGCCGTCTTTGGGACAGATATACTGCTGCTTCAGCCGGGTCCCACACGACTTGTGCAGCATGTTGAAGCTGACCGTCGCTGACGACTCGCTGGCGGAATACAGCGACACCGGGACGGAGACCAGCCCGAAGGAGATGGTGGCGTTTCCGATTGATCTGGGAGGCATTGGCACCCATATACGCTGCAAATCGGGAGCCCGCAAGGAGCGGCCCTTGAAGTGAGCAGTGAACTAATTGACCCTCACATAGTTGCCGAGATCATCTACATTCGAGATGTCGCGCCGGCGCATCACGCATCGCGCGGCGAGTCTCTTAACTTTCCTCGATGCCCTCGTCACCTGATCGCCTTTCACCCTACCGGGGCAAGCGTTCGCTCGACCGCACGCCGGAGCCGTCAGGTTCCGTCGGTGAACGGCGGGAAGCCGGTGGAGTGTTCGTGGTTCATAAGCACGCTGCTCGCCGGTTGCACTACGACCTGCGGTTGGAGATGGACGGGGTTCTCCGCTCCTGGGCGGTTCCGAAGGGCCCTTCCTACGACTCAGCCGACAAGCGGCTTGCCGTCCTGGTGGAGGATCATCCCCTGGAGTACGGGGATTTCGAAGGACTGATTCCAGCAGGCAACTACGGGGCTGGTGCGGTGATTGTGTGGGACCGGGGGCGGTGGGTTCCGCTGGGAGATCCGGTGGAAGGCCTCGCCAAAGGCAAGCTCCTGTTCGAGCTCCAGGGTATCAAGCTGCGAGGGGTGTGGACCTTGGTAAAGCTGAAGAAGGGAGAGAACGAGTGGCTCTTCATCAAGGAGCGTGACGGATACACTGCATCTGCGGGAAACCTCTCCGAGCAGTCCGTTCTCTCCGGTCTTACCGTCGAAGATCTCAAGGCGGGGAGAACCCCGGCCCAGGAGATCCGGGATGAGCTCTCCCGTCTCAGTGTACCCCAGCGAGAGGTGGATGCCGCCACGCTGCGTCCCATGCTCGCCGAGGCGCGGGAAAAACCGTTCAATGCTCCGGGATGGCTCTTCGAGCTCAAGCTCGATGGCTACCGGACCCTGGCGTCCCGAGACCGGACCTCACGGGTGCTCTCACGGAACGGCAACGACCTGTCGGCCTGTTTTCCGGAAATCGTGCAGGCGCTCAAGGCGCTGCGCTTCGAGCGACTGCTGCTCGATGGCGAGCTGGTGGCCCTCGACGAGCAGGGTCGCCCCAGCTTTCAGCGCCTGCAGCAACGGGCACAGCTCCGGAGAGCCCTCGATATACGCCACGCGGCGGTGGACTGCCCCGTGACATTCTACGCTTTCGATCTGCTGGCTTTTGAGGGCTTCGATCTTCGCGGGCTGCCGTTGGCTACCAGAAAACGGCTGCTTCAGCGCGTAGCGCCGCTGGCCGGAGTCATTCGCTATCTCGATCACTTCGAGGGCGACGGCATTGTTCTCTACCAGCAGGTTCAGAAGCTCGGGCTCGAAGGGATCGTGGCTAAACGTGGTGATTCACCGTACAAGAGCGGCAGATCCCCGGTTTGGATAAAAGTCAGAACCCGGCGCAGCGAGGATTTCGTGGTGGTCGGGTTCACCGAGCCCAAGGGGAGTCGGAGTGGATTCGGCGCCTTGCACCTGGGGTCCTACCACAATGGAGAGTTGCGGTATAGCGGCCGGGCCGGCAGCGGCTTCAGTGAGAAACAGCTCTCCGAAGTCCGGCAGACTCTGCAGTCGCTCCTTCTCAAGGAACCTCCTTGCTCGGGGCCGTTGCCTCAGGGCGACGGCACCAGGTGGGTAGAACCTCAACTGGTCTGCGAGGTGGAGTACACCGAGCGTACCGAGGAAGGGCTGCTCCGCCAACCGGTGTTTCTCCGCTTCCGCGAAGACAAGAAGCCGGAAGAGTGCGTCGCAACCGGGGAAGCGGAGAAGGCGGGAAGGGTGGACCCAAGGGCTGGACCCAGGCGCAAAGCTACTCGGGCAAAGACCGCTGGGAGCGAGGAGCGGGACGAATCGGCAACCGCCAGCGAGACTCAGTTCACTAATCTGAAAAAGATCTTCTGGCCCGAAGAAGGGTACACCAAGGGAGATCTGATCGAGTACTATCGCAGCGTGTCGCGCTGGATTTTGCCGTATCTCATCGACCGCCCGGTGGTCCTCACCCGCTTTCCCGACGGGATTGCCGGGAAGTCCTTCTTCCAGGTGGATGCTCCACGCTTCGTTCCCGAGTGGATCCGAACCGAACGCCGCTGGAGCGAGCAGGCTGCGCGTGAGATCGATCATTTCGTGTGTGACGACGAAGCCTCACTGCTGTATCTGATAAACCTGGGCACCATCCCCCTCCATGTCTGGAGCAGCAGAACCGCCGATATCCAGCATCCGGATTGGTGTGTGCTCGATCTGGACCCCAAAGGCGCTCCTTTCACCGATGTGGTCAAGGTAGCTGAGGTGGCACACGAGCTGTGCCAGGACATCGGGCTGCCCTGCTTGGTGAAGACCAGCGGCTCCTCAGGCCTCCACCTGATGATCCCCCTCGCAGGCCAGTGTCTGCACGATCATGCGCGTACGCTGGGTGAGCTGCTGGCCCGACTCATTGCCGCAGAGCTCCCTGAGATAGCCACGCTGGCTCGCCAGGTCTCCCGGCGAGAAGGCAGAGTGTATGTGGATTACCTGCAGAACGGTGCCGGGCGTCTCATCGTAGCCCCATTCAGCGCGCGGCCGCTGCCCGGAGCCCCCGTTTCCATGCCGCTCCAATGGGCGGAGGTAACTCCCCGGTTGAACATCAGGTCTTTCACCATAGCAAACGCGTCGGACCGGATGCGGAAGCTGAAGGGCGACCCACTGCGAGGGCTTCTCGATGTGCAACCGGACATCAGCGCTGCGCTGGACAGGCTGGCCAAGCGATAGATGACCACTGAAGCGGCGGACCTCCGGCTCCACGTTTCTCCCACCATCGGAGAAGTCCAGGCCTTTCTGCTGCGTCCTCCGGATGCCTGGCTGCTCTACGTCATGGCCCATGGTGCCGGCGCTGGAATGCGGCATCAGTTTCTCGAGCGCATATCAGCATCCCTCGGGGCGAGGGGTGTAGCGACATTCCGCTACCAGTTTCCCTACATGGAAGCCGGCCGCAACCGGCCCGACCCGCCACCCATTCTCCAGGAAACGGTCCGGGCAGCGGTGATGAAGGCCGGCGAGATCGTTCCTGAGCTGCCCATCGTAGCGGGCGGGAAATCCCTGGGTGGACGGATGACTTCTTCCGCGGCAGCTACCGCTTCACTCGATCGCGCCCGGGGGCTGGTGTTTCTCGGCTTTCCGCTGCACCCTCCGGGGCAGCCCGGCACTCACCGGGCGGATCACCTTCAAGCCGTAGATGTCCCCATGCTTTTTCTCCAGGGAACCCGCGACGGGTTTGCCCGGCTCGATCTGATTACGGATGTCACTAGCCGCCTGCAACCCCTCGCCACCCTGCACCTGGTGGACGGGGCCGATCACTCGTTTGGCGTCCCCAAGCGGGCGGGTCGATCTCAGGACCAGGTCATAGACGAGCTAGCCGAAGCCATTGTCAGCTGGGCTCGCGCGCTCGGCGGGGACGCCGTCCGGGCATGAGTTTCGACCCCACTGTCCAGCAGCGCCTTGCCATCGAGGCCCCGCTGGGCCCGGTGCTGGTCATGGCGGGGCCCGGTGCCGGCAAGACCTACTGCCTGATTTGTCGGGTCCAGCATCTCATCCAGGAGCTCGGAATCACCCCTCGCAGGATTCTGGCTGTCACCTTCACCAACAAGGCAGCTGAAGAGATCGCCCTGCGGCTCCGCGAGGCGCGGGGGTACGCGGCGGAGGACATCACTCGGGGAACGCTTCACGCCCTGTGCTTCAAGGTGCTGCGAGACTTTCCCGAGCAGTGCGGACTGCGTCCCGGTTTCGGAGTGGCGGACCAGGAGTACCAGCTCGGGGTGCTGAAGCGATTGCGGGTGCCGGAAAAGCGACGGGCCCAGGTCCTGGCCTTGTTCAGTCTCTATCGCCTGCAGGGCCGGTTGCTCGGCGAGCGCGGCACCGCGTTGCTGGCACGGTATCAGGAGCGTTTGCGTGATCGCAATCTGGCCGACTTCGACGATCTGGTCGTTCTGACCGAGCGCCTCCTCCGGACCGATTCCTCCGCGGCCGCCCAGCTCCGCGCCAGGTGGGACTACGTGCTGGTAGACGAGTTTCAGGATCTGAGTCCGGTTCAGTACGGCGTCGTTCGGCAGCTGGCGGAGGGACATCGCAATCTCTTCGGGGTGGGCGATGACGAGCAGGCGATTTTTTCCTGGGCCGGATCGGACCCACACATTATTCACCGATTCCGCGACGATTTTGGACTCACCCATCCCATCGTATTAGACCGGAACTGTCGCTGCTCGGTGCAGATCTTCGATGCCGCCAAGCGGCTGATTGCCTGTAACCCTCGTCTATTCGAGAAGCAGATCGAGGCCACCCGGGACTCACGATTCGACGTGCAGGTGGAAGCGTTCGATAGCGATGAGGATGAAGTCGCCTGGCTGATCGAGGATCTGCGGAGAGACCAGGCCGAGCATGGCGGGGGATGGGGGAACACTGCGGTGCTGTACCGGTCCCATCGGTTGGGGCGGTACCTGGAGGAACGGCTGGTCTGCTCCGGCATACCGTGCCGGCTGGCCCAGGGACACGCTCTTACCGACGACAAAATAGTCGGCTGGGTAATAGCGTCCTTGCAGGTGATCCGATCCCCCGACGATCCGGTGCGGCTCGGAGTTCTGGCCGAGCACGCGCTGCCTCCGGCAGCGCGACAGGAGGTATCAAAGAGCTTCGTTCGGGGAAAGGACCTGGTGACCAACCTCAGGAACTTTGCCGCCTCGCGTCACCGCGGCGATGCGGATGCCCGGCGGGTCTGGCGGCTCATCTACCACCTCGAAAACCTTCGAGGCATGGCGCGCTCGCATCATACCCTTCCGGGGCTGGTGGACGAGCTGCTGACCCGTCCGATCGGGGCCGGACGCAATCCCCTCGAGGAGCACCATCACGATCTGAGCGATCCGGGAGCATATCCGGGTGCCGCGTTCCTGGCGGGCCAGATCAGCCGCGCCGTTGCCGCCGGTCAGCGGATCAGCGTGGAGCCGAGTGGGGGGCTGGAGATCCCGCTGGTGGCGATGTTGCGTGCGGCTGGGCTGTCTCGGGCGCAACCGCTCTCCGGCCCCGAAACCTCCGCTACTTCCGACCTGGTGCTCAGGCCCGCCGAGGGCAGCGGGGGATGGCCGATCCGGTTGTTCAAGGCGCTCCAGCTGATCCAGACCCGCGGACTCAAGAGCGACTTCGACGATTTCGTCGCCTTCGATCTCGAGACCAGCGACTTTGACATCGAGACTTGCGAGATCGTGGAGATCGCGGCGGTGCGGGTCCGTCAGCGCGTGGTGGTAGAGCGTTTCCACAGCCTCATTGCCTGCTGCCGGCCCATCTCGGCTCGGGCAACCGAGGTGCATGGTTACACCGATCAGGATGTCGCCGAAGCTCCCCCGCTGGATCAGGTCTGGGCCCGGTTTCGCGCGTTTGTGGGTACCGATCTGCTGGTGGCGCACAACGGACAGGAGTTTGATGTCCCGGTGCTGCGCCGGCTCTGCCGGGACCTTCCCGGCATCGACGACCTGGTATTCTACGACACCTTACCTCTGGCCAGGTCGCTGGTCGAAGGGAGCGCCAGACTCACCGAGCTGGCCGCCCGATTCAATGTGGAGGTGGGCCGGGCGCACCACGCCTTCGATGACGCCTACATGCTGGCAGGCGTGGTTCCCGCGCTGAACGAGCTGCGAATGAGACGAGCCCGGAAGATCGCGGCGGTCAATTTGCTCGATCAGCTGGGCCTTGCGCTCGCAGTAGATCCCAATCGCGGAGAGGGAGAAGAGGAAACTCTGCTCCGCGATATCACCCGGCCCTTTACCCTCGGCCGCTACAGCGATTGCCTGGAGGGTTACGCCTCAGAGATTGCCCGGGGCGTCGCCGGCCCCTCCCTCGAGGAAGTGGTGAAGCGATTGGGCGGTCGGGCTCTGATGGAGCGTCTCCGGGCCGAGCGAACAGTGTCGGATCGCTATCCCGTAGCGGTCGAGCGGCTCCGGATGCTGATACAGGCCAGCACGGGAGAGTCGGTGGCTCACCAGATTGATGATCTGCTGAGCCGGGCTGCGCTTTCCACCAGCGCAGGAGCAGAGACCCACCCGGATCGAGTCAACCTGTTGACCCTCCACTCGACCAAGGGACTGGAGTTCTCCCGCGTGTACATCATCGGGGTCGAAGATCAACAACTGCCCGGATGGAAGGCTCTGGAAGAGAACATGGAGGCCGAGATCCAGGAGGCCAGGCGCCTGCTGTATGTCGGTATGACCCGGGCCAAGGACCGGCTGGTTCTCACCCGGGCCCAGCGCCGGGCAGGCTTGCCCACGGGCGGAAGCCTTTTTCTCACCGAGGCTGGACTGATCCAACACCAGAGTGGCATACCTCCTGCATTAGCCGCCCCCGTCACAATAAGGTAGGTATCCAATGAGGCTCGTCGCTTGTGCCCTGCCGCTTCTGGCTGGGGCTCCGAGCGTGATGACTGCGCAGGTCACCATCGCTCTTCCCCGGGTGCAGCGTCCGGTCGTCCGGGCAACGCTTGGCCCAATCTCAGTAGTTGCAACAGTTGGGGGGCGGGGCGTGAACGTTCGCGCTACACCGGCCACAACCCACCCGACAACTCCTACCCACACTGCAGGCGCAGGGCATGCCACCGCCGCCGGCGTTCTGGCCACGGCCAAACGCTATCTGGGGACGCACTATCGCTATGGCGGTGAGAGCCCCGTGTCCGGCTTCGACTGCTCGGGGTTCGTCCAGTATGTGTTCGGGCGACACGGTGTCAAACTGCCCCGCACTTCCCGCGAGCAGGCATGGGCCGGTAACCCGGTATCTCTGGATGTGGCGTCGCTCCGTCCGGGAGATCTTCTTCTTTTTGCCAGCACCGGGTCCACTGTCAACCACGTGGCGATTTACGTCGGCAACAACAGAATTCTTCACTCTGCTGCGGGCGCGGGTGGAGTAGTGTACGACGATCTTACCAGCGCCAGGGGAAAGTGGTACCTGCAGAGGCACGTGGCCTCGCGCCGAGTCCTCTAAGGAGGTAAACTCACCTCTTCTTCTCTGATCATCCTGACCTCCATAGATTGATTCGGGTCGCTGTCACTCGCCCGGAGCCTTTCACCATGCCTCGCATCGCGCCACTCGAGATCGAAGCCGCGCCCCCTCAGGCTAGAACCGCGGCCGAAGCCCACGTTCGCAATCATGCTCGCATGACCAACATGAAGCGGACGCTGCTTCACTCGTTGCCCGCATTCGAAGCCCTGATGCAGTGGTATCCCTTGCGCGACGCAGTGCAGCCCATTTTGGGCGAGCGACTGACCACGCTGTTTGCCCACGCAATCTCTTCAGAAACCGACTGCCTGATTTGCTCCACGTTCTTTCGCCGGATGCTCATTCAAACCGGAGAGAACCCTGATCGCCTCAAGCTCGATGAGCGGGAAAGCGCAGTGCTCGACTTTGGCCGCGCCCTGGCGGTCTCTCCCTTCACGGTGTCCGACGAGGTGTATCAGCGGCTCGCGTCCCACTTCATCCCGGCTCAGATCGTGGTACTCACCGCGTTTGGCGCGCTGATGGTGGCAACCAACGTTGTCAACAATGCGCTCGAGGTGGACCTGGACGAGTATCTCCAGCCCTATCGCAAGGGGGTACGGGAGAGTGCGGCCGGCATGGGTCCGCAGCGGTGAAGGGAGAGTTCGCCGGAAAGGTCGCCTTCATCACCGGCGCAGCACACGGGCAGGGAAGAGCAACCGCGCTGGCCCTGGCCCGGGAAGGCGCCCGGATCGGTGCCTTCGACATCGCTCGTCCGCTGAGCTACCCGGGCTATGACATGGGCACCCGCGACGATTTGACCTCGCTGGCAGAGGAGTGCCGGGAGGTGGGTACGGAGTGCCTCACCTTTCAAGGCGACGTGCGCGACGATGTTGCTATTACGGCTGCGGTCAGCACGGTGGTGTCTCAGTTCGGACGGATCGACGTTCTCTTCAACAATGCCGGGATCTGTGCCTACGGGCTGGCTCACGAGCTGACTGAGGAAGCGTGGGACACCATGGTGGACATCAATCTCAAGGGATCCTGGCTGGTGGCTCGCCGGGTGATTCCGGTGATGATTGCTCAGAAGTCCGGTGTCATCATCAACAATTCCTCGGTTGCGGGGCTCCGAGGAATGGGTCGCCTCAGTCATTATGCCGCTTCCAAGTGGGGGCTTACCGGCCTGACCAAATCGTGGGCCATCGAACTGGCGCCACATGGCATCCGGGTCAATTCTTTGCACCCCACAGGAGTAAACACCCCAATGAACGACGGCTTGGCCGCGCTGGAAGGGCTGACCCCGGCCCAGATCGCCGAACGTTCGGCCGGCAACCTGCTGCCGGTTCCCTGGGTTGAACCGGAAGACGTAGCCCAGGCGGTGCTCTATCTCGCTTCCGATCGCGCCCGCTATGTCACCGGAGCCCCCCTGATCCTGGACGCGGGCCTGCTCAGCCGCTGAGAATCTCCCGCCCCGGCCAACCGCAGTTATGTTCCCATGGTGTAAAGTCGTTTCGTAGCCCGCACTATCTTCGCGCTTCGCTTGCGCGTGCTCGAGGAAGAGATGTACGCCACTATTCGTCGGTACAGTCCCAAGAACGGCGCGATCAACAAGGCTTCGCTGGAGCTCCTGCGCCGTCAGATTCACGATGACTTTCTGCCCATCCTGCAGCAGATCCCCGGATTCAGGGGCTACTACGTCGTCAGCGTGGAAAACCGGGAAGTGCTCACTCTGAGTCTCTACGACACCCTCGAAGGCTCGGCGGAGTCGAGCCGCTGCGTCGCCGACTACACCCTCAGAAACCCATTGGTGTTTGAGCTGGGCAAGCCTGAGATCACCGAAGGCGAAGTGCTAACCGGTGCGGCGGCAGCAGTCCCGGCTGAACCGGCTGGAGCGGCTGCCGCCACCGCGCTCGCCTTGTGGTACGAAGAATCACGGGCTATGCTTCTCTCGGCACCGGAAGGGTAGCCGACCTTACTCAACCCTTCCTGCTTTCAGGGGGCCGGCACCAGCGTCGGCCCTCTTGCTTTCTCTCTCGATGGGGGCCCCTGAATGACTGAAGTGAAGCTGAGTGACGAGGACAGCTTGGAGCGTGCGCTCAAGGTTTTTAAGCGGAAGCTTCAAAAGTCCGGTCTCTTCGGCGAACTCAGAAGGCGCCGGCACTACGTAAAGCCCAGTGAAGCTCGAGCCATCAAGAGTGCAGCTGCCCTGCGGCGCAAGCGGAAGAAAAAGGTGACCAGCGATTCCTGGTAAAGGATGCTGATCGTCCGACCAAAAAAATCCGGAGCCAGGCTGGCTCCGGATTCGTGTTTTAGGGTGGGAAGTCCCGGCTAAACCGCAGCGCTCCGAGGCCGCCGAGCCATGGCTCCGACAACCACACTCACCGCGGCGGCGGTGCCTAGCAACGCGACCCGGACCCGCCCCCGAAGCTCTTCCACGCGCTGAGCGCGGTGGTCTTGCCGCCGGCAGCGAAAATGCAGCCCCACGCCACGATACCAGCCCAGACCGGCAAGGCTGCCACTCCCAGCGCCACGTACATCCATCCGGTTATCAGAATACCGATGCTGATGGCAAGTGCGACGAGCACGTCCATGGGCCCCCTCCCGCGGAAGGGACTGCAATGGTCTTCTGCCTCATCGCTGCTCTACCTCGGCGCGCAGGCGAAGCAGGGCGTCTTCGGTGGCAACCAGCTCGGCCCGAGCCTCGTTGAGGCGCTGCTGTTGGCTCTGAACAAACCGGCGGTATGGACCTATGGCCTCGTTGATTCGTGCGCTGGACTGCTCCAGCTCCAGATGCACCTGGCGGGTGAGTGCGTCCTTGAGGCCCGTTCGAAGCTCCGAAATGCGCCGCTGGAAGTCTCGCTGAGACTGGCGGCGCTTGCGGGGGAGGACGTAGAACCCGCCGACGGCCAGTGCCGCTGCCAATAAGATTCCGGTCACATCAGCCGCTGCGCCGGTAACCACGGTGACCACAATGGTCCCCAACCCGAGCGCACCAGCCTCAGCCAGCGCGGTAGTGGCAAAGGCGCCCTGAATTTCATTGGCAATGGTTCGCGACTCGGCTTCCCGGTTATAGCTGCCCACTACTTCGCGGGAGACTCGCCCGATGGAGTCGAGCAGGGCCTGGCGATTGTAGCCGAAGCTGGGGCCGACATCGCCGATCATCCCCTCATGGTGTCGGGTGAGCTGCCGCCGCTCGATGTAGCCGCTGATATCCTGCCACAGCCGGTGATTCCGTTCCACGATCCAATCGATAACCCGGCCAACCTCCTCCTCGATGGACTTCGGGGTATCGCCGATGACCTCCCGTTCGAACGATCGTTTGATGCCCTCGCTGTCCATCAGGCTCCGGATCCGCCCGATTCGAATGGTCTCCTCGAAGAATCGCGTTCCGCGGTTCTCCATCTCTCCCAGCAGGACGTCGAGCCGACTGAGGCGAGGCTCGAAGTCGCGCAGCATCTCCTGATGAAACAGTGCGAGCTGCTGGTCGATGTTCTGCAGCGCCTCGACGTCCTGTGCCAGCAGCTTGAGCCGCTCGAAGGTGGCGTCCTTGTACTTGGAGGCCAGACGCAGCCCGACGTTGAGCGGATTCAACAGCTTGAGGCGGACCCTCTCCTGCTGGTCCAGCGTATTGAGAAGGTAGTCCTCGACTCGTTCGAAGCCGCTGCTCTCCCAGAGTTCTGAGGCTACTGATTCGGCTGCGCCGCCGCGGGCCTCCTGCGCCTGGCGCGCACTCACGGCGAAAATCTCCGGGGTTTCACCCAGCAAGGCTCCGGCATTTTCTCCGACGAACCGTATGACCTCGTCGCGCTCTTGGGCCCGCGGCAGAATGTCGATCTTGTTGACGATGAAGACGATCTTCTTGCCCCATTCCCGGATCTGTTCCAGGAAAGCCCGCTCACTCTCGGTAAAAGGCCGGTCTGCCGAGGTGACGAACAGGACCAGGTCGGATCGGGGAACGAAGTCCCGGGTCAGTTCCTCGTGTCGCCGAATGATGGCGTTGGTGCCCGGGGTATCGACGATGCTGATCTCGCGAAGCACCTCAGCCGGATGGGTACGCTCCAGCAGGTACGCCTCGCGCAGCTGATCGGTGATCTCCGGGCCGTGCCGGAGAACGTTGATCCGATCGGTCGTTGGAGTTACCCCCTCCGGCAACACCCGCTCGCCCAGGAGGGCATTGATGAAGCTGGATTTCCCGGAGTTGAACTCGCCGGCCACAACCAGCAGGAAAAGACCAGTGAGCTGCTCGCGTGCCTCATGGAATCGGCGCAGATCCTCGGCCGCTACGTCCGAGCCGAACCGCTCGAGTGCAGTCGCCAAGCGCTGCAGCAGCTCCTGTTCACGCACCCGGAGCTCCTGCTCTCGCTTGGACAGAATTCCCTTTCGCGCCAGCAGCCTGCCGATCACGATGCCTCCGGGCACGGGGTCAGTTAGCGGACTCAGACAATGGTGCAGCTAGGAAGGCGATGGGGTAAGGCTTCACTTCATGCGCTTGAGATAGCCTGCCACTTTCTTGAGGTCGGCAAAGAACTCTTGTCGGGCCTCCTCCCGAGCCTCGGCTCGAGCCCGAAGCACTGCCGACGGGTGGACCGTGGCCACAACGGCCTCGGCGAACTCAGTCGGAATCGGCCGCCCCCGATCCTGGGTCACGCGGAACTGTTTGCCCAGCAGCGCTTGCGCCGCGGTGGCTCCAAGGGCCACAACCACACGCGGCTTCACCACGCGGATCTCCTCCTGAAGCCACGGATTGCAGGCGCGCACTTCGGCGGCGCTGGGCTTCTTGTGCAGCCGGCGGCCTCGCTCGATTACCACGAACTTGAAATGCTTTACGGAATTAGTGACGTACACCCGAGTCCGATCGATCCCCGCTGCCTCCAGCGCCGCGTCCAGCAGCTGACCCGACGGACCCACGAAGGGATGACCCTGACGATCTTCTTGGTCCCCAGGCTGCTCCCCAACGAGCATCACATCCGCCGTCCGCGGCCCCTCACCGAACACTGTCTGGGTGGCGTTTACCCAGAGATCACAGCCTCGGCAGCCCGCGGCGGCGGCTCGCAGCTTCGGCAGCGTAGCGCCGGGTGGAACAAAGTCGGCGGCTGATCCGGTCGAGAGAGGTGTGCTGCTCGCGCGCTGAGGACACATGCTGAGACGCTACATGCCGAAACCAGCAGACGAAGTGGCGCCGGTCACTAGCGGACTCGCAAACCCAGGCGTATCATAGACGAGGCAGATGTTTTCGGTTTGCCATCCCACATACAATCGAGTCGTCCGGCAGGGGTATGCTCCTTGCGCGTCAGCCAGGGGACGCAGCGCAACTTCATGCGCGAAGATCCGTTGACAGCCCGCCAAGAGGAGCTTTCGAGGCTTCGGCGGATAGGCTCCATACGGTCAGCTCCCCGGCGGAACCCATGAATCAGCCCCTCAGCAGAATTTTGATGGCACTGGTGCCCTCAGTGTGCGTGGCGCTGAGCCTCCAGGGCTGTGGCGTGTCCACCTCTACCGTGGATCTCACCCCGGGTCCAGAGCCGATCGAGCTCACCGTCACCCCCGAGGTGATCCAGGCCGGGGGCTGGGCCGAAGTAAAGGTGGTGAGCCCATCCGCCGACAGCATCGGCATTGAGTCATCCAACGGGCTGGATCGCTACTGGGAACGTGGATCTCAGATTCGCGCCAGACTGGACAGCGACTTCGGGGACAGCCTTCCTCCCATCAGCTATGCGGTGCGGGAGCACGGACACCTGTTCAATGTTTTGAAGAAGCCGATGAAGGTGGTCGTATGTCGGAAGAGCTATTGCCGGGAATACTATCACGAGATCGCCATCCAGCTGCCCGAGCGCAATGAGCGATCGGTCGCCGTGACGGGAGGCTGGAGCAGTGCCTTTACCCGGCGGGCGGTAACCGGGGCGGACAAGTCCGTTCTGCTCAGGGAAGCGCTCAACCACACGGTGTGGAACCTTCAGGCCGAGGTCGCGACCGGGAAATTCAGTGGGAGAGTACAAGGCTTTTACGGCGCCGACGAGCGAGGCGGATCTCTGGACCTGTCCCGAGAGATCAGCAAGATGGGTGAGGGGATGAGCTACGGTTTGGCCATGCACGTCTCTGCTACCCATGCGGAGTGGTTGCCTACCGAACGAAGCGCGGTGCTCACCAGAGGCACTGCCTACCGGGCCAGCTTCGGGCCCAGCATCATGGTCAAGGGTCTCACCGCCAGCTCTCAGCTGGGCATCTACACCGATGGACGGGAAACGCTGCAGGAGGTGAGCACGTTCGTCTCGCTCAATGGTGGGCTCACCGAGGTCCGGAGCCCGGTGACGGTGACTCTGGAAAAGACCTTTGCCTTCGGCGGCGAACCCATGATTCCCCGCCGAAGTGATCAGTTGGAGCGACTGACGCTGGGTCTGGATATCGTGAGGAACTTCGCCGTTCGGTTCGGCATGACCACGCATCGTAGTGCCTGGCCGACTGAGGACCGGGCCAGTGACCTGCGGGCCAGCGAAGTCTACTACACCATCGGTGGACAGTATACGCTAAGCTGGTAACTGACAGGCACTTATAAGATACCCCCCGGGGGAACCCGCGGGGGGAGCGCCAAGGCCGAAGCTCGAATGAGCTTCGGCCTCTGTCATTCAGCGTGCACGGTGCGACGGGGAAGGCGTCTCAGGCAGTATGTAAGGGTCTGAGAGAACAACAGCTCGCATATCGTGCCTGTCCGAAAGGGAACCCGCTGGAGGCACCGAATGTTAGCTGTAACGGAGATCTTGTCGTTTTCAGCCCCTGAGGGGGCTCAACTGATGGGAGCAGCGAACGTGGCAGGCACTAAGAAGACACGCCGTCGGTCGACCCGCCCTGCGGCTCTGGCCCGAGCGGTCGACGAGGGACGTGAGAGCCTCGATTTTTACCTCAAGGAGATCAGCCGGATTCCTCTGCTTACGGTAGAGGAAGAGACGGCTCTGGCTCGGCGTGCGTTCAAGGGCGACGTTGACGCCCAGGAGCGCCTCGCTCGGCACAACGTCAGGTTCGTGGTGTCCGTAGCCAAGAAGTTTCAGAACCGCGGTGTTCCTCTCATGGATCTGATCGGGGAAGGGAACGTGGGCCTGATGACCGCGGCGCGAAAGTTCGATCCCGACCGCGGAGTCAAGTTCATCTCCTATGCTGTCTGGTGGATTCGGCAGGCAATTCAGGCAGCTATCGCACGGCACGGGCGGCCGGTCCGGCTGCCGCTGAATCGCACCGCCGATCTCACCCGGCTGGGAAGGGTCACCACCCTTTTAACCGAGAAGCTGGGACGGGTGCCCACAACCGAGGAGCTGGTTTCGGCTACGGGGCTGACGCCTGAAGCGGTGCGCTCTCTGGGTGCGCTTCATATCGAGGCTCTGCGTCTGGACCAGCCTATGCGGGAAGGCGAGGACAGGGGTCGGCTGGACCGGTTCGTCCCCCTTACGCAGGAAGGGACCGACGCCTCTACCCTGGCGAGCAGCAGAACCCACGATCTCGAGTTGGCGTTAGCGGCTCTGCCGCCCCGCGATGCTAAGGTCCTCCGGCTGTATTTCGGTCTGGATGACGGCAACAGCCGGACGCTGGAAGAGATCGGCCGGATGATGGGAGTAACCCGTGAGCGCATTCGTCAGCTCCGCGACCGAGCGCTTCGGCAGCTGAAGGAGGAGCACGGCGATATGCTGCGGGAGCTGGCTGCCTGATCCGATCTTTTCCAGAGTAGAAGGGCCCACCGGAACACCGGTGGGCCCTTCTACTTGGTGCCCTCCAGAACCGAGAGCACGTGCTCGAGCTGTGCCTTGCCAGGCAGAACCCCCTGTGCCATGGTGCTGGATCCGCCGCCACGCCCTCCGGCATTGCTGACGGTCTCCTTTAGAACGCTGGCCGCATCGATACCCGAGTCGGGCGCGGCGCTCAACAGCACGGAGGGGGGAGCTTCGGTAGCACCGATGAAGACGGCTCGGGGGAAGCCGGCAAAAGCCAGAGCCAAACCTCGAAGCTCGTCCAGTCCGCCATCGGCCAAGCGAACGGTTGCTCGCCTGATCCCCGCCGTATCCGGCTGAGCCGAGGCATATAGCTCTTGTGCACGGTACCGGCTGAGATCGGCTTCCAATTCCCGCTTAGATGCCGAAAGCGTTTTGACGTCCGCCCTCTGGCTGGCTACGACGCGAGGAAGCTCTTCAAACGAGCTGGAAAGCTCGGCCGCGAGATTGGAAAGAGTGGTGAATTCCAGACGACTTCGCCTAATGGCTCTCAGCCCGCAGAGAAACTCGAGCCGAACTCCCTTTCGCACTCGCTCTACCTTGCGGACCAGGAGAGCGCCTATGGCGCCTGTCGCCCCAACGTGGGTTCCTCCGCATGCGCTCCGGTCCAGACCTTCGATGCTGACGATTCGGATGGCGCCCGAGCGGCTGGACGGCTTCCTCAACCCGGTGGCCGAGCCGGCGTCCTCGAATGCGATCGTGACGGGCCGGTTCTCTGCAATGACTTCGTTGGCCCTCTCCTCGGCCTGTCCGACCTGTTCTGAGGTAAGCTGAGCGGTATCCAGGTCGAGAGTGGAGGTGAGTTCGCCCAGGTGAACTGAGGTGGTGGAGTAATTCCAGAGGTCGGCCAGGACGGCTGATAGAAGATGTTGTCCTGTATGTTGTTGCATGTGGTCGAAACGGCGGGGCCAATTCAGTTCGCCCCGGACGGCCGAGCCCGACGCCAAGGGCTCTACCAGAACGTGGGCCACCCTCTCGCCCTCATCGACCACGTCGGCTACCTCTATTCCCTCCAGCCGCCCGGTATCGTGGAGTTGGCCTCCCGACGTGGGATAGAAAGCAGTGCGGTCCAGATAAATCCGTCTCCCCTCCTCGGCTCGCTCCACCACGGAAGCCTCGAAGCTGCGCAGATGAGAGTCCAGGTAGTAGAGCCGCTGCGTCACGGAAGCTTGGGTCCTGAAGTGCAGTGTCGTCCCAACTCTATGGTGTGTCTTTCAGATTGAGAATAGAGGTGGTACCGACGCGAAACAACCGTGGCGGGAGGACTAGAGCGATCGAATCGAGGTGTCCACCGGCAACGTTAGCTGGTCCAGAACCATCCTTTGGATTTCTTCGGCAAAGTCAAGCACCGCCGAGAGTTGGAAGGCCAGGTCGTGGAGCTCCGCAGGCGCCACGACAGGGTCCTGTCCCAGTACGGCGGCCCGCTCCTGAAGCATGACCAGTCCGGCATGGGCAAACGCCATCCGCTCCCACAACGGGAGAACCATATCCAATTGACTGGTTGATAAGGCCGCGGTGGTGTTCTCGAAGTCACCTTCCAGTGGACTGATGAGTCGAGCCAGCTGATCGGCCAGCGCCCGTGCCCGCTCAGCGCTAGCCGGTTGCAGCGTGTCGGTGGCAGCGAGAATGGCCACCGTCCACTGGTGGAGCTCTCCGTATTCCTCACCCAGGCTGGCCAGGGCGGCCCGGCTGGTATCGGGCCTCAGGGGGATGGGCGCGGGGGCCAGGCTGCCAAGGGTGAAGGTCAACGCTGCCAGACCCGAGAGTGCAAGAATTCGCAGCAGAAAACCTCCGAGTCCGGGGGGGGACAATGCAATGGGCGGAGAAACTGTCTCCGCCCAATCTGTCGTCCCGCGATCCCTCTGTCTGTGATGTTGGCTACGCCTGCGATTTTCAGATGTATCCCTCAAAAATGAGGGTGTCAAGCAGTGTGACTGCCCCAGCCGCGGAGGGCGCGCACGTAATCATGAAGGACCAGAAATTTTTCGAAGAGGATGACCCCTTTGCGCTTTCGGCCAAACTCGCCGAAGAGGTCGCGCAATCGGCCGCGGCGGGTCACATAGAAGCGGAACGTTTCCGCAAAATCCTCTTGCGGGTGTTTGGCCGCGTACGCACTCACGTGATTCGACGGCGCGATGGCAATTCTGCGGCGCTGGAAGTACACCCAGGTATTGTCCATGCCTCGATACGCCTTGTCGACTTCGCCGAAGGCCCGGCGAAACTGCCGGGTACGGGTCCAATCCCAGTGGTGATAGAGGAAGCTGTGTCCCAGCTCGTGTGTAATCAGGCCAACCAGCATGGTCCAGGGGATTTCATCGCGCCGACGTTTGCCGACAACATAGCGCTGCTCGATCTCGACCATGTTGGGGTACTTCGGATCGACGCCCGACACTCCGGGACGCAGCAGGATCCGGTAGTCCCAGTCCTTGATTCTGCTTACCAGGAGCAAACGCCGCACCCGGGTCAGTGCTCGCGGGATCAGATCCCGACCGGTGCTATCGCCACCGCACCAGGGGCAGGTGTTCATCGAATCGTCCACGCCTCGACCACAGTGGGGACAGGTCCCCTCGAACAACGCTTCCTCGTTCCACTGTTGCGGCCGGCTGCACCAGGGGCAGTACTGCATGGGATACTGGACACCACCGCCACAGCCCCAGTCACATCGCGCGTCCTTGCGGAAGCCACGCGGCGCTTTGAGCGGCTCCTCGCTGGAGTAGCCCTCCTCGTGAATGTCGGCGCCGCACCAGGGGCAGGTCGAAAATTTGTCGGAGACGGCCCAGCCGCATTTGTAGCATTCCGCTCCGGTCAGACCGCCTTCGTCTCCCCAGCGGTACGCTCGCCCGCACTCGGAACAGAATCCCATGTAGCGCCGAACTCGGTGTCCGCAAATGCAGCGCACATCCCGGACCCACGCGCGAGCGCGCCGCCTACGTGCGGTCATAGCGGGCAATGGCAGCGTCTACGATCCGCTGGATGAAGTCACAGTATTCCATCCCTGCCTTTGCGGCGGCGTTCGCCATGTCGTGGCCATAGCTGATGAAGGGATTCGCGTTGGCCTCCAGCACCCAGACACCACCATCATCGGTGAGCCGGATATCGAGCCGGCCATAATCGCGCAGCCATAGGGCACGGTAAGCCATGCGGCAGGTTTCGGTGATTCGCTCGCGCACCACCTTCGAAATGGGACGCGCGAGGACGTTGCGGATTCCCTTGCGCTCCCGATACGCCTCGTCCCACTTGGCAAACTGGGTGGCGATCCGTTCTTCGGGGCGGGTCTTCACCTTATCGAAAACCATCTCCGTGATGGGGAGGATCTCCAGGCTGTCATCATTACCGATGATGCTCACGTAGAGCTCGCGTCCGTCAACGAACTCTTCTGCAATGGCGCCCTGGCTGAACCGCTCATGAATGAACGCCACCCGCTCCACCAGAGACTCCTGGTCCTGCACCACCGATGCTTGAGCAATGCCCGCCGAGGCGTCGGTCTGTAGCGGCTTGACGATCAAGGGGAAGGTGAGCTTCGGGGTGCCGTCGACTTGCTCGTGCAAGCGGTAGCTCACAAAACCCGGCACCTGAATCCCAAAGTAGGCCAGAACTTTCTTGCTGATGGCCTTGTTGCGAGTCATCTGCAACGCCAGGGGAGGAGCGCCGGTATAACGGTAACCCTCCGCCTCGAGCAAGCCGGGGAGAAGGTATTCCAGGGATTCATCGCCCCGATACGCTTCGGCGCCATTGAAGACCAGGTCGGGTTGCCAGTCGCCCAGATTCCGCAGCAGATACTCCAGGTCGTCCCTCACTCCGAGCAGGCGAACCTCATGGCCACACTCCAGAAGCGCGTGGGCGATCTGGTACTCCATTTCCGGCTCGTCGGTTTCCCAGCCCGCAATCTCGCGCTCCATCTGGCGAGCGTGCTCGGGGTGATCCCAGCCCGAGTAGGGAGTGTCAAAAACGACGGCGACGCGCATAATGTGTAGCAAGATTTCCGGGCCCGGCTTGTAACGCCAGGCCAGTCCTGCTGTTGCCCCTCCAAAATCCCCTCGCGAAATGCCCGCTCACTACCTCGCCGCCGGGTGGTAAGTGTTTGTCGCGCAACGTAGTCAGCAATGGCTCACCGATTGCTCTTCAATCCGGCAGAGAATCACTTCTTGCATAACCGCCAACCTATCGAGCCAATCGCATGCACCGACGTCTGAGCTGGATGCTCGTTTTCTGTGCTCTGAGCAGTCTCACGGCCCGGGTCGCGGCGCAGGACCTCACGGCCGCAGAACGGCTCAGGGTCGATGACTGGTTTCGGAAAACGAGCGACCGTACCGGCGATGGCGAGTGGGGCATAGCCATCGGCACCATGGGCGGGCGCGTGCTCTGGAGCGTGAATTCCGAGCTGCAGCTGATCCCGGCATCGACCGCCAAGCTCTTCACCGTGGGATTCAGCCGGGCACGCGCGGGCGGCGGGGCCCGGATCTCGACCCGGATCATTGGCCGCGGCACTCTGGACTCGATCACTGGCCGCTGGCGAGGTAGCTGGCAGCTCGAGTTGGGTGGCGACCCCACCCTGGAGCGATCCGGCCGGGAGGGGCCTACTCTTCGGGAGCTGGCTCGCCAGCTGAGGGCCCGTGGCATCACGCAGCTCGAAGGTGCGCTGGCGCTGACCAGCCGCACCGGTCCCGCGGCCTCCCACTATCCGGCGGTCTGGTCGGCCGAGTTTGTAGGCCAGCTGTATGCCCCCCCTGTGGGACCGGTCACGCTGCACGAAAACACGATCTCGCTGACCTTCCGGCCCGGCCGGGATGTGGGATCGCCCCCCACCCTGGTGTCGGCCTACCCTGCGGGAGTCGAACGGCTGGTGCGCATGAGCGCCACAACGGTGGGCGGCAGCCGCCGGCGCCTGGTGCTCACCGCCGACCCGGATGGGGGTTGGACCCTGGGTGGGACCATCGGCATCGACTCTCGTGCAGCCGGCATATCCGCGGTCGCCCACGAGCCGGCCAGTGTGCTGGGTTACGCCTGGGCTGCGGCGCTCGACCGGGCTTTCCAGCACATTGGGATCCTAAGCTTAGAATTCCACGTGGACAAGTTGTCGCGGCCGCTTCTATAGTGTCACCTAAATACTAGTGACTCCAGCGTAACTGGACTGGCCACAGTTAGGCCGCAAATGTAATCACACTGGCTCACCTTCGGGTGGGCCTTTCTGCGTTCGCGAGTGGACCCGATAAGCTCATGGAGCGGCGTAACCGTCGCACAGGAAGGACAGAGAAAGCGCGGATCTGGGAAGTGACGGACAGAACGGTCAGGACCTGGATTGGGGAGGCGGTTGCCGCCGCTGCTGCTGACGGTGTGACGTTCTCTGTTCCGGTCACACCACATACGTTCCGCCATTCCTATGCGATGCACATGCTGTATGCCGGTATACCGCTGAAAGTTCTGCAAAGCCTGATGGGACATAAGTCCATCAGTTCAACGGAAGTCTACACGAAGGTTTTTGCGCTGGATGTGGCTGCCCGGCACCGGGTGCAGTTTGCGATGCCGGAGTCTGATGCGGTTGCGATGCTGAAACAATTATCCTGAGAATAAATGCCTTGGCCTTTATATGGAAATGTGGAACTGAGTGGATATGCTGTTTTTGTCTGTTAAACAGAGAAGCTGGCTGTTATCCACTGAGAAGCGAACGAAACAGTCGGGAAAATCTCCCATTATCGTAGAGATCCGCATTATTAATCTCAGGAGCCTGTGTAGCGTTTATAGGAAGTAGTGTTCTGTCATGATGCCTGCAAGCGGTAACGAAAACGATTTGAATATGCCTTCAGGAACAATAGAAATCTTCGTGCGGTGTTACGTTGAAGTGGAGCGGATTATGTCAGCAATGGACAGAACAACCTAATGAACACAGAACCATGATGTGGTCTGTCCTTTTACAGCCAGTAGTGCTCGCCGCAGTCGAGCGACAGGGCGAAGCCCTCGGCTGGTTGCCCTCGCCGCTGGGCTGGCGGCCGTCTATGGCCCTGCAAACGCGCCAGAAACGCCGTCGAAGCCGTGTGCGAGACACCGCGGCCGGCCGCCGGCGTTGTGGATACCTCGCGGAAAACTTGGCCCTCACTGACAGATGAGGGGCGGACGTTGACACTTGAGGGGCCGACTCACCCGGCGCGGCGTTGACAGATGAGGGGCAGGCTCGATTTCGGCCGGCGACGTGGAGCTGGCCAGGGAAAG
>JADMIO010703090.1_pt1 | contig 115458 bp, 97 predicted proteins | sample 8958161 | NCBI WGS metagenome assembly JADMIO01 (sample SAMN16585339, study PRJNA669376) | soil metagenome | isolation source: Crop rotation soil | place: USA: Cullars Rotation, Alabama | collected 2011 | reverse complement strand
GCGACTTCAAGTCACGTGAATTCCAAGCTTCGGATCCCACTGTGCTGGAAAGCGTCGACCGTTGTGGGACTTGAAACACCCGGAAGACCCCGATTGGCTTTACGAATAACCGGTCCGAGCCAGACTGCCATCATGTCCGCCACCCAACCCGCCAGCGACTTGCCCATACCGCCTCCGATCGAGCCGGAACGAACGCTCAACTCGGCCCAATGGGGCATGGCGAGCTTTCTGTTTTCGGAAGTCGCGTTCTTTTGCACGCTGATCGCCACTTATGTGGCGTTCATGGGCAAAGACAAGGTCAGCCCGACGCCGGCCCAAGCACTCTCGATGCCGCTGGTCATTCTCACGACGATCTGCCTCCTGTCTAGCAGCGTCGTCATTCACTTCGCTGAAAAAGCGCTCAAGCACGGACGGCGAAAGGCGTTCTTGCTGTTGTTGACCGGAACAGCCGTCCTCGGAATTGTGTTTCTAATCGGCACGGCCATCGAGTGGCGAAGTCTTATTGTCGACCACCAATTGACGATCAGCCGCAATCTATTTGGGACCACCTACTACACGCTGGTCGGCTTTCACGGGTTGCATGTAACGGTTGGCATCGTGGCTATGCTGATCGTCATTGGCATATCACTGCGCAGTCAAATTACCGAGCAGCTTCGCACCGGCGTTGAACTGGTCGGTTGGTATTGGCATTTTGTCGACGCCGTCTGGATCGTGGTCTTCCTGGTGGTCTATGTAGCGAGCCGGAGCAGCGGAGCATGATGAACGAATCGCATTCGGCAGACGATTCTGCATCGTCCGAGTCGATTGAGATGCCCAAGCCGACGGCGGCGCCGCTGGTGCTGGCCGTCGGGATCGCGCTCGCGGCGACGGGCATGGCCACGAGCTTGGCATTTTTGTGCGTTGGTGCGATCGTTTTTGTGGCGGGACTGGGGATGTGGATCACGCAGCTTTTGCCGGCCCGCGGTCACCAGCCCGAGCCTCGTGTCGAACCGTCGCTTCGCCCGCAACCTGTGTCTCCTGCGCCCGGCGAGGTCATAGAGTTGCGCCGCGGCGTTCCCGGTTATCGCTTGCGATTGCCAGAGAAAGTTCATCCGATATCGGCCGGCATTAAGGGGGGACTCATCGGTGGACTGGTAATGCCGTTACCGGCACTTGCATACGGATTATTGAGCCGCCACGGCATTTGGTGGCCCGTGAATTTGTTGGTCGGCATGGTAATTCCTGGCATTGGCCGGATGACCACAAGCGAGCTCGAGCAATTTCATCCCGGCCTGTTGGTGGCCGGTGTTCTCATTCATATCGTCGTGTCGTTGATACTTGGGCTGATCTACGGTGTCTTGATGCCGACGTTGCCCGACCTTCGCAAGCCGATCGCCTGGGGAGCGCTGCTGATGCCGCTGTTTTGGACGGCCGTGAGCTTTATCGCGCTCGGTATCATGAATCCGGACGTTCGTGACAGTGTCGCCTGGTTCTGGTTTGCGATATCTCAACTAGTCTTCGGCATCGTAGCGGCAGTTGTCTTCATGTCGCGCGAAAAACGCAGCGCGATCGTCGCCGGCCTCCTCGCCGGCGCGGAGGGCGGAATGTTCATGCCGATCCCGGCGATAATTTGGAGCCTGGCCACGGGTCACGGGACCTGGTACCCGGTGAATGTGCTCGCCGCCATGGCCATGCACGTCCAACCGACAGCGGGAGAGCTGGAAACATTTCACGCCAACTGGTTTGTGGCCGCAATCGTCGTGCATGCGATCCTATCGCTCAGCTTCGGTTTGGCGTTCGCCGTCGTGCTGCCGCGCGTGCCGGCGATCCCCGGACCGTTCGCCTGGGGCGGCTTGCTGATGCCGCTGCTCTGGACTGCATTGACATACGGCCTGATGGGCGTCGTGAATCCGGTGCTGCAGGAGCGAGTCGACTGGCCATGGTTTGTCGCATCGCAGTTTGTGTTCGGCATCGTAGCGGCGATCGTCATCGTGCGTTCAGAAGAAGTGTATATCGCCCCAGCGGGCAGAGGCCGTGAGGAACGTGCGGATTCAATCGCCAACTAGGCGAGATGAAATGCAATCATGCGTTACCACCCATTCACAACCCAATGCGACACTCAACTCGCTCTGCGGCTGATCGCCATCGTCGCCGCGCTACTGTTGAGCTTCGCCGGTTGCAATCTGCCGGGCAAGCCCGATGCAGCCGACAAACCCGTTACGCCGGACGAGATTGCGGATTTCGGTCAGCTATACGCGGCCAACTGCGCAGGCTGCCACGGAGCCACTGGCAAAGTGGGACCCGCTCCGCCGCTCAATGACCCACTCTTTGCGGCGATTATTCCGAACGAGGAGCTGCTGCGAGTGATCCGGCAGGGGCGAGCCGGTACGCCGATGCCCGCGTTTTCGAGAACTGGTGGCGGGTCGCTAACCGACGCTCAGGTCAAGTTGCTCGCTGATGGAGTCAAGTCGCACTGGAGTTCGAAGGCGCCGCTTCAACAAACTGCCCCCGCATACGCGATAGCGAAGCTGGAAGGATTGAAATTCACGCCAGAAGATCGCGCGCGGCGGATGGCAATCTTTCGGCGCGCATGCGCCGGCTGCCACGGACCCAACGGCGCCGGTGGCGAGGGAAGTCACTCACGGGTTGGCGCCATCAACGCGCCCGCCTTTCTCGCGCTGATCAGTGATCAGGCCCTTCGTCGTATCATCATCACCGGCCGGTCCGATCTTGGCATGCCGACGTACGCCGAAAAACAAGGCCGATCGGCCGACTATCAATCATTGTCATCCGCGGAAATCGACGACCTGGTCGCGCTGCTCGCCGAATGGCGGTCAGCCGGTAACACGGCATTCGCAGAACTACACTGAGACCGATTCACGCTTCGCAAGAGTTATGGAAATCACTTCACAAGAAACAGGTATGGAGAACGCCCCACGGCAAATCCGTCGAGCGTTTCTGCGCTGGCTTTCCGCTATTTTCTGCACGATCGCGGCCGCCGTTTTGAGCGTCCCCGTGCTCGGATACTTTTTCGGATTGCGAAAGCGATCCGTCTTTTGGGTCGACCTCGGTCCGGTTGCAGCGTTTCCGATCGATCAAACACTCCGCATCAATTTCGACAATCCGCTCCGACAGCCGTGGGACGGCGTTACCGCACTTACCGGCGTGTATGTGCGCAACGAGGGTAAGAACAGCGAGGGGGCGGACGAGTTTCGTGTTCTGTCGGTCAACTGTGCGCATTTGGGCTGCCCGGTCACATGGTTCCCCCAGTCGGGACTATTCATGTGTCCGTGCCACGGCGGCGTCTATTACGCCGATGGCGAGCGAGCTTCCGGTCCGCCGCCGCGCGGCATGTTTCACTGCGTATGGCGCATTCAAGACGGCAAGCTGCAGGTTCAGGCTCCGCACTATCCCACTCTTCAGGATACCCTGACGGCCAGCGCGAGGAGTTGCAAAGAAGACACCGCCGATGTTTAACTGGCTCAAAAAGATTGGCCGCTGGTGCGACGTACGCCTTGGATTCAGCGATACGCTGTTGCCGATGATGCGACATCCCGTGCCGCGCGCCATCGAAGGACCGTTGGGTTGGTGGTACGTCTTTGGCAGCGCGTCGCTCACGATGTTTCTGATTCAGATTGTCACCGGCATTGGGCTGGCTCTGGTCTATGTGCCCGCGGCCGACAAAGCATACGAGAGCCTGCTCTACTTGAACTACCAACAGCCGCTCGGATGGTTCTTGCGATCGCTGCATTACTACGCAGGCTCGGGGATGGTCGTGATGATGCTCGCGCACATGACGCAAGTGTTTTTGCACGGAGCGTATAAGTATCCCCGCGAGCTGACCTGGGTGTTGGGCGTCTTCCTGCTCATCTGCACGATGGGCATGTTCTTCACGGGCCAGATTTTGCGTTGGGATCCTGACGCCTACTGGGGCCTGGCGGTGGCCGGTTCGATGGCGGGACGAGTACCCGTGATCGGACCGTGGGTCGTTCATTTAATGCTGGGTGGTGAGATAATCGGCGGCGATTCGCTGAGCCGCTTTTTTGCGCTGCATGTGTTTGTAATTCCTGGCGCGCTCATTGCATTTCTAACGGCTCATCTTTGGCTCGTGATCAAGTGCGGCGTGAGCGTGCCGCCGGTGCCTGGCCAGCTCGTCGATCCTCGGACGTATGATGCAACCTATCATGAAGAACTCAAACGTGGCGTGCCGTTTTTTGGCGATGCTATTTTGAAGGACGTGTTGTTTTCTTCGCTGGCCGTGATCGCAGTTGTGGCCATTGCCGCAATCCTCGGACCGAAAGGTCCGACCGGACCGCCCGATCCGACGCTCGCCGGCGCCAACCCGCGACCCGAGTGGCCGTTCTTGTGGCTCTTCGGATTGCTCTCGCTCAGTCCGCCGGCTGTCGAAACATTCATCATGCTCGTCTTTCCCGTGCTCGTGATTGGGCTTCTGCTGTTGGTCCCTTTTGTCAGTAATCGCGGCGAACGTGCGCCCAGTCGCCGGCCCGCGGCCGTGCTGTTCGTGATCGTGGCGTATACGACGCTCGGCGCGCTTACCTATGAGGGGACGACGGCCCCATGGTCGCCGAAAATGACCGCCTGGTGCGGCGATCCGGTTCCAGAGAACTTTGTGATGCACCGCTCGCCAGCCGAATTGCAAGGCGCGCTCGTGTTCCAATACAAGAATTGCCGCAATTGCCACGCGCTGGAAGGAATCGGCGGGCAGCGCGGACCAGACCTGAGCTACATCGGCACTCGAATGACGGCCAATCAATTGATCGATCAAATCAGCAACGGCACACCCGGCGGCGGCAACATGCCGGCGTATGGCAAGCAAATGAGCGCGAATGAAATGAAAGTGCTCGTTGATTTTCTGGTAAGCTTGCGACCTGAGGGCCAGCACCCGGCCGGCGCCGCCGACGTATCCCTTGCGACGTCGCGAGGCGAACACGATTGATGACGCCATGAGCCCGACACTCAATGCTTTCCTGCGCTCGTGGCCGTCTGCCCCTTGGCTTACAGTTTCACTAGTTGCATCAGCCGCAATTTATTTCCGTGGCTGGCGATTGCTGCATCACCGAGATCCTGCACGGTGGCACAGCGGCCGGCTAGCCGCCTTTCTCTGCGGGCTAGCCGCAATTTTTCTCGCCCTTGCGTCACCCATTGAGGCATTCGCGTCGCTCCTGCTGCAAGTTCATATGCTGCAGCACTTGCTATTGATGATGGTCGCTCCGCCGCTGATCTGGCTCGGTTGGCCGCTATTCCCTCTGCTTCGCAGCTTGCCGGCGCCGATTCGAACGTATTGGATTGCACCGCTGTTACGATGGCCAGCGTTACGTAGCACGTTCAGTTTTCTCACACAACCGTTCGTGGCGTGGCCCATATATGTCGGGACAACGTGGATTTGGCACACACCGCGCGGCTACGAGTTGGGATTGAGTCAAAACAATTGGCATGTTCTCGAGCACGCGTGCTTCATCGTCAGTGCCGGATTGTTTTGGTACCCCGTCGTGCGGCCCTATCCGAGTCGTCCGCGGTGGTCGCAGTGGTGGTTGTTTCCGTATCTGCTGCTGGCGGATGTGCAAAACACCGTGTTGGCCGCGTGGCTGTGCTTTTCACCGGTGGTCCTTTATCCGTATTACACGCAAGTGCCGCGTTTGAATGGATTATCGGCGCTCGATGATCAAGCGACGGCCGGAGTCCTGATGTGGGTGCCCGGGTCGATCGCCTTTTTGCTGCCACTGTTCTGGATCGGCGTAAGCTATCTGTTTGGGTCAGGCAGCGATAAAAAGACCCGGCCCGTAGTGCGACGACCGCGACCACGCATCGCGCCATGGCCGCAGCTGCCGATCATCGGCGCAACGCGGCCGGTGACTGCTTCGCCGTCATTCGATCTTTTGCGCGTTCCCGTCACAGGCCGCTTTTTGCGTTGGCAGTTCTCTCGACCGCTTCTGCAGTCGATTTTAGCCGTGCTCGCAATGTTTGTGATTTACGACGGCCTCGTCGGCCCGCAGCTTAGCCCGATGAATTTGGCCGGCGTTCTGCCGTGGATTCACTGGCGCGGCCTGTTGATCTTGGGCCTGCTAGTGGCGGGCAATGTTTTCTGCATGGCGTGTCCATTCACGCTGCCGCGTGCGTTCGCACGCCGCTGGTTGCCTCATGGCAGACCCTGGCCGCCCTGGCTCCGTAGTAAATGGTTGGCGGTCGGTCTGATTGTTTTGTTTTTGTGGAGCTACGAAGCGTTGGCGCTGTGGAACAGTCCGTGGATAACGGCCTGGATAGCCATTGCATATTTCGCTGCGGCGTTTGTTGTCGACAGTCTGTTTAGCGGCGCCGCCTTCTGCAAATACGTCTGCCCGATCGGGCAATTCAACTTCGTGCAGTCGCTCGTTTCGCCGTTGGAAGTAAAAGTCCGTGAGCAAACGGTGTGCGCATCGTGTCAAACGAAGGAGTGCATCCGCGGCAGCGAAGTTGCACCCGGTTGTGGACTCAACCTGTTCCAGCCGCGTAAACACGGCAACATGGATTGCACATTCTGCCTCGATTGCATTCATGCCTGCCCGCACGAAAACGTTGGCGTGCTCGCCGTATTTCCCGGTCAAACGATTTGGACCGATCCATTTCGCTCAGGCATCGGCCGATTCAGCCGGCGGCCGGATCTGGCGGCACTCGTGCTCGTGCTGGTATTCGGTGCATTCGCCAACGCCGCCGGAATGATCGAGCCCGTGGTCAGATGGGAGGAACAACTGGCAGCGCAGTTGGGAAGACCGCCCCGACTGCTGGTTACTACTCTATGTTACATCGCAGCAATCGTGTTGTTTCCGCTGCTCGCGGTGAGCGCTGCTGCCGCGACGAGCCGTCTTTGGGGCCGGCTCGCCGACAGCTGGCTGGCGGTCGCGGTACGGTATTCGTTCGCTCTTGTGCCGATTGGCTTTGGCATGTGGCTAGCCCACTATAGCTTTCACCTATTCGCAAGCTACGACGCGATCCTCCCGGCCGTGCAGCGCTTCGCCGAGGATCATGGATGGAACCTGGGCTCCCCGATATTGCAGTGTGCCTGCTGCCGACCTCCGTTCGACTGGATACCACGACTTGAAATACTGATGCTCGACCTCGGTCTGTTGCTGTCGCTCTACACATCGTTTCGCATCGCGGAAACAACCACCACTCACACTTCACAGGCCCTTAAGGCGTTTATGCCATGGGGGTTTTTGATTTGCCTGTTGTTTGCCTGCGGTGTGTGGATTGTATTTCAGCCGATGGAAATGCGCGGCACACTGCCACCACTGGGCTAACCGACCGTTCCAGCACGAACGACTTGTGAAATGCGATTACTTTCCACAATCCTGATTTCAAGATTTCCAAAAGCACCTAACAAATTGAACCATAAAGGACACGAAGTGCACCAAGTAAGGCAAAAGGGCCGATGCATTTTCTTTGTGAACTTTGTGTCCTTTGCGGTTTTACCCATTTCTTTAGTTGCTCTAAGTCTCGGACCTTGTCCCGCCGTTGCGCTCGCGGATGGCGGCAGGGTTGTTTTGATGGAGCGGCAAGGCGCTTATCGAATTTCCGTTTTCACGTCGCCCGACCCGCTGCGGGCCGGCCCCATCGATATCAGCGTGCTGCTTCAAAACGCCGAGACGGGACAGCCCCTCACCAGCGTGCCGATGAACGTGACCCTGAAGCCAAGTGGTCGGCCTGGCCCAACGATTCGCGCTGTCGCAACAAATGATGCCGCCACGAATAAGCTGTTGAGCGCCGCACTCATGGACCTTCCCACACCCGGCTCCTGGGACGTTGAAATTAGCTATTTCGCTGGGCAGGGTGCGGGCCCAGTGCGTTTCACGATAAAAGCCGGCGAGCAATCGATTGCATGGACAGGCGTGTGGCCCTGGTTCAGCTGGCCCGCAGGTGTGGTGATCCTATTCGGTATTCACCGCCGGCTCGTCGCACAAAAAGCATTGCACTAAGTCGAATTTGCCGCAGTTGCCTGGCGATGTTCATAATTGCGCTCGTCGAACGCTCTCCGGGCAAATCGTTTGACATGACTTACCAGGTCCACGAAAATCAAAGACCTGAGGTTCGAGCCACCGCAATGTAGTCGTTCGATTGATATATCGAGCAGGGTGGACAATCGATGGAAGCACTTTGTGGTGACTCAGAACATGGCAAAGTCAAAAGTTAAAGAGACGTCGCGCGTAAGTAAGCCGCGCAAGTCGGCCATCGCTCGGCCGAGCTCGGCGAAGACCAAGTCCCCGCCGAAGGCAGGCGCGGAAGCCGACGCGCCCGCTTCCCGGCTCATCGATCAGCGCATCCGCGACCTGAAGGGATGGCGCGGCCAAACGCTGGCCCGCATGCGGGCGCTGATTCTCGAAGCCGACCCCGACGTGATCGAGGAAGTGAAATGGAGGAAGCCGTCGAATGCGATGGCGGGGGTCCCGGTCTGGTCGCACGACGGGATTATTTGCACCGGGGAAACGTACACAAAAGTCGTGAAGCTCACATTCGCCCGTGGGGCCAGCATCCCAGACCCATCGCGCCTCTTTAATTCCAGCTTGGAAGGCAACACGCGAAGGGCGATCGACATTCACGAAGGGGAGGAAGTCGACGCGAAAGCATTCAAGATGCTCGTGAAGGCCGCGGTGGCTCAGAATGGCCCGGCGGCGAAAGCAGGCGCGAAGGCCAAACCAGTTGCGCGCGAAGCGAAGCCGACCAAGGACCAAAAAGGCAAGAAGGCCGCCGTCCTCCTCACGGGCGGCAACCCGCAAATTGCGAAGGCCGACGGCGACGCGCCGGTGCAGGCGTATATCGCAGCGATGCCCGGCTGGAAGCGCGACCTCGGGAAGCGCCTCGATGCGATCATCGTCCGGACCGTGCCCAACGTGCGCAAGGCCGTAAAGTGGAACTCGCCGTTTTATGGATCGCCGCAGCGACAGCGACAGGACTGGTTCCTGTCGTTTCATGTTTTCACCAAATACGTCAAGGTGACCTTCTTCCAAGGCACGTCGCTGCGACCGGTCCCGCCCGGTGGCACGCCGCGCAGTGGGGACGCGCGCTGGATCGACATCCGCGAAGGCGACCAGCTCGACGAGGCGCAGATGGCGAAATGGGTGAAGCAGGCCGCCGCGTTGCCCGGCTGGGATCCTGGCGCCAAGAGTAGCTGAAGTCAGGCCCAAGTGACTCGATTATTAACTCCGTCACCGAAGAGAGAGATTATGACCACTGAGAATTATGCCGTATTGATGCTGTGCTTTTTATCCGTTGTGCCCGCGGCTGCTGTTTGCCGTGGCGAAGAAACAACGAAGCAGGAGAAGGTGCTGCGACACGCTGTGTTTTTCAAATTCAAGGACGACACGAGCCCCGCGGATGTCAAAAAAGTCGTGGCCGCATTCAACGAGCTGCCGAAGAAAATCGATTCGATCAAGGATTATCAGGCTGGCAAAAACATCAGTCCGATTGGTTTCGACGACGGCTATACGCACTGCTTCCTCGTCACGTTCAAGGATGAAGCGGGCCGGGCAAAGTATTTGCCGCATCCAGACCACAAGGCGTTCGGCGCCACACTGGGGCCTCATTTGGACAAAGTGTTTGTCGTCGACTACTGGGGAAAGCCGGAGAAGGCTCGCAAAGAACGCGAATTGAAACACGCACTGTTCTTGAAATTCAAAGACAGCACAACGGCCGAAGAGGTGAAAGCCGCCGAGGAGACAGTCGCAAAACTGCCCTCGCAATGCGACACGATCAAGGCCTTCGAGTGGGGCAAGAACAACAGTCCGGAAAAGCATGATGAAGGTTTCACGCATTGTTTCATGTTCACGTTCGACGACGTAGACGGTCTGAAAAAATACGCAGCGATGCCGTCTCATAAGGAAGTCGTCGAAAAGCTCCAGGCTGTAGCAGAGAAGGCCCGCGTGCTGGATTTCTGGACGAAAGAGAAGTCGGGCGGCGAGAATAGGTAGAAGCGGTATCAAAACCGCCGAATTGAACCGGACGCTAGCTACCCAGAGGGTACCCGCCGGCTGATTGCATTGGCCGATGGGCGCTAGCCCGGTTTTGAAATCGCGTCTAGCGAGTGCGACGGGAGTGGCTGTTATGCACTATCACGATTTGATCGACCGATACCTGGCCGGTCCTGAGTTGGTTCAGCGCGCAGTGCAAGGAATGAGTGAAGACCAGTTCGACGCCCAACCGATCCCCGGCAAATGGTCGACGCGGCAGGTGGTATGCCATCTGGCCGACTTCGAGCCGATCTACGCGGACCGCATGAAGCGGGTGATCGCCGAACAATGCCCGACATTCTTTGGCGGCGACCCCGATACTTTTGCTGCCCATCTGGCCTACGAGCGTCGCTCGCTCGTCGCCGAATTGAATTTGCTGACGGCGGTTCGGCAACACATGGCCTCGATCTTGCGCGAGCTGAAGGCAGAAGACTTTCAGCGGACCGGCAACCATTCCGAGGCCGGCCGAATGACATTGGAGGACTTGCTGCGGAATATTGGGAATCACGTTCCGCACCACGTTCGGTTCATCGATGAGAAGCGCAAGTCGCTGGGAATTTGATTCTGACGAGCACTGGGTGCTTATTCAGACGATCGAGGGAGAACAGGCATGGCTGGTTTGCCCATACGCAAACAAATTCGGCGGGGCTCATCGAATAGTTTGCGGCGCCTTCCAGCCACGGAAAGTGCGAAAGAGATTCCGCTGCAGGAGGTCAAGCTGAAATAAGCAGTGAATCCTCGCGGAGGAACAAACGAGAGAGGCGGTTCGACACCCGGTGGCCGCAATCTCTGAAATTGTCGCCCGGCTAGACATTTTGCCGCGATGCCTTACTTCCCATTGAGGTCCGAAAACCGCGAGACAACTTCGTTAAGACCTCTATAGTTGACTGTATGGAGCTTAACCCGGAAGTTTGTTACCGTGCGGTCCAGGCCCGCGATTCTCGTTACGACGGGCGGTTTTTCACGTGCGTGAAAACAACCGGCATTTATTGTCGGCCGATTTGTCCGGCCCGCCCGCCCAAGCTCGAGAATTGCAGCTTTGTGCCAACTGCTGCCGCGGCACAAGCAGCCGGCTTTCGCCCATGCTTGCGCTGCCGGCCAGAGAGTTCGCCGGAGCTCAATGATTGGCGCGGGACGGAAGCGACCGTGTCGAGAGCAATGAAACTGATTGAGGGTGGCGCGCTCGACCATGGCGATATCGCGTCGCTTGCGGATCGGCTCGAGATTGGTGAGCGGCAGCTGCGCCGCCTGTTCAGTCGCCATATCGGGGCGGCTCCCATCACCGTTGCGCAGACCCGGCGTGTATTGCTCGCCAAGCAGCTGATCCATCAGACCGATCTTTCGATGATCGAGATTGCATTGGCCAGCGGTTTTGGCAGCGTACGGCGTTTTAATGAAACATTCCAGCGGATGTATCGTCGTCCGCCGAGCGAACTCCGGCGACGCGCGACCAGCTGTTCGCCCGGCGCCGAAATCACGATCTATTTGCCCTATCGGCCCCCCTACGATTGGGCCAGCATGCTCAGTTTTCTCAAGACGCGAGCGATCACCGGCCTCGAAGTCGTCACATCGGACAGCTACAGCCGCGTTGTCGCGTTCGACAATACCGCTGGCTCGATCAGCGTCGCACACGCGCCGGCCCAGTCATCGTTGCAGGTAACCTTGCGATTTCCCCGGCTGAATGTGCTGCCGACGATCATCTCGCGAATTCGCCGACAGTTCGACCTCGGTGCCGACCCCATCGCCATCTCGTCCGCACTGACAAGCGACCCGATCCTCGCGCCGCTGGTCAAGGCTCGCCCCGGGCTGCGCGTGCCCGGCGGCTGGGACGGATTCGAGATCGCCGTTCGCGCGGTGCTGGGCCAACAGATCACGATCCACGCAGCCACGCGGCTCGCCAGCCGCATCGTGGCGACGCTCGGCACACAACTCACCGAGCTGAGCGACATGCCCGGTCTCACGCACGTATTTCCGCACCCCGAACAAGTTACGCCCAAAGCGTTAACCGGATTGGGAATGCTGAAATCCCGCGCGATGTGTCTCGCTGGCATTGCGGATGCGATGATGGCCGACGGCCGGCTGTTCGATCCGCGCCGCGATCTGGCCGACTCCGTCGCGCGCTTGCGAGAGTTGGCCGGCGTCGGCGAGTGGACGGCCCAGTACATCGCAATGCGAGCGCTCGGCGAAAGCGACGCATTTCTCGCCGCCGATATCGGATTGCAACGCAGCCTGGCGACACGCGGACGGCGTCCCACCGCCCAGGCGCTGCTTGCTCGCGCAGAGCGATGGCGGCCATGGCGGGCTTACGCCACGTTGCACCTGTGGATGGCCGATGCAGACGCCGCGCAAGATTTGTCGACAAAGGAGCCCTACGATGCGCTTACAGCTCGAACGATATCAGACATCCCTAGCGCCGCTTTTGCTCGTCACCGATCACGACGGCACACTCCGCGCGCTAGAATTTGCGGACCATGAAATGCGAATGCATCGGCTGTTGCGCGAGCACTACGGCAACTACGAGCTGGAAGAAGGTGCAGCTCCGGCCTCCGTTACTCGGGCACTCGACGCCTATTTCGACGGAGACTGCGGCGTTCTCGACAAAATCCGAATTGCGACCGGCGGCACACCCTTTCAGCGTGCCGTGTGGCGTGCACTTCGCACGATCAAGTCAGGCACCACGAAGAGCTACGGAGAAATCGCAGCCAGCATCGGCCGCCCTCAGGCCAGCCGTGCAGCAGGCGCGGCTAATGGAGCGAATCCGATTGCCATTGTCGTGCCGTGTCATCGCGTCATCGGTGCAAACGGCGCGCTCACCGGCTATGGCGGCGGCCTACCGCGCAAGCGATGGCTGCTCGATCACGAGCGGGCGTTTTCAAGTCACGTTGCGCACGTCTAGGCGAAACCTGCTCGCAAGTCCACTAGCCACTCTTTCGTAGGCGGATTCGCAAGAATTCGGATGAGCCCTCTTTCGCTCCAATCGCGGTACGTAAGGGAATTTCATACCGCTAAATAGCGGAGTTTTCCCGACCGCTGCTTAATGCAAAAATAAACATCCAGCAGTTGCTTCTCGACTACTTCTCGACGAGTTGGTCCACGAATGAGGTGATCGACAATGGATGTTTCACTCGACGAAGTGTCGGCCGTGATTCGGCTCGTACGCGAGGTTTGCGACCTGTGGGATGATCCGACGGCCTGGCGCGAACATTTGCTTCACGGTGCCTGCCAGCTGATCGACGGCCACGTCGGAATCATTTTGGAAGACGATCACAGTGGTGCGCCCGGCTACTTCGGGAATCTCAGCGTCACTTCCGTCGTCGGCCTTCCCGACGCGATGCGCACGCTCGTCCAGCCAGCCATCTCACAGCTCGATCAACGAAAGTACGAAGATGTTTCGGAAAACGAGGTGGCAGGCGTCAACAATTTGTGGGATCACATGCAGCGCCAAGGCTGGGTCACTGTTGCCGGCAATCAAATCGCCCCAGAACCGACTTACCACGCCTCACCCTTTTATCAGAAGTTCAAACGGCAGATCGATTGCGATGAGTACGTCGTCTCGATTCGCGTCGTCGATCGGCCGCAACGCCCGGAAGCAATTCTGATCGACCGACCGCACGGAGCGGCGCCATTCGGCCCCCGCGAGGTGACGCTCCTGAAACTGCTGCACGACGAGATCGCGCCGCTCGTCGGAGTACGGCTGGCAACCGAAGAGCACTTGTCGCGCGGCGGCCTATCAAAACGATTGCGGGAAACCCTCTCGCTTCTCTTGGAAGGCTACAGCGAGAAGCAGGTCGCCAGCGAAATGAAACTGGCCCCCCGCACTGTGCACGACTACGTCACGATGCTCTATGAGCACTTTCATACATCGTCACGCGCAGAACTTTTGGCCTACTTCATCCGACGCAAGCCGCAACCGCAGCTCTGCCGTTCCACGGCAAAAATCTAAAAAGCCGCGTCTGGTTTTCGGCCATCGACTCTGCAAATCTCTTTGCCGGAATACGGCTTTGCACCTAAATTCGATTGTGGGAGGCGTCTCCGACGCCGATAACGCGCCGCATCGCAAGATGTTGTGAATTAGCGAACCGAATTCGCGGTCGGAAACCGCTCCCACATAATTTAGGTACAAAGCCAGCGCCAAACCATTTTGCTCCGGGATCACTCCAATCCCACGCGCAAAACTGCATATCCCAACCACCGCGCGGGCCACTCATCGTTGGAACACGGGCAGAAACTGGTTCGGCGCACCAAGCGACAACACAACCATCGCCGTCGTGTACGCATTGCCGAACGGCCGGTCGCGCTGAACGCTCTCCGCATCCCAGGAGCCGTCTGCTTGCTGGTTGGCGAGCAGCGCGGCCACTGTGTGTGGGAAGAACTTCTCCCAATAGGGACTGCCCATCTGATACATCGCCTGGCAAGAGTTGAACAAGCTGTAGTGGTATCGGTCACCGCGGACGCCCATGTTCCCGTTGTAATCATCGAGATTGTGTTCGAGCAGCCACTGGGCAGTGGTTTTCGCCTCCGTCGAGTTATGAAAACCCGCGTGGGCCAGCGCGAGAATGCCGGCGCCGGCCATCGCCCGGCTGCGGTTTCTGGCCGGCTTGACTGTATAGCTAAACGTGCGGTACTTACTGTCAAACGTTCGGCGAACGTATTTCACCGCGTCGTCGATTGGTTCTTGTCCGACTTCGAACCCAGCGTTCCTAGCCGAACGCAAGAACATGAGATGCCAGCCGGTGATCGAAAGGTCCGAGTCGTCGGGCCCCTCGTCGATGATGTACCGCCAGCCGCCAAGATCTTGCGACTGATCTTTCGGCCAGCGCTGCATTTCCAAAGTAGCGGCGAGCGCCTTTTTGATACACGCAGGGAGTTCCACCGCTTCCTTCCGCGTTCCCATTCCGTAGATTTCCGAAAGTGTGAGCGAAGAAATGGCGTGATTGTACGCCGCTGTGACTCCGAGTTCGTAACTCACGTCGCGCGTGAGCGTCGGTCCCGTGGGCCCGTTCAGCGTCACGAGCCCGTTTGGCTTCTGGCACGACATGATAAACTTCGTCGCCTTTTCGAGTCGTTCGCCGTAGGGCCCGACTGCCGGGTTGTGACCATGCGCCATGAAAGCCAGCACGCACAGGCTGGTGACGCCCGGTTGCCCCTGGGTGAGCGTGGGAAACGAACCATCCGCTTGCTGTTGTGTTGCCAGCCAGGCCAGCGCCCGATCGACGGCCGAGTCCAGCCGTCGCCATTCGCTCGCGCTCAGCACCTTCGACATCGTGTCGTCCGCATCGCGTTTCACAGCCCGAGCAGGTGGCGATGGGCTCGAAAGCTGAGACTCCTGCGCGTGGGCGGAGCCGCAAAGCAGCAAGACAAGCAGGCACAGATGATGCCGAACCGGGGATTTGCAACTCATGCGATTTAGCTCAGCGTTGAAAGACCGGCAGAAACTGGTTCGGCGCGCCGAGCGCCAGGACGGACAACGCCGTGGTGTACGAGTTGCCAAACTGCGTGTCGCGCTGCAGGCTTTCTGCATTCCACGACCCGTTGGGATTCTGATGAGCGAGCATCGTGGCCACCACCCGCGGGAAAAACTTCTCCCAATAGGGGCTGCCCAATTGATACATTCCCTGGCACGCATTGAACAAGCTGTAATGATACCGGTCGGTCGGAGAGACATCATTGCCGTTGTATTCATCGAACGGGTGCTCGAGCATCCATTTGCCGGCGCGCTGTGCTTCAAGCGAATGGTGGAATCCGGCATGTGCGAGAGCGAGGATCCCCGCGCCCGCCATGCCGCGACTGCCATGCGTATCTGGTCCGGTCACATAGCCGAACGAGCCGTACCTTCCGTTGAACGTGCGGCGGACATATTTGACGGCGTCGTCGATCGGCGGCTGCGGCACATGGAAGCCCGCGTTTCGCGACGAGCGGAGAAACATCAATTGCCAGCCGGTGATCGACAGATCGGAATCGTTGATCCCGTCGTCGCTGATGTACCGCCAGCCACCTCGATCGATTGGCAAGTCTTTTGGCCAGCGCTGCATTTCGAGCGTGGCTGCGAGCGACTTCTCGATCACTTGCTTGAGCTGAGCGGCCCGCTTGGGTTGGCCCATGCCGTATGTTTCCGAAAGCGTCAGCGAGCCGATCGCATGGTTGTACGCCGCCGGTTCGCCGATTGCGCTGGCCACGTCGGGCGTGATCCGCGGTCCTTCCGGACCGAGCCGGGTGATCAGGCCGTTCTGCTTTTGGCAGGCGATGATGTAAGCGATCGCCCGATCCAGCTGCGGCCCGTATTTGCCCTCGCCCGCCGTGTGCCCGTGTGCCATGAACGCCAGCACACAAAGGCTGGTGACGCCCGGCTGCCCGCGTTCGATTGTCGGAAACGACCCGTCATGTCTTTGCTGGGCGAGGAGCCAATCGAGCGCACGGTCGATCGATGCATCCAAGCGACGCCATTCGTCGGCGGTCAGAACCTTCGATTGAGGATCATCGGCAGAATGTTTTGTGGCAACGTCCTTGCTCACCACGTCGGCACGCGGTTGTGCATCGATGCGCGCACACAGAGACAGCGCGATTACAAGCCAATGAGGCCGAAACCGGAGTTTCATGATTTGCTGCGAATGGGTCGTGTACGAATCACTCGGCCGGCGCTCTTAAGAAATCGCGAATCGGTCCGCGCAGGCGCCCGTAGTATAGTCGCTTTTGGACGCAGCATCCCGCAGGAGACGAGATTTAGTCGCGGTGCGTGGGAATACGGCTATCGGCGAGCGATATGCAGGCTATGTTGCATTACGCCGTCGAGTGCTGACTGCCGAGAAGCCAAGAATCGCGACGAGAACGAGCAGCAAACTTGCCGGTTCGGGAACCGTGCTGGCAGTGAGATCGCCGCTGCCGCTGCCTGGCGGATTGCCAAAGTTGGTTCGCCAGAGCGTGTAGTGACTCGGGCCGATCGGCGTGCCGAGGCCGTTGTCGTTCGGCAGGGCATTGTTCGTGTTATTGTTTTTGCGCCAAGTGACGTAGTCGGCAGCGTCGACTTTGCCGTCGTTGTTAAAGTCGCCGTTAGTAATTTTATTCAATGTGATCTGGCTATTAGTTCCTGTGCCATAGTTGACTGTATAGCCGGATGTGACGTTATTGAAGGTTCCTGTCAGTGTGCCGTACGTAGCGATGACCCAACTTGCTCCCGTGCCGATGCCCGACACATCAAGGAAATCAACGTTCGCCAGATTCAGGCCGCCGCCGACGGAAAGCTTGTCGGACGTAGCACCGCTGAGTTCGATTGCCAGGTGGGAATTGGGGTTCATGACAACATTTCCCACGGCGGTCAGAGTTCCGACGCTGTTGCCCGGGGCGATCTTGCCGCTGTTGGCAATGTCGCCGGCGATGCTGCCGGTGCCGCCCAATGTGCCGACGCTGTCGACAGTCACCGCGCCGGTGCCAGACTTCGTGCCGTTGACGAAAAGCTTGGGGGTGCCGGTGCCGGTGATGGATGTCGTGCCTGCGTAACTGCTCGTGCCGTTTAATTGGACGACAGCGCTATCCTGTATGGTGAGGCCGCCGACTCCGCTGACGTTGTCGTTGATAATGGTCGATCCGCCGCCGGCGATTTGAGTCCGAATCGAGAGTGTGCTGCCGAGGGAAATTGTCGACGGAGTAGCCGCCGAACCAAGCGTGCACGCGACGCCGGAGGCCAAGTTGTTCGTGATGAATCGACCGGTTGCTCCCAGGGTGATTGGGCCGGTGAGCAACAGGTTGTGGTTTCCCGTGGGATCTTCGCCGGCGGTTGCGTTTGTGGTGATAAAGCCAAAATTCATGGTGATCGCGTTTGCGATGGTGCGGTCGGCACCGATCGGTTTGAGGGTTGGCGGGGCCGCGCTATCAAAGGAAACAGTGCCGGTGCCGAACGGACCGGCGGTGAACGATGGGCCAGGCAGCCCATTTGAGTTGGCGCCGATCCGGAAGTTGGTGTTTGAGCCGGTCAACGACGTGTTGCCCGTATAGGTATTCTGAGCGTTCAGAGTCACAGGTCCGCTGGTGGAGTAGAGGATCGAAGTGGGAGGACTTGGTGCGGCCGGCGAATTCTGGATCACATCGTTGATGACAGTCGTACCGGTACCGGCAACAGTAAATGTTTGGCTGGCATTGGTCGGTAAGGTAATGGTGGATGGGCTGGCGGCCGCGCCGAGCGTTAGAGTTCCACCATTCGCGGCGAAATTGTTCGTGACAATTCGCCCAGTGTCAGTCATGCTTATCGGGCCGCTCAGCGTCAGACTGCTGGTATCCGCAGTGTCGTTGGCGACTGTGAGTCCGAAGACCATCGCCACCGTGTTCGCCACCGTACGGTTTCCGCCGATCGGTTCGAGAATGTTGTTGACCGCGTTGTTGAGCGTAAGCGTTCCGAGTCCGAACGGACCGGAGGTTCCGCCAATGTTGTAGTCAGAACTAATTTTGACGGTGGACAATCCGTTTAGAAGTGTGGAGCCGGTATAGGAATTAGCGCCGTTAATTTGAGAGACGCCACCGGCTGATCCCGCATATTGGACGCTGCCGCTGGCGGACCCTCCGCCGGCAGCCGGGTCTTGCATGATGTCGTTGATAATTGTCGTAGCGCCCGCCGCGGGGGTAAAAATTGCGGTCTTTCCAACGCCGTCTGCGGGGTTGCCAAGCGTGATGGTCGATGAGTTAGGGCTCGCGCCGAGAGTGACCTTCTTTCCGGCGCCCGTGATCGAGTTGATGAACGAGCGAGACCCGGCCGCGATCGGGTTAATGATCGTAATGGGTCCGGTGAAGGCAAAGCTGTTGCTGCCGGTGAACGTCATACCGGAGCTGAGACTTATCGCGTTGCCGATTGTGCGGGTGCCGCCAGTGGCGCTGAACTGTTGCGCTAAAGTGCCGACCAGCGTGATGTTTACCGGTCCGGTGCCGAACGGCGAGTCGCTGCCGATTTGGATGCTCCCGGCTGTGCCGGTGTTGACCTGGATCGTGGTTGGGCCGGTATAGGAGTTCGTGCCGTTGATGATGAAGTTATTGTTGTTGCCTACGGTGGCGTTCGTTGCGATAAGAGATAACGAGCCAGGTTGCCCGACCGCATCGCTGATGTTGCCGCTGAGAGTCGTTGTCGTGTTTGCGACTGCATTGTTTACGGTGAGCGTGCCGGCGGTGGCAAAGGTTACATTGCCGGCGAGCGACAATCCGACGCTGCCGTTGTTGGTGACCGTCAGGCCGCCGTTGGCTTGGATGGCCGCGTTGATTGTTTGCAGCACCGCGATGTTGCTGGCAACGATGATCTGTCCGCCGGCGTCGAAATTAAACTTGTCGCCGGAGGCAAGGACGCCGAGCGCGTACGGCGTGGCGATGGCGCCGTCGAAGCGAATCGTGTTGATGGGCTGAGTGGCCGCACTCAGACTGATGCTTGTGTTTCCAGCGCCACTGCCGTTGAACAAGGCGGTGTCGCCACTGACTGGAACACCTGTGTTCCAATTGCCGAGCACGATCCAGTGATTATCGGGCGACGCGAGGCCGGTCCAGGTGCGGGTGCTCTGGGCGCGCGCGACCTGCGCGGCGACCAGCGACGAAACGAAAGTAACGACGAGCAACCGACGAGCAACAAATGACACGAGAGTAAGTCTCCTTCCGCCTCAGGAGTACAAACTCCCTACGATTGATGCTAAACCGGGGTCATATCCTCGTCAACAAAATTGCTGGTAATCGCGGGTTTTCAGGGGATACGGAAGCGGATTGCGGCTGCGGCTGCGACGTGATTTGCGGCAAAATGACCGGCCACCAGACCCGGCCGTGGCGAAAGGATTGGAAAGGATAACAGGAACGGCAGGATCGAAATGATCGATGATGGTTACCATGCACGCTACCCAGCGGCGGCTAACCCAATGCAATTTTCCTGTCGATCCTGAAAATCCTGTTATCCTGTCTTTCTGCATTCCCGCACCGCCTCGACTAAGTCCGCGAATTGGGAGTTCGAGATGCTGACTTGCTCGTAGATCCTCTGAGCGGCTTCTGCGTCGACCAGCGCGAAATGGTCGGGCTCCGTGGTGACGAGGACTCCGCACATCTCCAATATGGCGGGACTGATGAGCAGTCGGTCGGGACCGGTTGCGAAATAGCATGCGGGCCGGTGGACGGCGCGCGGGAAGAGAACGGCCGTGTATTGGCCCGACACGACGTGTGCGAGCAGGTTGAACATCGGTTCGTCGGTCGTCGCTTCGATTTTTTGCAGCGCAGCGATGGACCGCTCGACGTCGGCAGCAACGTCGGCGGCATTTGTGCTGCGAAAGACAAGCATGTTGCGGCCGAAGCTTGTGTGCGGGACGATCGAACAGTTGTCCGCAATGGATGAGAGTTGAGCGAGGATCGGGATGTCGTCCGCGTGGGCAGCTTGGAGGTGAAAGTGATCGGGCGCCGATGCGCCGCAGCGCGGGCCGTTGTATAGCGCGGCCATGTCGGGGCCGATTTCTTGTGCCAGGCGTAAGAATGTAGCAATGCGTCCGCGGATTTGTTGCGGGCGATGCTCGCGGTCGGCGATCGTGCAGTGGAGCGGGAGGATTGGAAAGGGATTCGGCAGCACAACCAGGTCTTCGAACGAAACGCCGCGCTCTTCCGGAGGCATGTTGTCGGGACAGAGAAAGCAGGCACGGGCGGCAACAGCCTTCGCGTCGGTGTTGGCGAGCGTCGAGCGGCGTCGGGCCGGATTCACTTGGACAACGACCGTTTCGCCAGCTGATGTAAGAGTTTTCCTTTCGAGGCGATCGAGCGCCGCTTCGCCTTCGCGAAGGGTAGGCCAAGTGGCGCGTTGTTGGGCGAAAAGATCGTCGATCCGCTGCCGCGACGGCTTTCCCAGCTGGTCGTTCTGCAGGATTCTTTCCCAGCTCATGGTGCGGCTCAATGCTGTCGTGCGGCCAGTTCGATCGAGCGGAGCCGATCTTTGTACGTGGAGTAGCGGTTGTGTGTCTCGAGCGGCAGCGCGTGGTCCGAGTTGCCTTCCCAGCGGCGGCACCAATAGAGCGAATCGTAGATTCGACCAATCGGATATTCACGACAGAGTCGAATGACGACGGCGTAGTCTTCGCCCCAACTGACATTCGGGAAGCCGATCTTGCGGAGTGTCGGCACATGGAACGCGCGCGGCGCTCCTAGGCCATGGATTCGAAGAGCGTTGTTGTGGCCGTTGTCCGGAGTCCACTCGCGATGGTCAATGAGGCCGGGGGGAATTTGCTTGAGGCTGAAGTCGACGATCGTGTACGAGCCAACTACCGCAGCGCAACCGCCGCGACGAAACTCGGCGATGATGCGAGAGAGGACATCGGGACTAGAATACAGGTCGTCGCTATCGAGTTGTACGGCATAGCGGCCGCATTGTGGTGCGTTGATTGCTTCGTTCCAGCAGCCGCCGATGCCGAGATCGTTTCGAGAAGGAACGATGTGGACCAGCCGATTGTTTTTCGCGGCCAGCTCGCGAAGTGTGTCGGTCGTACCGTCGGTCGAGTGGTTGTCGACGACGATGACGTTGAACGCAAAATCGGCCTGTTGTTCCAGCGCGCTGCCAACCGCATCACCAACAGTTTTCACGCGATTGCGGACTGGGATGACCACGCTGCACTCAACGGGAAAAGACGAGCTGTCGTCCGCCGGACGCGCGGTCGGCGGCGGCAGCCAGGCCGTGATGCGCTTCAGGTAGGCTGTCGCAACTTGTTCCATTTCAATCTGATAGCCGCGGTTTCGCGGATCCACGTAACTGAAATGGGCTTCTTCGTCGGAGAGCTCTATGGCGGGCGCGGCGATGTAGGTGGGTTCGCTGAGGTGGACGATGGGGCCGCGCTCGCTCAGCCGCAGGCGAAGGTCGTACCAGCCGCCGAAGTCGGTGGCTACTTTCTCTTTTTCGATTGCAGCAGCGAGTCCACTGATCGCGGCGCGGCTGATGAGCACAGCGTGGCCGAAATCGAAATCGTCGCGGATGCTGCCGAGTTGATAATCGATGAGCGGATGGGGATTGAACGTACCGTCGGACTTCAGATCGAGATAGTCGGAGTAGAGAATTGCGGCCTTGGAATCTTCAGCTGCTTGCGTGAGACGTTGCAACGTGCCCGGCGTCAATTCGACACGCGGGGTCAACGCCCAAAGCAGATGGGTCGCTTTGGCGGACTCGAACCAACGAAGCGCTTCAACGACAGCGTCCGCCGACCGGAGCGTCGTGGCGTCGAGGGCGTGGATCTTGTTCGACGATTTGCCGGCGCCTGAAGGAGCGGCCACGGCCGCAGCGGAAACAAGCGGATTAGCGACCAGTCGGTCCAAAGCGGCGGCCGATTGCTTGTCGCCAGTTGTGGCCATCACGGCGGCGATCGATGACATGCAACGCTCCCAGTTTAGATCCGATAATTCTCAGGCAACATCGTAACGTCGCCGGCGGGGGCGTTCAATCTAGCGGGTTTATTCCCGGTAGCGGTGCGGTTTGCTCGTACGCAGTGTACTCCTCTCGCTCCATGAGAGGGAATTCATCTCGCGGAGCGAGATGACTACACTAATCGCCGACGCTGTTGACGAGTTGATCGATCTCGGCGTCTGAGAGATTTTGGCGGGTAGCGAGCAACAGTTTGCGAAGATGTTTTTTCCCCTCGATGTTGCCCGGATAGGCAATGCCGCCGAGGGGGCCTGTGTTATCGATCAGCATTTTGCCGCTTGGATCGAAGATCGCGTACACACCGTACGGTTCACCACGGGTGATTCGCTCGACGACGCGGTCCGCGTTCTGGTCGCGTCTGTTGTCTATTTTCAGCATTACGTAATCTTTTTTGAGAAGCTCGCGCTCGTCATCGAGCCACCGCGCCAGCTGGAAGCAGGGGCTATAATTTCGCTGGCAAAGACGTACCCAAACGCGTCGGTTGGATTGTTTTGCTTCCGCAAATGCCGCATTCCATTTCGCTTCCGCGTCTTCCGTGGGAGGGGCATGTTGATGAATGAAATCGGCCACTTTCCCGGCCGCTTCGGGACTCTTGATATCCGAGTCGAGATGCCCTAACTCTTTGCCGCGCTCGTCGAACGCAATCGCCACGACGTGACCCTCCTGCGGCAGCGGCAACTTTCGCTCTTTCAAGAATGCCGCGTCCGCCGGTTCGAGCGACTTTGCGTCGACGGACGTTGTGATTTGTAGGAATGAGTAAATATCCTTATTCGCATTCCAGTTCGTGTAATTCCGATTGACGAACTTGGTCGCGCCTTTGCCTTTACCGGCGACGATCAACATCGGGCGGAAGCCCGACAGCGCGCCGTCGCGAAGCGTTTCCTGGAATTGCTGGGCAAGCGGTAGGTCGTCACGGTCTTGCGAAACTTTTGGCAACCGGCTGATGGTTCGAGGTCGCGACTCGCCCTGTTCAAAGTAGAGCGGCCCGAACGATACGATGTGGTTCGACACATCGCCCACGTACGTGTAAACGTCGACTTTGATTTGGGTCGGTATGCCCCGAAATGTAAAATTGCCTTCAGCGTCGGTTGTTGTTTCGATTCGCATCGCATGGAAAGCTTTAGGGTACGGCGATCCAGGGCCCTTTTTCCCCTCCAAGGGTACCGTCGCCATAACACGACGGCCGGCCACCGGGAGGTTGTCATCGTTCCGTAATTGCCCGAGGTAGGTCGACGTTGGCTGCAATCGTAGCTCGATCGGCGCATTCAGGTCATGGACGACTTTCAATCCGGCGGCCTGACCGTCGTGTGTGGTACCGACAATTCCAATTGAGTTCGCAAAGGTAGCGAAAGCGAACGCACCATCTTTCGTGCAGGAAACAGTTTGTTGGTCTTCGTAGTTATTATCGACGGAGCCGATCCGGATCACGGCGCCGAGCAGGCTTGCCGAAACAACGGGATCGAGCACTAACCGTCCGGTTACGATCCGCTTCTCGTCGATCTTACGGTGCAACTGGATCTTCATCGGTTCGCCGCTGGGGACGTTTACCGTTTTCTCCGTATGCCACCGGGGCGTGTAAACAGAAACTTCCAATTCGCCCGGAAGTGTGCGCGTGGTTGCTATTCCCGATTCATTCGTCGTCGCCCACCACTGTGGACCGACCATTCCATTCTTCGTTGCGCCTTTTTCGCGCCATGTAAAGTTGTGATTCCTCTCAAAGCTGACGGCTAAGTTCGGGAACGGCTGCTTCTTTGGTCCCGACGTGACGAGCACTTCGACTTCTTGGCCCTCGGTTACCGAAAGCTCGGGTGAGGTCAAATTGTCGGTCGCTGATTGGCAGGGAATCAAGTCAATGACGTTTCCAACCCAGCGTGAGTCGATGAGAAACGCGCAGTAAGTCGAGTCGGGCAGCACATCCAGGGTAAAACTTCCGTCGGGATCGGTGAATGTCGAGAGCACGTCGGAATTACGCTCCTGTTCACCCTGAAACGAGTACAGCGTTACGGCGAAACCGCCGGCGCTTGTGACGTTCGAAGCAACGCGCCCATGGATGTGTTTTCGGGCTTTGCTTTTCTTTACCTTGAAGATGGCAACGCCATCGACAGTTTTCGGCTCATTCCCATCAAGAACCCAGGGACCGTTATCGATGGTGGCGTAAAAGTGGGCTTTGTCCCAATCGGGAAACCACTGGAACACGACCTCGCCAGTCGCGTCGGTCGTCATTTGGGAGTGATCGTTGGTGCCAACAAAGTTGTAATTGGGCGGGGCGGTCGAGATTTGGATCGTGAATTTGACGCCGGGTACGGGCATTCCACTTTCATCGACAAAGCGCAGCTTCTGATCGCGGCATTTGCTCAATTCCACAATATGGGCGTCGACATTCGGATCGCGCGGCGGCGTACCACTGAAGCTGAAGCCGCCGATTCGATGGTCGTCGGTCCAGGCGGTGAGTTGTTGCAACTCCTGCCGCGGCAAGAGATCAAACCGGGCGATTCCATTGGAGTTGGTGTTCGACTGCAAATCGGCGCCGAATCCGATCTCGGCCTTGACCTTCGCGCCTGCGACGGGTTTGCCTTGGTCGATCACTTTGACATCGACGTGTCGCGTGGGCGCCTGGAGCGTGAGCTTGAGTCCATCGATCGCGGCTTGTCGGAGCTCGTAGCGGTTGAAGGTCTTGTAGGCGACATGGTCGTTACTCCCTGATGCGGCTTTGAGCCACATGGAATACCAAGCTGGATTGTTAACCGGAATCCAGATTTTGAATCGATGGCCGTCAACCGACGGCGCCAGTTGTTGGCCGGCGACCGAAGCGTTCATCCGACCCGTAACCTGGACACCGGTGGCGGGCCGGCCGTCGGACTCGAAGACTTCGCCTTGGAGGCAAAGCTCAAGGTCTTTGCCCGATCCGCGGAGCCATTCAACCGATTGCGGAGCAGCCGTCGCCGTGCCAACGGCGTTCGCGCCGAGAAGCGTGATCATGACCACCGCACGAAAGTGCTTGGGAAGTGCCATATAGGCAGTCCTTTTGGCTGTCGTCGGCCGTTCGTGTGGGCTCGATGGCCGACAGGCTATGTCGAGAGATAATATCATATATACTTTGTCGTAAATAAATGTCTTGCCACGCACGAAACTGAGCGGCATCGTGTTTTGACATCCAGGTATCGCTATGCCCCCACCGAATTCTGACAACAAAGGAACAAAATCGGGCGTTCAAGCAATCACGACGAACGACTACCTGGCGCTGGCCGGTTTTCTTCAGGGTGGCGAAAGCTCTCAGCGTGTGTATAAGAAAGATCCCAACGGCGAGGCGGTGCGCGCCGCCGCGGAGCATTACGGCAATCGGGAATATGTGGCGGCTTACGAAAGCTTTAAGCCGGCCTACGATAAAGTAGTGTCCGACTTGCAGCGCGTGTTGGCTCGCAATGTGGAATTCGAAGCCAACAAGTTGGCGCAAAATCAGCGCGTGCCGATCACGGTCGCCAAAGAGCGAGTTCAGAATAAACGTTCACATGCGCAGCAGGTCATTGATCAATTCGATCGGCTGATGCGCGATCTGGAGAGTAAGCCGCTCGTGCGGGCCTACATCAAGAAACGTGGCCAAGCGCCTGCTGCGGTCGAATCACCCGTGCTGGAACCGCCGCCCACTCTAGTTAACAGCGCGAATGAAACGTGGGTAGAAGAAAGTGCTGCTCCGCCAGTTGAGGTCGTGAACGGAGATATTCGTTACGTGAAGGCTGCGTACGAACCGCCGCAGTCAGGATCGTTGTACTCGGTTCGAGACAAAGCGAAGGGCGAGCGGATTATTCGAGTGATCGCTATAAGCTCCGACTCCGCGCTGGTTCAGGTAGAGATTATGGAGGAGGGCAAGTCGCCCAAGCAGCCGGTTCAGCTCGCCGTTGATTTGCTTGCTCGGCAGGCGGCCAAAGGTTGGTGCAGCTTGCTTATTCCGGTCGCGGAAAATGCGGAGGCTGGTCCCGCTGCTCCTAAGCCGGCAGAGGCGGATTCGTTGTCGAATATCACGATGCGGCTCGATAGTCAGAATTTTAGCCGATGTTGTGGCGACATTGCCCGGGCAAAGATCAACTATAGTACACAACTCATTAAAGACGTCGCCGACGGGCCGTTTCGAGCCGGCAACTTTGAACAGGCATTTTTGACATTCGAGCAGCTTTCCGTCGGGTTCAATTCGGCCGTGGCCAATAGCCGACGAGTCATTGCGGACGGCCGGCGTCAACTAATGGCAGAAAAAGGGAAGCTGAGTGGCAAAGAGATTCAGGATCGAACGGCAGCGTTCGTTCGTAGCGAAAGCTTGATTCACACGGCCGAACGAGAGTTTGCCACTATTCTGGAAGGGTTGCGGATGTATTTGCGGGCGCGGACGGCACAGGAGAATCAGGAAGAGCCCGAGAGTCAGGCTGAAGCCTGACCTACGGGGAATATCCCTTCCATAACCACTCTAGCGCTTCGGGCAGCGTTTGCTGTTTCACGCTGCTTTCGCAATGATTGCAGTTTCGGGCGAAGACGAACTGGTAGGGATAGCCTTTCGCCGCGAGGGCTTTGGCCATGTGCTCGTTGGCCACGATCCAGTCGTGCATGTTGTCTCGCATGGAATTCGGATTGACGAGATCGCGGTCGCCGACGTGCAGCCAGATACGTAGTGGCTTTTTCGGCGTGTCCGCGATCAAGTGTTCGTGATATCCCCACGCGCCGTGCGGCGAGTCGGGATTGTGTGGCCACTGCTGATTCACATACGTTCCCGAGTAGGAGAGAACTCGGTGGTAGAGATCGGGATGGTACCAGGCCATGCTTAGCGCGCAGGCGGCGCCGGAACTGCAACCCATCGTCGCGCGGCCGTCGGGGTCTTTGGTCAGCTTTACGTTGCATTCCTTTTCCACGAGAGGAAGCACTTCAGTTTCCACGAATTCGGCATATCGGCCCGACATCGTGTCGTATTCCAGGCCGCGCTGGCTGCCTTGCGCGTCGCCGCTGCCGTTACCAATCGAGATCGCGATCATTACGGGCACGCGTTTTTGATCAATCAGGTTTTCGAGCGCAGTGAAGAGCAACTTGTCGGGGCCGTCGGCGCCCACGATGAACGGCACGGCATTGCCCGGTTTGTACTGCTTCGGAACATAGACGGCCACCTTGCGCGTGTACGGCGCCGGATGGCTAGTCGTGACGATGAGCTTCGTCGGATCTTTTGGATCGGGCGTGCCCTTGGTGTTGGCTTCGCGAGCGATCCCAGGATAGAACTTGCTGTCGGATGACTTCATCGTGAGGTTAAAAACCTTACCCTCCAGCCCGCCTGTCTTTTCGACCATCTCCGGTGCGGGATTGTGCGTCGGACCGATAATGAAGTTGCCATTCACGTCCGCAGGCGGGACTTCGCCGTCGGGAAGTTCCTTGGCTTCCACGAAACCGTCTGTATGCGGATCACGCCCTGGAGGCGTCGGCCGGTCTTTCTTCGCAGCCATTGCCGGGTTGGCAGTGACTAAGACGATTAGAAGTAGCGCAAAGCTGGATGGTCTTGGGTGCATGTAATTGGTGCATGTAAGTAAGTAGGGTGGGTCGAGTTCTACGAGACCCACCAATTTCTAAGGTATATGGTGGGTCTCGCGGAGCTCGACCCACCCTACGACTGTGCACACCAGTGTGCCGTAGCGGAGCGGCGAATTCAACCCGGTGAAATCGGCGACGCACGCCATTCATTCTCCGTCTGCCGCAACAATCGAGCCGCAACAATCTGTGGGTCGTGAGAGAATAATGCGATTCGGTTCTGATCCACCATGTCGTTGAGCACGATCGGCTTGATGTGCCGGACAGTGAGCGGGTACTGGTCGTAGGCCATCGTCCAGAACGACTTCAAATGGGCGGCCGTAGGGCATAGGTCGGCGAGGCAAACTGCCGATTCGCCGCGCGAGTGGATGTGGATGATCTGGTGACCGCGGGTGTGGCCGTTCGTAACCTGTGTGCTGACGCCGGGAACGACTTCGGCGTCGCCATCGACGAGCTGCACCAGGCCGGCAGCGTCGAGCGGGGCGAAGTCGTCGGGATAGTAGGCACCGGCTAGCTCAGGAATGTCGCCGTTGGCATCTTCCCACTCGGCGCGCTGGATGAAGTGCCGGGCGCGAGGAAATGTTGGTTGGAGTTGGCTGTCGGCATTGCGGTACGTCGCTCCACCGGCGTGGTCAAAATGGAGATGTGTCAGGATCACCCAATCTAAATCATCTGGACGGATGCCGACGGCAGCGAGATTTTCTACGAGTGGCGCACCATCATCCAGCGCTAGACGCTGACGGAATTTTGCCGGCGACTTGCTGCCGTAGCCGGTGTCAATCAAGCCTAGCGAATCAGGAGTGCGGATCAGGACACAGTTAGTATCGAGGCTGATGCGGTGCAACTCGTCAGGCGGTGACTCTCGTTCCCACATGAGGCGTGGGACGATGCCGAACATGTTGCCGCCGTCGATTCGCAACCGGCCGCCGCTAACGAAGCTCAGTTGAATATCGCCGATCGCGAGTGGTGCGCTCATTATGCCTTGCCTCGCTCGACGAGCATTGCGACCGCATTGCCGCCGCCGAGGCAGAGCGCGGCGACGCCGATTCGCTCGTTGCGCCGCTCAAGCGCGTGCAGTAGCGTCACAAGTACCCGAGCTCCACTTGCTCCGATCGGATGGCCGAGCGCAATGGCACCGCCGCAGACATTCACACGGTCGGCAGAAATCTCAAGTTGTTGGATACACGCGAGCATCTGCACTGCGAATGCCTCATTGATTTCGAACAAGTCGACATCATCGAGCGTGAGGCCCGCTTTGGCAACAACTTTGCGGACGGCTTCGACGGGCGCCGTGAATAAATCCTGCGGCTCGCCGCCGGAGGTGGCCGAGGCGACGATTCGTGCAAGTGGCCGTTTTCCCAAACGCGCGACCGCGGATTCCGAAGCGACGACGACAGCCGCGGCGCCGTCGCTGATCATGGATGAATTGCCGGCGGTAATGGTAGTGTCCGGTCCGAATGCCGGCTTCAAACGAGCGAGTTGGGCGAGATCGGTGTTGGCGCGGGGGCCTTCGTCGCGTGAGATGGGCTCGTCAGACGGACGCCGGTTGGGAACGCAAACGACCTCGGCGGCAAACTCGCCGGCCTCGATGGAGGCAACGGCCCGTCGATGACTTTCTAGTGCATATAGATCCTGTTCCTCGCGCGGGATGCCCGACTTCTTTGCGAGGGCATCGGCGATCTCGCCCATCGACTTCTGGCTGAAGGGGCAGGTGAGCCCGTCGTGGATCATGGAATCGATGAGCGGGCGGTCGCCCACCGGGGGTGTCTCGCGCGATAGCACCCAGCCGGCCTGGCTCATGCTTTCCATTCCACCGGCGACGACGAGATCGACGTCGCCGCAGCGCACTCCCTGGGCCGCGAGCGATGCGGCTTTCAATCCGGACCCACATACTTTGTTGACGGTGAGCGCGGCAACTTTCGGTGACAGCCCGGCCCGCAATGCCGCCTGCCGGGCCGGCGCCTGGCCAACACCGGCCGAGAGAACGTTACCAAAAATAATCTCTTCCACCGCGGCCGGTTCCACACCAGCTCGCGACACGGCCTCACGCAACGCGATCGCCCCGAGTTCGACCGCGGGAAGCCATGACAACAACCCACGGAACTTGCCGATCGGCGTGCGGCATGCGGAAAGAATAAAGGCGTCAGGCATAGCGTCGTGCGCAGCGTTGTTTCATGGATGCATCCTTTAAGAATTGTACGCAACGGACGGGGATAACATCCACAAACACAGTTATACTGTAAGCCGCATTCGAGGTAGAATTGCAATAGCACAGATGGAAATTCTACATGACCACGGTTCATGCGTTTAGCGACGATGCGGTTCCCTGGGTCGACGGACTGACGATCGGGCAGGTTTTGCGCGAGACCGCTCGGCGGTTTCCACAACGCGACGCGTTTGTTTTCTGCAATCCACTGGTCCGAATGACCTGGGCCGAGTTCGACCAAACGGTCGACCGTGTCAGTCGCGGGATTTTGGCCCTCGGCTTTGTGCCGGGCAACCATTTTGGCGTCTGGGCTACGAACGTGCCAGCCTGGCTCCTGCTGCAGTTTGCCACCGCGCGGATTGGCGTGGTGCTGGTCAACATCAACCCGGCGTATCGGGCCAGCGAGCTGAAATACGCGCTGCGGCAGTCAGACGTTCGCGGGTTGGCGCTTATCGATACGTACAAATCGTCGAACTATTTCGACATGATGGGCGAGGTGTGTCCGGAGTTGGCTGCGGCCGCGCCGGGTGAGTTGCAAAGCCAGACGTTTCCAAAACTAAAGTGGGTCGTCTCGCTACGCGGCGGCACGCCGCCGGGTATGTTGTCGTGGGATGAATTGCTGGCGAAAGGCGAGGGCGTGTCGGAGAAAAAGTTGGCGGATGTAGAGGCGGGACTGAGTCCGCACGATCCGATTAACATTCAGTACACGTCTGGCACCACCGGAAATCCGAAGGGCGCAATGCTGTCGCACCGCAACATTTTGCTCAACGGGTTTTACGCGGGCGACCGACAGCGGCTGACCGAGATCGACCGGGTTTGTCTGCCGGTGCCGTTGTATCACTGTTTTGGTTGCGTGCTGGGAACGCTTTGTTGTGCGGCGCATGGTTCGGCGATGGTGTTTCCTGCCGAGAGCTTTAATCCATGTGCGACACTCGCGGCGATCGAACAGGAAAAGTGTACGGCGCTCTATGGTGTGCCCACGATGTTTATCGCGCAGTTGGAGCACGAGGACTACGGACGGCGTGATCTGTCGTCGCTGCGGACGGGGATCATGTCGGGCAGTCCGTGCCCGATCGAGACGATGAAGCGCGTGACGCACGAGATGGGGGCGCGGGAGATCACATGTGGTTACGGCCAAACGGAAATGTCGCCGCTGATGACACAGACTTGTACGGACGATTCACTTGAACTGCGCGTAGGGACGGTGGGCCGACCACTGCCTGGTGTGGAAGTGAAAGTCGTTGATGTAGAGACGGGCAAGGACCTTGGCGATGGGCAGGCCGGCGAGATGTGCGGACGCGGACACGGAGTCATGATCGGCTACTATAACATGCCGGAGAAAACCGCCGAGGCGATCGACTCGGGCGGTTGGCTGCACACGGGCGACCTCGGCATGCGCGAGCCGAACGGCTACTACCGAATCACCGGTCGGCTGCGCGACATGATTATTCGCGGCGGCGAGAACATTTATCCACGCGAGATCGAAGAGCGATTGTACGAGCACTCGGCAATTGCGGAGGTGCAAGTGGTCGGCGTGCCGGACCAACGCTGGGGAGAGGAAGTGCTGGCGTGGGTGAAGTTCAAGTGCGACCAGACGGCGACGGAAGACGAGCTGCGAAACTTTTGTCGCCAGACTCTGGCACACTTCAAGGCGCCGCGGTATTGGAAGTTTGTGGATTGTTTTCCGACGACCGTTACTGGGAAGATTCAGAAGTTCAAGATTCGAGAGCAGGCGATCGCGGAACTTGGTTTGCAGGACGCGGCGAAGATTGAGACGGCCTAAAAGGCGTACAAAGGGAAATCAGTCTCGCGCAAAGGCGCAGAGGCGCAAAGAAGAATTAAGAACGCCAATCTCCACTAATAAATGCCAATCAGTAATTAGCGAAGATTAGCGGAAATTAGTGTTCCTTTCCTTTCCTTTGCGCCTCTGCGCCTTTGCGCGAGACCTTCGAGTGTTTTATGCGAATTGATTCCTCAACCATTTTGATAACCGGTGGTAGTTCTGGTTTGGGAGCTGCATGTGCCGAGATGCTTGCTCGGGGCGGCGGTCGGATTATCGTTGCCGATTTAGCGCCGCCGCGAATTGAAGTGGCGGCTGAAATCGCAGATCGCGTGCTGTTTACTCGGACCGACGTGACAAGTGAAACGGACATGCGTGCGGCGATCGCGGCCGGTGAGGAGCGATTCGGGCCGTTGCGCGGGGCAGTCGCTTGCGCGGGCGTCTTGCATGCCGAGCGCGTGCTGGGTCGCACCGGCATTGCGTCGTTCGACGAATTTCGCCGCGTGATCGATATCAACTTGAACGGCACGTTTAATATGGTGCGATTGGCGGCCGAGGCGATCGCTCGATGCGAACCGCAAGAAGACGGTCTTCGCGGCGTTCTCGTAATGACATCGTCGGTATCGGCGTTCGACGGGCAGATTGGCCAGGCGTCATACTCGGCGTCGAAAGGCGGAGTTGCGTCGATGACGTTGCCGCTGGCACGCGAGTTTGGCCAGCACGGCATTCGCGTGGTTTCGGTAGCTCCCGGGGTGTTTGAGACGCCGATGATGCAGGCGGCCCCAGAAAAAGTGCGGCAGTCACTCGTGGAGCAAGTTCAGTTTCCGAAGCGGCTCGGTCACCCGCAGGAATTCGCGTCGCTTGTCTGCCACATCTTTGAAAACAATATGCTCAACGGCTGCACGCTGCGATTGGACGGCGCGGCTCGTCTGGAGCCGAAGTAGCGGTCGTTACTTGACCGCCTCGCGCACCAGGTAGTCGTCGTTGGATCGCATTCCTTCGAGGCACATTTCGGCGTTGCGGAGCGAATCGGCAAGAAAATATCGGGCAGTCGCGTCGTTGGTTCGATCATTCAGCGTTAATTCGTGATCCCAACGACTGAGAGCGCAGGCCGACGCGAACAGCTCCATGGAAAGCCAAGCGATTCGTTCCTGAACAAGTTGTCGTTCGACAACTTCTTCGCGGTTGCGGATCAGCGTGCTGTCGACCGTGGTGCGAAGGCGTCGAATGAGTTTTCCCAGTCGCCGCGCGGTGGGGATCAATTCCGAATTCTGAACGGGCACGGAGGGAGTGCTGAATCTTGCGCGAACAGTTTCAGCAAGGAATTGCCAGACGGCTCCTGGAGCACGCATCGGTGTTTTCAAAGAGTCGGCAACCTCCTTCATGCGTGTGCCCGGGCCGCGCATGCCGACCAGGGCGATGAAGGAAAGCAGAACTTCGTTAGCGCCTTCGCCAATCTGGTTGATTCGGTGGTCGCGAAGCATGCGTTCGAGCGGGCGATCGGTGAAGTAAGCGGCGCCACCGTGAATTTGGAAGGCGTCGTTGACGATTGTCCAGAGCCGCTCAGTGCTCCAGACTTTGAGCATCGCCGTTTCAAGCATGTAGTCTTCGAGGCCGCGGTCGATCAGGGCGGCCGTGACATTGGTCATTGCCTCCATCGCATACGTCCAGGCGGCCATACGAGCGAGCTTTTTTTGGACGAGTTCGAACTCGACGAGCGATCGGCCGAATTGGCGACGCGAGCGGGCGTAGTTCGATGCCAACCGCAGGCACGTTTTGGCTGCGCCGGTGCAGCACGCGCCGAATGTGGTGCGGCCGAAATCGAGCACTGTGAGAGCAACCTTGAGACCTTTACCAGGCGGGCCGAGGATATTTTCGCGTGGCACGAACATATTGTGAAACGCGAGCTTGGCGGTTGCAGTGCCGCGGATTCCCAGCTTCGGCATGCGCGGCTCAACGACGCAAAAGCCGGGCATGTCGGGCGTGACGAGAAACGCCGTGACGGCTGTCTTGTCGCTGCCGGCGACGGGCGTGCGGGCCATTACGGTGAGAATGCCGGCGATTGCGCCGTTCGTGATGTACCGCTTTTGACCGTTGAGGACGAAACCGCTGCCATCGGGCGACGGCGTAGCCGACGTTTGCACGTTGGCGGCGTCGGAGCCGGCGTCGGGTTCGGTCAGGGCGAACGCGCCCAGCTTGCGCGCGCTGACCAGATCGGGCAGCCATTTTGCTTGTTGTTCTTTGGTGCCGAACAGAAGCAGGGCTCGGATGCCGATCGAATGGTGGGCGTTGACGAAGATCGAAGTCGCGCTGCATCGCGAACCAATCACTTCGAGAACCTTGCAGTAGCCCATCTGCGAAAATCCGCGGCCACCGAATTCGGTCGGCGCTGTCATTCCGAGCACGCCAAGCTTTGCCAGGCCATCGATGACTTCTCGCGGGATATCGGCCACGCGATCGATTCGTTCGGGATCGAGATGCTGGTTGCAGAATTGTTCGAGGTCGTTGACGGCTTGCTCGACTTCGACACGCTGCGAAGACGGCAACTGCGGGTACGGAAAAATCCAATCGGCGACGAAATGACCTTCGAACAAACCTTTAGCCACTCCGGATTGTTGTGGCATCGTCCCGAGCAGTTCCTCGGCCTGCTGCATCTGCGCCTCGCGCTGGGCAAGGCGGTCGGGAGGTTGAGCGACGGTCGTCATATCTTTGCGTCCTCCGGCAAAGGCATTTCCAAAAGTATTTGGCCCAGCGCCTTTCCTTGGGCGTCGGTCCGAAGCGTACGGGACAGGGCGCCGCGGATCACAAAGTTTAACGCTCCGAGGTTGGGCAATTCAAATCGCTCGACGGATTCGATTTTCATCGGGGCGAAATACGCCGCCACTGCATCGGCAGTGAGCCACTTCCGTAGAAACTCCCATCTTGCTTGGCTTCGGACGATTACACCAATGTTCGCACTAGTTCCCTTATCGCCGCTACGAGCGACGGCGATATCGTACAGGTGCGTTGGCGTCCGCGCAACTCCCTCATGTGCATGTTGCGAATGGCCCGACGGAACTGTGCCCTTTGCGGCCGGCGCAGACGCCGAAGGGGGAGACGCGGAAGGGGGAGACGCAGGTAATGTCGTTTTTTCTGCACCGGCGCTGCTGGACAACATGTTGACCTGCGGAGCAACGGCGTCTTGAGAAATCAAACACGGCCAATATCGAAATACCGGATGGACGCGTGGTCGGCCTTCAGCGTAGCCAGTCGTTCCTTGCGGGCCGGCCGTTATGTAGGGCATCAGTTCGCGGGAGAATCGTTCAACAGCCGCCCGATCGCCCGCCTCTACCGCGACCCGCAAAACTGACTCTTCAATTCCTTCGGGGTGTGGCGAATGTTTGTCGTCTGAGCCGACGACACTGCTGATTGTTTCGACAATCGAATCTCGCAGTGTAAAACCGGCGCCCAGAACACGTTGCAAAACAAACGCGCCGACGCAACGCGCTTTGGCTTTTGCATTACGACCAATAATCGTCAACGTTCCAGCCGCACGAAAGCCGTCGCGGAACGTGGCGCTGACTTTGAGCGTCGTCGGACGCGGCTTGCCGGTTGCGCCGCTGACTCGGACGCGATCGTTGCCGAGATCTTCGACCGTAAGTTTCAAGAACGATACGGTTACATCTGGGCTGAGGTAGTTGTCGGGGTCGCCGATTTCGTAGAGCAGCTGTTCCTTTACGGTGATCTCGCTAACGCGACCGCCCGTGCCGTTTGGCTTGGTCACGACGCAGCTTCCGTCGTCGGATACTTCAACGATTGGAAAGCCGATGTGCGCGGCGTCTGGAACGTCGAGCCAGTCGGTGCTGATGCCGCCGGTAGCTTGTGTGCCGCATTCGATGAGATGCCCGGCAACCGTTGCGCCGGCGAGGCGATCGAGTTCATTTGCCTTCCAGCCGAAGTGATGGATGCAAGGCGCAACAACCAGGGACGGATCAGCTACGCGGCCGGTGATGACGATATCGGCTCCCGATGCCAAAGCCTCGACGATCGGCGATGCGCCCAGATAGGCATTGGCAGTGACAAGTCGATCTCGCACTTCATGGAGTTTTGCACCCGTATCGAGGTTCTGAAAATCGGCCGACGATGTATTCGCGGCCGCGCGAACCAGATCCAGAACATTGTCGCCGGAGACGACGCCGATTTTCAACGAACGGCAGCCTGCGTCGGCGAGCGCTTCGCGACACGCATGGGCGCAGCCTTTCGGATTCAGGCCGCCGGCATTTGCGATCACGCGGCAGCGGCCGCCGGACATCCAATAGGGTACCAACGAGCGGACGACTTCAACAAAATCACCGGCGTAGCCAGCATTCGGATCGCGCTCGCGCTGCAATGCGAGGATCGACATCGAAACTTCGGCCAGGTAGTCGAGCGTGAGATAGTCGAGCCCGGGCTCGCGGGCGAGCATCTCGGCCGCGGCATCGGCGCGATCGCCCCAGAAGGCCTGGGCATTGCCGATGCGGATTTTTTTTGAATTGGAAGCCATCTCACACCTGTAACACGCCAGTTCGAAAGTTAGCGTCGGTGGTGGCCGGCAACAGGTCGAGTGCGGTTTTTAGCCAAAGGCGAGTCTCATGCGGCCGGATGATCGCGTCGACCCAGCCACGGGCGGCGCCATATCGGATGTCGGTTTGCTCGGCGTAACGCTCGTGGATTGAGCGGTGGAGTTCGTCGGTCTCTTGTTTGGTGAGCGTTTTGCCTGCTCGCTTGGCATCGCGAAGGTGCAGAGCGAGAACAGTTTCGGCCGCCTGATCGGCGCCCATTACGGCATATTTCGCGGAGGGCCACGCGAGGATCAGCGCTGGATCGTAGGCTTTGCCACAGAGCGCGTAGTTGCCGGCGCCGAACGAGCCGCCGATGACGACCGTCAGCTTGGGCACAACCGAATTGCTGACCACGTTTACGAGTTTCGCGCCGGCGCGGATGATGCCGGATTGCTCGGCCTGCTTGCCGACCATGAAGCCTTGAACATCTTGGAAGAAAACGATTGGCACCCGCGACTGGTTGCAATCCATCACGAAGCGGGCGGCTTTGTCGGAGGCGTCGGGATAGATCACGCCGCCGATCTGGAGTTCGCCGCTGGCGGTGCGACTGCGGTGTTTTTGATTGGCCACGATGCCGACGGAATGGCCGCCGATTTTCGCGTAGGCCGTAACGAGCGAGAGTCCGTATTCGGCCTTGTATTCTTGCAACGAATTTTGGTCGACGATGCATTGGAGCACATCGCGGACATCATATTCACCGCGGCCATCGCCGGGGACTATGTCGTAGAGGCGGTCGCAGGTGTCAGGTGTCGGGTGTCCGAGGTCCGACTTGGCGGCAGCAGGCAGTACGTCGATAAGCGAGCGGAGTCGCTTGAGGCATGCTTCGTCGTTGGGTTCGTGGAAGTCGGCGGTTCCGCTGATCGACGCGTGCATAGCGGCGCCGCCGAGTTCCTCCGGGTCGGCCGTTTGGCCGATTGCTGCTTTAACAAGTGCGGGGCCCGCGAGACAGAGTTGACTGCCGTCGGTCATGAGCATCTTGTCGCACAGTACGGGCAAGTACGCTCCGCCGGCGATGCAGTTGCCCATGACGGCAGCGAACTGCGGGATGCCGGCCGCCGACATTTGCGCGTTGTTGCGAAAGATGCGACCATAATCGTCTTCGTCAGGAAAGATTTCGTCCTGTAGGGGCAAGAACACGCCGGCCGAATCGACGAGGTAAATGACAGGCAGCCGAAACTGTGTGGCAATCTTCTGGGCTCGGAGCAGTTTCTTGACCGACTGCGGAAACATCGCGCCAGCTTTTACCGTGGCATCGTTCGCGGCGACCAGGCAAGGCCGGCCGCTGACCCAACCGATGCCGGCAACGAGGCCGGCGGAAGGAACTTGGCCCCAATCGGAATACATGCCGTGCGCCGCCCAAAGACCGATTTCGAAGAACGGCTGGCCTTTATCCAGAAGCACTTTCAGACGTTCGCGGACTGGCAGGCGACCCAGGCGGACCTGTCGCTCTTGGCCGTCTTTGCCGCCACCTTGCCGAAGCACTTCTTCTTGGCGACCAATTTCTTCGGTGATGTTGCGAAGCGATGACAAAGCGTAATCCCGGTGTTTAACTATTTTCGACAATCGTCCAGCGCTTGGCAGAGATCGGCGATGCCTTGATGTTTTGCGACCGATGTTTTGACGAGTGGCACAGTCCGATGTTTCGAAAGATGCAATTGCTGCTTAATATCTGCGATCGTTTGTTCGGCGCCGGGCAAATCGGATTTGTTAACGATGACAATATCGGCGACTTCGAGAATGCCGGCCTTTTCCCATTGCAACTCATCGCCGCTTTGCGGCTGTACGACAAGCACGACCGTGTCGGCTATTCGCCGGATGGCCGTGTCGGTTTGACCAGAGCCAACCGTTTCAACAAAGATACGGTCAAACCCGAATGATTTCATCAGGTCGAGCATGAGTTCGATGTTTGGAGCGATGCCTTGTTGGCCGGATGGTGTGGGCAGACTGCGGACGAATACTTGGCCAGTAGCGATATCGCCCGCGATTCGGCAGCGATCTCCGAGCAGCGCCCCGCCGGTCAGCGGGCTCTCTGGGTCGCACGCCAGGACGCCGAGACGCTCGCCGCGCTGGGTAAGCTGAGCCATCAACTCGCCGAGGAGACTGCTTTTTCCGACGCCGCCACTTCCGGTAAGCGCGATGATTGGCGGAGAGCGCTTTGGAAGGCTCTTGAGAATAGTCTGCAATGCGTCGGCATCGCGGCCGGCGGCGGCGAGCGACAATAGCCGCGCGAGGGCGACGCGGTCACCTTTTTCAAATCGACGAGCGAACGATGCAATATCGTCGTGATCCGGTGACCGAATTGCCATGTAGTCGACAATCGATTCAATCGAGCTGCCGGCGCCGAAACATGTGATAACGCCAAGTTGCTTGAGCTTTTCCTGGTCCGCTGCCGGGATGATTCCGCCAACAATCGCACGGACGCGGGTCAAATCGCGTCGGCGCAATTCGTCGAGCACCTGCGGGACGAGCGTCATGTGGGCGCCGTTGAGGATGCTGATGCCGAGCCAATCGACGTCTTCGTCCTGGGCGGCCTCGGCGACCGATTCGATTTTTTGCCACAGTCCGCTGTAGATGACGTGGAAGCCGGCATCGCGGAGGCCGCGGGCGACAACTTTGATTCCCCGGTCGTGGCCGTCGAGGCCGACTTTGGCGAGCAGCACGCGTTGCGGAGTTTGGCGTTCGTTCACGGCAATGCTCACCATGAGGCCGAGGGGCGGAAGCGGCCGAACACATCGGCGATGGCGTCCATACACTCTTGGACTGTGGCCCGGCTGTCGGCGGCTTGCAGCAATGCGGGCATTACATTGTCGCCGGCAGTGGCGGCTTTGCGTAGTGCGGCGAGCGCCGACGACACGTCCGACAAGCTGCGCATAGCCTTGATTTTTCGCAGCGATTCGATTTGGGTGGATTCGATTTCAGCGTCGACTTCCATGATTGGAATAGGCTTGTCGTCAGATTGTTCGAAGGCATTGACGCCGACGATCAGTTTTTCACGCGTGTCGATTGCTTTTTGTTGGGCAAAGGCTGCGTCGGCAATCTGACGACGGAAGTAGCCGTTATCGACCGCGGCGATCATGCCGCCTTGTTCGTCAATCGCGCGAAAGTACGCGTGGGCCTCATCTTTCATTCGATGCGTAAAGTTCTCAATGTAATAGCTTCCGCCGAGCGGATCGACAGTGTTCGTTACGCCGGTTTCATGAGCGAGCACCTGCTGCGTGCGGAGGGCAAGGGTTGCCGCGTGTTCGCTGGGGAGTGCCAGAGTTTCATCCATAGAATTGGTGTGGAGCGACTGGCAACCGCCCAGCACTGCGGCGAGAGCCTGATAGGCGACGCGAACGAGGTTCACTTGCGGCTGTGTGGCCTGCAACGAGCAGCCGGCGGTTTGGGCGTGGAACCGCATCTTCCACGAGGCGGGCAACTTCGCCCCGTAATGGTCGCGCATCAACTCCGCCCAGAGCGCGCGGGCGGCCCGGTATTTTGCTATCTCTTCAAACATGTCATTGTGGGCGTTGAAGAAGTAACTGAGCCGCGGTGCGAAGTCATCGATCGCCAGGCCGCGGGCCAGGCTTTGTTCCACGTAGTGCCGGCCGTCGGCCAACGTGAAGGCGAGTTCCTGGGCGGCGGTCGAGCCGGCTTCGCGGATGTGATAGCCGCTGATGGAGACCGTGTTCCACTGCGGCGCATGTTTGGTGCAATACTCGATCAGGTCGATGACCAGCCGCACGGACGGTTCAGGTGGGAACACCACCTCGTTTTGCGCGTGGAATTCTTTGAGGATGTCGTTTTGTATCGTGCCGCGCAGGTCGCGCCAATCAACGCCTCGCATCCGCGCGGCGGCTAGGTAGAACGCCATGACGACGATCGCGGGAGCGTTGATCGTCATCGAGACAGAAATCTTTCCAAGGTCGATCTGGTCGAAGAGTGCAAGCACATCGTCGACTGTGTCGACGGCAACACCGAGTCGACCGACTTCGCCGGCCGACCGCGGGTTGTCGCTGTCGAGGCCCATGAGCGTCGGCAGATCGAACGCGGTGCTCAGGCCAGTCTGGCCTTGGTCGAGCAGATAGCGAAACCGCTGATTGGTATCCGCCGGACGGCCGAAGCCGGCGAATTGGCGCATCGTCCAGAGCCGATTGCGGTACATCGATTCGTGGATGCCGCGCGTGAAGGGGAATTGGCCGGGCTGACCGAGCTCGCGGTTGAGATCGAAATTGTTGAGGTCTGCCTGCGTATAGAGCGCGTTGACGGGAACTCCGCTGACCGTCGTATTGGGGGAAGTTTTTTCCAAGAGACGACTTGTCATTCTGTTTGGTCGAAAAGGTGTTTCGCTCGCTTCGGCAAAAGACGTCCGCTATCCAGGCACCAAATTATACACAGCGGCACGTCTAAGATTAGAGAAACAGCGGAACGCGCCCTAAACGAACATTGAGCGGCTTTCGCTAGTCACTTCAGAAACAAATCCAGTACTCGGTGAGCATTTTTCGGGTTGACGTGGAGCGCACCGTGCCCAGTGTTTTGGTCTTCGATCGACTCGACGATGATCGCACCTTGGTCGCGAAGCCAGGCGGCGGTGCGTTTCATTCCAGGGATGCCGTCGCGGTCCGGGTTTTGGTCGCGGCCGCCGGCAACGGTTATCCAATGCGTCCCTTTGAGCGGATGATCGCCATAGTCGCCGTTGATGATGTCGCGATTTGGCGGATAGTTGAGCGAGATGCCGCCCGAGCTGGCCACGGCGAGCGAGAAATAGTGTTTGCCTCGTCCGGCATCAAGCGCCATGACGGCGTAGCTATTTGCGCCGCCGCGGCTGAAGCCTTCCAACATCACATTCCCTGGTTTCACTTTCAGATGCTGAAGAGCCAAGTCAATTTCGCGGTAAATTTCGCGCGGCGAGTAGAAGTCGTTGGGGCCGTCACCCGTACCTAGCCACCATTGCAGACACACGAGGCCGACATCGCGATCCTTCAAATGCGGCTGCCAGATCGCGAGATCGTCGGTGGCGAAACCTTTCGCAGGCCTGCCTGCGCCGTGCAGCGAGACGATCCACTTCGTCGGCGACTTCGATGATTTCCAAACCGCCAAAAAACTTTTGCCGTCGGACGTGGGCAGAATATCCGGATGCAGTTTTTCAGCTGTAACGAACTTGCGGCCCGTATCTTTGGCTTGTTGATAGAGCTTGGCTGCACCATCTTTAAGCGACGACTGCTCGGCAGCGATCAGCGACAGTGGCGTTGCAAAGACAAGCAGCGCGAACATCAGGCTGATAAATGGCGGCGGGAATGTGCTTGTCGGCGTGTTCACGTTTAAGGCCTCAAAACGTATCGGCAGTCTGGTGGATGCGTGTAGATTGGTCAATCGCATTGCACCATAATGTCGGTCGTTGGTGTCAGGCTAAAGCCTGACCTACGGGCGCCGCTTGTTTTTGATCAACGGATTCGCGATGCTTGGGCACATGAGACGATTTTCCTTGGTAATCGCGACAGTCGCGTGGTGGCTTGGCTCTGCGTGTGATCTTCGCTTTGCTGACGCAGTAGAGACGGCTGATATCTTGATCTATGGCGGCACGTCTTCGGGCATCATTGCTGCAGTTCAGGCTCGCAAGATGGGAAAAAGCGTGGCACTCATTGAGCCGTCGAATCACATCGGCGGTTTGACGACCGGTGGGCTTGGTGCGACGGACATCGGCAACAAAGCAGTGATCGGCGGTCTGGCCCGCGATTTCTACCATCGAGTTTGGAAGCATTATCAGAACGATGCAGCCTGGATTCGTGAAACTCGCCAGCAGTACAACGTCCGTAATCCGCACTACGATCCGAAAGACGAAACGATGTGGATGTTTGAGCCGCATGTTGCCGCACAGATTTATCGTGAGATGCTGGCCCACGCACGCGTGACGCCGATTATGAAGGAGCGGCTCGATCGGAAGCGAGGTGTGAAGAAAAACGCCGGGCGAATCGAATCCATCGTGATGGAATCCGGACGCTCATTCGCGGCCAAGATGTTTATTGATGCAACTTACGAAGGCGACTTGATGGCGGCGGCCGGCGTATCGTTTCATGTGGGTCGCGAGGCGAATGCTACGTATGGCGAGACCATGAACGGCGTCGAAGCCAAGTTGAACGTCAAGAACCATCGATTTGTCAAGCCGGTCGATCCGTTCGTGAAAGCAGGCGACGCCAGTTCTGGACTGCTCGTGGGCATTCAAGCGACCAAGTTGCCGCCCGACGGAAGTGGTGACCGGGAGGTGCAGGCGTATTGTTACCGGTTGTGCACGACCGATGTGGCAGAAAATCGGCGCCCTTGGCCAATGCCGGCGGACTATGAAGAGGCGCGCTATGAATTGTTGTTGCGGAACTTCGAAGCGGGCGACTCTCGCGCGCCATGGCACCCGTTGTGGATGCCGAATCGGAAGACAGACACCAACAATAATGGCGCGTTTTCAACTGACTGCATCGGCGGGAATTACGATTATCCAGATGCCGATTACGCGGCGCGTGATCGGATCATTGCTGATCACAAATCGTATCAGCAGGGATTCTTGTGGACGCTTGCCAATAACTCGCGAGTCCCATCAAAAGTGCGCGAAGAGTTCAATCGGCTAGGCATGGCAAAGGATGAGTTCGTCGACAACGACCACTGGCCCACACAACTATACGTTCGCGAAGCGCGACGGATGATTGGGGAGTATGTGATGACGGAGCACAATTGCCGCGGCAAAAAGGTGGCCGACGACTCCGTTGGTATGGGCGCCTACGGCATGGATAGCCACAATTGCCAGCGGTACGTCACGCCGGAGGGCCACGTGCAAAACGAGGGCGATGTGCAAGTGGGCGGCTTCAGGCCGTACCCGATCAGTTATCGGGCGATAATCGCCAAGTCGGACGAATGCGATAATCTTCTCGTGCCCGTCTGCCTGTCCAGTTCCCACATTGCGTATGGCTCGATTCGGATGGAGCCGGTGTTCATGATACTCGGTCAGTCGGCCGCGACGGCAGCGGCGATTGCGATTGACAGTGGGGTACCCGTGCAGAAAGTGGACTATGAGAAACTCGGAGCACGGCTGCGTGCGGATGCGCAAGTATTGCGTGCATCGCGGTGATATGTGTTGTCCTGCGCACTGTGTGCCACTGCTTGCAACTAACCAATCGAGCCACAATTGCTCAAGAGCTTGCCCTTCATAGAGGGTTGAGATCTAAGGGAGGCAAGCAGTGCTTTCGTGACGAATCGGAGGCGACCCACCGGGGCGGAGCGAGTCGACGACGTTGTGCCAAAACGCACTGCTTGCTTCCCTACGAATGGGACATCTCGATTACGCACAGCGTTTGTCGATTATCAGCGCGAATTGGTGAGTTGCAAACAGTGGCACACGGCTGTGCGCGCAAAAAAGAACCGGACCGCATGATTATGCGGCCCGGGACTCGATGTCAATTGATGCGACGAACAATTGCAGACTACTTCTTTTGTTCTTGCACGCCGCTTGGCTTCTCGGCGGGTTGATCGTCTAAGCCGTGCATCCGTCGCTGCATTTCGTCCATTCGCTTTTCCATGCGTTCGAGCTGCTCGCGCAATCGGTTGTCGTCCATGCCAGGACCGTTGCCTGGCCCTTGCGGGAAGTTCGGCATACGGAAACCACCGGCGCCACCCATCGCGCCGCCTATGCCGCCACCGCCGCCGTGGAGCATTCGCTCGACGGTCGGCCGCAGGTCGTCAGGCAGCTTCTTGAGCGCTTCGGCGTCGTCGCCGGTGATATCCCACTTGTCGTCGCCGCGTTGGACGGTGATGTGCGTCGGCTTATCATTTTGCTTTTGGATGCTGATCGAGACGCCATTCGGCAGACCGGCAAAAGGCTCGCCGCCGACGATTACGCCCGGTCCAAAGTTACGGAAGTTAAACGGCATCGGCATTGGCGGATGCGCCGCCGATCCAGACCCAAAAGGACCAATTGCGCGAGGGGCCTGCCCCGGTGCCTCGGCTTGACCAAAACCGAAACCAACACCGCCGCCGCCGCTTTCGCCGGACAGCGAATCGGCATCGGCCGGACGGTCCTCGGGCTTCAAGTTGACCGTCTCATGTTTGTTGCGACGCAAGACATCGAGCGTGATCTGCCCCTTCTTGGCGCCTTCGCTCATCACGAGATCGACCAGGTCTTTCATCTCATGCAGGTCTTTGCCGTTGCCCTTGAGCAAAATGTCGTGCTGCTTGAGACCAGCTTTCGCGGCCGGACTTTTCGGTACGATGCTGGCGACCACGAGCCCCTGATTTTCGGGCAGGTCGAGTTGAGCGCGTAGCGTATTGTCAGCCGGAATTGGGCCACCTAGCAAGCCGATCCAATATTTCGGCGGGGCAGGCCGCGACTGGTTATTGAACTCTTCATTGGCTGAATCCGGATCCACAAAGGGCTGCGGGTCTTTGTCCGCACGGCCGATCTGCACGACGTTGCCGCCTGACTTGGTGTCTTCTTGAGCCTGAGCGATCGCTCCAGCTCCAAACACGAATCCTACCATCAGCGCCCACTCTGTGGCGCCACGTAACTTGATCCATAACATGGTTTTCTTCTCCTATTCGTTGCTAATGATTGCTAACTGTTTAATAAACGTTACTGACCGGAACGATGTTCGTATCCTCGACCGGCAAAATCATGGGGCGGCCGTTTTCTAGCCAAAGCGGTGCATACTGACGCTTCGACTTGACCGCGTAACCGTTATCATTCAGTTGATTGCGGACATCGTCCGGCACGCCAGTTTGGAACCGCATGCCAAACTCCTTGTCGAGTGTGTCGGCGTCGACCAACGGCACTCGCACGGGTTGCTTGCGACCCACAGCATCCTTCACGAAAAACGTGACCGCGTCGCCCGGCTTCGTGCCGCTATTTATGCCGGAATTGCTCGGCGGATTCACACTTGCAACCTGGCCGCTCGGGTTGGAAGAGCCACCTGCGATTGAACGTCCGCGATCGCGTTGCATTATGCCCAGGCCGAACGCCAGCAGCAGGCAGGCCGCCATGGCGAGCCACGTTGCCATTGACGACCAATGCGACTTCCGGTCGCGCGCTGCCGAAGAGGCCGGCGACTTGGGCTCATTGGTTTCGAAAGCGACGCCACGCGCGACTTGCCCCAATTCTTCGCGCCACGATTGTGCTTCCAAAAACGCCAGGGCGCAACGTCGCCAGCCTTCCGGACGCTTGTCGAAGGATTCGAGTAGCTGGCGCCGTTCCTTGCCTGAGAGCTCGCCGTCGACCAGGCGGTCGAGCAGGATATCTTCGTTGAGTGGTTGGTTGTCGTTCATTTGTTTGCACCGCTAATGGACGCTAATGATCACTAATAAAGAAATGCAGTCAGTGGTTATTAACGTTTATTAGCGTTCGTTAGCGGTTTCCCAAAGTTGGGTCCAATCGGCGAAGTTCGCTTCGCAACTTTTGTCGTGCTCGGTGCAGCCGCGCTTCGACGGCGCTTTCACTCATTCCCAGATGCTCGGCCATTTGCCGATAGGACCAATCCTCCGAATACTTCAACAGCAAAACTTCGGCATCGCGCCGGGGCATTCTCCCGAGCGCTTGCCGGACCATCGACTTTCGCTCGTCGGCCAGCAGCCAATCGAGTGGATCGCGCTCGCGCGAGTTGCTTTCCGCAGGCGCTGCACGATCGGCATAGCTTTCGATTAGTTTTTTCCGCCGGCCCTGGCGGCGCCGGTATTGGAGTGCGCCGATAACCGCCAACCGGTATAGCCACGCTCCCACGCTGCTCGGATCGCGAAGCTGATGGCCTTTGTGCACGGCGGCAGTGGCCACCTCTTGCATGACGTCGTCGGCAGCCGCAGCGTCGCCCACTCGCGCCAGGGCCACTGTCCGTAACCAACGTCCGTGCCGCTCCAACTCCGCGGGCCAATCGATTGGACCGGCCCCGGTTTGGCTCCGCGTCATAATCGATTCATCGCGGGGCATGGCTGCAGTGATAGTTACCGCCCAGGGCGTTTATCTTGCGGGAAATGCAACGCAAATCGGCTTGATACACAAGTGACGTGGCAGCAATGGGTTAGGCTAAATGGCGTTGTGGTGTAGGTGCAGCGAGCCGAGCGGCACCTCGAATAACCTGTACGCAGCTAGGTCCGCCTCGGCTCGGCCGACCTACTGTCGAGTGGCCAAACGACGCCACGTGGTTGCCGTGACAGATACCACCACAACCCGGCCCCACAGGCTAGCAGCCCCAGGCTCACGTTTTGCGAGATGGTCATACCGGTGCCAAAAACGGCGGGTTCGTCGGTGCGAATGATTTCCAAAAGGAACCGCGTAATTGGGTGAATCGTCAGCAATAGGGCAATCGCCTCGCCGTCGCGCCGGCGATAAGGAAAAAACGACCACAGCAGCCAGCCTAAGATTCCACCGTCGATCGCACTATAGAGCTGTGTCGGATGAACGGGCCGGCTTCGGTCAGGAAGCGATATGGCAGGTACGTCGATCGTCCGCCCATCGCGCAGCCCGAGATGGACGGCTTGTTGGGATTTGAGCAGCTCCAACATTCGTAGCTTGGCATCGAGAGAGGAGCGGATTGGAACTCCGCTGATCGCGCCGATCGAATCGCCAACTTTCAACCCGGCTTCGGCGGCGGGCGAGCCGGGATCGACTCGTGTTACAACTGCTGGCTCATTGTTTTTAGGATTCATGCGAAAGCCATACAGTTCGCCGTGGGAGGCTTGATCGGTGTAGGGCGGGCTGAATCGCTGCAGATCGACCGGCTGAGTGGCTTCAAAGCGCGTGCTGAATTTTGGAAAGGTCACATGCCACGGCAGATCGGTCACTCCGCCGTAACAGCAACCGTTGAGGAAGCAGCCGATGCGGCCAAACGCCAATCCGATTGCCATGCTCGGTGCGATGAGGTCGGCCATCGCCAAGAGCGGCAGGCGGTGCTTAAGAACAAAGACGACGAATCCGAACGCGGCGCCGATCAAGCCGCCATAAATGACGAGGCCGCCTTCGGGAATGTTGGCGATCTCCAGCAGCGTGTCGCGCGGGCTTTTACCGGCGAAACTTTCGTCCCAATACTCGGTGACATAGAAAAGCCTCGCTCCGACGACGCCGCAAACCACCAGCCAGATGGCGAGTGAGAGAATGACTTCTGGATCGAGACCGCCTTGTCGCGCGCGATGCATTGCCATGCCGACGCCGGAGGTGATGCCGATCAGCAGCATCAGGCCATAGCCACGTACGGGCAGGCCTTCGGGAAAAATTCGTGGCAGAAAAATAATTGCCGCCCCGAGCAATAGCAATACGGGTAGTGAACCCAGAACTTCTGTGGCGCCTCCGTGTCTCCGCACCAATCCAATGATCGTTGCCGCCGAAGCGACAGCCCATATCGCCAGTAGCACGCCGACGCCGAATATCGGCACGCCGCCAACTTGATACGGGATGCGGAATAACTCACTGCACATGGAGATTCTCGTTCCCAAGCTCTGCGTGGGAACGCAAGTTCAAGACGCTCTGCGTCGTTGGGTTGCGTTGTCGCAATGGCCGCGGAGCGGCCGGGTAGTGTGTTCCCACGCGGAGCGTGGGAACAAGGGGTTTATCCAATAACTGTGTTGTCGATCAATCGTGTTTTGCCGATTGTGGCGGCGAGTGCGATTGTTGTGGGACCGTCGATGCGTTCGACGGGAGTTAGCGTGCCATCGGCAACGATGGCGATGTATTGAATCTGGACGTCACCGACGCTCTCGATCTCGTGGGCGATTTTCTGACGGATGGCCGACACATTTCGCTCGCCGCCCCCAACCAACTCTTCGGCTATCCGCAGCGACCGCGACAGCACTGGCGCTCGCCGTCGTTCGTCGGGCGTTAAGTATCGGTTGCGTGAGCTCATGGCAAGACCGTCTGCTTCTCGCACCGTCGGACACACCCGCACATCGATCGGCACATCCAGGTCGGCCACCATTTGACGCACGACGATCGTTTGCTGGTAATCCTTGCGCCCGAAGTATGCGCGGTTGGCCGGGGCCAGCTGAAATAGTTTCATTACGACTGTAGCAACGCCGCGGAAATGGGTCGGCCGAAATTCGCCTTCGAGGATCGTGCCGATCGGCCCAACATCGATGTACGTCGCATGGTTTGGCCGGTAGATCGAGTCGTTGTCGGGGGCGAAGACAATATCGCACCCGCGACCAGCCAGGAGCGACAAGTCACGTGTTGGCTCGCGTGGATATTGTCGGAAATCTTCCTTCGGCCCGAATTGTGTCGGATTTACAAAAATCGTGACGACGCTTAAATCGCACTCGGCGCGTGCCGCGTCAACCAGACTCAGGTGACCATCGTGTAGCGCACCCATTGTGGGTACCAGGCCGACCGTTTGCCCGCGTTGGCGGGCGTCGCGCACGGCACCCCGCAACGCGTCGCCATCGGTGATTAACTGCGGACGGGAGGCCATGTGAGAAGTCGACGCTGGATGAGTCGGCGCCTTTTGGGGTGTGGTTGAGCGCATACGGCGGGAATCGCGATGGGAGTCGTTGGCGGAAGCTGCTGAAGATGGCATGCACAGCATGCCCTTACTATTCTAGGCGATTCGCGATTGATGGGCCTAGATCAGGCCAAACGGCCCCGATTGCGGCGAGCGATTCCATGTCGATTGCGGCGGAATCGGTTGTTTGCAGGCGCAGCGTCGGTCCGCGCCCCGGCCGCCGGACAAGCGTGGACCATTGCAGCTTGTCGGACGGTTTCTCGAACGGCCCGTCGATCAAGATCGTCAGCTTTGGAAACACTGCAGCGGCGTAGGGCAGGGGTGTCGACCTTGCATCGGTCGACGTAGACGCTCGCGACGACGAGTGCAGCGAAAGCCACGTTGTCCACGACGACGGCCAATGGTGTTCGGCAGTAGTAAAGTTTGGCGGTTGGACTTCAATTATGCCGCAGCGCTCGCGAATGACGTTGGAAAGTCGACCTCGTATTTCTGCAGAAGGCGAAGCGAGTGCCACCTGATCACTGGCCGCATTCAAGTGAAGTAGCAACCGTTCCACCGGCCAACCGATCGTCGGGTGCAACATCCGTGGCGCGATCTCCGCGGCTGGCTCGAGCACAAATCGCCGGAACGACATTCGCGGATGCGGCAACGTGAGCATTGCGGTTTCGGCCACTTCGTTGCCATAGAGCAGGATGTCGATGTCGATCGTACGGGCCGACCAACGCTCGGCTGACTGGCGGCCGAGACGCGTTTCAATTTTTCCAAGCTGATCCAACAACTGGAGCGGAGCAATAGTTGTCTCGATCACAGCGGCCGCGTTAAGAAACTCACCCTGATCCGGCGGTCCACTGACCGGCTGCGACTGGTACCACTTGCTGTGCTGTACCACCTGCACATCGGGCAAGGCCGTGATATCTGCAAGAGCCGCGCGCAGCGTCGCTTCTCGATCACCAAGATTCGAACCGAGACCGAGTAAGCAAGTAGGCATTGATCTCAAAACAACAATGCAGAACGGTGAACACCAAATTGATTAACCACAAAGGTCACAAAGGACCACTAAGAAAGAATTAAGAAGTATTGAACAGGAGGAAACGGAGAGAACAGAGAAATAGAAACAAAAACTATCCTTCTTTTGTTTCTCTGTTTCCTCTGTTACCTCCTGTTCAAAAATCTTCTTTGTGTACTTCCTGCCCTTTGCGGTTAATCTTTTCGCGAGCGGCTTTCGGCGCCAACCAACAAAAAACGGCAAGACGAGCCGCCGTGCTCATCTTACCGTGCTGGTACAACGCGAGTTGGCGATAAATGCTCGGGAGGGACATCAAATTGTGCACGACAGTTGAGCCGCCTACGGTCGATCCGTCAGTCGCACCTCCCAAGATTTTCGCAATAGACGCGCTGTCCAGAAAAACCGCTGATACCCCCTGAAGTCGACCCGCATATGTCGCCGTCGCGAGCTTATTGGGACGATTTGGTCTTGTAATAAAATAGTGAGTTCGGGCTGGAAGCCCAACGATATCTTCCGATGAACCGGCGCCGAACAGGCGCGCACCGCGAAACGGTCCACCAAATCGCTACTTGTCTGCGTTGCCACTTCTCGATAGCGAGCTTCGTGCTCTGCCCCGGATGCGGCAGTCCCGTCACAGTGACAGGAGATCCCTTACAGACACCACATTGGTCGATGACACAATTGCATCAACCGCTCGTCATTGTCCGCGTATAAAGGCCGGTGTCAAGCACATTTTTTCTTCACAACATTTTGTATCACTACACCACTTGCACAAATTGCGCGACAGTGTTCCGCGCTTCAAGTTAGTGGCGCGATTAGTTGAAAAGAATTGACGAAAGTGATTGTCGCCGTCCACTATCACGCGCGTTTTCGCGAGCGTAGCATGGATTAGTGCGAAAATAATGAGAGAAGTCTCACGAGAGGCGCGCAGGCGCGAAGAAGAAGTAATTTAACCACGAAGGGCACAAAGATCACAAAGGTTTCTCAAATGACGAATCTTGATTTTCCTTCGTGTTCTTCGTGTCCTTAGTGGTAGATCTTTTTTAGGTGCCGCTTTGCCGGTTGAATCGTCATCATTTTCTGGCTTGCGTGTGGCTTCGTTCGAGAGTCGCCGCGCGGATGAAATGGCGAATATGATCGCCAAACGTGGCGGCGTGGCGTTCGTCAGTCCCTCGATGCGCGAGGTGGCGCTCGATCGCAATCAGGCGGCCATCGATTTTGCGAATCGTGTCATCACCGGCGGTATAGACGTTGTAATTTTCATGACGGGCGTCGGTACTCGGATTTTAGTCCAGCAAATCGAGCGACACGTCGATCGAGCCCGTTTCTTGGCCGCAGTGAGCGATATTAAATCCGTTGTGCGTGGCCCGAAACCACTCGCAGTGCTCAAGGAGTTCGGCATTACGCCCACGATTACGGTGCCGGAACCGAATACCTGGCGCGAGATACTCGGTACGCTCGATGAAAAGCTTCCGGTTGCGAATTTAGTGGTCGGTTTACAGGAATACGGTGTCACCAATCGCAGCCTGATCGCCGGGCTTGAGGCTCGCGGTGCCACCGTCGATTCGATCCATGTATACGACTGGGCCCTACCCGAGGATTGCGGGCCACTGGAGCAGAATATCCGCCGTATCGCCGCGGGTGAAGTCGACGTGGCGATGTTCACTTCCGGTAACCAGGTGTTCAACCTGCTCAAGCTGGCCGATGAATTGGGCCTTGCCGACGAAGTGCGGGCCGGTTTTCGCAAACTCGTCGTCGCGTCGATCGGCCCGACCACGAGCGAGATGCTTCGCAACGAAAACCTGCCGGTCGATTTTGAACCGTCCCATCCGAAAATGGGTCAGTTGGTCAACGAGGCGGCGGAGCGGGCAGGGGAGATTCTCGCGCGAAAGCGACGGATCGCAGGCGAAGTGTCCAATTGCGGACTGCCGGTTGCGGATTGTGGATTGCCGCGAGGAATCCGCGATCCGAAATCCGAAATCCGAAATTCCGATTCGGCGTTGCACGACAGTCCGTTCATGCGCGCGTGCCGGTGTGAGCCGACTGAATACACCCCCATCTGGCTCATGCGGCAAGCGGGCCGATACATGCCCGAGTATCGCCGCATTCGGCAGCAGCATAGTTTTTTGGAACTGTGCCGCAATCCGCAGTTGTGCAGCGAGATCATGTGCCTGGCGGTCGAGCAGCTTGGTGTCGATGCGGCGATCGTATTTTCCGACTTGCTGCCGATCCTTGAGCCGATGGGTATGGATCTGGAATTTGCACAAGGTGAAGGTCCGCTCATTCACAACCCGGTGCGCGAGTCGGCAGATGTGGAGCGAGTGATCGAGCTGGAAAGTGCCGACGCGTTGCACTTCGTGATGGAAGCGGTGCGGCAAACGCGGGCTGATTTGCCGGCCAACATTCCGCTCATCGGCTTCGCCGGATCCCCGTTTACGCTGGGCAGCTACGCTATCGAAGGCGGCGCCAGTCGTGATTTTCTTCACACCAAAACGCTGATGTATCGCGACCGCGGCGCATGGGACTCACTGATGGGCCGACTCGCGCGGGCTGTAATTGTTTATCTCAATGCTCAAATCGCCGCCGGCGCGCAAGCGGTGCAACTTTTCGATAGTTGGGCCGGCACTCTCGGGCCGGACGATTATCGCCAGTATGTATTACCATTCGTGCGACAAGTTGTGGCGGGCGTCACGCCCGGAGTGCCGGTCATCAGCTTCGCGACGGGAAATCCGCAACTAATTCCACTGCTGGCGGAAAGCGGCGCCACGGTCATCGGCGTCGACTGGCGCGTTCGTCTGGAGGATGCCTGGCGGATGATCGGACCCGAACGGGCGATCCAAGGCAATCTCGATCCGATGTCGCTCTTGGCGGATGTTGCCGAATTGCGCCGCCGTGCGAACGACGTATTGCAACAAGCGGCCGGCCGGCCAGGGCACATCTTCAACTTGGGCCATGGCGTGCTGCCGCAAACACCGCTCGGCAATGCCCGTGCATTGGTCGATTTCGTCCACGAAAATTCGTCGCGGGCTTAATGTTCGGCGCGGGTCTCTTGACCCCGCCGCGGTACGACCGAAGGTCTCCTGACTCGAGTGAAGATATGGAGACCTGCGGTCGGGCGAGTGCGGGATCGGGAGACCGCGCACAACCATGCGGCTTACACCCGGCCGCCGTTGATAGCGTCGATGAGCTGTCGTAACCGCCCGAGGCTCCGGCGATTGAAATGAAAGATCAGCTTCGCACGATTCGCAGACGCAAGTGACCCATTCGACGCCGAATCAATTTCTTGGCGAAACCCACCATCGGTCAGAATATCCGCAAAATCGCGCTGATAGGCGGCTAATGGTGAGTCGTCGATTCGGTCGCGGAGCCGCAACACAAGCCGGTTGTCGACGTACTCCATGCGGTCGAACACGCGGTAGAACCGCAGTAACTCGTCGACGGTCTCTTCGACGCTGTCCGTCACGCGAAACAGCGAAAAGTCCTCGGCCGATATCATCTTGCCGCCGAGCAAATGCTTGCGAACGTACGCGGCCCAATCTTGCCAGTACGATCCGCCAGGCGCATCGAGGAATACGAGCGGCATCAGCTCGCGTTTGCCGGTTTGTAGCAGTGTCAGTACTTCGAATGCTTCGTCGAGAGTGCCAAAACCGCCGGGAAGGCAGACGACTGCGTCGCACTCTTTGACGAACATCAGCTTGCGCGTGAAGAAGTATTTCATCGTCACGAGCTTGCTGTCGCCGCGGATTACCTCGTTCGACTCTTGTTCGAACGGGAGCATGATGTTGAGTCCCATCGAGCGGTCGCGGCCGGCGCCGCGGTGTCCGGCTTCCATGATGCCGGTCGAGGCGCCAGTGACCACGAACCAGCCATGCTCGACCATCAATTTGCCGAGCCGCTCGGCCTGCTGATACTCGGGCGCAACGCGGGGCGTGCGGGCGGAGCCGAAGATCGTTACCTTGCGGTGACTCCGATACGGGGCAAAGACGGCGAACGCTTTACGCAGTTCGCGCAGCGTTTGACTGAGGATCTTCAGATCATCCTGCGGCGTTCGCTCGATCGGGAACTGGTCCGCAATATGCCGCAGTCGTCGAATGAGGTCGGCGATTTCCTGCCGGCTGTCGATGCCGTCGGAATCAGGAACCGGGCTGCGTCCGTTTTCAATCACGACGCTACCCTAGATAGTTACATAGCGCCGGCGGCTACGCCGGAACCTGGCCAATTCGGCGTAGCCGCCGACGCCAATCGTTACGCCGCCGGGTGGCGATAGTACTGGTAGGCCAACAGAACTTCGTACAGATCGGCCGTGATCGTGATCTCGTCGTTTTCGAAATCGCCCAGCCAAGTGCGTTCGCTGGTAATGGCATCGGCCAACAGCGGCAGCACCTCGCCGACATTAACCGTCACGGTGGCCGGCGTGCTAGCTGGGCAAACGGGCGTGTTGGTCTCAGGTCCGCGATAGATTCGCAGGTTCGCTCGGGCCATGGATGCTTCCTTACATGCCAGGGGGGTGAATCGCGAGAGCGCAGCATCTTGCCGGCTGCCCGAACGACTTCGCTCAGGCTTCGCATCCCAAATATCGGCAGAGTGGTCCGTATGGCTTTGATCTAATTTCGGGTTTAGACGTGAGTTTTGCGTTATGCCAGCAGATGGAAGGATGCAGGATGTGGGATGCAGGGGGCAGGGTAAAAACCTGGATGTAAAACCTCTTCCCTGCATTCTGCATCCACAATCCTCTTGCCGTGGTAGTGGCCGAGATCGACCGGAAATGGCACAATAAGGCAGTTGCAGGCTTCAGGCCTGATACCAGATACTATTCACGATGCTAGCAGAGCGGCATCTGGCCGCCGGTCACGAGCGCGTCCTCCATCGTCATTCCGTATTCGCCGGCTTCTTCATGGCAACTGCGATTCCGATCGACTTAGGGCGCCTGACACGTGATCTCGGCATCGACCAGCAGGCGATCGCTCGCACAGTCGCTTTGCTCGATGAGGGCAACACCGTTCCTTTCATCACGCGCTACCGTCGCGACCAAACCGGCGGGCTCGACGAAGAACAGATCGGTGCCGTCCGCGCCGGCGTCGCAAAGCTGCGGCAACTGGAGGAACGCAAACAGACGATCCTCAAGTCGATCGAATCCCAGCACGCACTCACTCCGGACCTACGCGAGCAGATCGAACGGGCGGACAGCGTCAAGCGGCTCGAAGACTTGTATCTGCCCTATCGGCCGAAGAAGCAGACGCTCGCGACGAAAGCTCAGGAGCAAGGGCTCAGTTTGCTCGCGACCGAGATTCTCAATCAGGACAAAGGGGCTGCCGATCTGGACGTCCGCGCGGCCGACTTCGTCAACACCGATAAGGGCGTGGCCGACGCGGCCACCGCGCTGTTGGGCGCGGGGCACATCCTGGCCGAACAGTTCAGCGAAAGTCCCGAATTGCGTCAGCGGGTTCGCAAGGTGTATCGAAAGTCGGGCAAGCTCGTCAGCACACAGGTCGAAGACAACCCGAAGAAGAATCAGCAGTTCCACGATTACCTCGACTTTCACGAACCGCTGCACCGAGTGCCGCCCCACCGAGTGCTGGCGATCAATCGTGGCGAGAAAGCCAAGATACTCCGCGTGCGGATTGATGCGGACCTGGTCGCGATCGAAACGCTGGCCATCGAGCTTATGGTTCCGGAGAACCATGCACACAAGGATTTCTTGATTGGCTGCGTACGCGACGCGTTAACGCGGTTGCTGCTGCCTAGCTTGGAGCGAGAGGTTCGTCGTGAACTTGCGGAAAACGCCGAGACGCACGCCGTCGAAGTGTTTGGTAGGAACCTGAAAAACTTGCTGCTGCAACCGCCGCTGCATGGCAAGCGCCTATTGGCGGTCGATCCCGGTTACAAGAACGGCTGCAAGCTGGCGGTGCTCGACGAATTCGGTGCACTGCTTGCTCACGACGTAATTTACGTGGTCGGCAGCGACGAGCAGAAAGCCAGCGGCCGCGCGAAGCTGGCGGAGCTAATCCGCGAACATAATCTCAACGTGGTCGCGATCGGCAATGGGACCGCCTGCCGGCAGATCGAACAGCTGGTGGCCGAAATTATCGCTGCTGAATTTAGCGATAAGGACGTTCTTTACGCCGTCGTCAACGAGGCCGGAGCAAGCGTTTATTCTACGAGTGAAATCGGCCGCGAAGAATTTCCCGAATGCGATGCCATTCAACGCAGCGCGATCTCGATCGGCCGCCGGTTGCAGGACCCGCTCAGCGAGCTGGTAAAGATCGACCCAGCCAGCATCGGCGTCGGCCTGTACCAGCACGACGCGCGGGCCAAGCACCTTCGCGACACGCTCGACGATGTGGTTCAGTCCTGTGTGAGCTTTGTCGGCGTCGATCTTAATAGCGCGAGCACGCCGCTATTGCGGTACGTTTCGGGTATGAATCAACTCACTGCGAGACGGGTGTACGAGCATCGCCAACAAAACGGACCGTTCCGTAGTCGGAAGCAGTTGCTCGAAGTGAGCGGGCTGGGCAATGCGACATTCGTGCAGGCGGCCGGATTCCTGAAGATCGTCAGCGGCGAACAGGCGTTGGATGCGACCTGGATCCATCCAGAGAATTACGAGGCGGCTGAAAAGCTGCTGGCCAAGCTTGGCATTGAGCCTTCCTCGGTTGTTGGAGGCGCGAATGCGGCTCGGATTCGCGAGCTTGTCGCTCCACTTGACCGCACGGCACTTGCCACGGAACTTGGCATCGGTCAACTCACGCTCGACGACATGATCGAAGCGCTCTGCCGGCCAGGTCGTGATCCGCGCGAGGATTTGCCGCCGCCGATTTTTCGTAAGGATGTCGTCAAGTTCGAAGACCTGCAGGCCGGCATGGAATTACGCGGTACCGTGCTTAACGTCGTCGACTTTGGAGCGTTTGTCGACGTAGGCCTCTCGGACAGCGGCCTCATTCACATCAGCCAGCTGAGCGCCGGCTACGTTCGCGATCCGCACGACGTCGTTGCGGTGGGCGACCAGGTTCGCGCATGGGTGTCGTCGATCGATAAGGATCGCCGCCGCGTTGCGCTCACCATGATTCAACCAGGCACCGAGCGTCCCAAGCAGGAGAGACCGCCGCGCCGGCAACGTGGCCGTCGACAGGACGGACCCCACCGCGAGGCACAACCTCAAACTGCCCAATCACCCGCTCAAGAAGGCGCGCCGAACGGCTCGGCAAGACCGCAACCAGCCGCGCGTCGCCGCGAGAAGCCGAGGCGCGACGATCGTCGTGGGCCGCCGCAGCGTCCGCCGCGCACAGGCGCTTATGAAAAGCGAGCTGCGAAACAAGTTGTGCCGATTACCGAAGCGATGGCGGAGGGTAAGGAGTACTTGCGCTCTTTTGGCGACCTGTTACAATTTCACAAAAAGAAAAGCGAACCCAACGTTCCCCCAACCAAGGCGAGCAAAGAGTCAACGCCGCCTGCCGACGGAAGCGCTCCAGCCGAGTAATCTTTCCTCTTCCCGCTTTTCCTAAATCACACAGCATGAGTTTCCGCGAACGACTACAGAGAGCCAGCGAACGCGGCAAGCAAGCCCGGGCGGCTCAGCTCAATGAGGCCGCGGCCAAAGCGCTGAGCGAAGAGGAGTGCAAACGTCGGCACTCGCAGTATCGGCTCACTCTGACCGAACACATCGAAAAGTGCCTGAGCGACATGGCAGACAATTTTCCCGGCTTTCGCCTGGAAACCGTGGTCGACGACAGCGGCTGGGGCGCCGCAGTGAGTCGCGACGACATCCGCTTGGAAGGCGGCCGGCGCGGTACTTTCTTCAGCCGGCTGCAGCTACTTGTTGGCCCCTACAACACGTACCACGTGCTCGACATTTCCGCGAAAGGCACCGTGCGAAATAAGGAAGTGCTCAGCCGCACGCATTACCACCAATTGGCCGATGTCGATTTGCAAAACTTCCGCGAGCTCCTCGAGCAATGGGTGCTCGACTATGCGGAACTCTACTCCGCGGCCGTCTGAATTCTTCTCTGGTCATGCTGCAGTCCAAGATTAAGCTCTATATGCAAAATAAGAGTTTTGCACGTTCCAATTTTGGTTATTTCGGAGCATTCGTGAGTCTAATTTCGGCAACTGGCATTTCCCTATGGATATGTTGCCGATTGATCGTGATCCTCGCCTATGGCTGGTCGGCATTTTTTCGTCAGGGGCTGCACGTTATCAAGCTTGGGGACGGCGAGGTCCGCCTTTCAAATGGCGATGAATTAACCCTCTTTTGGTCGTTCGTGTTCATTTGCGGTTATTGCGGTTTGTTGTATTTGTTATGGATCGGCGCTGAAAAATTGGCGGGGCGGATGCCCCCAATTCTTGGGATCGGATTAATTAGTTTGCTCGGCTTTGTAGGTTGGCTATTTTTGATAGCCGGATTTGTGAGTTAATCTGTCACATTGCTACCAGACGAAGTTTTCGTCCCGGCATTCGCCGCTGAGCGTGTACGCGGATGGGCGAATCGCCATAACAGAATGTAATCGTGCGAAGCCAGTTCGGCAGCACGGCGCTGCTCGGTGCAGTGAGCATGATGCCGAACTCGTCGCCGTCGTGCTGGCGAAATTGCGATTGCACGAGCGTGTCGTTTTGAAGAAGGCTTAAGTGCAGCTGCTTGGCCAAGAGCGGGTAGCGATTCAACCGACGGTCAACGGCCGCCGTTACGCTTTCATAAGTCGCGCGCGGAAGTGTGGCTTCCAACGCGCCGGCCCGAGCTGCGGCCGTTAGTGTTCGCTCCGCCGCGAGTACGTATGCGAACTCCGTGATCACGCTTGCAGCAGTCGCGAGCACCGCCAGCGCGCCGGCCCAGGCAAGCACCCAGCAGACGCCGCGCCGGGTATCCCGTGGCACCTCGATAAATCGCTCCGTGGCGCAGTCGGGCACAGTGACGCCATGGCTCAAACTCGCTGCCGAATCAAACGGAATGACTTCATCGACCCATTCGAAGTCAGGCATCTCGAGCGATTTCGGCCGATCGAAGTGCGCGAGAAGATCGTCAGAAGTTTGGCCAGATTCCATATTTTCCAGATTAATTGTGCTCGGTCCGGCCGACAAATTTGCGGCATGGAATGAATGCCGCAATTCAGTGGTCCCAGAGGGACTATGAAAGAGTAGCCCGGCGATTTATCGCTGAGCTTTCGTACGTTCAGCTGCCAAGTTCCCGTAGGAACGGTTGGTCAGATTGCGCCGAAGAATTCAATCGTCCCTATGGGGACTGTCGGATTGAGCGCGGCGCGCGCCTACTCGTCGTACTTCACCTTCAGCTTCGGCAACGCCTGCTTCAATTTGGCCACGCCCTTTTTGCTGACCGAAGTGAGCCGCAAATCCAGGTTCTCCAACGTGCGACACGAACTCAGAATCGCCAAACCGTCGTCGGTGACCGACGTTTGATTTAGCGTTAACGCATGAAGTTTTGGCAGTGCTGCGAGCGGCTTGAGACCCTCGTCGTCGACGGCCGTGTTATCGAGGTTCAAGTACAAAAGATTGGAAAGCTTGCCGATAGATTCCATGCCGGCGTTACCCACGCGAGTGTTCCAGAGGTTGAGCCAGATAAGTTCGTGCATTCCCGTGAGATGGGCGAGGCCGTCGTCGGTGATTCCCGGCACCTCGCTTAAATCCAGCTTCCGCAACTGCTTCATGTTTTGCAGATGTGTCAGACCGTCACTGGTGATGTAAGTCGCACGCAGGAACAGAATACGTACCTTAGTAAGATTCTTCAGATGCTCCAAACCCTTGTCGCCGATGTGGACTCGCATAAGGTCGAGGTCATCGAGCTCCGTGAGGCCGGCCAAGTGTGCCAAGCCATCGTCGGTAACATTCGAGTCTTCTAGTGCGAGAGTGCGAAGTTTTTTCAGTGGCGTTAAATGAGCGACGCCTGCATCAGTCACGCCAGTTGTGCGGAGCTTCAGCGCTGCCAATCCGGTTAGCGGCGCCAAGTTGGCAATTCCGGCGTCGGAGATTTTGCAACCGCGCAAATCGAGCAACCGAAGTTTCTTGGCGCCTGCCAGGTGCTTGAGCCCGCTATCTCCGATCTGCGTGTACAGCAGCTCTAGATACATGAGCTCTGGAATCTTGCTTACACTCGCCATGCCGTTGTCGGTGATCCCTGTGTTGCGCTGCAGATCGAGTTTTTTGAGTTTCTTGAGCGCAGGAAGCTTCGCCAACCCGGCGTCGGTGACGCCAGTCTTGATCAATTGCAAGTCTTCGAGGTGCTTCAGATTCGTAAGATGGTCGAGTCCAGCGTCGGTGATACCCACCCCCCACACGACGAGCGTCTGCAGATTCGGAGCGCCGGACAGCAACTTGAGGTCGTCGTTCGTTGCGGCCCGGTTTTCCAAATCGACGGCGACGATATCGCCTGACTTCGACCGCGTCACTTGGCCTAGGAGTTGCTCAACTCGTGCTGCCAGAGCCTTTTGTTCAGCCGAATCGGCCAGCGTGGTAGGTATCGAACCGAATATCGCGACAAGGCCGATGGCGAAAACGAACAATGATTTCATTGGTTGCATAGAACGATTACCCCGCCGCAAATGCGCGTTTCACAATGGACCTTAGCCTAATTTCACCGGCTCCGCTTGGCAAATTGGCTTCCAACGAAAGACCGCGAAGATGTTTGATCTTCGTTGCGTAGCTCGGTATGCTGTCTAGCGTGATAACGCAGGCTGTAGATGGCCTGCGGGGCAGACTTGTCGGGCCCTTGGCCTGACCTACTGGTTGGAGATGCACCAATGTCATTTGTTACCGATCGACGCAGATTTCTTCAATCAACGGCCGCCACAGGCTTGGGCTATTGGGTGGCCGGCGGGCTAGAGGCTGCTGTCAGCAAGTCTCCCAACGATCAGATCCAACTCGGCTGCATTGGCGTGGGCGGCGGCAAGGGTAGCAGCGACGTTCAAAACGTTTCGAAGTACGGCAAAATTTATGCTTTGTGCGACGTCGATTCGAAGATTCGCGACGGTATGGCGCAGGCCTATGAGACAGAGCACAATTTTTCCGACTATCGCGAGATGCTCGATAAGCTGGGCGACCGCATCGATGCCGTGACGATCACCGTGCCCGATCACAATCACGCGGTGATGGCGGCCAAGGCAATGCGGATGGGCAAGCACGTTCACTGTCAGAAGCCGCTCACGCATACGATATGGGAAGCCCGTCGAATCGGCGAGATCGCTCGCGAAAAGGGCGTCGCGACCCAGATGGGTAACCAATGGACGGCCTTCCCTCCACTCCGCAAGGCAGCTTACCAAATCCGCGCGGGCCAGGTGGGCACGGTGAAGGAAGTCCATATCTGGACGAATCGTCCAATCTGGCCGCAGGGCGGACATCGGCCACCGATCGCGCCGGTTCCCAAAACGCTCGATTGGGAAACCTGGCTGGGACCTGCACAGTGGCGCCCGTATGCCCCGCAGGTGTATCACACGTTTGCCTGGCGCGGCTGGTGGGAATTCGGCACGGGCGCGCTCGGCGACATGGCGTGCCACACGTGCAACATGCCATTCATGGCGCTCAATATGCGAGATCCGATTTCGGTCGAGGCCGAGTGCCCGGAGCATGACGGCGATACCTATCCATCGAACTCAAAAATCAAGTTTGAGTTCCCCGAGCGCGACGGACGCGCCGCGTTTACGATGTATTGGTACGATGGCGGCAACCTGCCGCCGACCGAGCTCTTCAAAGATGTCACGCTCGAAGCAAAGATCGAAGACAAAAAGTTCAAACCGCCAGCCCCGCGTGGCTGCCTCGTCATTGGCGACAAAGCGAAGATGTACGCCGCCGGTGATTATGCAGACGCCGGCATCCAGGTTGTCGGTGCCGAAGAGATGGATGTCGACTACCCGCGCAGCCCAGGTCACGAAAAGGAGTGGTTCATCGCGATGCGGGATTCGAAGAAGCCGGCGACGTCGAACTTCCCGGATTACGCGGGCCCGCTGACCGAGACGATCCTACTTGGCAACCTGGCCGTTTATAAGCGCGGCCGCGTCGAGTGGGACCCGGTGAACTTGAAGCCGCTCAACGACCCCATGCTGTCGCACATCGTGCGGCCGACATTCCGCGACGGGTACGAAGTGTGACGCTCGACCCCAGCCACCCAGCTTAGATTGCTTGCTTCTGCTCCAGCGGCGGACGATCGCCCGGTCGCGGCGAACGGCTGCGCGGGCGACGCTCGGCGGGCGGGCCATCAGGTCGTGATTCGCGATCTGGTCTAAAACCAGGCGGTCGATTTAGCCCCGGCCCTTCGCCGGGCGGTCCCATACCGGAACCGGCCCACGGCGCGCGGCCCGGTTCGGCGGAGTCGCCAAACATCGGCCCCGGGTTTGGAATTCCCAGCTTCCAAGTGAAGTACAGATACTTCAATTCGGCTTCCATCTTTGCCCGAGGCTTGTCGAGTAATTCTTGCCGCTTGTCGGGCGTGAGTTTGTCTTCGCTGGCGAAGAAATCTTCCAATTCTTCCTGATCGACTCTTGGGTCCATTGCATCGCGAATCCAAATCCCCATCTGCCAGATCCGCTCGCGCGGTCGCTGGCTCCTTGCCAGACTTTTCCAGTGAGCTTGAGACGCGGGGCTCAGCTTGCTGACTAGTCGTTCTTCCATTTCAGCGCGCTTACTGTCTTTCTCTGAAAGCAACTCTCTGATCACTTCCCTCGTAGCTTGCCGCGCGGGTTGATCGTCGAATTTCAGACCGCGATCCCACTTGCGTCCCGCCATAAACCCAGGGCGCTTATCTATCGCCATCTGGATAATTTCCTGCCGAAGCTTTTCCGCTTCGTCCAACGACAAGTGGCGAAATCGCTGATCTTCGTCGGACTCGATCGTTTTCTGCACAACCGCCACCTGCTCGTCGACAGGCAGGCTGCGCAGTTGCTCGTGCAGCCGTTCTTGCTGCCCGCCCGTATGCCGGGACAGCCATTGGCCATAGGCAACAAGCATCTTTTGCAAATTGGGCGCATCCTTTGCTTCGCGAACGTCGTCCATGACGGCTCGCATGTGCTCGCGCTCTTCGGAACTTGGTTCTAGGTCGTTAAATGCCCGGGTACGGTCCGCCAGCTCAGCTTTCCGCTCGGAGGGCAGCGACTGAATCCATTCGCGACGCGTTTCGAGCGACGGACTGTTAGCGCCCTCCAGCTCCTTCAGATTGCGATCGAACGTCTGTTCGTCCTTGACGAATTGTTCTGGCGGCAACACAGCGGAAAGACGCCGCAGGAAATCCACATTCTCGACATAGGGCAACACGTTGAACTGATGGATCGCCGGCAAGTCGACGAGCAGTTCGGCGTTGTGATGCGGAATCAGCGCGCGGCCGGCCAAAAACCCGAATACTCCCGCGGCAATTCCGGCGGCAATCCACCGCCACATGCGACTCCGATTGGCAGCTTTCGTCGTAGCCGAATGCTCGGAGAGATCTGCTTCGGCCGCGACGCAGGCTAGTTCAATCGTCGTCCGCGCAAATCCGTCGTCGACCGTCGAAGCCGGCAGCACGTCGAGCGCTTCCCACGCCCGATCAAGTTCGTGCAGCTCTTGCCGATATTCTTCGTCGGTCGCGAGCCGACTTTCAACGCGGCGGCAATCTTGCGGCGCAAGTTCGCCGTCGAGATACGCAACGATCTCGTCGGCTGCCGGATCAGGTTGTGGATCAGTTACGGACGACATGTTTCTTGTAGGTCAGGCTTCAGCCTGACATAGTGCGTCGGCGCGACGAGTGGCTCCGACCATCATGTGACAGGCTGAAGCCTGTCCTACGCTCACTCCGAAGACGTTTCCTGACTATCAACTACCGATTCTGCCAATTCCCCATTACCGATCGGCGCTCCACGATCCAAATACGGCTGCAGCGCCTGCCGCAGGTTGCATCGCGCGCGCGACAGAAGCGACTTCACCGCCTGCGGTGTCATATCCATCACGGACCCGATATCCGCATAACTAAAATGCTCGAACTTTGCCAATAGCACTGCCATTCGCTGTCGCTCATTCAATCCGGCGACCGCCTGTTGCACGGCGGCGCACATTTCTGCCTTATCAAGCTGTCGCGTCGGCATCAGCCCGCTGGCCGCGACCGCGGCTGCTTCCAGCGATTGCGGTGCCGAATCGGTTAGCCTCGGGGCCAAGTGAACTTCTCGCCGCCGTGACTTCGAGCGCAGCGCGTTGGAGGCCACGTTGCCCGCAATCGTAAACAGCCAGGTCGAAAACTTCGCACCCGGCACGTACCGTTTCCGCGCGCGGTACACGCGCAAAAATACCTCCTGCGTCAAGTCCTCGGCCAAATCCCGCTGGCCGATCAGGTGCGCCAGCAGCGATATCAGCCGGTTCTGATAGCGCAGCATTAACTCTTCGAACGCCTGCGCATCGCCATCGCGCACCTGTAGCATGAGCCGAACGTCGGGATCGGCTAGCGTATATCTTTCGGCAGTCGATTCGCTAATCGACAAACTGTCGCTCGTTGCTAGTGGGTGTACCGGACCTTGGGCCGTGATGTCGGATTTGCAATCCGATGCCGTAGAGACCGACACTGCGTCGGCCCCTTATCCAGCTTACTCCTCAGCAGTCCAATCGGCGAGTCGAGCCAAAAGCTCGGAAACCGTTTGTCCGTGCACCCTTAAGACTTAACCCTGCCGGCGGGCGCAGGTTCCGCCAACATACTGCTTGCACGCCACGCGGCTTGGTCGCTCGCTTTTACATCGTCTGTTGAGAAAGCTCTTTTACGCGCTGGTAGCGATTGTCGGCCATTCCGCACTGCCAGACATGCTCAAATGCCCTACGTAAGCGTGCGTCAATACGTGCGACCTGGAACACCATATCAATGAAATCGTCAGGGCATCGCACCAGAAAAGTTTCCAGCGGTCCAGCGGCAGCAAGAATGAAAAGAGATTCATCATCAGAAGCAAGCTCTAGAATCGTTTGAATTAGTGAAAATGCCGTCGCTGGGTGGCTCTCGGACCATACAAATAGATTTAGGCCCGTATCTTGGGTGGCGGATGTATCCCTTACTTCCAGTTTCCACTTTTCTGCTGCAGCAACCATCCACGGATTGTCCACTTGTGGGGAAATGAAGTCCTCAGGACGAAAACTCATCAGCGCGCTCCTTTCGAGAGTCCTCTCATACCCCGGCAATTCGACGCTTATATTCAGCTAGCGCTGCGTCGAGCCGTTCGTGCGCGGTGGTGTCGCCCGGCACATTGTGCGACGGGTGAATGTACAGCTTTACGCCGCGGTCGGCCAGAATTTCTGCCACCGTGCAGACCGTCATCCACACGCACGTGATGAACGCCATCGTGGAGACAGGTCCCACTTTGTCGAAATGGTTCTTCAAAGGGACCGACGAATCGCCCGCCGGGGCGCATGAGTCGACGACGAGATCGGCGAGGTCGAAAATTGTTTTGCCACACGAATGCCGTGTCTTCTTTCCTTTCGCTTCGGCGGCGGACCCGTAGGCGATAACTTTCATTCCGCGCTTCTTTGCTTCGAGTGCCACGTCGATGTTCACGCTGTTGATGCCGGTATGCGAAAAAATCCACATCGTGTCGCGCGGGTCGAATTCGTAGGCCTTCATGATGGCCGTGCCATAGCCTTCGGCCCGTTCGAGAAACAGGAACTGGTGGACGCCTGCCTCGCCGACGATCCTGGTGAAGAACGTCATCGATTGCTCGACCATCGGATGAAAGCCGACGAATCCGCCGATCCGCGGATACATTTCCTCGACGGGAATTGTGGCGTGGCCGCAACCGAATACGTGTACCCAGCGTCCCGCTTCAATCGAATCGGCCATCACCTCGGCCGCACGGCGGATGTTGTCGATTTGCGTTTGCTCGATTCGGTCCATCACCGCCCGAGCGTTGGTAAGCCATTGTTTTGCCACTGAGTTCGTCATCGCGGATTTACTTTTGTCCAATTGCGTAAAGATGTTCGATCGTTCTGAAAAAAATATGATTCCCGGCGACAGCGGGGGATGCCCAGCACATCTCGTCGTTTAAGTCATTCTTCGCAACAACGCGAAATTCCGGTCCAACTGCGATGACGTGCGTCCGGCCTCTTTGGTCGGTGCAGTACACATTGTCACCATTAACCAGGGCCGACGCCGTAAAGCCGGCCGCCGCACCGGGCACCCGTTTGCGATAGTGTTCCTTGCCCGTGTTCGCGTCAAGACAGCGGATCACTCCCGCGAACTCGTCCATAACATACAAGCAGTCCTTGGCAATTACCGGCGAAGCTACGCGATAGCCTTTCATTAGCGAGCTCCACGCGACATGCGAGTTGCTCATCTCGCCAACCGCGAGGCTGATGTCTCCCGAAGCGCCTGGCCGAATCGCCGCCAACACGCCAAAGCCGCCGGAAAAGCGATCGTAGGAATCGACATAGAGCAGGTCGGCATTGCCGACAGGCGTCGTGGCCGTGCGCCCGCTGCCCGTCATGGACCAAAGCAGTTTTCCGGATTCCGGATCGTACGAACGAAATTGGTTGCCTCCAGCAGTGACCAGCTCGGTGCGATTCTTGTTTTTCCAAACGTACGGCGTCGACCAGTTCGTTTGCTCGTCGCGATCGACCCGCCAGACATCTTTGCCGGTTCGTTTGTCGAGCGCCACGAGAAACGAAGCTTCGTCGTTATCGCATTGAATATAGACCTTATCGCCGAACAGAATCGGCGAGCTTCCCGTGCCCCACCCAAACATGGTTGGATGCGTGCCAATATCTCGGGTCCAAAGTAAATTGCCGGCGAAGTCATAGCAGTAGACGCCGGTCATGCCGAAATAAGCAACCACTCGCTCGCCGTCGGTCGCCGGCGTTTCCGACGCGTACGTATTGTTGCGGTGGGTCGGAACGGTCGGTCGGCCGTCGCGGGCGGTCTTGTCCCAAAGAGTTTTGCCACCGGCCGCATCCAGGCAGAGCACTTTCCACCGGTAGTTCACATCCGTCGCAGCCTTTTCGCCAATATTAGGCGTCGTAAACTTCGGATCGGGCTTCGCCTGTTTTTCCGTTTCGGCCGCGGTCACAAAGAGTCGCTCACCCCAAACGATAGGTTGCGACCAACCGTCGCCGGGCAGGCTGACTTTCCACAACACGTGGTCATCCGGTCCCCACGTCACGGGAAGTTCCCCTTCGCTAACGACTCCGTTCGCATTGGCGCCGCGGAATTGGCTCCAATTCTCCGCTCGCGCGTGCATTGCGAGGTTGCACACCGCGAGAAAACAAACAAATTGCGTTACGCGAGCGCGCATGTTGACCAGATTGCGAATCACCGAATCGACCGTGCTGCAGAAAGTGAGCATACCACATGCAGCAATATCGCGGAGCCCACCAGCAGGACGATGAGCATCTTGGGATACTGCGCGATGCCATAATCGTGGGCGATGTATCCGAAAGATTTATTGACCGTCATATTGCCAACCAGCGCCAGCACAAAAATCGTACTGAAAGCTGTGCCCGATTGCTGCGGATAGCGGTCGCCGACGTATCCGAGCACGACCGGAAAAACCGCAGCCAGGCCGGCGCCAATTAGAATAACCCCGAACAGCGACACGTTGTAATTTGCGGTTGTCATCAAGACCATCGCGCCACAAGCCGTCGTCGCCACGCTGGCGAGCAGCACCGTGCGAGACGAGATGCGCTTGAGCAGCCCGGCCAGCACCGCGCGCACGACCGTGATCGTGCCGGTTAACGCCACGAGCGCTAGCTGCGCTGGAACCTCTGGGTCTTTGGCGTGACGATCTATGGCAGGAAGCCCTTCTTCAAGCAAGTGGCGCGGTCGCTCGGCCTGTTGCTCGAAAAGCTTCCAGTCAGCCAGTGGGACATTCTTGAAATAGCGAGTCATCCAATCGTTCGACATTCCCTCCAATCCGCTTTGGATGGCCAGCGCAAGGCACACGACGAGCAGGAATGGTTCGCGCAATAGCGCAAGTCCGCCTGCGACCGTGAGCCTTTCAGACTGCTGCTTCGGCGGCGGGAATTGGATCGCCAGGCAGAACACGATTGGTGCAAGTACCAACGCACCGATCGCAGCCACGATCGTGCTCATGGAAAAACGATGAGATAACGTGGCAATTGTGAACGGCATGGCGAGCGCGCCGATGCCGAAGAAAACGCCGAGCAAACTGAGTTTCGCGCCGCGCTCGCCTTCGCTGACATCGGCCGTGAGCGCGTTGGTGGCACCGTTAAGGATTCCGCCGCCGAAGCCAATTGCGAATACAAAGAGCTGAACCAGGCTCTTATTGTCGGCAAACGCCATCCCTTCCAGCGCCACACCCACGATCAGCGATGTGCCGACCAGCATCCAGCGATAGCCGAACCGATCAACGACAGGACCAAAGATCAGCGAGCCTACAAGAATCCCGAGCGGCAGCAGTGCGGTGAGCGTGCCGATCGCTACGTCATCGAGCTTGAACCGCTCGGCCAACATATTGTTGACGGAGCCCAACGACAGGAACACGATGCCAAACAGCAGCATCCCCAGGCAAGCGGCGGCGAAGACGAGATTCTTGCGATACATCGTAGGTTAGGCTTTAGCCTGACGTGATTTTGCGAATTGTTGTGTATCGCTTTTATTGGATGCTGGGTCGGGACTTTGTCAGGAACGCGTCAGGCTGAAGCCTGACCTACGGGCGGGTGGCTCGCAGGGCGAGGTAGGCGGCTCCGTGGAGTGCGGCGTCGCCTTCCAGTTGTGACGCGCAGAACGTGACTTGCTTCATAGCGACTGGTTGCGCCCAACGGCGTGCTTCCGATTCGATTGCTTCCAAAAACTGCGTCGCGGGGCCGAATACTCCCCCGCCGAAGACGATCTTTTCCGGGTTGAACAAGCTTATCAGATTGGCGCTAGCCATGCCCCAGAACTCGATCGCGCCGGATAAGACTTTCTTGGCGATGACGTCGCCGTGCTCATAGGCGGAGAAAACGTCGTGCGCGGTGACCGGCTGTGTCATGCCAAGCGGACCCTTATAGTCGTGATGCTTAGTGACCGCTTCGCGGGCAACGGCGGCAATTCCTTCGCCCGAAGCGTGCGACTCAAAGCACCCACAGGCTGTGTACTCCGCGCGGAATTTGCGATCGAGCGCAAGCCAACCAATCGCGCCGGCGATGCCATGCGCGCCGTGTAACACACGACCATCGACGAGGATGCCGGCGCCGATTCCGGTGCCGACGGCTAGAAAAATCGCGTTGCGACAATCACGTGCCGCTCCCCGCCAGGCTTCGCCCAGGATCGATGCAGAGCGGTCGCTATCGATGGCGACTCTGACCGACTGATTGGAGACAGCAGCTTTGATCTCGGCCTTGAGTGGGTAATCGTCCCAGTCCGGGATGTTTGGGGCCCAGACGCGGCCCGTCGTGGGTTCTACGATTCCGGGCACGCAGATACCAACGGCGCGAATCGCCAGCTTGCGTTGCTCGCCAGTTTGCAACAAGCGGCGAACTTGGCTGGCGACCAACTCACCGACCGCGCGCCCCTTGCGATTCTCTAGCGGCAAACTTCGTTTGACGATCGCTCGGCCTTCTGCATCGAATAGCGCGGCGGCCAACTTCGTGCCACCCAAGTCCAAGCCGATGACGGCTTGCTGCTGCGTGGCTGATCGTTTGGCGGATGGCATTCGGCAACGATTACAAGAGGCTGTCTAACAACAAGCGCATCTTTCGCATCTCGGCCCGATGATCAAATCCTTCAATTGGCGTCATGTGAACCGACAGCGCCCGGTCGTAGCCAACCTTGCCCAATTGCGAAATCAATTTGCCGTAATCGATTTCGCCCTGGCCGACCCGCACGTGCAGCTTCTGCTTCGTCGAATCGCGCAGGTGTACGTGCTGCACATACTTCATCACCTTATCGATATGCCCGCCCTGATGCGGACCGGTGACGTAGTGGCTCGGGTCGAGCGTCAGCCGCAGACCCTTCACGTTGTCGCAGAGCACAACGGCCGTATCCGGGTCCTGCGACATCCGGCCAATTTGCGTCTTGAGCCCGACGACCGCACCCTCGAGCGAGGCGATTTCCACCAGCTTCCGTAGCCGCTCGATCTCTTCGTTAAACGGCGTACCTAATTCCGAGCACGGAATAACTAGCGACACCACCTTGATGGCCTTCGCCAGTTTGCAGCACGACGTAAAGTGCGCGTAATAATCTGGCCCTGGAGCGAGCTCGATATCAAGCGCCGCGATGTCCAGACGGTGCGTGTCGCGGCAGAACCGGGCTGCACGCTCCATATCGGCGTGCACGTCGGACGGTTTCAGTCCGCGGCCCGATTCGTGAATCGGAATCTCAACGGCGCTATATTCCAAGTCGGCAAGCGCCTCCAGCCCTTCCTGGGGCGAGAGGTCGGGGAAGCAATCAAGCGAAGCGGAAACAAACACGCGGAAACTCCTTCTGGTTGAATGCGTCCACTTTACCGGCAGGTGGCCGCTGAAACCAGAGGGGCGAGTGAGAGAGGGGGATGTAGAGAGGGACTTGTGCATACACAAACACGTTTGAGGACACAGTTGAAAACTCCCCCTCTCCTAACCTCCCCCTCTCCCATTCTTTCTTTCCGCACTCGCGGTTTGTCCCAGCGTCTGCCTGCCCTAGAATGGCGTCAGATCCCCACGGCCAAAGCGCCGCTAGCACTAAATCAAGGAGCACCCCCATGGCCCAAGACGAAGTTCGCCCCGTTGTCATCGCCGCTTCCGGCGCGCCATCGTCAACACCGCCACAAATCATCATTCAGCAAACGTCGACCGTCTTTGGGCGATTCGGCAAATGGCTCCTGGCCGCACTGGTGATCGCCGTGATGGGTTGCATTAGCATGTATAGCAATTACCGCAGCTACTTCAGCCCGGCCGATATGCCGCAGGAGAAGTACCACTCCCTGGCCCAGTTCGCCACCAAGAAAATCGCGATCATCGAGGTCAGCGGCGCGATCATGGAGGGCGAAGACAGCTTTGCCGAAAAGCAGATCGACCGCGTACGCCAAGACCGCGACGTTGTTGCCGTCGTTGTGCGCGTCAATTCGCCAGGCGGCACCGTCACCGGCAGCGATTTCATCTATCACCACCTGCGCGAGTTGGCCGAAAGACGAAAGCTGCCGATCGTCGTCAGCATGGGCAGCGTGTGCGCGAGCGGCGGCTATTACGTAGCAATGGCCGTTGGCAGCGAAACAGATACCATTTTCGCCGAGCCCACGACCTGGACGGGCTCGATCGGCGTGATCATTCCGCACTTCGATGTCTCCGGCGGCCTCACGAAACTGGGCATTACAGATGATTCGATCGCCAGCGCCCCGCTCAAAAAGATGGGATCTCCCACCCGGCCAATGTCCGCAGACGAGAAAAAGATTCTGCAATCGTTGGTCGACGATAGCTTCAAAGATTTCAAAGCCATCGTCGTCAGCGGCCGTCCGAAGTTCAAAGACAACACCGCAGCATTAGATGCCGTCACGACCGGCCAGATTTTCACTGCCTCGCAAGCGCAGAAAAAAGGCCTCGTTGATCAAATCGGTTTCATCGACGCGGCAATCGCTAGGGCAACCAAACTGGCCGGCGAAAACGCGGATTCCGTCCGCTGTGTAAAATACGAAAAGCGACCTTCGCTCATGAGCTCGATACTCGGCGGCGAATCGCATGTGCCAGCCCGCGGTATGACCGACCTGTCGGCCGTGCTCGATTTGGCTACTCCGCGAGCATACTACCTGTGGTCGTGGCTGCCGGCGGCGCTATCCAATTCAAAATGAATTTACCACAGAGACACAGAGAGCACAGAGAAAACCGAAGAAGAAAAACGCAAGGCGTATTTGAATCATGAATTCTTGGACGATTCTTAATCTTCTCTGTGACCTCTGTGTCTCTGTGGTTAATCCCGATAGATAGTTAATCGGATTCGTCTTGGTCCACTTGCTAAATGCAATCGATGACTTGCTAACACCCTGGTTCCACGACCACGGTCAAGGGAAGTATCGTGTCGGCCAGGTGCGGCAGTGGTTGTTCCAGCAGCGAGCAAGCAATTTTAGCGAGATGACCAATTTGTCGCAGTCATTACGCGACGAACTGTCTCGTGATTTTACGATATGGAGTGCCACGGTCGCGAAACATACGCAGGCTGACGACGGCACCGAGAAGCTGCTGCTAACCCTCGCCGATGGCGGCCAAATCGAATGCGTGCTCCTTCGCGATGAAGTGCGGCGAACCATCTGCATCAGCACGCAAGTGGGCTGCGGCATGGGTTGTGTATTTTGTGCCAGCGGCCTTGATGGCCTCTCGCGCAACCTCACAACCGGCGAAATCGTCGAGCAAATGCTGCGACTCCAATCGCTGTTACGCGAAGATGAGCGACTCAGTCACATCGTCGTCATGGGAATGGGTGAGCCGCTTGCGAATCTCGATGCGCTTCTTCCCGCTTTAGCGGAAGCAACCCGTGAAGACGGTTTAGGGATCAGCGCGCGCCGGATCACGATATCCACCGTCGGCCTGACCAAAGCCATGCGCCGGCTGGCCGAAACAACTCCCCGCTATCGGCTCGCCGTTTCGCTCCACGCGCCGAACGACGAACTGCGCCAACAAATCGTCCCCGTTGCCGACAAGATTCGAATTGCCGACGTCCTGGCCGAGGCCGACAACTACTTCGATTTATCCGGTCGCCAGTTGACTTTCGAGTACGTGCTCCTCGGCGGCATCAACGACAGCCCGCGCGAAGCAACCGAGCTCGTCAATCTGCTCGCCGGCCGCACCGCCATACTCAACGTCATTCCCTATAATCCAGTCGCCGGACTGCCCTACAAAACGCCGAGCCACAATGCCCAACGCGCTTTCCGCCAAATCCTAGAGCAGGGCGGTGTCAGCGTTCATTTCCGCCACCGCAAAGGCGACGCGATCGATGCAGCCTGCGGGCAGTTGCGCCGACGTGCGCAGAGTGAGGCTGCGCTTGTCGGAATAGATGCAAGAGTGGGAGAGGGGGAGGGTGGGAGAGGGGGAGTTTCGTAGTTCAAGCTCCTCCCCATCTCCTCCTCTCCCAACCTCCCCTCTTTCTACATCACGGTGAGCGCATCGTGAGCTGATAAAAGCCGACCTCTTTCACGGGCGCATCTTCAAGCACGCCATTCACGACCTTCTCGATTCGGGCGCGTAGCTGGGCGAAAGTCGGCTCGGCCAGTTCTTCACGCGTGCTCTTACGAACAGCTATAAGCGTTTCATGGCGCAGTCGATATTCGTCCGCTTTGAGTTGCTTCGTTACCGCCGCGAGCCGATAGCGAGGCACGGTTCCAAAAATGTGTATGTCGACCGACGTGAAATGATTGGTCACCGAATCACGTGGTAATGTCGTTTGAAACTTTCCCAGATCGATCTCGGCCAGCCGAGATTTAAGCGCGACCGACTGGGCATCTTTCACCATGGAGCTGCCGTCGTAACACCCAGCGCACAACGCCAGCGCTACCGCCAGGATTGCAACCCAGCGACTCGTTCCGAAACCAGTAGTGAATTCCAAGCGAATCTGCATCAGCCAGGCCGCTTTTCACTTAGCCATGAAGGATATTGCAGGTGCTAAATTCGTTAAAATCGGACCATCATCGCAAAACCACCGCTAATTCAACAAAAGTATAGGCCGCGATTATCCGCCATGCCCGACGTATGTTTGTCGTGGGAGGAAACCGAATGTCGGGTCGATACAGGCGGGTTGCGTTATTGTTTGCGATAGGCGTTCTTGGCTGCGCTTTTAGCGGTTGCAAGTCGAAGGCGCCATTTCAACTCGATGGCATCGACGTATTGCCACCGGTGGAAGAATTAAAGGAATTTCCACTCGGCCAATACCAGATTCCGATCTCGCTGGTCGACGACCGTAACCAATCGAAACTGACTCGCCATAATTGTTTTCAATTTGACTTCACACTGTACGCCCTGGTGTCGCCGAAAGAGAAGTCACAGATCGAAGACGCCTGGGAACGGCACGAGGGTCAGATTCGCGACCAAGTGATCAGCGTTTGCCGCAGCGCGACGCTCGACGAGTTGCAGGAACCAGAGTTTGCAACGATCAAGGCCCGGTTGACCGACGTGTTGGCGGCAAAACTTGGGGAAAAGCCGTTACGGCAGCTTGTATTCAATGCGGTAATCAGCCAACCGTTATAACTTCGAGCATTTTCGCTGTTCAATGAATCCGCGATCGTTACTATCCACTGCACTCAAGCTCGCCGTGATCGCGGCCGCGCTTGCCGTCCGCAGCGCGAGCGGCGCCCACGAACATGCCGCCGAGCCAGCTGCAACTGAAGCGACCGCTCACGCCGAGTCGGCCGACGATGCAAAAACTGGAAATGCGATACATGGTGTCTCGCTGGGCGACTACCGGATTCGCTCCTATTATCAAGCTGATGCTCAGAAGGGCACGGTCCGTTTCTCACTATTCGCCACCGTGAAAAACGAACACTTCGGTGAGATGCAGCGACTGGTCGAAGAGCATCGACAGAAGTTGCGTGACCAGGTGATCATGGCCACCCGCCTGGCCCCGCTATCGGTTTTTCAGGAGCCGGATCTGGCTACGTTTCGCCGACGCGTTTTGGTGCGACTGCGACGCGCGATTCCCGAATTGACAATCGAAGATCTCTGCGTCAGCGAATTCGATCTAGCGATCAAAAGTCTCTAACCGAATTCGCAACCGTTCGGCCATCCGCTTACTTCTTCAGCAACCGTCCGAACCGCTCGGCCACGGAAGATGCTTTCGTTCCAGAATCCGGAGATATAGCGTCGCTTCTTTTGTCGCCCATATTTGATGTCGTCTCCCGGTCAGAGCCGGCAGCTAGTTCCGACGGATCAGGCGACAGCACCGCGGCCAATTTCACCCATTCTTCGTTGGAAACGGGAAGCACTTCGCCGAGCCGAACATTATCGGGGGCCGATTTATAGATGGACCGCCCAACATGCACCGCATGGTTTTCCGACGGGCCGGCAGTGCCCACGCAATCGCAGCAGGCCGCGTCGACTACTTCCCAATGGTACCAGCAGATTTTCTTCTCGGCCTGATATTTCGTGAGCACCCGCACGGTGCGTGGCTGGGCACATCCACAAGCGAACCAGTCTCGCCAACAAAACTCGCACTTAGGCGGACACGACTGGCAGTTGCAGCACCCATCGCCGGCGCACTTACCACAGCAGACCGCGCAGTGCTTGCAGCCCGGGCGGCTCGGATCTGGAAGGCAAATATCTTTGCACTCGCTGCCGTAGCAGATGTCAGTGAGCTTCTTCGTCTCGCATACTAACTTGCACACTTTGCCGCAAGTGGGCCGCGGTCCGTCCAAATCAAACTCATTCGCGGCGGAGACCACGTGCAAGGCACCGAGCAACGCCAACGCGGTAAACTGCCATCGTAGATTTCGCGAGTTCATATTGTTAACCTTGTTCGAACCGGCAGCCCCAGTCGCCGGGGCTACCCGCGTGCAGCATAGGACTTGCTCTTCCTGCCCGCCGCTCCACTCACCAATCAACCAGCCAGCGAATACCGAAGATATTGGCATCTCCATTCGGCACGCCCGCATCGACGAAATTTACTACTTCGTGTTCGTAATCCATGTACACATGCGACCATGGATTCTGATACCAGTTAACGCCAAAAGCGACGGCGTTATAAAAACCGCTTCGCCGATTCGCGGCGGTTGCCGGAGTGGTGGCAACGATGTCGTGGCCGTCATCCAGATTTACCCACGAATAGCCGGCCGTCAGCTCCCACGCGCCCCACCCGCAGCACTGGCCCCGCGCGGTGTCGACCCAGAAGAACGGCTCGAGCGGCTGCGTGCGATCGATTACTTTCAGATCCTTGCGGTAAGCGCGATTCTCACCGGTGAGGAAATAAGAGACAAATGTGTAGCCGCCGTTGAATTGTTCGCCGCTATTCATCAGCACCTGAAAATATTCCGCCTGAAGGCTGGCCGAACCCCAGATCAACAAAAATTCGGGGTTGATCTGATTCCATTCATTGCTATTGGCTTCGGTTCCAAAGCCGATGGGTGCTTGCGCTCCTACCCATGACCTGGTCGAAAATTCGGCCAGTCCGTTCAACGTGTTGTAGGGAATACTCTGGTTGTATGCCGCAGTCTGCGTCAGCGCTCCGACGTGCCGGAAGCTGTAGCTGCCGCCAAGGTGTACCAAATATCGGCCGTTGGATGGTTCATCATAGTACGGCAGCCAGGCGACACGCGTATCAAAACACCAATCGTTGTTATCACTCCGCCATTCACCCGTATTGGTCGGCGAATCGGGCGAATCGGCGCGAAACAACCCAGCAAACCAGGTCGTATCCTGGCACTCGTCGACGGTGTCCCAAATCATCACGCCGAAGTTGCGGTCGGGTGTGAATGTCGTGGTGGCCGGCGCCTTTTCCATATACGTCAGGAACAAGTCGCTTTCGAATTCTTCCATCCCTATCGGCTCTTTGAAATGCCCGACACGGAAATGTCCGACGTAAGGCAATTCCTGCTGCTCCATATAAATGTCGCGATAAGCAATGGCGCTGTTCGTGCCGCGAACTTCGAATTCGACGTTGTAGATCAGGTTTTCATAAATGTTGCCTCTGCCGCCAATCCGGAATGAACGAAAGCCAAATTCGTTGTCGCGGTCCGTGTTGAAGAACGCCTTTGTTGCTTCGTTTTCATCGTAGGTCACACCATCGAAAGAAATGCGTCCCAGAGGAATAAATGTCGGTTTGACAATCGTGTCGATTTTCTTGGGGATGCAATCGCCAATCGCGGCGGCATCCTTTTTGTCCTGCTTATCTTGAGCATCCTTTTTCGCGGGGGAGGGCAACGTTTCCGGCGACGTGGCCGCCTTCAGTTGTTTGATGTACTGCTCCAAAGCCTCGACCCGCTTAGCCAAAGCCGCGGGGTCCTCGCTCGCCGAAGTTTTCGACGATCCACCGATCGAGCCTTGCGCCGCAGTTGCTGGCCCGGCGAGCGTCGGTTCGCCACTGCCGACGACGTTCTTTTCCCAGGCGTAGTTATCTGCAACCGGCGACTGGGCCGGCTCAGGCATCGCGCCACCGCCGGACTTCGGCGGATATAGCTCCTGCGCGTTGGCGGCGACTGGCGCGAGCGCGAATATTGCGGCCAGCAAAAAGAATGCGGTCAATCGAGTGATGTGGTGGTGTGCAACCATGGGCGGCGTTCCGAAAGTGCTTTGTTCGGCCCCACCGACGCGCCACATTGTGGTCCACAACGGCAGCCGCTTAGCTACCTCGGCAGAAGCGCCTTCCAGATAAGGAGGCCGACCCCAAAGTGGATCACAATCCCACTCGAGGCGACTCGTCATGGGCGCCGCATCAGCAGCTCCAAGATTGCGGATCGACTGACCGCACACGCTGCAACCAGCATAACCGGCGTAAAACGCACTGCTGGCATAACCGGCCGGGCGAATAAAGGGAATAAGCCGCAAGCTTTAACAGCGCGCAGCCTCAAACAGCCTCAGTAAGCGGGCGATTGCCGGCAGTCGTCACCCGCTCTTGCAAGCAGGCCTCTATGCCTGTCGCCGTTTTAGGCTACCGATTTGCGAAAAATCTGGCGCTGGTTTTCTCGAAATTGCGCCTGCAGCGAATTCCAGTCGATAGCCAGTGTACCGCCGGTGGCCTCGTGCTGTTTGGCCCAATTCATCAACAGGTCGAAACAAGCATGATCGATGTAATGCAGCTGTTCCAGATCGACGTGTAGCTCGGCGTTGGCCGGCACTCGCTCCAGCACTGCCGCCAGTCGCGGAAGTCTCAAAAATGTGGCGGCGCCACTCAGCGCAAGATTAATTCGCTTTCCATGTGGCTCGGCCTTCAAATCGGTTTGCAAATGAGCAAACGTGTAAAGCAGCTTCGCAGCCGATAGACCAATACCAACCAAGACGCCCGTAAGCAAATCGGTTGCCACGATCGTAATCAGAGTCGACAAGTAAATCCCGACTTCGCTCCAGCCGTATTTTCGCAGCTCAACAATATGCTTCAGGTCAACGAGTTTGTAACCTGTGTAGACAAGCACCGCCGCGAGCCCCGCAACTGGAATAGTGCGCAGCACCGGGGTCAAGAAACACACAAAAACTAGGAGCCACAGACCATGCATCATTGCGCTTTTGCGAGTCTTAGCTCCTGCCTGCACATTGGCCGCGCTCCGCACGATGACGCCCGTCATCGGTAAGGCGCCTACGAGCCCACAGATGGTGTTTCCCACACCCTGAGCCATAAGCTCGCGATCGTAGTTCGTCCGTTGTCCGCCGTGCATCTTGTCGACGGCCGTCGCACACAGAAGTGTTTCCGCACTGGCAATTAGCGCCATCACCAGCGCGGCTTCAATAAGCGATGCCAAATTGCCATGCTGCAATACGGCCAAAGATGGAAGATGGATTGAAGACCATAAATTATCTGGCGCTTCGACATACAGTACGGGCATACTCCAAACGAACGTCACGACCGCCGTCACGGCGACAGCAACGAGGGGTCCCGGAATTACTTTCAGTCGGGCCGGAATAAACCATTGCCACGCCAGCAACACGCAAATCGCGACGATACCGACCTTGGCCGCCCATTGATGGTTCTTGAGACTTCCCAGCAGAGCCTCAAGACTGCTGAGCGCCGCCTGTTGAGTTTCCGAATCGCCTTGTGCCGCGGGGCCTTGCATCTTGTTGAGTGCCAACGTGCTCTGTTCCGCTGCTATTCGTGCGACGTTTTCGACCTTTATCGGATCGGAAAGCTCGGCACTATTTTTCGCAATTCGATCGACAACTTGCTGCACTCCTGTCGTGATGGCCGTTTGCTGAGCAATTAGATCCGCGGTGGCGGTCACTGGCTTGTTTTCTTCGCTTTCCGGATTGGCCGCTTGTGCCGACGCAATCGTATCGCGCAGCGCGATCTGTCGGGTGTGCAATGTGCCGACTTCTTTTAAAAGTGCCGTGCGAAATTCTCGCTGCTGAGTCGTGCTCGCTTCAGGTAGCGGCAATCCCTTCGCAATTGCTTGGGGAATCGTCATCAAATTGCGAATGCCATTTTCTTTCGGCTTGTCGTCGACCATCACGTGGAACTGGCTGGCGAATATCAGCACCCCGATTCCCGCCAACATGCCGTGAATCACCGCCGGCGATACCGCGCGAAACCATTGCCCAAGCCTGAACAAGCCCGCCACAATTTGCAGCAAACCGGCGGCAAGCACGATAAAGCCCAACGCAGCCACGCCATGCGCGCTGACAATTTCATAAACGACGACCGTCAGCCCTGCAGCCGGACCGCTCACTTGCATCGGCGCTCCGGCCAGCGCGCCCACGACAATCCCGCCCACAATGCCCGTGATCAAACCAGCCGCCACCGGCACGCCGGATGCAATCGCAATACCCATGCATAGCGGCAATGCCACCAAAAAAGCAGCAATCGACGACGGAATGTCGAACTTCAGCGTAGAAAAAAAACCGGATTTGGATTCCTTCGTTGCAAACACAGTCGCGCTCCAATGATCTCGAGTAACTTTTGCCTGTTGTCGTTGATTTCAAAACGGCGCGTGTTCACGGCGCCCCTGCCACTTCACTTGTCATATATTCGGCGATCGGTATGAACTTGCGAGCCGGGTCGCTGAAGACTGTGACTTCGCCGGTTTCGAAACGGTAGAAACAACCGTGCAGCCGCAGGTCGCCGCGCTGCTCGGCTTCGCTGACCGCTGCATAACTGCGCAAGTGATTGAGCTGAACGACTACGTTCGCCTTAATGGCCGACGTAAGCATGTCGTCATCGCCGTTCGCCGTAAGATTCTGGTCGGCGATCTCGCGGCAAGCTTGCTCCGCATGCTCCAGCCACCTCTCCACCGCCGGCAATCCTTCTACCAGCTGCGGTCGCAGCAATCCCGCAATCGCGCCGCAATGCGAATGACCGCATATGATCACGTCCTCGACTTTAAGAACCTGAACGGCATACTCGATCGTGGCTGCCTCGCCGCTCCGCGCTGCCGCTTCCGGCGGCACCAGGTTGCCGGCATTCCGCAGCACAAATAACTCGCCCGGTTCCGTTTGTGTGATCATCTCCGGTACGATCCGCGAGTCGGAACAGGTGATGAACAACGTCGACGGCTGTTGCCCTGACGCCAGCTCTTCGAATCGCGCGCGGCGCGAGGGAAACACGTTTTCTCGAAATTCACGAATGCCTGAAATGAGCCTATGCATAATGATGTCCTTTCCGGCGCTCGATCCACCGCTGCGAACGCGGCCACAGTTGCCTCTGGGAAATCCCATGGGCGACGAAGCCGGGACGAACGAGCGTTGAAGTGCGAGCGTTGCAATTCGCCGCGCGAAATTGCCAGTGAAATCGCCTTCTAAAATAGAAACTTACGTAGTGTTCCAACCGATTCCCGATCCGGGAATCAACACGTAAGTGGCGCTAGAAGGCCATTCGCAAGGCGATGGCCGCTCGGGGCAAGCAGCACGGAATTCTGCGTGTGGCCCAGGTGCGAAGAGGGAACCTCAAAGATTATCGCCAAACGGCGCTGTTCTAACTTCAACAGCCGCTCGTGGTCGAGGCGGCCCATCGTAGTAAACTCTTCCTGGCGTTCGCTCGGCGGCGCGTTTTCTTGCGACTCGCTCGAGCGAGACTCGGGGAAGATCATCAGCGGCCCCCCGATGCCGCCAGCCATCACGAGCAAAAGGGTGGACAATAATGCCCGTTGCAATTGCTTCGCAACTTTTCGCAGAGATTTCTGCATGGCACTGTCCAATTCTCTCGTTCGCGAGCTTTTGTCCGACTTCACACTGACATTAGATCGGCTATCTTTGCCGGTCAAGTGATAATTTCCGTCCGGTTGAGGTCGCTGAAAAACTATTTTCGGCTATGCGCAAGCAGTCTAGTGCGACAGACAAACCACAAAGGGCACTAAGGACACGAAGGAGAAAAGCAGGAATCATGACAGAATTAGTTGTTTTGCAATTAAGCGTTTCAGCAAACCGATTGCAACCGAGGAATGAACGCGATTATCCCGGCAGCGAATGTCTGAAATGCTCAATTTCCTATTTTTCTTGGTGTTCTTCGTGCTCTTTGTGGTTCATAAACCTCGCACTGTCGTAGTAAGTTAAAGGCACGCCGCAGCTTACCGCACTTTTGCTGGGTTCCGTCCCGCCACGTTTGGCTCGGGCGATTTCATTAAGTACGCAAACAGGTCGGCTATTTGTTCGAGCGTCAGCCGATTAGCCAATCCTTCCGGCATTGCCGACAGCTTGCTCGGCTGGACATCTTCGATATCGGCCGCTGCCAATTCGGCTTTTTGCCCGTCCGACTGGAGTATCGTCATCCCGCCGTCCGCATTCTTAACGGCGATGCCGGTGTACGTCTTCCCGTTGGCCGTGACAACTTTACTCGCGTACTGGTCCGACACAACCTGATTCGGATAGACGATCGATTCCAAGATTTCCTTGCGCGTAAACCGCTGCGAAACCGTGGTCAAATCGGGTCCGATATGCTCGCCCCTCCCGTTGAAGCGATGGCAACTCATACACTGCGCGTCGTGAAACACCTGAGCCCCGCGGGACGGACTGCCCGCCATGCCCTCCTTGCTATCCAGGAAACTGAGCAGCTCCTCGTAACTCCATTTATTCTGCCGCGATTCTTTCGGCAGCTCGGCCGGCCGCTCGTTGGGGAACGTCGTGGCGTACCAACGCTGCCACGCCGCCATTTGGTCGGCGAGCGGCGCATCGGCGTGATAGGGCTTCTCGCCGACCCATTTTTCGAGCAGCCGCGCAACCAGCTCGCCGCCGTTCGTTTGCAACCGCAACCCGAGCAAAATCGCATTGCGATAGGGCTCCGATTTGTCCGGCTGACGGTCGACTTGAGCCAGCGCGCCGAGAATTTCCCGCGCCGCCTCGCCATCGACCGTGCGCAAGGAATCGACCAGAATCAGCCAGGCGTCTCCCTCCGGATGTTGTGTGAGACTCATAGCCACCGGCGCACGACGCTCCGGTTGGTTAATGTACAGATTGCGCAGGTACTCGATCGACTCCTTTTCATTGCTGCGGCCCAGCACGGCCACAATGCCCACACGGAGCCGCGCCGTTGGTTCGCCCGTCTTCTTGTCCAATCGCTTGTCGAGATCGCGAATCGCCTTGAGCACTTCCGGCCCCGGATTCTCCGGCAACTTCGCGAGCACCGACAATGCCGAAGTAGGGTAATTCTCGCCAGTGGCGATCAACTCTTTGCGTTCTTCAAGCGTCAAGCTGGCGAAAAAGTCGCGTGCGAAATACTCAATGTAACCAGCCAGACTGTGTCCGCCCTCGATGCCGCGAACCTGCTCCAGATAGCGAAGCATGATCAGCTTGTCCTGCGTTTGCCAGCCGGTGGTGATCCGCGGGGCATACGCGGCAATCTGCAGCTTTTCAACGTCGGGAATATCGGTCTCCAACTGGTGAGTCAGCGCCTGAGCCGCTTCCGGCGGCTTCAAATAAGCCAGCAACTTCACCAGCTCACGATTCATCATCGCGTCGCGCGTAGGATACTCGCGCAAAATCTGCAGGCTGAGTGTCGACACTTCCGTCGGCGCGACTTTCCCACGAATCAGGGCAAGTTGCATGACGCGCAGCAGATCGAGGTAGTTCGTATCGCTAATTTCGCCCCGTTTCAGACCGGGCTCGTTCACGTCGCCGCGCAGCATCGCTTCGCAACGCACCAATACCCGGTGCGCGACCTCGGGCGAGGGGTAAGCTGCCAACAGTCCGGCGGAACCTTGCAAAAATGGCCGCGGCGCCTTTGCCGACAGTACTTGCTCCTGCCAATCCTTTGCAGGCATTTTCTCCAGCACGCGACGAGCCGCGAATGCCACATAACGATCTTTGTCAGCCAATAGACTCACAAGCATCGGCACCGGCGCGCCGGTTCCGCGGTGCGCAATCGACTCGCACGCAACCCGGCGAACCAACGCGTCCTTGTCGCTCAACAGAACCGCAAGCGGCTGGTTCAGCGAATGGTCCGAATGGTTACCCATGAGCCGCGCCGCCCGCGCGCGCAAGTCCGGATCAGCATCGCGCGATAACTCCGTGAGAAGCGTTGATGACGGTTGCGGCCCAAAATACGTGAGTAGTTGAATGGCGCGCAAACGGTCGCGAGACGAGTTCCGCTTGTCTCTGAGAATTGTCTCCATCTCGGTCGGCCAACGATCGCGTAGCATACTTTTGATCCCGGCGATGCGCGCCCTCGCCCAATCGCTTTCAAGCTGCGGCTGATCGATCGCCTCTTGAACCCCGTGGCCGAAACGAACCGATTTGGGCGTCGGGATACCGTTCCACTTGACGCGGTAAATCCCGCCATCAGTACCACGCCCGCCGGTCGCGAAGTACAGCGCACCGTCTGGCCCGACATCGAGCGCCGTTACATTGAGCGGCCGGCCCTTGAGAAACGGCGTCACCGTCGCCTTGTAGGTCGCGCCGTCGCGCTCCAGCTTCACCGAGTTGATATTCCCCAGTGCCCAATCGGCAACAAACAATGAATGTTGCAGGCGCTCCGGATAGACGGTGTGATCGTAATACGCCATACCCGTCGGCGAACCGGGTCCCGTATCTACTGTCCCCGGCAGGCTATCGAGATAATACGCGGGCCACGTCGCCCAACCGCTTCGCCAGCCGTATTCACCGCCCGCCGTCACGTGCAGCACGCGCGTCGGCCGATACCACGGCGCCCCGATGTCCCATTCCATGTCGGCATCCGACGTGAACAGCTCGCCCTCGCTGGTGAATGTAAAGTCGTACGGGTTGCGGAACCCGCCGGAAAACATTTCGACGAAGCTACCATTCGTATCCGTGCGCAAAATCGTCCCGCCCGGCGCAAGCACGCCGGCCGCGTGTCCCTGAGGATCTTCATACCGCGGCACGACCAGTTCACCTTCATTCGGAGCCGAGTAGGGACTATGCGGCCCCATCGTTGCGGCCGCTTGGGCAAAATTTCCAGACAACACGTATAACATGCCATCCGGCCCGAGATGCACCTTATGCGGTCCGTGCTCGCCGATCACGCCTTTGAATTTGATGAGCGCCGTGATCTTGTCGCCATGACCGTCTCCGTCGGCGTCGACGATTTGATAGAGCGCTCCGCCGGCCGGCCCTTCTCCGACCGCGTAGACGCGGCTACCGAGCGAAAGAATGCCCTGAACGTTTTTCAGTTCGCTCGAAAACGTGTCGACCGTTTCAAACTTGCCATCTTTGTCTTTGTCGCGAAGAAGCAGTATTCCGCCCCCTTCGCGCGATGCCAGGATGTCGCCGTTGGCATTGAACGTCATCGCGATCAGCGAGCCGGCCTGCTGGTCGGCCACCACACGATCAACGGAAAACTCCGGATCGATCACAAACCGCGAGCCTTCATCGGCAATCACAACCTCATCGCCCCACGGCAGCACGCCGCCCAGCGGTCCGTAAACCTTGGCCGGCAGCCAGTCGCTATCGCGCACCTTGCCTTGCATCCAACCGGGCTGCGGCTTGAGGGTTGTTCGCCACGTCGCATCCGTCGAAAAACTTTCAAACGTGCCGCCCTTCTCCTTTACCACCACACGAGCCACGAGGCCCGCCGGTCCGGCATCGCTATTCGTAGCCTTGACCGCAATAACGTTTGTACCGTGCACCAGCAGCTTGCTGATGTCGTGGACATCCATCTTGCGCCAATCATTGCCGCGGCCGGCTAACCGGCCGTTGACGTACAATTCGTACTGATTGTCGCAAGTAATATGAACCTGCGCGATCTCGGCGATATTGATTTGAAAAGTTTTGCGGAAATAGCAGCTGCCGACCGGCACTTCATCCTTCGGGAACGCCGGCGACCAAATCCAATTTGCGCCAATCAACTTCAGAAAAGCAGCCCGCTTCTCCGGGTCCAGCTTCTCAATGGAAGTTGTCCCCGCCGCTTGCGGTTTGGCTTGCGCCCCCGACTGCGACTTATTCGCCACGCGCATCGACTGCTGGCCATTCTGCCCGCCGGTCTTATTCTGCGTCCGCGGCTGCTGCCGCATTCCAGATTGCTGCGACCCCGGCTTGCTGAATTGCTGCGCTTGCGCACCAATCATCTGTGCACACCAAAGTGCGAGCGCCAACAACGCGCAAAACGCGAACCGAACGCGCCGACTTGCCATAACTGCCTCAATGGAAAACGGAGGTAGGCTGGAAGGGTGGGGGCGGCAGCTTAGCAGTCGTGCGAAACGCGAACAACATGCTTTTGTGAACCAAACGAGCCTGCTAGCAGTAGTGCTTAGTAATTGTCTGCGCGCACGCGACGGATTGACTGTCGTTGACTCGCCGTAAATCATTCGATAGCGTAAGTTTCCGTCAAAATGCTGGCATGCGCCCCCGGGCAAATCTGAGAGGAATCTATGCATACGTTTGCCCAGAGCAAGACTGTCTGGCTGTGGATAGCTCTATTTGCCTCGATTCTCGGGTGCAGCTCCCGCAAGGAAGTCGACAAGAGTCCAAAAGCGAACGTCGCACAAACAGAAAGCCCGAGCAAAGAAACGCCGACCGACACGCCGGCCAAGCCAGAGCCCGACAAGCCGTTCCAACTCGGGAATCAAATAGAGAAATTCGACCCGCCGTCGCTAGCAGATCTGGACAAAAAAACGCAATGGGTCGACCGTCCCGTTTTCAGCGGCATGGAAGAGCTCCGCAAAGCACAGGAAGCCGCCGGACCCGCGCCCGTTTCTGTCAAAGATGCACTCGCGCTTCGCAACAATTTTCCCGCCTCGACGGAGGCGAATGAAAAAATCATCAAGACGCTTGGGCGTTTGGCTCCGGCCGACGGCGCCGGCGTCAACTACGACGAGACGTTCATCCGCCACGCGAACGGCGATCTGAAAAGCTCCAACCCAGTTTTCATCAGCAGTCAGTGCGAGTTCGAGTATCACACTCTGACCGGACTGAATGGCGGCAACCTGATTAACTATGACCGCGATATTAAATACTTCGCTTCGAAAGACACAATCGTCTCGTGGCAGACGAGCAAGGACGGGATGATCGACAAGATCGTACTTCGCGACGATCTCACGTGGTCCGATGGCCAGCCGCTCACAGCGCACGACTACGAGTTTCTCTTCCAGGTGGTTATGTCCGACAGCGTTCCAGTGCTCGCGATTCGGCAGAATCTGATCCAAGCCAAATATGTCAAAGCGTATGATGACCACACGCTCGTCATATTCTTCAAGGAGCCATTCGCCAGTAATACCGATACGCTGGCGAATTTCCCCTGTTTGCCCAAACACATCTACGAGAAATCGATCGCCGAAGACCCGTTGATGGCGAAGTCCTCATACCACACCAATCTCGAGGACCATCCCGTCACGTCGGGGCCGTATGAGCTGGTCAAGCGGGTTCGCAATCAGGAGTTCGTACTGCGTCGCCGCGAAAGTTATTACATGCACAACGGCAAACAGGTTCGCCCTAAGCCGTATTTCAAGGAGTTTCGCTTCCGAGTCATCGAAGACTTGAACACCGCGATGGTCGCGCTGAAAGGCGGTGAGATCGAAGAAATGATCCTCCGGCCCGAGCAATGGGTGAGCCAGAGCGAAGGCGACGACTTCTATGCCCGCAACACCAAGGTCACCTCGTTGGAATGGACGGAGTTTCATTTCGTCTGGAATATGAAGACGCCGTTCTTCGAAGATAAGCGCGTTCGGCAGGCGATGTCGTTCGCGATGGACTACAAAGAACTGCTGAACACAATTTGCCAGGGACTTTATCAACCCGCCCGTGGCCCATTTCATCCAACGGAGTGGTGGTACCCGAAGAACGGCCCCGAGCCATACCACCAAGATTTGAAGAAAGCGCAGGCATTGCTCGACGAAGCCGGCTGGACCGATTCCAATGGCGACGGCGTGCGTGACAAGGAAATCAACGGTCGCCGCGTACCCTTCGAGTTTACGCTGCTCACCTACCAAACGGAGAACGCGATTCAAGTATCGACTCTAATGAAATCGTGCCTCGACCAGATCGGTGTTGTATGCAATGTAAAGCCCACCGAATTCACTGTACTGGTCGATAGCCAACAGCACCACAAGTTTCAGGCCGCCATGGGTGGCTGGGGCGCCGGCACCGACCCCGATACTTCCGCAAACTTGTATGTAACCGGCGAAGGCCGCAACTATGCCGGTTACTCCAACAAGCAAGTCGACGAGCTCTTCGAAAAGGGCCGGCGCGAACTCGATCCAAAAAAGCGAGCCGAAATTTACGGTCAAATCCACAACCTCATGTGGGAGGATCAGCCCTACACGTGGCTGTTCTACCGCAACTCCTTTTACGCGTTCAATAAGAAGCTGCGCGGCTACAACTTCTGTCCGACGGGTCCCTACGTTTTCGACCCGGGAATCTATGGTATTTTCAAGGCCGCCGCAGCGCCGTAGCCCTTATGTACGCTTATTTGGCACGCCGCTTGGCGCTCGGATTGCTGACGCTGCTCATGATCACATTCGTGGTCTACGCGATCATCCGTCACATCCCGGGCACGCCACTCACGACCGATCCCGGCTCGATGAGCGTGGGACGAATGGCTGGTCCCGACCAAATTGCCCGGCTGAACAAGCTCTACGGCCTCGATAAACCGTGGTACCAGGCGTACTTCATCTGGCTCGGCAACGTCGTACGCCTCGATCTGGGCCGCTCGATCCCGCAAAACAATCGGCCCGTCACCACGCTCATTGTCGAGCGCATGCCCGCGACGTTAATGCTATCCGGTATCTCGCTCATACTTTCGTATCTAATCTCAATTCCCATCGGCTTGTGGGCAACCGTGCGCAGCGGAACCTTCCGCGAGCGCGCCGTAAGCACGGCCCTTTACATGCTCTATTCGTTGCCCGCATTCGTCGCCGCGCTTTATCTGCAATTGCTGTTCTTCTCGAAGCTCAACTGGCTGCCGCTGATGGGAATGACGAGCGACAACTACGAAACGCTATCCTCATTCGCCAAAGCCTGGGACTTGTTCAAACACGCCCTTCTTCCAATCGTGTGCTTCACGTACGGCAACCTTGCGTATTACTCGCGCTTCGTACACGCGAATATGGAAGAGGTCATCCGCCAGGACTACATTCGCACCGCGCGAGCCAAAGGCTTGCCGCCTGGCCGAGTGATCTGGCACCACGCTTTTCGCAACACGCTGATCCCGCTGGTGACGCTTCTCGGCCTCTCGCTGCCGCATCTATTGAGCGGCGCCGTTATTCTCGAACAGATATTTTCCTGGCCCGGTATGGGACGACTATTTTTTGACGCCCTCGGTCAACATGACTACGACACGATCATGGGCCTCACATTGATGTTCAGCGTCCTAACACTGCTCGGCCAACTAATCGCCGACGTACTCTACGCCGTCGTCGACCCACGAGTCACCTACCACTAACCCCAGGACGCCGCTGGCGGCTTACCGATCTTAGACCCGCTCACCAATGTCCACCGCCCCCACCTACAATCCGATCCCGACCGCGGCCACCACCGCGCCGGTTATGACCGTGATTCGCGGTGGCTATTGGACCGAAGTCTGGCGGAATTTCCGCCGACGCAAACTGGCCATGACGGCCTTCGCGTTCGTGGTCTTCCTCGCGCTCGTCGCCCTCTGTGCCCCGATGATCGTCGGTACTAAGCCCATCATTTGCAAATTTCAGGGCCACATCTACTTCCCGTTTATGGGCTACTATGTCCGTTCTTGGGAAAGTTCCACTCTCCGAGAGGCTCAGCTTCCTCACCACTATCCGTCGCAGTTGAAGGAATCGGATCCAGAAAGCTGGGCGATCTGGCCGCTCGTTTATCAAGATCCCTATTGGCGCATCCGCGAAAACGAGTGGCCCGGCCGACCGGCAAACCCTTTCAGTACCAAGGGTGCACCCAATCGCCTCAATTACTTCGGCACCGACCAACGAGGCTTCGACGTCTTCGCTCAAATGGTCCATGGAACACAAATCGCAATCAGCGTTGGATTCGTCTCGATGGGCATCGCCTCCGCGATAGGAATCACGCTCGGCGCGCTCGCCGGCTACCTGGGTGGCTGGGTCGATATCGTGATCAGTCGCATCATCGAACTCGTGCTGTGCATCCCGGCGCTCGTGCTGATTCTCGCCCTCGTCGCGATGCTCGATAAAGTATCCAACTATCACTTAATGGCGATCATCGGCATCACCAGTTGGACAGGCATCGCGCGACTCGCCCGCGCCGAGTTTCTCAAACTCAAGCAAATGGAGTTCGTCTCTGCCGCCCGCGCCATGGGAGCCTCCGGCGTACGAATAATGTTTTGGCATTTGTTGCGCAATGCGCTTGCTCCCGTCCTTGTTCCGATTACCTTCGGCATCGCCGACGCCATCTTGATCGAAAGCGGCCTGAGCTATTTGGGCTTCGGCGCCTCCCAGCCGAATCCCAGCTGGGGCACGCTACTGCATTCGGGCCGGGAAGCAATCCAACAAATGTGGTGGCTGATCCTGTTTCCCGGTGCCGCCATCTTCCTGACCGTCCTCGCCTACAACTTGATTGGCGAAGGTCTCCAAGAAGCCACCGACCCCCGCCTCCGCCAGTCCGCCCACTAAAGACCAACGACTAACGACTTATGCCTACTCTCCTCGAAGTCGCCGACCTCCGCACGTTTTTCCACACCGAAGAAGGCGTCGTCAAAGCCGTCGATGACCTCTCGTTCAAGCTCGAACAAGGCCGCACGCTCGGCATTGTCGGCGAAAGTGGCTCCGGCAAAAGCGTCACATCGCTTTCGATCATGCGGCTCCTCTCCTCAACCGCCCGGATCGAAGCCGGAAAAATCTCATTCCTCGGCCGCGACCTTGTTGGCCTCCCTGAGCGACAAATGCAGTCCATCCGCGGCCGCGATATCAGCATGATCTTTCAAGAGCCGATGACGTCGCTGAACCCGGTGTTCACCGTCGGCGCGCAGATCATGGAAGCGATCATCCTGCACCAACGAGTCAGCAAAGCCGTGGCTCGCGAGAAAGCAATCGACCTGTTGCGAGAAGTCAAAATCAAAGAGCCAGAGACGCGAATCGATTCCTATCCTCACCAAATGTCCGGCGGCCAGAAGCAGCGCGTCATGATCGCGATGGCCCTCAGCTGCAACCCGCAACTCCTCATCGCCGACGAGCCAACAACTGCTCTCGATGTCACGGTCCAAGCTCAAATCCTCGAAATCCTCCGCAAGCTCCGCGACAACCGCGGCATGGCGATCATCTTCATCACGCACGACCTAGGCGTCATCGCCGAGATCGCCGACGAAGTGCTCGTAATGTACCGCGGCGAAGAGGTCGAATATGGCCCTGTGCTTGATATCTTCGCCAATCCGAAGCATCCGTACACCAAAGGTCTCCTCGCCTGTCGCCCGCGACTCGAAACGAAATATCGCCGCCTGCCTACGGTCGACGACTTCATGCAAACCGTCCGCGAGGACGACACGTTTCGTATCATCGAAAAGAAAATGGACGCCGCCCGCCTCCAGCACCTCGAAACCACGGGCCGCGGCCGCCTGTTGCATCCTAAAACCGAACTCTCCTGGATCGGCCACCCTTGGGAAGAAGGCCACCACGCCCCCGACACGCAAACGGTCGCCGAAGGCACCGCGCCGCTCCTTTCCGTAAAAAACCTGCAAGTTTATTTTCCCGTACGCCGCGGTATCCTGGCCCGCACGGTCGACCACATCCGAGCCGTCGACGACGTCAGCTTCAACGTCTATCGCGGCCAAACGCTCGGGCTCGTTGGCGAATCCGGCTGCGGCAAAACCACGACCGGCCGCGCCATCCTCCGCCTGATTGAACCGACCGCCGGAAAAGTCCTCTACAACGGCACCGACGTCGCCCAACTCAGCTCGCGAGAGCTGCGCAATCTGCGTGGCAAAATGCAAATCGTTTTCCAAGATCCGTACGGCTCGCTCAACCCGCGGATGACAATCGAAGCCGCCATTACCGAGCCAATGGTGATCCAACGCATCGGTACGAGTCGCGCCGACCGCCGCGACCGCGCCGCCCAATTGCTGCGAGAAGTCGATCTAAAGCCCGAATTTCTTCGCCGCTACCCTCACGAGTTCTCTGGCGGCCAACGTCAGCGCATCTGCATCGCCCGCGCGCTAGCCGCCGGCCCCGACTTCATCATCTGCGACGAATCCGTCTCGTCGCTCGACGTCAGCGTCCAAGCCCAGGTGCTGAATTTGCTGAAGGAGCTCCAAGACAAGCGTGGCCTCACCTACATCTTCATCAGCCACTCACTAAGCGTCGTAAAATTCATGGCCGACATGATGGCTGTGATGAACAACGGCAAGATCGTCGAGTTTGGCCCGTCGGAAAACATCTACAAGAATCCGAAGGAGGCGTACACGCGCCGCCTCATCAATGCGACGCCGAAGGATGACATCGACCTCATCCGCAAACGGGTTGCCGAACGGAAGAAAACGTAGCGAGACGGTAACGTCGCGCACCCGGCACTTAAGTACTCCGTACTAGGTACCCAGTACCTGCTTACCATTACATAACGAATTGGTATTCTCTATTCCGACTCCGTACTACTCTGATCTTTCCATTTCCTGTTCCTCACTTCGCTATGCCTGCGGCCCGCTCCTTCACCGAGCTCCTTTTCTGGCAACGAACTAGAATCTGGTCCAAAGACATCTTCACGCTCACACAACAACCCCCATTCGCTAAAGACGAACGCCTCACCCGCCAAATCAACGATTCCTCCGAATCCGTCATGTCAAACATGGCCGAAGGCTTCGGCCGCGGCACACAAGAAGAATTCATCACTTTCCTTGGTTACGCTCTTGGCAGCCTCGACGAAACCAACTCCCACCTCTGCGCCGCGCACGACCGCCGCTATCTAACGAAAGACCAATTCGCAACTCTGTTCCGTGAAGGCACCGCGATTCGCAAACTCACAGTCGCCTTCATCCGGTCCATGATCATGCCTCGCGGCGGCGTCCGCACACTTGGCAAAAGCCCGACCTAGTCGAGCAAAACCTGGGAAATCTACGAACGCGTCACGGGCAAACCCCGCCCCGAAATGTTCAATACTTCAACCCATGCCAACTCACGCCCACCCCGCAACGGCGACCCGCCAATGTAGCGGCAATATGTAATCAGCGATCAATAAGTACTATGTACTCAGTACTTCGTACTCCGTATGTTTTCACTTTTCTTCCCGCTCGCCTCGCCGACTCCCGCTCAGCTATAATCATCATTGCCCCGCCTGCCTAAAGTCCGCACCTCCAACCCGCCGTTTCCGATGTCAACCGAGTCCTCTACCTCAGTTCCGATCACCCGCCGCGAGGCGCTCCGCCGAACCGTCATCTTCAGTGCCGGCGCCCTCCTCGCGAGCCGCCAAGGCTTCGCCAAATCCACTTCGCCAACTACCAGCTTCGACGGTCAAGGCATTCACCTTCTCGCCCTCGGCGACTACGGCACCCGCGGAGATAAGAATCAGGTTGCCGTCGCCACCGGCATGGCAAAGTTCGCCAAGTCGCTCGACCAGCCGCTCACCGCGGTGCTCGCGCTTGGCGACAATTTCTACAAACCGATCACGCCTGATCGTTTCGACAAGCATTTTGAAAAAATGTATTCGAAGGACGGTCTCAATTGCCCCTTTTACGCTTGCGCGGGCAACCACGACTACGGTCCGAAATATGATAAGCAAGCGGGCAAGCTGCAAATGCAGCTCGACTACGCCAAGAACAATCCCGGATCGCGCTGGAAGTTTCCTGCGAAGTGGTACACGTTCGAACTTCCGTCGGACGGCAAGCCGCTCGTGCGAGTCATCGTTCTCGACGGTAACTACTGGGAAGGGGCGCTCACGCCGCAGGAAAAAATCGAACAGCGCCGATTCCTCAAAACCGAACTCGAGAAAAAAACCGACGCCCCCTGGACCTGGGTCGTCAATCATTTTCCCATCTTCAGCGACGGCAAGATCCGCGGCGACAATAAAGGCCTCATCCGCGAATGGGGGCCGCTTCTCAAAGAATCGCCAGTCTCACTTTGCTTCGGCGGCCACGACCACATCATGCAGCACGTGCAAGTCGAAGGATACAAACCCAGCTTCATCATCTCCGGCGCCGGTGGCGCAAGCCTCTATGACATCAAGCCGACGGGTCGCGGCTACGTCAGCAACCGCCATCTCGGCTTCAACCACCTCCACGTCACGCCGGATGAGATCAACGTCCAATACGTCAGCGCCGAAGGTAATTGCCTCCACCATTTCCGCCGTGATCAATCGGGCCGAATCAAAGTCCTGACGTAGGCCGTAGTCTCTCGACGACCCGCCCGTAGCTCCAATCTGAGTTTTCTAGGGCAAGGTGTAGGTCACACAATTGAATCCATAACGACCAGCCAATCGAAATCGGCTAAGCTCTTTGCGGTTAGTGGGAAATAGCTCGAATTCTTCGCACTCCCCGAGCGGGTTGGGACAGAAGCGATTGTCGCCGGGTTGAGTTCATTTGCGAGGCCAGTCGGGATAATCTGCGCCGGCCCGGGCGCCGCAGTGAGGAATGCTTCGAGTGTGCCGGGTTCTGGAAGGGCGATATCGTGCGCTTCGGACGTACCGACACCGGAACCGATCACGGCGTAACGCGATCCTAACATCGCTCCAAGGTGCGCCCCGGCCGGCCACCACTTCAGCAGCTCCGCACCCATTTGCCACTCCGCATTCCCGCGCTTCACGTGGCTATTGTGAGCAAACGCCAACACACGTCCACGGTTACGCTCACGCGAAAGAATATACGCCAAGTTATCCGCCATCATCGCATCGCGAATACCAAGCAATTCGGCGATCCGCTTATCCGACTGCCGTGCAACGGCAGCATGATAGTTGAGCAGCTGTCGTGACAACGTAGCATAATGGACTGCTTCCAAATACCGGACTTCATCGCTCGCGGCCACGAGTTCCGGCCGCCGTACACACAGTTCCGAAAGAAGCTCTTCCACCTCAACCCGCAACACACTCGCGGCCGGCGATAACCCAACCGACTTAGCCGGATCAAATGCCGCCTCCTGGTTTTCCCATGGAGCATCGTCTCCAAGCAGTCCGGCGATTCGCTGCCGCCGCTCGTCTGCGTCACCGCCTACCGAAGCAAGGTAATCGAGCACGAACTCCAAGAGTCGCCGCGGGCTATCGCTCCACATCATCTCGGTCGGACTATCGAACCCATAGAACTGTAGCTTCACACCATGCGCCGCCCGAGCGTTGTACGCACGCATCCACTCCACCAACTCGCGATTTTCCGCGAGCCGTCCGAAGCCATGGCTGAAGCCCATGTCAGCGACATCATCGTAAGACGCCGGACCGCCTGCGATTCCAGTGCCGCGGATGTATTCGTTTACAACCCGCGCCCGCGGAAAGCTGCTCTCGACGGCGATCGCGGTGAAGCCATGTGCCTCGACCAGCCGCTGAAACAACCGATTGCGGAGCACCAAGAACTCGGCCGCCCCATGCATCGCTTCGCCGAAGCCGAGGAGCTCTACTAACTCGCGCATCGACGCAACGATTCGATCCACGCCGGAATCGAACGACTGATCCGACGCCAAGTCGAACGGGATCGCTTCGCGGCGAGCCCAGTCATCCAGGGTGGCAGGTTTGGTGGAGGAACCTGGCATGTATCTTCACTTCGCTACGGCGTCCGGCCCTGTCCACGCGAGTTATTAGCCTTAATGGCATCCTTTTCAATTTGTTTCATTCTCTTGTCCATAGCTTCGACGTGCTTGTCTGCTTCACGATACTTATCCATGCAGCCAGAGATAACAAACAGTGGGACCGCAGCCACGACTAGGAGCAGTAAATCGCAAACCGATGAATGTTTCATTACGCCCATTCTACCGCGCATAAAAGCTCCCGCCGCAATGGAGGGCGTCTACAGTCAAAACTGGACGTATCGGAAAATCATTGGGAATAGCAAGTTGCCAGGAATTAGCTTTTGGTCACGGGAACGATTGATGGTCTTTTGGCGTTACTCTGGCGGCTGTTAATAAGCGTAATCGCTCCCATAAAGATCGCCGCAATCGTCAAAGCGATTAGTAGCGCGCAGGCTAAATTGGAACGGAAGACCGGACGGCGGCAACCACGCGCGAAGTAATTCCAATTGCTGTTTTTGAAGATCGCGAATCTCGCGCAGCAGCAGTTTTGATTCGTCATCCATCGGCTTTCCTAAATTCACGTCGATTGAATGGTAGCCGATCTCCACTGGTCCCGCGAGCTAATCGATCCCGCCGCGCCCGGCGAGGCTGGCCACGATTGCAAGCAGCTCATTCGGTTCGACCGGCTTCGACAAATGGTGCTGAAATCCCGCCACGATCGCCGTCACTCGATCTTCCGCGCGGGCATAGGCCGTTAGCGCTATCGCCGGCGTGTGGCCGCCTGTCTCGGCAGACAACTCTCGCACCTTCCGGATCAGACCGTATCCGTCCTCCCCGGGCATGCCGATGTCGCTGATCAGTACGTGCGGCAGCTCCGATTGCACCAGCGTCACCGCTTCTTCCGCGTTCTCCGCGGTATGAACTTCTGCATCGCAGTCTTCCAATAGTCGTCGCAACAGCGACCGTGCATCGGGCTCATCGTCTACGACAACCACCTTAATGCCGCCCATCCGGGCCGATTTCCGCAACATCGTCGGCGCGGCAGTCTCGGTGGTGTGCCGCCGTTCCACTTTGCGCTCGCGACTGGCGTGCACCGCCGTCGCTGGCAAGGAGACAACGAAACTTGATCCACTGTTCTTTCCGGCACTGAATACGCTGATCGTGCCGCCGTGAAGTTCTACGAGTTGACGGACAATCGCCAGGCCCAGGCCGAGCCCGCCGTGTGCTCGCGAGGCGGTCGCATCTGCTTGCCGGAAGCGATCGAAAACGTGCGGTAGAAAAGCCGGTTCGATCCCCTCGCCGTTGTCCGCAACGCTCACTTCCAAATGTGAGTCCACTCGTTTGAGTTCGACCTGCACCCGCCCGCCCTTGGGTGTAAATTTCACCGCATTGCTGAGCAGATTCCAAAACACTTGTTGCAGTCGATTCGGATCGCCCGTAATCGGCGCGACCTCTGAGTCGAGCATCGCGCGAACGCGAATTTCTTTTGCAAAAGCGGCCGGCTGAACCGTCTCGAGCGCGGCCTGAACGACGCTCGCCAGATCCAAGCTCTGCACCTCCAAGCGAACCTTGCCGGAAATAATGCGGCTCATGTCCAGCAAGTCTTCGATGATTTGAGCCTGGGCTCGCGCGTTGCGCTCGATGATCGTCACCCCCTCGGCCATTTCTTTCGCACTGGCCGAGGGCATTTGTAGCAGCTGCGCCCAGCCCAGCACCGCATTCAGCGGCGTCCGCAGCTCGTGGCTTAATGTCGCGAGAAACTCGTCCTTCATTTGCCCAGCCCTCTCGGCCTCGCCCCGCGCCGCGCGCTCAGCCTCAAGAAGCGTCGCGCGCTGTTCCTCCATCGCCCGCCGCTCGGTGATGTCCAGCGTCACTCCGACAAGTTGGTTCGGCGTTCCGTCTGGCCCGAGGTTGGTCCGACCGCGGGACAGAACCCAGTGCACCGTACCGTTGGGCCAAATATTGCGATACTCGATTTCATATTCGGTTCGTTCGGAAATACTCGCCGCGACGGTCGTCCGCACTCGCTCCAGATCATCGGGATGCACTGACTTAGTTTGCTCGTCGTACGTAAACGAAGCATCGGCCGGGCGTCCGAAGTTTGCCTTGTGTGTCGCCGACGAGGTCATCTCGTTAGTTTCAAGGTCCAACTCCCAAATGCCGAGCTTTCCTGTTTGCACCGCCAACTTCAAACGCTCAGCACTAGCTTGCAATTCTTCCTGCACACGCACGCGTTCGGTCGCATCGATTGTGATCCCGCTAAATTGAATCGGTGAACCCGCTGCATCGTAGATGGTGGTTCCCATCGCCCGAATCCATTTCACTACTTCGCCGTCCGGCGAAACCGTTCGGTAATCGATGTCGTAAGGCTGCCGTGACGCGATACTCTCGGCAATTGTCTGCCGCACGCGTTCACGGTCGCTGTCGTGCAAGCGACCGTAGAAGTCGTCGATCGTCACTTCCGCATCCGGCGGCAAATGAAAATGAGCCTTTACGGTCTCATCCCAAATCAATCGATCGAACGGCAACGGGCAGTCCCACATCCCCACTTGCGCGCCTTTGACCACGAGCTCCAGCTGCTTGCGGCTTTCCAACAGCGCGGCCTCGGCCTTCTCCCGCGCCTCCAACTGATCGCGAACCTGGTACTGTCGCTCTCGCGCACGTAAGGCGGCCCGCACCATGCTGGTCATCGTCGTCATGCGGACGGGCCGCTCGAGCACAGTCACATTGCCCAGCGTCCCAATGACGGCCGCTAGCGCCGGTAGTTCCGCGCCTGACTTCGATAAGACGATAATCGGTAAATCCGACCAAACGGGCTGCGCCGCCACGGATTCGGCCAGCTGCTCATGACCGCTGTAGAGCGATTCTTCCGAAACAAAAATCGTTCCGACACCCTTCCCTATCCGCTCGCAAACATCCGGCAGCGATCGGCATACCTCACATTCGAACCCTTCGCGCGTGAGCAATCGCTGAAGCACCTCCGCGTCGCGGCTCGTCGGCGGCAACAGCAGAACGCGCAGGTTTTGCGGCGCTGGCCGGCCGGGGTCACTTGGCATTGTCACGAGCCTTTGGCAGCAAGCTCTCCTCCTTGCCGACATACGTGGGAACACCCGTGAGCACACCCTGAAAATCGGAGAGTGGCTCGCCAATGTGAATGCCATCTCCATCCACTGCCAGTTCGCGAATCGTTTTTTCGTGCTTGCCACTCCGTTTCTTGACCACGGAAATGGCCCGCCGCACTTCGCCGCGCGCTTCGAAGAACCGAAATAGAATGACGTTATCGGCCAGATACGTGGTGTCGACCGGCGAATGCATGTTGCCGATCATTCCCGATTGCGTCACGGTGAGTATGCTCACGACGCCAAGCTGCCCCAGGCACGCCAACAACTCGTGTAGCTGGGCCGTGAGAAATTTCTCTTCCGGCATCGCGTTGAGATATCCATTCAAGCTATCGACGATCACGACTTTCGCCGGATGTTTACCGTCCTTCCCATCGACAGCCCGGCGCACGATTGCCGCAAATTCGCCCGACGACAACTCCGCCGGGTCAACTTGCTGGACGTGCAGCAAATCCTCGTCCATATATTTTTCAATCGGCATCCCCAACTTTCGCGACCGCGAGCGAAGCGTGCCGATGTTTTCGTCAAACACATACATCACCGCCCGGTCGCTTCGTTTCGCGGCCGAGACGGCAAACTGAGTGGCGACCGTCGATTTGGCCGTGCCCGCAGGACCCATCAAGAGCGTGCTTGTCCCTAGGGGAAGTCCGCCGCACAGCAATTGATCGAGCCCTTCGTTGCCGCTCGGCAAATTGCCTTCGGGGAAATCTTCGCGATGTTCGGCAGCCACGAGTCGCGGAAATATATCGAGCCCGCCTCGACGGATCATGAAATCATGGAACCCACCGCGAAACGGCACGCCGCGCACTTTCAGCACTCGCAGCCGCCGGCGCTCGGCGCCGTATTGATTTGCCAGCTGCTCAAGACTGATGACGCCGTGTGCAATACTCTCCAACTGCCCGCTACCCGAGTCGCCCGAGCAATCGTCTAGCATCAGCACCGTGCAATCGCGACCGGCAAAGAATTGCTTCAGTGCCAGTATTTGCCGCCGGTAACGGAGCGGATTTTGGGCAACCAGACGCAGCTCCGAGAGCGAATCGATTACGACTCGACTCGGTTTGTGCTTGTTGACCGCCGCGATCATGGCTTCAGTCGTTTCACCCAATTCCAATTCAGACGGATTGAAAACGGTCAGCTGCGCGTCCACCGAGAGGTTTGCCTCCGAAGGGATCAACTCACAGATGTGGATGGGCGACAAATCCCATCCATGGCTCGCGGCGACCTTGGAGATCTCTCGCTTGGATTCCGAGAGGGTAATGTAGAGACACGATTCACCAGCCTTCGCCCCCTCCAGGAGGAACTGCATGGAAAGCGTCGTTTTGCCGGATCCCGGCAGGCCCATCAACATATAAAGGCAATGAGCCGGCAACCCGCCGCGCAGTATGTCGTCCATGCCAGTCGATCCCGTTCTTAACAGCGCGGGATCCGAACCATCGAGTGAGTTCATCAAGTGCGTCCTGGGTTAACGAATATTGCCATTAAAGCTGGAAAGCGACCACGTCACTAGTGTCGCGGACTGCACTTCTCGCGCCATGTGTAGTCCGTCGGGTCTGTACGGTAAACCGTCCTTTGATGCGACATGCTGCCGTAGCAATCAGGGCTTGGTATCCTCCACAAATGCCTTCATTGCGGCCGCCGACTGTCGGGCGAACCGCTTCTGCATCGCGCGGGCGAACGGGTAGGCAATGCTGGTAAGAATATGTCGCGGGCGCGAGAAGGCAAGGATTTCATACCAGACGTCGTCCGTGATGTGGTCCCATTCGACGAGGAAGCGTTCTTCGCCGCTCTCGACGTGGCTGGGAAGCGTGCCGTAGGCGAAGCCGAAGCTTGCGAGCGCATCTCCCATTTCGTCGATCGTGTAGACGATCCTCGCAGCGTTCGTCCACCACAGGCCGAAGACGCGGGCGAGTACGAGTACGGTTTCGCCCGCGCGGATCGGAGTGTCGTCGGGAAAAGCCTCAAGCCAGCCGAGTTGGAATTGGCGCCATCGCACGATGGCGGTGCGTGCACGTTCAAATACAATTGGGCCTTGGCCAATAATGGTGCGGGTGTGGTCGACGACGTAGCCCGCGGGCGGTGGGGCATTCGTTCGCTTTGTGCCGACGCTCGGATACGTGTACTCCAGCGGCGCCTGCGACTGGAGAATACGCCGCAGCGTTTCCGCCGACGGTTTGCGAAAGGTAGGCATGGAAGACGGGGTTAGTCGTTGGTCTTTAGTGGTGAAGAGACGGATGCCAAATAGTAAAAACCTCGGCCGGCGGGAAATTTCCGCCGGCCGAGGTGCGTTTTACGTTACGGTCGTAGCTAACAGCTTCGACTAGTACCTGCACTCGGCACCGACTTGAGCACCGTGGATGATCACGCCGTTGTCGGAGTCGATCAGACCAACGGTCCAACGGTCAGTGTAGTTGTTCTGCAACTGTTCCGCTGCGGTAGCCAGACCGGTGATCGCAACCGCACGGTAGCCGACCACACCGCGCCAATGGCAGGAGAAGTCGTAAGCCACACCGGTTCGCAATTCACCGAGGAAGGCCACCGAGTCCTTGCTCGACCGAACGTTCATGTTCGAGCCATCTTGGAAGGTGGCCCAGTTGCCGTTCTCATCTCGTACTCGTTGCCAAACGCTCGAGTGGTTGTCAAAGATGCCGAACGTGCTGTTCAGGAACACATTCCACTTGCCCCAGCAGTAGTCGTTGGTCCAGCCAATTTGCGGGCCAACGAGGCTGTTTTTGACATCGATGTTGTTGTCCAACCAGCTGGAAGGACCGTACTGCGCACCATCGTATACTTCGGACTCGCTGCCATACATGAAGTCGTCGTCGACGCGGAAGTAACGCACGCCGCACGAGCCGTACATCGCGAATCCGCCGCAGCTATCGCAGCCGCCGCAATTCGAGTTGCAGCCACAAGCGTCGTAGCCGCCGCATCCACAGCTGTTCGTCGAGCAACCCGTCGAGCAGCCGGTGTTGCAGACCGGGAAGCGGATGAAGTTGAGTTCAAGGTCTTGGGCCTTGAAGTCGGTGCGGACGCGTTGGGCCACAACCCGAACGTAACCCGCAGCGCCAGCCGGCGGAGTGGCGCCAGCCGGATCGGTAATCGGCATCTTGTAGTCGTAGTAATCATTTACCGGGCGATTCGCATACAGACCGCCGGCGCCGTCGCGGTCGTATTGCAACCCGACGTAGCTCTTCATGCCGTAGATCCGGTCCGTACCGTTAAACATGACCGTACTGTCGTCCGGCGAATTGTTGATTCCCCACCAGGCGACTTCCCACGCGTATGTGGTTTGAGGAGCACACGAATTGCAGCCGCAACCGCTCTGGCAGGCGCTGCAAGAATCGCCGATGGTGAACGTACTGCCGACGCGGAGTTCAAGTCCTTCGCGGAAATCGAAGTTGACGTCGCGGTTGGTCAGGATCGTATCGTTCGGTTGCGGATAATACGGGTATGCAGTCGCGGGTGGCATCTGCGACGTCAGCTTCACTGGTGTGGCATTGGTGCGGCCCATCTCGAGGAAGTAGATGCCGCCGAACCATTGGTTTTCGCAACCACAGTTGTCGCTGAAGTAGTTGTTCACACCGCAGTTCGGATAGCCGCCGGTGGCCGCACAGCCGCAACCGGGCGAGGTGTAATAGCTGCCGGCGCCGTAGTTGGCGGCGTTGCAGCCGCAGCCGCCGGGTTGGGCAGCGCTGGTGTTCGTGCCATAGGCAGGCATGTTGTTGGCAGCGGGCGTAGGCAATACGCCGCTAGCCGAAGGTTGAGCAGCCGGGGGAACCATTGGCTTCGACGGCGCGGGCATCGCACTGGACCCCGGTTGCATCGCGACGTATGGATTGGCGCCGTAGGTGACCGGGTACTGCTGACTCGGCGTCTGTGGGTATTGCGCAGCGGTTTGCGGATATTGCGGGTAGGCCGAGGTCGGCTGCGTGTACTGCGCGCCGGTCGGCGAACCGTAGCTCGGAGTCGATTGCGTTGAGACGTAACCTACTGCCGGAGTCGCCGCTGGTGTGCGATAGGCTGTGTAGAGCGGCTGCTGAGCGGGCTGAGCAGCGGGCTGAGCAGCGACAACGGGGACTGGCGCGGCCTGCGCGGGTGCGGCCGGCTGTTGCGGGATTGGCCGATAGGGCGCGTACTGCGCGGCTGCCTCGTGTACGCCGACGCCGGCCACAAGGACCGCCGTTGCGGTCACTCGAATCCATGGCAGATGAATTTTCATCCGAGAGTTCTCCTTGCCTGATTACGGCTCGTCGCCCGAGGCCGGTTGTCGCCGGAATGGCGAACGGCGGCGTGCGCGAGGTTTCCTGGTAAGCCCGACTGGGTGGTGCCCAGCCGGAGTTTTTGGTAGGCGAAGCACGTTCGTTATGTGCGACAAGTTCGGCACAATTGGAACGCCTCCGAGTAACCCATCGACGGGGCTGCCGGTCGTCGTCCGCAGAATCACTACAGGAGGGCGCGAGGTTTTGCGTGCAGGCAGTGTTGCGACCGGCGAATTGGGCAGAGCTTTCGCGACTTGCCGGGGGGGCCCAGGCGGTAAAGTTTGCCAAGGCGGTGCAAGCAGAGGGGGCGAGGTGCAGGGAGCAGGGGAAAAAAGCAGGGAGCAGGGAGCGGGGAGCACGGAGTGGGAAGAAGAGTTGGGAGTTCGCATCGCTGTGCAGATCATTTCACCAGGGTTTTCAGCGATAGGTGGGTACATCGGAGGCGAGTGTTTTGCGCTCGTCGTTGAGGGGCGCGGGCGCAATATGGTGTGGCGCTCGGTGTTTTTTTGGTTTTGAATTTGGGGTTTTCGTTCGTTGCGTATCGAAGTTGTTGCGTGTGTGTGGTTTAGGTTTCGCATGTTGCGGCGGAAATCTTCCTCGGCGGTGCAAAACCCCATCGTTTCGCGCCACGGGCGAAAGAGATTATTCGGTAATTCCTGTGTCGACGCGGTTCGATCGTGGGCAATATTAGATGGGTTTACGTTCATTGATTGTCGTTTTCGAATTGAGTGTGGTGCAGAGTTGACAACGGGACGGTTTGACCATCGACTCTCGTCGGTTCGTTTTTAGTGCACGGTTTCTAGTTGGGAACGTATGTATAGTAGTACACGGTCGACGTTAGCATAGTGCGCGACAGGAAACCAGATGGCAGGTGCTGTTTCTATGAAAGAGCGTGGAGGAAGATTTTTAGACCACTAATTGACGCTAATATTCGCTAATTAAGAGATCCAGTTCGATTCTTATTAGCGATGATTAGTGTTTATTAGTGGTCCGCTCTTATTGGGCTGCCCTCGTGGCGGGCTTTTTCATGCGCGGTAGAATGGGCGACATGTTCGTCAAGCATGGCTCAAGCTGGAGACTTATATGTCCGACGAATTCGCCCAGCAGTTGACGCGGAGCCGGAAACCGAGCAACGCTTTCTTTTCTCGATGCTGGATTGATTCATAAAAACCGCGAGCCACACTCAGCGACCCTCCGAATTCTGGTGCAAGTGGGCAAATGAGATTCCGCAAGCCGCGAATCGCGTGGTCGGTTGTATGCGGTATCGCCTGCGTGCTGCTCTTAATGTTGTGGGTGCGGAGCTATTGGTGGTCAGACGGAGTAAGGATACCCCATCCACCGAGTGAACTAGCGCAATTGAAGTCCTACAAATGTTCGTTGCACTATTACGATGGTCACTATTCAGGCAAACCCGTTAATGGCTGGCGGTTTTTTAGCAGACGCGACCGACCTGTGGAGCTGCATCTTGCGACGCCGATATTCGGCGAGTGGCTTTTCGACGCGGCAGGACCCATTCGAGTAAGTGTTCCGCATTGGTTGTTTATCCTAGTCTGCGCCACTCTGGCGACGGCACCTTGGGTTCGTAGTCTGCCTTCGCATTTCTCCCTCCGAACTCTGCTATTCGCCACGACGCTGGTTGCCGTGGTGCTGGGGTTGATCGTCGCCGTGTTATGATGTCCAGCAGGTTGAGTGACCTCATATGGACGATCAAGGAATTAATCGAGAAAGCGGCGGAAGCATGAAACTTCTATCCTGGTTCACAGGGCTCGGAATTCTGGGTCTCGGTGTGATGCTCGGCGGAGCATGCGGTATGTTCGTGGCGCGCGATGGGGCGGCAATTGCTGGTGGCGTAATAGTGGGTTCCGTCGCGATAAGCATAGCGATTCTCGCTGCGGCAAAGAACTAAATTCCGCCACTTCGTCGACCAACTCCCGCACCTCGTGGCGGGTCTTTTCATGCGCGGTAGAATGGGCGGGATGGACGACCGCCATTTTGCCTTCTTAGGAGCTAACAGATGCGCAAGCTTTCACCTGCCATGATACTGTCCGGTTTACTCGCACTTTCTTGGATCGCCTTTCTAGTGAGCGCTCCGCGCGCTGCACAACCTGAGGCTGGTCAACAGCAAAAATGGGAGTATCGGGAGGCGGTCGACGTATCGAACCTAGGGAAAGAAGGCTGGGAAGCATATGCGGTGGCCATCAAACCGCGCAGTGCTGCACTCACTTATTTCCTCAAAAGATCTCTTTCAAAGTGAGTAGAAGCGAAGTAGAGAACCCAATGAGATTCCGCAAGCTGCGAATCGCGTGGTCGGTGGGGTGGGGCTTGGCCGCTGTACTGCTGATCCTGTTGTGGGTGCGGAGCTATTGGTGGTTTGATGATTTTGGAGGCCATACCCGCTCCAGAAATCTTGGGCTCGAATCCGAACAGGGCCAGCTACGATTCACGGCAAAGGCGTTTCCGCCGCTCTCGGTCCCTCAGGAGAGACCGTGGGACTGGTCGAGCGCACCCGCGCTTCCAGGCTGGACTGATTTAGATTCGTGGTTTCCCCCGAATAGCAAAACCATAGCACTTCGTCACGTGTTCAGCGTTAAGTTCTCTTCGGGATACTTCGTCGTTTGGTTGCCAAACTGGAGCGTGGCTGTTTCAGTTTTTGCAATCGCAGTCTGCCCCTGGATACCTCGCTTCAACCTTCGCACTCTGCTAATCGCCACGACGCTGGTGGCCGTGTTGCTGGTGCTGATTGTGTGGCTGCGGTGACGGACGCGGTCTATCGCCTACGATTGCGGCGCATTAACCCTATAGCTATTAGACAGCCGGAAAGTAGGGTGCACGTACCAGGTTCTGGGGTCGTCGTCACATACGTGCGAAACTGCCCGTCGTATACCGATCCGCCAATGTTAGCAGAGGATTGCATTATCACATCATAGGTGAAAAACGTTCCGCCTGCGTACGACGGGTCGCTGCTGTTGTTTTCCCACCAAGCAATGTAATTCGCCCCTAAATAGCTCCACCGTAAAACGATTGCCAAGTTGTCTCCCGGACTAACCTCAACACTGCTGCTTGAAAAGTCGATCGGAACGAATGTTTTTGCTAACGGCGCAGCAGGGTCCGCCACTGGAATAGCGGAGATAGGAAGATGCTGAGTCGCTATTTTGCCACTTTCAGAAAAATTCGGAGTACCAGAAATAACGTGGGCGATGTCAACTGCAACCTCTCCGGGAAATTCCGAAGAACGAAAGAGAGCAAGCTCAACCTTTGACAACGTACCGGCGACGCCAACTGTGAATGTTTGTGCTGCGACTTTGAATGCGCCGATTCTGTACAAACTTGTTTGCGAATCAATCGGGGCATCGTGAAATTGATCGAGTTGGTCAGCCACGGCGTTACTCGTTGCCAGCCAAACTAACCCCAATCCGGCGAGAGTCGATAAAAACTTCATTAGCAGCGCCTCCAGCTTGGTGCGAGGGAATGGGGCAGGATGATAAGGGCGCGTACAAAATTAGTCGATGCCGGTTTTCACACGGCGCATACAACGCCCGGCGGCTCGCGACTTCCGCCGGGCTTTTTCGAATTGTCAAAGATTAATCGGCCACACGGCTGGTATTGCCTGACGACTGTTACGCCAGCAGCCATTTGTGGACCCGAACTATCCATGTTAGGGCTGCATCTCAATATTTACCACGACGCTGTTTTTCGTAGCGCGCGTGTAACTTCGCCGCAAGCTCCTTCGACAAGCTCAGGACCGGCAGCGTTGGGGTATTCGATGCGCTACTGCCTCGGCCTCAATCCCTCGCGAGCTCGGCGGCCTTTGTCAGGCGAGTCCTCCAAAAATGGGGACTATTGCGAGGACGTGACTGCCACGAACAAAGCACTGGCTGGCCGTCTTGCCTGCTCACAGCGTCTTCCAATAGAACAGCGAGCCGCCGGTGTCCCGGCTGTAGAGGCCTTGGTTGAAGCCGGCCTGTTCGTAGGTGCGGCGGGCCCTTGCGTTGTACTCTTGCACTTCCAACGTGACTTTGCAGCAGCCGGTGTCGCGTGCTTTCTGCTCGATGGCGGCCAACAGGCGGTGGCCGATTCCCATTCCGCGATGATCGGGCAGCACAACCAGATCGTGGATGTTGATCAGCGGCCGCGCGGCGAATGTCGAGAAGCCGCGGAAGCAGGTTGCCAGGCCGACGGCGTGTCCATTTGCGTAGGCTAGGAATATTAACGTCGTGGGATGATTCTTCAGGCCGGGGATTAGACGTTCGAGTGCGCCTGGTGGAAGGGGTCCGTCGTTGCCCATTGGGTCGAGGGCGTAGGCTGCAGTGAGTGCGAGAACATCCTGCTGGTGCGCGGACAGATCGAGATCGGCTTCAATTATTTCGATCGATGTATTCATTCAATTGGAAAGCCGCTTCGTGGTAAAGAACCTCACCTAACCTCTCCCTAGAAGGGAGAGGGATTTACGGTCAGGCATCCAATTCGGGTGACGCGAGGTGCGCCTCGGGTCCACGAACAGGATTCTTTCGTCCGGTGCCGTGGTCCAAGTTCGGCAAGAAGTACGTGAGCAGGCCCATCAGCGGCAGGAATGCGCAGACTTGGTAAACCGTTTCGATCCCGTATCGGTCGGCCAGCCGGCCGAGGACGGCCGCGCCGATGCCCGCCATGCCGAAGGCGAAGCCGAAGAACATGCCGGCGACGAGGCCGACGCGGCTAGGCAGCAGTTCCTGCGCGTAGACAATGATAGCGGAGAATGCCGATGCGAGGATCAATCCGATCGGGACTGTCAGCACGGCGGTCCAGAACAGGTTCGCGTGCGGCAACAAGAGTGTGAAGGGCAGTACACCAAGGATCGAGATCCAGATCACGGTTTTGAAACCGAGGCGATCGCCCACGGGTCCGCCGCCGAGTGTGCCGACGGCGACGGCAGCTAAGAAAATGAATAGGTAAAATTGTGCATTGGTCGTAGGCACGTTGAAGTGGTGAATAAGGTAAAGAGCATAGTAACTCGTCAAGCTCACCAGATAGACGTATTTCGAGAACACGAGCGCCAGCAGGACCGCAATCGAAGCCTTAACCTTTGCGGGCGAAAGGGGCGACGCGGCCGCGCGCGAATTTAGTTGCGGGTTGGCGCGGCGAAAAACGAGATGTCGCTGATACCATCGCCCCACGAAAGTGAGTAGCGCGGACGCTGCAATTACACCGAGTGCCAACCAGGCGATGCTGCCCTGGCCGCGTGGCAATACGATGAAGGCCGCGATCAGCGGCCCGATCGCTGTACCGGTGTTGCCGCCGACTTGGAAGAGCGACTGCGCGAAACCGTAACGGCCGCCCGATGCGAGCCGGGCAACGCGCGACGCTTCGGGATGGAATACCGACGAGCCGACGCCGACCAAAGCGGCGGCGAGCAGAATCGCGGTGAAGTTATCGGCCCGCGCCAGACCTAACAAGCCGAATAGCGTGAACAGAGTTCCACAGAGCAGGGTGTAGGCCCATGGTCTGCGATCGGCGTAAAGTCCGACGAGAGGTTGCAACAGTGAGGCCGTGACCTGAAACGAAAACGTGATCAAACCAACCTGATAGTAGGTCAACGAGTATTTTTCTTTGAGCAGCGGATAGACGGCCGGCAGTAGCGACTGCATCACGTCATTGAGGAGGTGCGACAGGCTGAGTGCCGCCAAGATGGCTAGGACCGTGGACTGTTCGATCGTGGCACGTGAGTCTGTCGTCGCCGCGGCGCTGGTTTCGCTCGACATGTTATTCGCCAAAGTTTCCAGGTCGCTGAATTTGCAAAAATGCGTTCGTTCGGATGTTATCCGAATTCTTGCGAGTTCGGCCACGGTGTGTTAATGCAGACGCAGACAATTGGCGGAATGATTAGGTTCGTGCCAGACTTGATACTATTGAATTCGACTGCAAAGGTATGCGGTTTTGTGCCGTCTGGCAATCGACGAAGGGCAGAGGGACGGCAATATTTTAGCCGTTGTTTTGAACGTTTTGGTGTGGGGCGGCGTCCTGACTGTTGTAGCCGATTCGTGATGAACATAGGAAAACGCCTTGCTTTCTGAGCGACAACTCCTGGAATCGGCGCTGCTTGTGGTCCGCTATCAGCGGGGTGACCGCGGGGCGTTCGAGGGCATTGTGCAGCTATGGGAATCTTCTCTGTTCTATTATCTGCGACGGCTTGCCCCGTCGGAAGCCGACGCCTGGGAGTTCTTGCAAGAGACGTGGCTCAAGTTGTTTCGATCGTTGGCGTCGCTGCGCGATCCGCAGGCGTTCCCGGCGTTTCTTTACAAGACGGCGCGAAATACGGCGGTGAGCCGATTACGAAAGCGCGGATTCGCAGACGTCGAGAATTATTCAGACGAGGTACACGATGAGTCGGCGGGGGATGACATTTCAGCTTTCGATAACGCCGACGCGGTTCACCATGCGTTGGATCAGCTTCCGCTACTGCAGCGCGAGGCGCTTACGCTGTATTTCCTCGAAGATTGGTCTCTCGATGAGATGGCGGCGACGCTCGGCGTGCCGCTCGGAACCGTCAAGTCGCGACTTCATTATGCGAAGTTAGCCATGCGAAGAATTTTATTAACCACAGGGGACACAGAGGGCACGGAGAAGGACTGAGAAGAGGTGGACTGCCATCAACACGTGTGTGCGGCTCGACGCCCGTTCTTCGCTTGACTTTCTGGCGAATTTTTTTGGAGATATTTATATGAACGATAAATCAAGTGAATTTATTCAACGACTCACCAGTGCGCAGGACATGAGCCCCGCGCTGCGGGCTTCCTACCAGACCGAGATGGATGCGATGCTCGAGCCGAAACTTTCTGCCCGTCCGGCGTTTGTCGGAATCGTGATGGCTGTCGCCTTGGTCGTTTGTACAGCGCTCATTGTTCGCAACATGTTCATTTATGACGCGAACGCGTTGACATTGACCTCGTGGGCGACGCTGGCCGTGGCGTTTGGATCGGCCGCGTATCTGATCGTCCGCGACCTGTTGCGCGGCAGGCACTCTCCCAAATCGGCATTTTCGATCGGGCACATTCTCAATTTCGCGGCCGGCGCGATCACGGTTTGCTCGCTGCTGATGGGCCTCAACAAGCCGGGCGATCCGGCGTCGATGTTCAACGCGTTCTTTGTGTTCGTGTTCTACTTCGCGTGCTCGGAGTGGTCGGTGCATAACCGTATTGCGGCGGCCGAGCTGGCCGCTCGCGAGCAGATGCTGAGGATCGAATGCCGGCTGGCGGACCTTTCCGAGCGGCTTAATCAGGGTTAATGGCCGATTGCCAGCCGAAATCGAATGGCCCGCAATTTGCAGTTGATGCCATGTCAAGTGTTACAACATTCAGCAAATCGCGAGGAGCAGAACCATGCGCGCACTTTTATCGCTTGCCATTGTCGGCATTGTCACATTGCAATCGTTGGCCGCCGAGACTCAGGTGATTGTTGATACCCCCGGCGCGAATGCGCCGGGCGTCGGCGAACGGGTGGGCGAAACCGTCGATCGCGGGCTCTCGAACATCGGCAACCGGCTTCGCAAGACATGGGCCGACTTTCGCAGGTCGGTCGACGAACTCAGCGTCCAAGGCCGCGTCTACGGCCGGTTGCATTGGGACAAGGCCATCGGCTCGGCGCCGATCGAGATCACGGTGCAGAACGAAAACGTCGTGACCCTCTCCGGCAGCGTCCCCAACGATGCGGCCCGACGCACGGCCGTCACGCTGGCCAATGATACGGTTGGCGTCCAACGAGTGATCGACCATCTGACTGTCGGCGCGACGACTACCACGTCCAGGAAAACGACGACGGTTACGACTCCAGCTACGACCCCAGACGTTCCGCCGCTTGCTGCGCCGCAGCAGTAGAAAGAAAGGTCGTTGTCAGGCTGTTGGAGCAGATAGTGCCTGGTCTCGCGGCGATCCGCTGGCCCCGGCGAAAGCTTTGATTGCCAGCCGACGGCGGAGTGCTTCGAGCGATGCATGCTGCCGCTCGGCTCGCGTACAAAGTGATTCCAGGTCAAGATGTGTTGGGCCCATGTCGACCGGGCTCAAGGTGCGGAGCGTATTCCACAATGCCAGCTTTCCCTGTACGCCGAGCGTGAGCACCTCGATCGCCTCAAAGACGCCCTCAGGCTTGCTCAACGTGAGCTTGAGGCGACTTGCCTTTTGCGTGAACCAGGCCGCCGCCTCTTTTAGCACGCTGGGATCTTCGCCCAAATCTGCCAAAAGACTTTCAACCACCGCGCGGTCCTGGCGAATCGGGGAGAGCAAACTTGCAGCCAGAACGGCTGTATCAGTGTCCACTGTCTGAGCGCTTAGATCTTCCAGCAGCGAGACCGCAAATCGGGCCCCGGCGAGGTGGTCGTGTAGATATGTTAGGAGTGCGGTGGGCATAGGATTGTTTTCAACTAGTTACACCTTATCGCCCTAAAATTCGAGCAAATGGCGCGCCGTGAATAACCGCATGCCGCGACCGTCGGTTTTGCATTCAGCGCGTATGGGCGTACGATCTGATCTCCGGACAACGCATTCCATCGCACAACGAGAAAATCATGCCTATCGACTGGCAAACACTCTTGGTTCCTCAGACCTCGCTCATCGAGTTGTTCGTGCGAGGCACGGTCATGTACCTGTTACTGCTCGCGGCGCTCCGTGCGCTCGTGCGACGACACGTGGGCTCGATGAGTCTGATGGACCTGCTTTTAATGGTATTAATCGCCGATGCTGCGCAGAATGCGATGGCCAGCGAGTACCGATCCCTTACCGAAGGAGTCGTATTATGCGGCACGCTCATCGGTTGGAACTATCTCTTCGATTGGCTCGCCTATAAATATCCGAAGTTTCGCAGACTGCTCGAGCCGGCGCCGTTGCCCGTCATTCGAAACGGGAAGATGCTCCGTCGAAATATGCAGCAGGAGCTTATCACCAAAGAGGAGCTTGAGAGCCAGCTTCGGCAGCAGCAGATCGAAAACATTGATGATGTGGAAAAGGCCTTCGTCGAGCCCGATGGAAGCTTGAGCGTCGTGAAAAAGTCGGGAAAGAACGATAACGGCGCGCAAAGTCCAAAGCGGAAATCGGCTGGAGTTACTTGATGCGCTGTCTCACTCGAAAAGATTTCACGGCAAATCGCCGCGGCCGAGGATCGCAAGCCTATGCGTTAGCCGCGCGGCGACGCCGGCCGCTCAGTAGATAGAGCGCGGCGCGAACTTCGAAGAGCGGATCGTCCGAGGCGTCGATTCCGTCGACGCGGGGAATGGGATCGAAGATGATCTTGCGATTCTCGGGCTCCAATTCTTTGACGCGTTCGGTGAGCGTGACTGTGCCGAAGTCGCGCTCTTTGCGCGAATCCGGCCAGTGGACGGTGGCGTCGTTGACTTCGTCGCCCGACGCAGCAATTTGGACGGTGATGCGATAGGCGACCGGTTCGCGTTCGAGTCGCTCGGTGAATTCATCGATGAGGAAATTTGCAGATTGCTTTGCCGCATCTTCGTTGGAAAGAAACTCGTTGCCTGCCGTGGGGCGAATACGAAAGCGGCCGAATTGGCTGGCTCCTTCCGCGTTGGTGAAACGCATCGCCGAGACGGCGAAGAACGATTCGCGAGCAAAGCTGGTGGGAATCGGCTTCATGAGTTGAACGAAGCGAAGCGCCGCCGGGTGCGCGCCGAGGAAGGCCTCCATCGGCGTGGGATGCGGCGCCGTCGGCGGACTCGCAGCGACGGCCCGATTGAGTTCCAGAAATTCTTCGCCGGTGCGGACAGGGAATCCGTCGGCCGAGTGGGCGACGATGTCGGTGTGAACATGCTCGCCGAGATAAAACCGGATCGCCATCCCGCGCGGGCTGGCTGCTTCGGCATGGTTGTCCGGGATTTCAGGAATGCCTGCGAAATTGGAGAGGCGGACGAGAACGCGCGTTGAGGGGCTCGTGACGTGAGGCGCGCGTGTGAGCCTGGCCGCTTCGGGCGCCGGCGTAAATGTGCCGGCGCACATGATGCCTTTGGCATGGACCGGCCGGAAGCCGGCATGCAGGCCGAAAACGGCATCGAACGAGGCGAGCAGGTCGTGGATCAGCGTGTCGCTGGGTGCTTTTGGATGTTGCGTTGCAGGTGCCATGATTATTCCCTTTACTAGGACGCCCGCCAAATGAATATTTTGGTGGCGATGCGGGATATAAGTCAACCATTACGAGCGAGCCGAGTGGTGATTTGTGTGGCGGTCATTAAGATAGAGGGACTCGAACAAACTAGATGAGAAAACCGGTGGACCCCCGTGCGATGAGCCAACTTATGATTCGATCGAAACTATTTTGGAACGTGCGATGGCTGAGCGTTGTTGTAGGGGCGATTCTTACGGCTGGCTTGTGTGCAGTTGTGAATGCTGCTCCGCCGGCAGCCGACCCTGCCTACCTGAAGGAGAACTACACCAAATTCGAATTTAACATCCCGATGCGCGATGGCGTGCACCTGTTCACGACTGTGTATGTGCCCAAGGATAGCGACAAGCGTTACCCCATCTTGCTCACGCGCACTCCGTATTCGCTCAGGCCGTATGGGGAAGACGTGCCGCTCAACCCGCGCGGCCCGCTGGACTACTACGCGAAGGAAGGTTTCATTTTCGCGCTGCAGGATGTGCGCGGGCGATACGGCTCCGAAGGGACGTTCGTCCACGTGCGGCCGGTCCTTGAACATAAATCGGGCCCGAAGGATATCGACGAATCGACCGATGCTTACGACACGATTGATTGGCTCGTGAAAAATGTGCCGGGCAACAATGGCAAAGTGGGGATGAGCGGTATCTCGTATCCGGGCTTCTACTCGGCGTGTGGGATGATCGATTCGCATCCTGCGCTCAAGTGTGTGTCGCCGCAGGCGCCGGTGAGCGACTGGTTTATTGGGGACGACTTTCATCACAACGGGGCGTTGTTTCTATCCGATGCGTTTGGGTTCCTGCACAGCTTTGAGCAAAAGCTGGAGGATCCCAAGCACGAGAAACCAAAGCCGTTCGATTTCAAGACGACCGACGCTTACGAGTTCTTTCTCGGTCTGGGCCCGCTGCCAAATGCGAATAAGAAGTATTTCAAGGACAAGGTCGGCTTCTGGGACAAAATCATGGCCCATCCCAATTACGACGACTGGTGGAAAGCTCGGGCCGACGGTCCGCATCTGAAAAAAGTTCACGCAGCCGTCATGACCGTTGGCGGTTGGTTCGATGCCGAAGATTTGTACGGCACGTTCAAAACGTATCGCGAAACAGAACGGCTCAACCCTGGCATCACCAACGTGCTCGTGATCGGCCCCTGGTCGCACGGTGGGTGGGCCCGGTCCGACGGCGACCGGCTTGGCAATGTGCCGTTTGATGCCAAGACGTCGCTGTATTTTCGCGAGCATTTCGAGTTACCGTTTTTCAGGCACTATCTCAAAGACCCGGAGAAAGAAGATAAAGCGGCCAAGGGAGACGAGGCCAAGAAGTTCAATTTCGCCGAAGCGAACGTTTTTGAAACGGGCACAAATCAGTGGCGTCATTTCGATGCCTGGCCGCCGAAGAACACGACCGAGAAGTCGCTGTACTTGCATGCGGGCGGCCGGCTCTCATTCGACCCGCCCTCAGGCGACGCCGCGACTTCGTTCGACGAATACGTGAGCGATCCGGCCAAGGCGGTTCCGTATATCGGTTCGATAGAAATCGACCGGACCATTGAGTATATGGACGATGATCAACGCTTTGCGTCGACGCGCCCCGACGTGCTCGTTTATCAAACCGACGAGCTGACCGACGACATCACGTTCGCCGGGCCGTTTGCGGTGCGCCTGCAGGTATCGACATCCGGCACCGATTCCGACTTCGTCGTCAAGCTGATCGACGTTTACTCGACCGACTATCCCAACCCCGATCCAAATCCGAAAAACATCAAGATGGGCGGCTACCAGCAGTTGGTGCGCGGCGATGTGATGCGTGGCAAATTCCGCAACAGTTACGAGAAGCCGCAGCCGTTTGTCCCGGGCGAAGCGACGGCCGTCAACTGGACGATGCCCGATATCTTTCACACATTCCGCCGTGGCCACCGCATCATGATCCAGATCCAGAGCTCCTGGTTCCCGCTGGTCGATCGCAACCCTCAAAAGTTTTGCGACATTTACACCGCTACCGAAGCCGACTTTCAGAAGGCGACACAGCGCGTCTACCGCTCGCGGCAGGCAGCTTCGAAAATGAGTGTCGGAATCCTGACGCGAGCCCCAAATTAAGCCTCGAGTCTCTCCGCCGAATGCCGCCGGACTGTTGGCAACGTCCGCTATGACAAGGCGGACATTTTGTCGCTTGTGTGCCGTAGCAATAAGGCGCGGGGCACCGGAATTCGCGAGGGTCGAGGGTCGCGCACACCTCATGGTGGAAAAGCACCGAACGATTTGTCCGCCGCTTTCGCACGTATCAGCATTCTTTTAGTAATGGCACGATCGTTGCATTTGTGGGCGGCCTGTGCTTGGGCCCAAGTGGGCACGGCGATCAGCGTACATCGAAAGAGGGAGGTAAGGAAATGACAAATTTCATTTGGCGTGCAGCAGCCGTTGTTGTGTTGACGAGCTCAGCACTGGCGGCAAATGCCGCTGCCGAGGAACAGTCGAACAGCGGCCAGGGGAAGCCTGACAGTAACGCGCAGGCTGGTAACGCGCAGAGCAGCCAGGATTCGAAGAGTTCACAAGATCGGGCGGCCTCGCAAAATCAGGACGGTTCGAATCAGAACCGTGACGATGGCTCCCGCGGTAATTCCAGGGTCGACCAAAAATCGTCTTATGATTCGCGAGCGCGCGACGATCGCGATGACCGAGACTCGGCCCGTTCGGACCGCGATCGATCGAGCCGCGACAACGACCGAAATGCCGATAATCGCACGTCAAACTCCGCCAGAGATTCGTCGCGCGAGCATGCCTCCCGTCAGGAAAACATGCGTGGTCCGGATATCGGGATTTGGTTTAACCGTTCGTCGCGCGACGCGCTTGTGATTTCGGACGTTTCCACGAAAGGTCCGATCGCCAAGCTCGGTTTCCGTGAAGGCGACCGGATTGTATCGGTCAACGGCCATCGCGCGACGCGCGAGGACGAGTTCATGCAATACCTGCTTCACGGCGATGCGCGTCGGGTGGCGGTCGTCGTTTTGCGCGATAACCGGGAAAAAACAATTTACGTCGAGCCATCGGTCCTGATCGACGATCGTGACTACGTGGAAGTCGATCCGCTCGAACGGTTCGGCATTATTGTCGATGACCGCTACGACGACCGCATCGTCGTTTGGCGTGTCGTTCCACGCTCGCCGGCCTACTACGCCGGTTTCCGTCCGGGCGACGTGATCGTCACGTTCGGCGACCGCCCCTACCGGACGCGGACTGAATTTGAACGCGATGCGCGCGACTGGAAAGCGGGTGACGTGAATGTTCAAATCCGTCGCGGTGATCGGACGCGCGACCTGTCGGTCGAAATTCCAAAAATCGATCGACCGGACCGCCGCAGTGAACGGATCGAGCGAAGGAACGAACGAACGGCGCAGCGTGAGTCGGTTAATCCCGACCAGAGCAATGTCAATCGAACTGATCGGAATACCAACGATTCTCGCGACAACAATCGTCGCGCTTTCCAGCACATTGGGATCCTAAGCTTAGAATTCCACGTGGACAAGTTGTCGCG
>JADMIO011638304.1_pt1 | contig 115483 bp, 112 predicted proteins | sample 8958161 | NCBI WGS metagenome assembly JADMIO01 (sample SAMN16585339, study PRJNA669376) | soil metagenome | isolation source: Crop rotation soil | place: USA: Cullars Rotation, Alabama | collected 2011 | reverse complement strand
CGCGACAACTTGTCCACGTGGAATTCTAAGCTTAGGATCCCAATGTGCTGGAAAGGCAAGAACCCAGCGGATCGTGATCGACGCTTCGAAGGTGTTTTATCGCCTCTACGGCGACATCTACCACGAGCTGGCAACAAGGCATCCCGTCAAGAGCCATGCAGCTTAGCGGCAAGCTTGCCTTCATCACCGGTGCCGGCTCCGGCATCGGGCAAGCTCTTGCCATCGAGGCCTCGCGGCGCGGCATGACCGTCGCACTGTGCGGCCGCCGCGCCGAGCGGCTCTATCGGACTGTTTCGCTGATGGAACCGTGCGGACGTCATCTCCGGCTGCGTGGCGACATCACCGATCCCGCGGTCAGACGAGGTTTGCGCGATTATCTTCGCCATCATTGGGGCTGTCTCGACGTGCTGGTCAACAATGCCGGCGTGGTTCCCGTCGGTCCACTCACGCATATGAGCGACGCGGAGCTCGACCGGGTGGCGGCGACCAATATCGTCGCACCCGCCGCCTTGACGCGCGAGATGCTGCCGTTGCTGCGGCGGGCAGCGCCATCGCGCATCGTCAATGTCGGATCGATGTTCGGCGATATCGCCTATCCCCTGTTCAGCTCCTACTCCGCTTCGAAATTCGCATTGCGTGGACTATCAATAGCGTTGCGCCGCGAGCTGAAGGCCTACGGTATCGGTGTCACCTACGCGGCGCCGCGTGCCACCAAGACCGATGCGGCCAAAGCCTTCGACTCCCTGGCTGGCCCCTTGCAAATGCGGGTCGACGATCCGATGAAAGTCGCGATCAGCATTTGGGATGCCGTTGCGCGCGATGCCGATCACGCCTACGCCTCGGGCCCCGAGCGGCTGTTCGTGCTCGCGCAGTTTCTGTTTCCAAAACTGGTGGATCGCGCCATCGCCAAGCAAATGGCGGATCCGCGGATCGGCGCCTATCTCGCGAAGGTGGGTGCCGAGGCCCGCGCCGCTGCGACCCTCGCCGCCAAGGCGAGCAAAGCGAATGGCGCGCAAACAGCGAAGCCTGATCCGCAAATGGCCGAGATCCTGCGCCACTCGAGTCCGGATCCGATTCACGTCGCTGCCCATCCACGGGCGCCCCGCGACCGGTCGCTCCAATGAGGCGGCAAAGAAATGGAGGGTGTCACGTGAGATATTTGGCAGTGTTGACCCTGCTGGCGCTGCTCGGCTGCGCGCAGCACCGCGATATGCCGTCCGCATCGGTCTCCTCCGCCTCTCCACCTCCGAGCGCCAGCAAGGCCACCAAAGCGGATTAGCTCGCCCCTTTTTGCGCGACGGCCAGCAGGCCCAGAATGCCGAAGCCGGCATCGACCAATTCGATGCGAATGCGGTCTGCCGCGAAACCGGCCTCCGTGAGCAGCACCGCAAGTTCGCTGGAATCGAATAGGCGATGCGTGTGGGGATCGGCAAAACGCCAACGCTGCATCGCCGATCGATGGGTCGCATAGAGAACAAACCGGCCGCTGCGGCGGAGCACACGGTGCGCCTCACGCGCTGCCGCGGGGCTCTGCATGAAGTAGGCGACATTCACCGCCAAGATTGCGTCGGCGCTTTCACCGGCGAACGGAAGTCTGGAGAAGTCGCCTCGGACAAGCGCGAGGCGACCAGCGTTCAGCGCTGCCCGATTGCGCCGCGACGCCTGTGCAAGCATCGCTTCGGACCAATCCAGGCCGACTGCCAGCGCGCGGTGAGGCATGCGAAGCAACGACTGCAGTGCGAGGCCGGGGCCGCAGCCCAATTCAAGCAGACAATCGCCTTCTCTAACCCGAAGCGCGGCGATAGCCAGCGCATTCGCCCGCGCATTGGCGAAGGCCATCAACCCGCCGATCAACCGCCCCCAAGCCCCCGTTGGCTTGCGCAGTTGCCCGCCGATGCCCTGCCAAAGCCCGTCGAGCGATGCCCTGAGCAAGTCCACTAATTGGCTTGCGCCTGCACCTGCGCCTTGGCCATGAGCTCGCGGATCACAATCCGGCGGTTCTTGTCCCAGAGCGGCCGATCCATCTGTGGCGGCAGCGACAGCGCATGTTTCAGCACCGTATAGGCGGCGGCATATTCATGCTGGTTCATCAGGAAATCGGCATAGAAATAGTTGGCGTCCATTCCGTTTGGTGCAAGCGACACCGCTTGTGTAAGCAGCTCGCGCGCTTTCTTGTCATCGCCGAAGCCGAACGGCCAGCCGGGCACGCGGGAATAAAGCACGCCGAGACTGGTCGGAGCCCCGGCATCGAGCGCGGACGGACTCTTCGCGTAGGCCGCCTCGAGGATGGCCTTCGCCTTCTTCGCATAGCCGAGCGCGCTCACCGTGCTGGCCATTCCAGCCTCTTCGCTGGTGACGATGCCTTCCCAGATCAGAGGCTCGGGGCGGCCAGGATATTTTTGCACGAGCGCGGCGGCGGAATTCGCCAGCGCATCAATGTGATCAAGTTGATTTGGCGAGCCGTCCTCGACGAACTTGATGTGCTCCCATTGCAGTTCAATGGCGTGGATGTCGGCATCCATCGCCTTGTTGTTCGAGCCGAGCGCGGGTCCAGCGAGTGAAGCCAAAGCAATCCCGGCCAGAACCAGTAAAAATCTCTTCGCCATCGTCGTACTCCCTCGAAAATCTTGGACGTTGAGGACGCGCCTACCGGTCGGACGGGGATAAGCGCGGAGGCAGGCGAACCCTCAGGTGGATGGACCGGGTGCAGGCTTACCCGATTTGACGACGCCGCCTTGCCTCGACGAGGGCCGCCGTACCGCTTCGCCTAGGTGTCCGGCCCTCGATCGCCAGAGACCACGGCTAGCTTACGTCGCGCTTACACTAGAGCCACCGGCTTGCGGCCCCTCTGCGTTTGGAAATCTTCGAGAAATGGCCGAGATGGTGGGATTCCCACGCTGCGGTTACCCGCACAACGCGTTTCAAGGCTTAAGATTCTCGTGCCTGATATCTCTGGCAGATTCGCCACTGCCCTTAGGGTGAATGAATGCGGGTAAACTGCCGGGTCTACTGCAGATCAACCGATCGCACCTATTGCGGTCGCGACGCCGGATAGAAACAGCGCGAGAGAACCCACGATCATAGCGAGTCCCAGACGTCGCAAGAGATTGCCACCGGCACTAGATTTACCTGATGCGATGGCGCCTTGTGCGACGTATGCGTTGACGAAAGTCATCGCGCCGAGGCTCAGCCCAACGGCAAAGGTAAGCAGCGAGAGTTTCAAGCGCCAAATGTCGATCTGAACTGTCGCATCTCCTGTCGCGAGATTGGCAAGAAATAGTAGCAGCGCAAGCGCGCCCCCTCCATTGAGCAGCAGAGCAGATTGGATCGCCGAACGCGCCAGGTCGACGCGCAGCTCGATGAACAGTAGTTGCAGAGCGCGATCCCGCTGCATCCCGACTCATTTCTCCATTATTAAGAGCGGCGGGCGCCCGCTTCTCAAGGAAGGAGCGCCCGCGCATTTCTAGCGAAACTCGAAAGAGAAGGGCTTAGAGACACTCTCTCATCTTGCCCATCGCCGCTGTCGCCTCGTCCTTCGTGCCGTAATGGCCCATCATTTTGAACTTCTTTGCATCAGGCTCGCTGTTCATCATCACACACTTGCCGCTGGCGAGATCGACGGCGACGTAAAAGTCCTCCGCGAGAGCGGGGGCGGCGAAGCCGGCAATGAGAGCGGCGGCGATCAGATATTTGCGCATGTTGCTATCTCCGTGGGGTGACCAAGGTTGGATTTCAAATCCGGTTGGCAAACCAGCCGTCCCGGGAACGATCGAACGGTAAATTTTGGCTTCGGCAATTCCCAATACCTTCTGGCTATGGAATTGCTGTTCTGTGAGTTGGGACGGCGGCCGAATAGCGGCCAGCTATGGAGTCGGAAGCCAAGCGGCATTTCCGTTCTGGCGCGCTCCGGACGATGCTCACCGTCATCGCCGCGGTCATTCCTCGGCCAAGACATCAGCAACAGGAGACTTAAGATGTTCAATTTCTCAACCAATGGCCGGATTGGCCGCAGCCTTGTGCTGGCCGGCCTCGTCATGAGCGGTAGCGTGTTCGTCACTTCCGCATTCGCCGGCGAGTGTCCAACCGACAAGAAAAAGGTCGATGCCCGCGAGGCGGTCGACTTCAAGCCCGTCGGCGTCACCGACACTGTCATCGCTTCGATCGAGGTTTCGAAGCCGCCGTTCAATATCAACGACCGCCTGTTCCGTATGCGGAAGCTCGTCGTGCAGCCGGGCGGCATCGTGCCGTGGCACAGCCATGCCGACCGGCCGGCAATCATCTACATCACCGAAGGCGAGATCATCGAATATGCGTCGAACTGCGCCGCGCCGATCGTGCACAAGGCCGGCGACGTCGTCGCCGAAACTCCCGAAGTGTCGCATTGGTGGAAGAATCTCAGCGACAAACCGGCGACGCTTCTTTCCGCCGACCTGCTGAAGGACACCAGCGATCACAATATGTGAGCGCCCCTCCCCGGCCTCACCCTCGGTGCGACGCTCTCTCCCCCTCTCGGAGCGTCGCACCCCCGCCCTCCAAGGAGCCCTCGCCATGCACCCCGCCAGCCACGCGCTCGAAGCCACCGTGTCTGAGGTTCAGTCGCATTCGGGCAGCGTTCTATTCCGCTCGCTCGTCATCGGGCTTACCGCCTTCTTGAGTCTGGTCGACCTGTTCGCCACTCAGTCGATCCTGCCTTCGCTCGCGCGCCACTACGGCGTCTCGCCCGCGGCGATGGGGTTCGCCTCCAACGCCAGCGCCTTCGGCATGGCAATTTCGGGGCTCGCCGTGGGCTATTTCTCCAGTAGCATCGACCGGCGCTGGGGGATTCTTTTCAGCCTCGTGCTGCTCGCAGTCCCAACCGCGCTGCTCGCCAACGCACCTGACCTTACGACCTTCACCTTGCTGCGCGTTGCACAGGGGCTTTGCATGGCCTCAGCCTTTACGCTGACACTTGCTTACCTCGGTGAGCACTACAGTGCGGCAGACTCGGCGAGTGCGTTCGCCGCCTATATCACCGGCAACGTCTCCAGCAATCTCATCGGCCGATTAATCTCGGCCGCGGTCGCCGATCATTTCGGCATCGCTAATTGCTTCTACTTCTTCGCCGCGCTCAATTTGCTCGGTGCGCTGCTGGTTTACTTCACGGTGCAAAGGGCGCCACGCATGGCGGCGGATGAGCCAGGGATGACGTCACACTTCTCCGCCTGGATCATGCACATGAAGAATCCATCCTTGCGCGCGAGCTTCGCCATCGGCTTCTGCATCCTGTTCGCCTTCATCGGCACCTTCACCTATGTAAACTTCGTGCTGGTGCAGCCGCCCTTTGCTGTCGGCGCCATGACCCTCGGCTTCGTCTATTTCGTCTTCCTACCCTCGATCGTGACCACCCCGCTCGCGGGTCGTGCGGTGAAGCGCTTCGGCACGCGCGCAACCTTCTGGGGCGCGTTGGCGGTCGCCGGCGTAGGTTTGCCGCTCCTGGTCCTCCCTTATTTGAGCGCAGTCATGGCCGGCATGGTGCTGGTCGGCGTCGGCACCTTTTTCGCACAGGCCTGCGCCACCGGCTTTGTCGGACGAGCGGCAACCTCGAATCGCGGCTCCGCAAGCGGCCTCTACCTCGCCTGCTACTTCTTCGGTGGGCTGATGGGGGCGGCGATTCTAGGCCAGATCTTCGACGCCTTCGGTTGGACCGCCTGTGTCGCCGGGATCGGCGTGGCGCTGCTCATCGCCGCGCTACTCGCCATCTTCTTGAAGACACCCCTGATGCCGGAGGCAATGCCGCGTTGAGGTCATCCCCCGCGGACCGATCCTTGATCTGCCGTATGGCGTGATCACGCGCCAACGACGATGGTTAGGCGGGGCAGTCTATGTGTGGTCCGCTGCCCTGCCCGGCGCCCCCGACCCAACGAGAAACCGCTGAGGTTGGGGGCGCCATTTCCTATTTTGAAACCGCGGGGCCAATCTAAAAATCGCTTCGAAAATGTTGAAGCGACGACAAAATCTCCGCCTCGGCTGCCCCAGTGGGCCGCTGCCTAAATCCAAGTGCTACAGCTATCCACCCAGAGCAGTAGCAAGGCGGCTGCGCATAGAGCGCCGAATGCGACAAAGGCGTTGAGCCAGGTTTGTCGTCGGAGCATTACCTCGATATCGTTGGGGGAAAGCGCGATCTTCACCCAGAAGACGTCGAGCCACAGTACCACCAGCAGGAAAGTGCATGCTGTGCCGGAAAGCTGAAGGGCGGAAAGGCCGCTGCAAGCGCCCATGGCACAATCACTCCGCTGCCAACCTGTTGGTTGTGTGAATCTCCTGAGAGGTCGGCTCTCCCGGCACCTCATCCGCAGCGGGATCTGCATCGGGAGCGGGCTCGTGCAGGATCACACCGTCGAGGATGCCGAACTCGCCGAGCCAAGGCTGGTGCCTCAGCGCGCGCATCGTATCCGCGTAGCCCGCATCCCACCGTGCCTTTATGCCCGCCGGGGAGAAATCGATGTCCTTGGTGTGGCTCTCATTGTCGAGGCGAGGCGCCAGCAGGCGCACCACGTGCATGCGCGTATCGCAGCGATAACCGGCGAGCTCCCGTAGCAACGGATCCTGCTTCTCCTCCTCCGGCACGAATTCCAGTAGCTGCGTGATGACGTGGCGGAGCTTATGCGTCTCCCGCTGCCTGACGATGTGGCTCGCGATCCGGCTGGAGTATTGGATGTCCTTGGTACGATTCAGGATCTGCCAGATCGTCTCCGGCTCGCCGCCGGTGGGGTTCCACAGATGCACGGCGAAGATCAGTGAGTTGCGCCGCGGCTGGTCGTCGAAGATACGCTCGGTCGGCGTGTTGGAAAGAATCCCACCATCCCAATAGAGTTCGCCGTCGATACGCACGGCGGGAAAGGCGGGGGGCAGCGCGCCGGATGCCATGACATGGATCGGCGCGAGGGTCATTTCCTTGGAATCGAAATAGTGCATCATGCTGGTGCGCACATGCGCGGCGCCGACCGTGAGTCTTGGATGGTCCGCATTGATCAGTGAGAAGTCGACCAGCTCTTCCAGCGTCCGCCTCAGCGGCTCGGTCGAGTAATAGCCGGCGTTGTCGGCGCCGAGAGGCACGTGCGCGCCGAGGAATGCGCGAGTGTGCGGCTCGAAGAACCCGGAGATGCCGCTGGTGAGCGTCATCCAGGACGATAGCGCGTCGCCAACGCCGGCCCAGGCGGGGAACGAGCCCCAGAAATTTGCGCGCTCGACCAGACGCCAGAATTCCTTCAGCCGCGACAGGCGATCCTCCGGTGCGTTGCCGGCGATGATGCTGGCATTGATCGCACCGATCGATGTGCCGATCAGCCAGTCGGGCTCGATGCCTTGCTCGTGCAGCGCCTCATAGACGCCGCCTTGATAGGCGCCGAGCGCACCGCCGCCTTGCAGCACGAGCACGACCTGGCCGTTCTCGTTGTTGCGGATTTCGTTTACCGCATCGAGCGGCCTCAGAGTTGTTGTCTTCGTCATGGCGAAGTCCTCCAGGTTTCCTCTTGGTTGTTCAATGCGCGGTCCAGCCGCCATCGACTGGGATGGCGGCGCCGGTGATCGACGCCGCGGCATCCGAAGCGAGGAACACCGAAAGCGCGCCGAGCTCATCGGTCGTGGCAAACCGCTTGTTCGGCTGCTGCGCCAAGAGCACGTCGCGGATCACCTGCTCGCGGGGAATGCCATGCGATTTTGCTTGGCCTTCGATCTGCGCCTCGACCAACGGCGTGTAGACATAGCCAGGGCAGATAGCATTGCAGGTGATGCCCATCTCTGCGGTTTCGAGCGCGGTCACCTTGGTCAGGCCGAGCATGCCGTGCTTGGCGGCGACATAGGCCGACTTGAATGCCGAACCGACCAGCCCATGCGCCGAAGCGATGTTGATGATGCGGCCGAACTTCCGCGCGGACATGCTCGGCAGCGCAAGGCGCGTGGTATGGAACGCCGAGCTGAGATTGATCGCGAGGATCGCGTCCCATTTGGCGATCGGAAAGTCCTGTAGCGGCGCCACGTGCTGAATGCCCGCGTTATTGACCAGAATATCGACGCTGCCGAACGTGGCGAGCGCGGTTTCGACCATCTCGGCAATTGAGGCTGGGCTCGACATGTCCGCAGCGGAATACTCGACGCTCACGCCGAACTCTTCCGCGATTCCATCTTGCGTTTGCCGGATCTCGTCGGGCTTGCCGAAGCCGTTGAGGACGATGGCGGAGCCCGCGCCGGCGAGAGCCCGGGCAATTCCCAGTCCAATTCCGCTGGTCGAGCCGGTGACGACTGAAACCTTGCCCTTCAAAATCGGTGCGACTTTCAGACTGCGCTCCGTCATTGCTACGTTCATGGCGACTGCTCCTTGTGGTTGAGCGCAGCCCTTGCGATCCACGCTTTTCATGGATGGATCATGCGCGCGCAGGGGTATCCGTCGGAAATGCCCGTTGGCTAAGGACTCGATAGGGGAGTGCTATCGCGATGTGTGTTGGTTCAGTCGCTGCGGCTCGGTAGGCGGTCGCGTGATCACAACAGATTGTTTTATCTTTACTTTTTTCCTCCCGGCAGGGATGCCACGCTCGCCTAAAATTTAGCCACACCCGCCAAACCATCTCGACGGGGAAGTTGCATCAATCGTACAAGTGCAGTGAACCCGCTATTGGCCCAATTACCTTCCGCGATCCGAGGCCACGTCTCGCATGGAAATGCATCAGGTGCGCTACTTCCTGGCGGTCGCCCGGACGCTCAATTTCACGCGCGCGGCTGAGGAGTGCCACGTCGCTCAGCCCTCGCTCACGCGAGCGATACGGCAATTAGAGGGCGAACTCGGCGGCGACCTATTTCGTCGCGAAAGGCCGCATGCGCAATTGACCGAACTCGGTCAGCGCATGCTGCCGTTGCTCAAGCAATGTTACGACAGCGCGATGAGCGCACGCGCGCTCGCCACCGCCATCAAGAAGGGCGAAGTCGGTTCGCTCAAACTAGCGATCTCGCACACGATCGATTCTTCGCTCGTCATGCCGCACGTGGTGGAGCTTGGTAAAGTGTTCAATGGCCTCGAGTTGAAACTGTTGCGGGGCACGGCGCAGGACGTCCTCGACTTGCTCAAGCGCGGCGAGGTCGAGCTCGGCATCGGCGCGGCGATCGGCGAGGAATGGGAACGGCTCGACAGCTGGGCGCTGTTCACTGAGGAGTTCCAACTCATCGTTCACGGTGCACATCAATTCGCTCCGCGCGCCTCGGTCGCTCTGGGCGATTTGCGCGAGGAAGTTCTCATCATCCGCAATTACTGTGAGTCGACGCAAGAGTTCCTCAATCTGCTTCAGAGCATGGAGTTCGACGTCACGCGCCGTCACGAAGCAAGCACAGAGCCTGACCTGATTGCCTTGGTAGAGGCGGGGGTCGGCGTTTCAACAATGCCGCGTAGCAACAAAACGCCGCCCACATTGATCAGGCTGCCGGTCGACTCGCTGCAATTGGATCGTACCGTCTATCTCTACGGCGTCGCCGGCCGGCAGCGCACTTCTGTGGCGTCGGCCCTGATGAAGATGCTGCGCGCCTACGATTGGACGCGTCAGGCGCCCATAGGTTAGCGCGCACTTTTTAGTGCAGCGAGCAAATCCTCAATCGCAACACGTTTGCGATAGTCCGGATCGACGAAGCGCGCCTTGACGTCGCCGTCGGTGCCGACGACGAAGGTCGCCGGAATCGGCAGCAGCCAAGTATCGCTTCCTTGTGATTTCGTCACGTCCCAGCCGGCGCCGGTCATCAGCGCCTGCATCTCGGCGCCGACCCAGAAGGCAAGATTGAGCGACATCGCGTAACCATTATCGATGTCGCTGAGAACCGGGAAGGGCGCATCCGCCTCCGCCTTGAACTCGGCGGTGAAATGCTGCGTGTCGGGCATGATGGCGGCAATCTGTCCGCCGTCCGCGGCGATCTCATCCTGCGCCTCAGCCAGAGCACGCGTGTTGATGCGGCAATACGGGCACCAATGCCCACGGTGAAAGGTCACCGCCACCGGCCCGTTCTCCAGCATTTGCTCCAGCGTAACGAGCTTTCCGGTCTCATCCGGCAACGCGAAAGACGGCATCTTCTCGCCGGGCTTTGGCGAGGCGCCGCCGACGTCGTGTTCCTTCAATCTCGTGACCAGGCGATCCACCGCATCCTGGAACTGGGGCCCGAGCTTTCGTACTTCGTCCGCGAACGCCTGGAGCCGCTCCGCCAATGAGGCATCCATCTCGCAGCAACGGTCGAGCGCCTCTTGCAGCGCCTCGGCGAGCTTATCGTTATTCATCCGCGCACTCTCATGCCGGAGCGTCCAAAAACCGCCGCCGAGGCGCAAAAACGCTCATTTCCCTCGGTCTCCCGCCGTTTTACATACCACCCAGCGCCAGCTTTTGGTAGGCGTTCGCTGGTGCTGGTCATCCGCGCCGATCCGAATCTTGCTCCTACAGCGCTTGGCTAAGAGACCTTTTCAGCTCTTCGACACCCATGCGCTTTCGATAGTCCGGGTCGACAAAGCGTGCGCCTATCGTGCCGTCCCTGCGCACTATGAAAGTTGCAGGCAAGGGCAAGATCCAAGCATCGTTGCCTTGGTATCTGGGCAGGTCGCGTCCTCCGGCTTGCATCAATTGCTGGACTTCGTCCCCAACCCAAATGGCCAGGTTGAGCGACAGCGCATAACCGTTGTCGATATCCGTCAGGACCGGAAATCTTGCATCGGCGTCCGACTTGAATGCTGAGGCAAATTGCTGCCGCTCGGGCATGATGGCGGCGATCTGCGCCCCTTCGGCCCCAATCGAGTCCTGCGCCTCGGCGAGCGCGCGGGTGTTGATGCGGCAATAGGGACACCAATGGCCGCGATGGAACACGACGGCGACGGGTCCATTATCGAGAAGCTCATCGAGGCTCAGCAGATGCCCGGTCTCGTCGGGAAGGATGAAGGGCGGCATTTTCTCGCCAGGACGAGGGGCGCCTTGCCCCGCTTCGTGTTGCTCCAGGCGCGCCACGAGTCGATCGACGGCTTCCTGGGCCCCGGGCCGCAGCTGCCTGACCGCGTTGCTGAATGTCTCGAGCCTTTCGGTCAGCGAGCCGTCCATGTCGCGACAGAATACGAAGGCTTCGTCCACGGTGCGGAACGATGGATAAATTCTCATCCATCAGCTCCGCGACAATGGCGGCTGGCTGGCGCCGCACCACGAGAGTGACAATTCGTTCGTTCCTGTTCTTTGACCCGGATCGTTAGACCCTTCTGGCGCCCACTAATCTTACAGCCGTTGTCGCCGATCCGCCGCCTTCAGGTCCAATAGCGACCGGCTATGGTGTCAATCTTCGACCGGCATTCACGGCGTCCCACCGATGAGCGCTGAGGTGAATATCGTTGGGGATAGCCGACGCCTATCGACCCGCTGGCGTCAGGCGAGCGCCTTAAGGATGTCCTCGATCCGCATGCGATGGCGGAAATCGGGATCGACGAAGCGGCCTTTGACCCGACCGTCTTGGCCCACCACGATCGTTGCCGGGATCGGCAAGAACCAGCCGCCATTGCCTTGGAACTGCGACAGATCGATGCCGAACCCGCCATACATGTCCTTGATCTTGTCGCCCACCCAAAAGGCGAGCCCAAGGGTCAGCGCGTAGCCCAAATCCATGTCGGTCAGCACTTTGAATGGCAGCCCCCGGGTCTCTTGTAGCCGCCGCGCGTAATGCGCGGTCTCCGGCACAATTGAGACGACATCGGCACCGGCGCCTGCGATCTCGGGATAGCCGCGCGTCAGGGCACGCAACTCAAGGCCGCAATAGTCGCACCACGGTCCACGGTTAAAACTGACCACGAGCGGACCCGTCCGGAGCAGCGATTGCAGATCGACGAGCTGGCCCTCGCTGTCCGGCAATATGAACTCCGGCATCGCCTCACCAATGGCGGGCACGTGCCGCGCGGCATCATTTCCGGCGATGCGGTTGACCAGCCTATCGTACTCAGTCTCGATTTCGGGCAGAAGCTCTCGCGACCGACCGAGATAGAGCTTGAGCCGTTGATCGAGCGGCTCGGGGAGAGAGTCCGCCTCCAGAAAGGCTTCCTGCAATGCTTGCTCGAGGGGCTTTTCGGTCATCGACAGGGTGGTCTTCCAAAAAGGGCTTGGAGCCGATTATTGGATCTGCAGCCGCCGAAGTCGATACCGAAACAGAACCACCTCGGCGCACTTTATTCCCGGGTGAGCTACAGGGGGTCCCATCGTCTCGGCGCCAACTGGCGGAGAGGGTGGGATTCAAACCCACGGTACGGTTACCCATACAACGGTTTTCGAGTTCTAAGATTCCCGTGTTGATGCGTATCGTCTAGTCGTTAGAGGTATGCTTTGGTTCGAGTTTTTCAGACCAAAAATCCGCCTGGTGCTGTCGCGTATCGCCCCGTGTTGTTCAGTTGGTTTGGAATTTGGTTTTGCAATCTATCGGTCGAACAAACCAGCCGGCGCCTAGCGGTAGACCCTGCCGCCGAGCTTTCGTGATGATCGAATCAGAGAACGAAGTCGGTCTTCAACAACGCTGACTCGCTGTGCACCTCGATCTGGAAGTCAGCCTTGGCGTCTCCGTTCAAATCACCAGACACAATGCCGACGTCTCTCGCCGCGTTGTATTTCACCTGCAATTCGCCCGCTCTGTGATGAAAGCCTTTGGCGCCGATGAAGTGAAAGGCCTGATTGCTACCAGTGATGGTGTCTGCGTCGATCACCTGCAGATCGATCTTGTCGTGCTGGAAATGATCGAAGTCGGTTATGGTGTCGCGATTGGCACCGACGGCGCTTTCGACCGCGTCATTGAACACGAACTTGTCGCCGCCGCCGCCGCCGATGAGCGTGTCCTTATCCAGACCGCCGACCAGGACTTCTTTGTGGGAGCCGCCTTTCAACGTGTCGTTGCCGGCTTCGCCGAAGATCGAGCCGGTCACGGTTCCCTGCTTCACAACGAGCTTGATCTTTTTGAAGTCGGTGAGGACGTCGTTGCCGGCGCCGAGATGCACATCGCCAAGCAGCAAGCCGTAATTTGTGACCTTCTCGACACCCGCGAGTGAACTGATTGCATGTGCGGCGTCGATCTTGCCGGCGTTGATGATCGTATGCGTGCCCAAGGATTCGACGAAAATGCCAACGGCGCCCTGGATCGATCCACCTTTCACATTCTCGATGCGAAAATCGCCATCGCCGATCTCATCGATGCCAGCGAAGAACTGAGACGTGATGTGGCCTGCGTTTTTGATATTTGTGGCGTGCAAGGTGGCGATGGCGGCTCTGTTATTTGCCGGGGTCGCGACCGTGGCACCTGTCCCTATCGCTATGGTGGAAACGAAGGCGCCGCCGTCCGAGAGAACGATCGCTTCGTCACTGTCGGAATGAACGTTACCTTTGACCGTCACGGTCCACGGGCCGGAGGCGAGCGTCAGTGCGGCGTTAGTGGTTCCGTGAACTTCGGCCAAAGGATCGACGATAATGGTGCCGGGGCCGGTGTCGGCATAGGCGCCAGAGGTGGTTCCGTTGAAGAAGTGAAACGACATGGGCGGTCTCCTACGGCTTGGGGGCGAATGTTAGGAGCGCTGTGGGAAGCGGCCAGGTGCGCCAACTTCACAGTTCGGATGTTACCACTTTGTCAGAGGATGAGTTCGTCGAGATTAATTCTTTTTGAATTCAACTTCACGACGTGTCATCGGTACCTGCTTCATCATTCTAGGGCTTGACCATCTCCACCTTAACGACTTCTTCTTTTTCTAATCGGTCCGAGGGCCGATCCGAACGAGGACCGCGGAGGTGCGAGCCCGACGTTGAGTGCCGTTGCGCAAAAGGCAATGTCCGCTAAGGGTCAGTAGCGGACCTAATCGCACGCCGGGCACTTCGTCCAGCCTAAATCCGCGCCGCGATTGCACGAGTCGTCCTGCGTTTACGCGGCGCGAAGAATTGACTTCTGCAAATGAGCGGCTGAGCAAAGCGGGCAAAAAACAATGGATAGTCGGCGAGCGTGAGAGTACCCTATGGCTGGTTGCTAGCAATCATCACTGGGGGTGAGAAATGCTCAGCGTTCTCTGGACCATTATTATCGGCTTTGTTGCTGGAGTGATTGCCAAACTCATCACGCCCGGCGACAAAGAGCCTCAAGGCTTCATACTCACTACAGCCCTTGGCGTTGTCGGTGCCTTGGCCGCTACCTATCTCGGGCAGGCCCTCGGCTGGTACCAGGCTGGTGAAAAAGCTGGTTTCATCGGTAGCATCGTGGGCGCGGCGCTCATCCTGCTGGCATGGGGATTTATCCAAAGTCGTCGCCCCAGCTAGTTGCGCGCGTGACTCTCCAACGTGCTCAGCGTCAGGCGCTCGTTCCGAGGGCCTTGGAGATGTCGGCGAGAGTCGCCTTTTCGGCATCGCCGACTTTCACGCCTCCGATGCCAAGAAAACCACCCTCCGAAGAGGTCTCTGCTACGTTCTTGCTGATGGTTTGCAGCCACGCCTTGAAGCCGGCGGCATCTTGCGGCGCCTTGGCGTTGAGGATGGCCGACACTTCCTTCAAGGTGGCGAGCGAACGTTGAACTACGTCCCCAGGCTTCTTGACGCCGGCAAGCTGCTTACGCAGTGCTTCCTGAACTGCGGCACGCCCCTCCTTCGTCTCAAAATCTGAGACGACCGCCTTGACGAGTTCATTCGCCCCGGCATCCGACTTCGCTCTAGCCAGCGCTGTCGGCAGGGCGCCAACCGTTCTAGTCGATATCGCCTTGAAGCTTCGACATCGACTTCTCTAGCGCCTCCATCTGACCACCCACGCTGAAGCTCGCTGGCTTTCTGCCCGAGTTGTTGAAAGCACGCTCATGATGCGGCAGGCTCCTTTGCATCTTGCTTATGTCGCATGATGGATAAGAAACCGGTCACGCTTAGCTTGCCAAGATTGCATGCGCCAGGTGTTGCACTAGCGAGGATGCTTTGCGCGAGTTGTCGCTTGAGCTTTTCAGTGTGGTCATCGATTTGGGATCCCGGTAGAGAGGAGCTGTTGCCACGCGGCACTGAACGCCTGCGTGATGATGGCTAAATCCTCTGGCTGAAAGCCGTCGGTGTTTTCGTTTTGGAAGGGCACACGAGTGCTCCGCGCATTGCAGGCGGGAGCACAAAACAAACTCTCTCAGCCGCCGGTGCCTGTGATGTTCGGCCGACGATGCCGAATAATGCGCTCTTTTGTGATCGACAGCGAGTCATTAGAAAGGCCGTTTGAAGTACTCACACCCAAGGCATGCGAGCCGCTATGGCGCGCGGAGTCAGACGGATGTCAGCAAAAAAGGATGATAGTAATAGGCATCGAATGAGCGCATAGTTGCGCCGTGTCCAAAGAACCGTCGTCAAAAATTGAACAGTTAGTTCCCGCTGCTAGGACCGAACTAAAGAGCCTCGGAATTGATACCGACGGCAAACGCTCTGACGAACTTCTGAATATGGTTCGCGAGCAGAGACACCAATCTCGGTGTCCTTCCAAAAACAGAAGACTTGGTGGCTAGAGCGGCGGCATAGCCGCTGACTCGTTGAACCGAATCACAAGAGGCAAAGTGGGTATGGCTAAGACGCGAGCCGGTATTGTCACGGCAGTCATATTGACGACAACCACTGCCGCAGCCGGTCCGGTCGATCACATCAAGGAATTCGAGGCTTGCGCCGCGGCAGACAGCTCTGCCCGCAAAGCCTGTTGCGAGGGTACCGGCGGGGACTATCACCCAAGCGAACACTGCGTTTGGTTCCATGATCCAGGTGCCCCCTCAAGCGGCGGCCCCGACGATACAAAGCTGCAAGCACCCGCGAACGTGCCCCTTCCGGATCGCGCCCCCTGATAATCTAATCAGCTAACCCGACATCAATCGCGAGAAGCTTTGCCGTGATGACAAGGCCCAATCTCTGTCGCCACCGCAATGCGAAAGGGCTCTAGCTGCGCCGTTCGGCGGCTCAGAGGTGCGAAGATACCGTCGCGATCAGGCCCAGGCTAAGTATCGCCAAGCCTATACTGTAGATAAGCACCCGAGGATAGGCGTCGTCATGATAATTTAGCGCGTGATACTGCATTTAATCTCCTAACGTCACAAATATTTGACATTCTAGATAAAAGAAGAATGTGGTTAAAATACGCCTAACACGCGCTTGAATATTTAAATAGCCATCAGAAATATTTTAAAAACTTGTATTCCACCACGATAGAGCGTATCGAATACGTACAATTTGGATGATAATCATTCAAAGAAGATTTTCGCCTATCAGGAGATCACCATGGAAAATTCAACCGCAACCAACACTTCGGCTGCTCAGACGCCGGAGCAGAAGCTGGCCGTGACCAAGGAAATTGTCGCCAAATGGAGCAAATTCTCCGAGCAGGACATCTCCGCGCTCAAGGGCAAGTCTGACCTCGTCTCGCAGGTCGTCGCCAAGTACGGCACGCCGCAGGCCGATGCGCAGACCCAGGTCGACGCGCTGCTGAAGGGCCGCCAGTTCGGTCCGAGCGCCTAGTCTAGCGATCTCCCGAGGCTGCCCAATGGGCGGCCTCGGCGTTTGCCGCGCTTAAGTTCTCACCCCCCAGTTACGGAGCATGATCATGAACAAGTACATCCTCGCCGCCGCTTTCCTCGTGGCCCTCGCCGGTCCCGCCCTCGCCGAGCAATTTTTTGTCGCCTTCGATCCGGCGAGCCACAAATGCTCGATGATGCACAGCCAGCCCGCCGCCAGCATGAAGGTGATGGGCACCTACGGCACCGAAGCCGAGGCCCACAAGGCCATGGACGGCATGAAGGAATGTCAGAAGGGCTAGTCAGCCCCGCGTTTCAGTTGAGTTGAGTATGAGGGCCGGCCATTCGCCGGCCCCTTTGTTTTGCAATCACGACATTCAGAAATGGACGCAAGCTGCTACGTGAGCTTTTGGCACTAAGCGGAACAAATCAGCAGTGCACGACGTCCGCTTCTGACCCATAGCGGACATGTCCATTACGCTCTGCTTTCTCCTGCCTTGCCCCCTCGACAAGACCAATAGCTGGGCGCGATAGAATGTGGGCGGATTCATTGCGCGGCCGAGAACCCGCACTGCTTCTGCTCCATCTCGATCTGCTTCGTGATGCGGGTGGCGTTCTCTGAGTAGGCCTGCGTCACGGAGCCGCTATTCACGGTCTTACCATTCAGCGGACTCACGCTTGAGCAGAGGTGGAAGACGTGCGGGATCTCGGACTTCTTGGCTCCGTTTTCCGGCGCGATCCAATACACGACATCTTGGCCGGCGGGGTGTTCCGCGTCCTTGGTCGCTGCAGTCACCGTTGACGAGTCCGTGGCTATCTCCTGCGCCTGGGCAGCGACGTCGGGCGAACAGGCCGTGGTCGGCTGTCCCGACCTAATCTGGGTCGCGCACGCGTTCATGTCCTGGGTGTACTGCTCGACCGATGGGGGGTTGAAGCTGATCCCGAACAGCGTCGCGACAACGGCCAGCACGGCGCCCACGCCGCCCGCAACCTTCTTGGTCTGCGGATCCATGTTTTTATCGGTGAAGATCAGGAAAACCAGTGGGAGAAATGCAATTATCGTGATGATCGCACCGAGCTGGTTTTGGAAAAAGAACCTCGCCGTGTCTGATGCGCGGGCCGGATCGTGCCTGTTGGCCGCCTTCCACAGCAAGTTGCCGGCGATTGCAAAAATCGCGATCCCGACCAGAATGCCGATCAGCAGCGGCAGGTTTCCGTGGTCGAACTTGTGCTGGTAGAACAAAACCACCCCGGCGATCTCGCCGCCAATGGCAATGATCCAGCAGAGCGCGGCGAAAATGCGGAGGCGCGTGGCGGCGGACTTCTGGCCCTGCGTTGCTTGCCAGTCCTTGGTAACGTCTGCTGTAGGTTTTTTGTCGGCCATGACCAGGTTCCCCAATATCGACACTCTTGCGGGGCGGCGTCCAATCGGAAGGCTAACCCGCCCGGTGCAGCGTCATTGAACGAGCATCTTTGTCGCCTGCCTTAGCGACGCGGCGAAAATGTGAGAGCGACAGGAGACCACATCTCCATCCATATTGCCATGAGTGAATGTGTCCATACCGACGGGGTAGACGCCGATGCGGCGACCAGCTGTTTTTATTGATAGCTGGCGGAGAGGGTGGGATTCGAACCCACGGTACGGTACCCGTACAACGGTTTTCGAGTTCTAAGCTTCTCCCCCAAGGGAAAGCGATTAACATGCCCATCGACAACGTCCCGGGCCAACCGCCGGTTCGCGACAAAGGTATTCTCGCCCGCTATCCGCTAATCTTCTACTTCATCATCGCCTACACTGGTTCATGGCTCGTAGTACTGCCATATCTGCGCTCCCCGGGTGGTGCCGGGCTCTTACCGTTTAGTTGGCCGATACCCTTTCCGGTGTCTGCTGCCCTCGCGCCCTTCGCGGGCCCATGTTTGGCGGCTTTCATCATGACCGGCGTAACCCAAGGGAGCGCCGGAATATGCCGTTTGCTGCGTCGGATCGCGCTGTGGCGGGTAGGGGTTTGGTCGTACCTGTTCGCCCTTGTCGGCATCCCCGCAATCACGGTACTCGGCGCACTTGTCCTGCCCGGAGTGCTCGAATCCTGGCAAGCGCCAGCGGCTTCGTTGCTGCTGGCCTATCCCGTTCGCTTTGTGGTCTCGCTCATCATCGGCGGCCCGCTGGGCGAAGAGATTGGCTGGCGTGGTTTTGCGTTGCCGCGCCTCCAGCGGGATCAAGGCCCTCTCGGCGGGAGTCTTATCTTAGGGCGCTCTGGGCGTTTTGGCACCTGCCCTACTTCTGGATGCCAGAATGGGGAACACCCAAGGACACGGTCCTCGATATCGTTTGGTTTGTGTTGGCTGATATCGCCCTGACCTTCGTCTACGTGGGTTTTCAACAACACCAAGGGCAGCCTGCTCATCGTCATCCTTGTGCACGCGTCCAACGATGCGTTTTTCATAAATCAGCTTTTTCGCGCTCCCATCGTGACAGATAGTCTGCTGCCCTTTGTGGTTGGCTTTGGGGCAGCGGCGGTACTGCTCATCATCCTCACGCGCGGCCGCTTGGACTACGACCGATATCGGAAAGACATAGAATCGGACGCGTTGGGCGAGAAGGGCATTCCGGGGTGAGCAGTCAGTCGCTGCCTGCTGCCGAACGGGACGTCTGCCTCCAGGCGCGCCGCGGGCTTGCGATCTACTTCGCCTTCCTTGTCCCCCTCTCGGCGGCATTCGAGGCGCTCATGATCCTCGACAACTTGTCGTGGTTCTGGGCCCTGATGTGGACTCCGGCCGCCGCATCCGTGGTTGCACGCCTTATCCTTCGCGAAGGATTTGCCGACGTATCGTTTCGCCTCGGCGGGCGCCGCGGCTGGAAGGCGGTCGTGCTGGCGCTGATCTTTCCGATCATTGTTGGGCTGATTTCGTATGGCATCGCGTGGGTAACAGGCCTTGTCCACTTCAGTCCGCAGCCCATCGCGTTGGCCGCGCAGTTCGTTGGAGACAACACACCGCCGGTCGAGGTCTTCCTGATCAACCTCGTTGTGGCGGCGACGATCGTGACCATCTTCAGCATCCGTACCGCCGCGGGCGAGGAGATCGGCTGGCGGGGCTACATGCTCACGCGGTTGATCGATGCCGGTGTCCCGAGACCTGTGCTGACGAGCGGCATCATCTGGGGTGTCTGGCACGTGCCGCTCATTCTGGGAGGCGTGTACCTTGCCGGTCCGTCGCCGGCGCTCTCGGCTTTGCTCTGGATGGTTATTGCCATCATTTAGCTTCGTGTTTGCGCGGCTGCGACTGGAGACCGGTAGTGTTTGGCCGGCGATCGCGCTTCACGCGTCCTGGAACAGCATCATTCAAGTCGCGTTCGATCCAGCGAGTACAGGCGCCGGAGCGGCGGTGTGGGTCGGCGAATCGGGGATCCTCGTCGCGCTCACCATGATCGTTGCGGCCGTTGTCTTCGCTCGCGGCCGCTGGATGATCGCAGACTAAGAAATACTAACGGGTCACGCCTCAGGCGTAGTTCCAGCAGTTCGCCAAGGGTCTGCCATGGCAGCTTTTGGCACTTAGCGGACATTCGCGCCCGAGCCCTTGAAAGTCAGCTTTGTCCGCGGAGCGGACGCTTTGCAGCAGGTTTGCAAAACCGCAGCCCCGCGGATTTGAATGCTCAAGAATTGGCGGAGAGGGTGGGATTCGAACCCACGGTACGCTTGCGCGTACAACGGTTTTCGAGACCGTCCCGTTCGACCACTCCGGCACCTCTCCGTGAAGCTCAAGCCCGGTCGAAGCGGCTTAGATAAAGGCTCGTCCCCCTCCCGGCAACCTAAAGACCAGATGGCCGCTCTCAAGGCGCGATGTCCGGGGCCGGCGGCAGCGCGGTCTCTTGCAGGCAATATTTGTCGGTTCCGTAATTGGCGTCGGCCGGGCAAGCTCCGCCCTTCGGCGTCAGGGCAAGATAGAGCGCCGAGTTTGGCGCCTCTTCGGCGCCGGGACCGATCTTCTGCAGTTTGCCGAGGTCCTCCTTCGAACGGACGCAGAGCGTGCCGTGCGCCCAGGTGCCGCCGGAGCGCCACTTCGCTTCGAGGTCTCGCCAGAACTTGTTCGCCGGGCACTCCCGGTCGAAGGCGCGCGCGAGCACCACGGCCCGGTCCGCGGCCACCGGCCAGGTCGTCGGCTGAACCGGATCGAGCTGCGGTTCCGGCCAGAAGCTGTAGACAAGCAAAGCGGCCAGAAGGCCGATCCCAAGCAGCACCAGCAGGCGGACGCGCCGCGGTTGCGTCCGCCTGGTGGCGCTGTTCTCGAGCACTTTCTCGTCCATGCCATCCTCCGGCATTGCGCCCCATTATCGGGCGAATGGGCGAAATGTGAAGGGTCGAGGCTGGTCTCGGCCGGCTTCCGGCCAATTGACTTATGGATGTCTCTATCTATAGTGCGCCCCGAACGTCGCCGTCGGCTGACGCCTCGCGGCATACTTGAAAATCACGGCCCAAGGCGGCTTCAGGGCTCGCCTCTACAGCCAATAGCTCAACGGACCAAAGCCATGTTCGCGGTCATTCGCACGGGCGGCAAGCAATATCGCGTGGCCCCCAACGACGTCATCGAGATCGAAAAGATCGCGGGCAATCCCGGCGACATTATCGAGTTGGGCGAAGTCTTGCTGCTCGGCGGCGCCGACGGCAAGAGCCCGCAATCGGGCAAGCCGACAATCTCCGGTGCGCTGGTCGCCGCCGAGGTGGTCGAGCAGGGCCGGGGCGACAAAATCATCGTCTTCAAGAAGAAGCGGCGCAAGGGCTATCGCCGCACCCGCGGCCATCGCCAATTGCTGACGACGATCCGCATCACCGAGATCCTGACCGACGGCAAGAAGCCGTCGAAACAGGCGGCTAGACCTGAGCCGAAGAAGGCCGAGAAGAAGACGGAGACCAAGGCCGAGACGAAGCACATCGAGGCGAAGCCGGCAAAGAAGCCGGTCGAGAAAAAGGCCGAGGCGAAGCCGGCAGCGAAAAAGGCGGCGCCAAAGGCTGAGAAGAAGGCCCCGGCCAAGCCGAAGGCCGCAGCCAAGAAGCCCGCCGCAAAGCCGAAGAAGAGTTGAGGTAAGAAACCATGGCACATAAGAAAGCAGGCGGATCGTCCCGTAACGGCCGCGACTCCGCCGGCCGCCGTCTCGGCGTGAAGAAGTCGGGCGGCCAGAGCGTCGTCCCCGGCAACATCATCGTCCGCCAGCGCGGCACCAAGTGGCATCCGGGCGACGGCGTCGGCATGGGCAAGGATCACACGCTGTTCGCCGTGCGCGAAGGCGAAGTTACCTACCGCACCAAGCAGAAGGGCCGCGTCTACGTCTCGGTGAAGACCGGCAGCGCTGCCAAGCCCCACTAGCGCTCGTCATACCGGCGAAAGCCGGTATCCAGCGCAAAGACTCACAGCGCTGCGGCGCTGAACAGCCTTTTTGTTTTCACTGAATTCCGGCCTTCGCCGGAATGACAGTGCTTCCGACCTTCACAACACAAAATCGGATCTAGCCAGCGCGGCAAAATTTTCTATGCTGATCTCGAAATCGGCGCGGCCGTCGCCGTTGACGTCACCTTGCACCACGTCGTGAGAGTAGCGAAGCATGCCAACGTCGCGCGGATGGTTCTGTTGGTGATGCTTGAAGGTTTCGCTACCGATGAAGTGGAATCGCTGATTGCCGCCTCTATGGGTATTCGCATCTATCGTGGAGAGATCGATCTTGTCTCCCTCTAGATGACTGAAGTCGACGATCTCGTCCCGATTTGAGCCCTTCACGCTGTCCTTGGTCACATTGAAGTCGAAGATATCCTGCTCGCTTCCGCCGGTCAGCATGTCTTTGCCGCGGCCGCCAGTGATCGTATCCTGGCCGCTCCCGCCATTAAGAAAGTCCGTATCTTCGAGACCTTGAATAGTGTCGTTCCCGCCCAGGCCGTTGATGGTGTCATCGTCGGGACCTCCGACAAGCGTATTGTCCCCGTCATCGCCATCGAGCTGGATAAATCCTCCGCTTGACGCGTTCGCGAGACCTACAATCTTCAAGCCATAGATGGGATTGGAGGCGAACGGACCGACTGAGAATACGGAGTCGACTCGGTCGGAGTTTGCCGGTGTGGGGGCAAGGTTGGTCGAGAGCGTTGCGTAGACGTCAACCGTCGCCGTGTCGCCCTCATAGACTCGGAATTTGTAGCCGAGCGATCCGATATCGACGATATCGGCGCTCTCCCTGGGATCGTCGGTGTTCACTGAGTTGACGAGGCCGAACGTTGCCGTCAGGTGCGTATTTTTTTCCGGAACATTCGTGAAGTTGATTGCCGCATCGAAGTCGACGCTGGTCGCCCCGGTCGCATTGACGATAGTGCCGTTGTGATAGGTCAGGGTACCGAGTTTGAATCTGACGCCTGGAGATGTGTCGAAAGATCCTCCAGCGAAGTCGAGAGAGCTCACATCCGGATTTGCCTGCCCCCAAGTGAAGTGGCTTGTCCCAACGCCAGTCACGGTCGCCGATCCCGGCGAAGCATGCAGGAAGATCGCACTGTCAGTTCCTATAGTTGCCTTCTTGGCGGTCCAGCCCCACGTCACTCCGTTCTCGACGATGATGTTATTGCCGCTGACGATGACGGGATAAAGCGCGGCGTTCCAGACGACGTTCTGATTGGTCGACACCAGTAACGTGCCACGTGCGGAAAAATCATAGAACGGGATGGCATTCGCCCCCAGTGAATGGTGAGCGAGATAATCGGCCATGTTCACGGCCGTAAGCGCGTAGAAGGGAAATGCCGATGCCCCGGGATTCAAATTTTGACCGGACGTGTCGATGTTGTCCAGGTAGCCCGTGACGGAACGGTTCTGGGTAGGGAAATTTGTCGTGACGACTTGAATCCATTCAAGGGTCTGGCCGGGGGCGAGCGCAGTCACGTGATTATAGACCGCCTCGATGTGCCCTCCTCCGACATTTCCGCTTGTCCAGCCGGCCTCGTAGGGACTGACCGTAAGAGTGCCGGTCGAACCGGTGGTAACGGTATAGCCGAAGGCCGTCAGAAGGCTGGCGTTCAGACTGCTGGCGCTCACGCTCCCTTGCGGCACGATCCGGTACACAGTCGAGCCGTCGGGTGAGACGATATAGGTTGCCACGACTTTTTCTCCCCTTGGATTCCGTTCTTCACAACACGAAATCGGTCTTGATCAGCGCAGCGAGGTTGGCGATGCCGATCTCGAAATCGGCGACGCCGTCGCCGTTGACGTCGCCTGACACGACGCCGCCGGCATAATGCAGCTCGCCATAGACGTGGGTCTTGCCATGCGAGTGGAAAGCGGCCGCGCCGATGAACTTGAACGCCTGGTCGCCTTTCTTATGCGTGTCGGCGTCGATGAATGAGAGGTCAATCTTGTCGCCCTCGGCGTGACTGAAATCGAGAAAGACATCGTGGCCCGCGCCGACCACGCTGTCGGCCAGCGCGCTGACCCGGAAAATGTCGGCTTCGCTGCCGCCGGTGAGCTGATCGGTGCCGAACCCGCCGTTCAGCGTGTCGGCGCCGCTATCGCCAAACAGCTTGTCGCTTCCCTCCCCGCCGGCGATGCCGTCACTGCCGCTGCCACCATGCACCTCCTGGTCGTCGTCATTGCCGATGAACTTGTCGGCGAGATTGGAGAGGTTGAACCGCTCGACATTGAGATAGACGTCGCCATAGCCATCGCCTTTTCCGCCCAGCGAATTGATGCGGTTCAGCGTCACCGCCGTGCCGAGCGCAAACGTCACCGTGTCGAACCCGTCGCCGCCGTCGACCACATCCGCGCCCTTGCCGCCGGAGAGCGTATCGTTGCCGTCGCCGCCATCGAGAGTGTCGTTGCCGTCGCCGCCACTCAGACTGTCCTCGCCGTCGCCGCCGTCGAGCAGATCGATGCCCGCGCCGCCGTCTAGCGTATCGTTGCCGTCGCCGCCGTCGATGATATCGAGGCCGGCGCCGCCGGAGATGTGATCTTCGCCGCCACGGCCGGACAAGAAGTCGCGACCGGCATTGCCGTTCAGTGTGTCGTCGAGATTGCCGCCCGCCAACTGGTCGTTGCCCGAGCCCGCGGTGAAGTCGATCCGCTCGATGCCGCCGACATAGGTGCCGTCTGCCAGTATAATGGCACTCGATTGCTGCAGCGGATCGAGCAGATCAAAAACGAATGTGCCGGAAATATCGCTGCGATCGACGATGGCGAGGTCGGTGCCCGCGCCGCCAATGATATGGTCGGCGATGCCTTCGCCTAGCCGACTATAGATCGTGTCGTTGCCGGCCTCTCCATACATCTCATCCGCGCCCGTCCCGCCATCGAGCGTGTCATTGTCGTCGCCGCCCGACAGCGTGTCATTCTGAGCGCCACCGTTCAGGGTGTCGTCCCCGTCTCCTCCCGACAGCACGTCGACTCCGCCAAGCCCGTTTAGCGTATTGTTGCCGGTGTTGCCGGTTAGATTGTTGTCGCTTGCGTTACCGGTGCCGTCGAGCTTGCTGCCACCCTGGAGATCCAGCTTCTCAATCGCGGCGCCGAGCGTGTAATTGATGAAGGAACGGACCGTGTCGCCGGTATCCGAGCCGGTCTCGTCGACCACGTCGCCGGCATTGTCGACGACATAGATGTCGTTGCCGTCGCCGCCGCGCATTGTGTCGGCGCCGGTTCCGCCGTCGAGCGTATCTATCCCCGCTCCGCCAACGAGCAAGTCACTGTTGGCATCGCCATTGAGGCCATCATCGCCTTCCCCGCCATAAAGCTGATCGGCATTGTCACCGCCATTCAACGTGTCATTGCCGGCGTGGCCATGCATCACGTCGATATCGACGCCGCCCGTCTCGCTGTTGTCGGCGCGATCCAAAGCGTGAAGCTTGAACGAGAACGTCGGCTCGCTCGGTACCGGACTTGTGTCGGTCACAACGACGTCGAACGTTCCGTTTGTTGCATAAATGTGATCTACGGGCGTCGATCCGGATACCGGAACGGTCTCGTCGTTACCGTCACCCCAATCGATATGCAGCGAGCTTGCCGCGCCTGGATCGAGCTGAAGCGTGAAGTTCCGGCCGGCATAGTTCGGAATGTTGGCCGCGACCTTGGCGAGGTCCACGGCGCCGATTTGACCGGCGCCCTGAAACACCACGACATTGCCGTCCGCCGAGACAGCGGGGTTAACTGCGTCATATGTTGGACCCCAGGACTCACCGGCATCGTTGGTTGAAAGGCGCACCGTCTCGCCGGTCACAAGGTCCTTGCGAAACACGTCGCCGCTCCCACCATTCGGGTCGGAGGCCACGAGATTGCTCGCATAGGATGAGAAATAGACATACCTGCCATCCGCGGAGATCACCGCATCAAACGACGAATTATTGGCTTGCGTGCCCGACGAATCCGTCGAGACCCGCGTCAGGGTGCCGGTATCGAGATCCTTGACGAAAATGTCCTGCTGGCCGTTGGTGTCGCCCACAACTAGATTGCTGGCGTTGGAGTAAAACACGACATAGCGGCCATCGGCACTGACCTCGGGATGGAACGAGTCCTGGTTCGACTGGCCTCCGGATGAATCCGTCGAGACCCGGACGATTGCGCCGGTGGAAAGGTCCTTGCGGAAAATATCCGCCCTTCCGTTCGTGTCGCCGGCGACGAGATTGTTCGCATAGGAATAAAACACGACGTAGCGGCCGTCGGCGCTCAGTTGCGGCTGGTCGGAAGAATTGTTGGACTGTCCGCTGCCTGCGTCCGTCGAGACCCGGACTATCGCGCCTGTGTTCAGGTCTTTTAGGAAAATATCTCCTTGGCCGTTGGTGTCGCCGCTGACGAGATTGTTGGCGTACGACACAAAGACGACGTAGCGGCCGTCAGCGCTGATATTCGGACTGAAGGAACCGCCGCCGGTTGCCTGATTTCCTCCGGAGTCCGTCGAAACGCGGACGATCGCGCCCGTATCCAGGTCTTTGCGAAAGACGTCCAGGGAGCCGTTGGTGTCACCGGCGACCAGATTGTTGGCATCCGAATAGAACACCACATAGCGGCCGTCGGCGCTGATCTGAGGGACGTAGGAATCGCCGCCGGTCCCCTCGTTGCCGCTCGCGTCGGTCGAGACACGCACGATGGCGCCGGTGTCGAGGTCCTTGCGGAAAATATCCGCTTTTCCGTTCGTATCGCCGGCGACGAGATTGTTCGCATAGGAATAAAACACGACATATCGGCCGTAGGCGCTGATCGCCGCGTCATATGAATTGCCGAAGCCAAGCACCTCGGCGGCGCTCGTCGAGACGTAGCGCGACGCGTTGTCGTCGATCGTCGTATGGGCAATCAGGTCAGTCAGTGAAATCGCCATCTCACGCTCCTCCCTTGCGGGTCGGGTTCGACGCCGCGTTTCGTCGGCGATGATTGAGGTGAGAGACGGAAAGCGGAGCGCGAGGACGTGAGCCTCGCGCCGGGCCTGAACGGCTTTCCGGCGATCCTCGCAAGTCACGCCGAATTCGCCGCAATCTTTACGGGTCTACAACCGACACCGCATGACCCAAATGGGCCATGGGAGCGCTTTTTTCCGGCCAGGATTAACCTGTTGGCCGGCCTTGGCTCGGACGTTAGGTTGGCCCCTGGATTCGAGGCAACCCAAGCGCATGTTACGGAAAAATCCAGCAAAGCCGACGGTTTCGGCCCCGATCCACACCACCCGCCTCGCTCTGCGCGCGGTGCATCCGGCCGACGCGCCGCGCATCAGCCTGCTCGCCGGGGATTTCGACGTGGCCTCCATGACCGGCACCATCCCGCACCCCTATAGCGAGCAGATGGCCGCCGAATGGATCGCGAGTGCGCTCGCCGGGCACGAGGGCCGGGTGTTCGCGATCGAGCAGGGCGGCAGCCTGATCGGCTGCGTCGGCTACCGGCCCGACGATCGCGGCGGCGCCGAGCTCGGCTATTGGCTGGGCAAGCCCTATTGGGCACAAGGCTACGCGACCGAGGCGACCGCGGCCGTGATCGCTTACGCATTCGGCGAAGGCGGGCTCGATTATCTCACCAGCGGCCACTTCAAGGATAATCCGGCTTCCGCGCGCGTCATCGCCAAGCTCGGCTTCAGCCCGAAGGGCGAGTTCGACCGCGACTGCGTGGCGCGGAACGACAAGGCCGTGTGTCTAACGTACCGACTCGAGCGGCCTTCGGCTTTGCTGTCGTGGCTCGCCTCGCTCCGGCGCCTGCGCGCCGCGAAGTGAAACGAGGCACCGAGCATTGCGGTAGAGTCAGACCCTACAGAACGAAATCGCCCACGACCACGCCTTTATGCTTGTCGAGCTGGATGGCGAAATCGGCGAAGCCGTCGCCATCCACATCGCCCGAGACGATCGTGTTGTAGACGAAGTGCTTTCCGACCTTGATCTTTTGCAAGCTGAATCGAACCTCGCCCGCGTTGTGATCGAAGGCTGCCTTGCCGATGAACGTAAAGTCCTGATCGTTCATCGTGATGCTGTCCGCGTCGATGTCGTGCAGATCGATATGGTCGAGAGCCGACTTGAAGTCCGTGATGTGATCCCAAGTCGTCTTCGTCTTGCCGCTATCCAGGACGGCGTTGAAGTCGAAATTGTCGGCGCCCAATCCGCCGGCCATCTTGTCGACACTGAGCCCGCCGTCGAGCGTGTCGATGCCCGCGCCCCCTGAAAGCGTGTCCTTTCCGGCCAGGCCAACCAGTGAGTCGTCGCCGTCGCGGCCCGATAGCACGTTATTGGCGGCGTTGCCAGTGATCAGGTCGTTGCCGGAACCGCCGGTCGCCTTCTCGATCATTACGCCGTTGGCGATGGTGTAGCCGCCGTAGATATTCGCGGCGTAGCTGAGCACGCCACCTCCGGTCGGCGAATTGTCCAGCGTCGCCGCAGTCAAGTCGATGATCGCGTTACGTGCCCCGTTATAGCGCATCTCGTCAACCCCGCCGGCGTCCCAAATGCAGCGCCACATAGCGACGCCGGCAGCGTTGGCGTCCGGAAGGACGTAGACGTTTTTGCCGGTGTGATACGACGTGTTGGCGCCGTAGAGAGCTTGAATTGCTGCGATGTCGAAGGCCATCGGCGTCGCGGCGACTCCGTAGGTCCGCTCGCGTGTGCCGGTTGCACTCGTTCCATCGACATAGAGAGTAAAGCCGTCCTCAAAGATGAGATGGCCATCTACATCGAATCCATAGTCCTCCTGGTAGGCCATATCCGAGAAGAGTTCGTGAGCCAGGTCGTTATCGCCCCGATCGCCGCTGTCGCCGCTGGTCACTCCGGGAAACGGATTGGCCGCGCCTTCAGTGTCGAACGGGTGCTTCAAGCCGAGTGCGTGCCCGAGCTCGTGGATGAAGAGTTGGTAGATGGTCGCCCCCGGGGCTAGTTCCGCGGGGATCCAGTGCGCATAGCCAGCAGACGCGATTTGCGTGTTGTAGACACCGACGGCCTGACCCCCGTTTGTTGAGGCTTCGTTGGGCGGCATATGCCGGCCTCCGGCGGGGCCGCCGTTGTAGTCAAGCATTTGCGCATTGGTGAGCAGCCACTCGTCGAGATTCACGCTGGCCGAATAGGTCGTTGTCTCAACGAATTTGATATTGGCGACATTCGACCACTCCTTGGTCGCGCCGACATAAGATGCCTTCTCGTAGGCATCCCAATGGTCGGTTGGCCCCAGGGCAACGCTGTAGGAGCTACTCTCGTGGAAAAAATAGTCGAGAGTGACAGGGCCGCTGGTGCTGGTCCACTTCCAGCCGTCCCAAAGAAGACCGTCCTTGTAGGTGCTGCCGGTGAGGCTGCCATGTGTTGGCGTGGTGACCATGGGCCGTCCTCCGCTGAGGCGCCGTCAATTCTATAGAGGGGGCGCAGTGCCGAAAAGTGAAAACCCCGTCATCTCCCCGGGCAAGCCTAGCAAGCGCCACCCCCAAATCTAAATGTAACATTCAGGGCTGTGATGCTAAGCCCTAGCACATGCAATTCCTGGATCAGGCCAAGGTCTTTGTGCGGTCCGGCGACGGCGGCAACGGCTGCGTCGCCTTCCGGCGCGAGAAATATATCGAATTCGGCGGCCCGAATGGCGGCGACGGCGGCAAAGGCGGCGACGTCATCATTGAATGCGTCGCGAACCTCAACACCCTGCTGGATTACCGCTACCAGCAGCATTTCAAGGCAAAGAAGGGCGGCAGTGGCATGGGCCAGAACCGGACCGGCGCCGGCGGCGCCGATATCGTGCTGAAGGTGCCACCCGGCACGCAGATCTTCGAGGACGACGGCGAGACGCTGATCGCGGATCTGACCGAGCCCCGCCAGCGGCTGGTGCTGCTGCGCGGCGGCAATGGCGGCTTCGGCAATGCGCGCTTCAAATCCTCGACCAATCAGGCGCCGCGCCACGCCAATCCCGGTCAACAGGGCGAGGAGATGTATATCTGGCTCAGGTTGAAACTGATCGCCGACGCAGGGCTCATCGGTTTGCCGAACGCCGGCAAGTCGACCTTCCTTGCCGCGGTCAGCGCCGCGAAACCGAAGATTGCCGACTATCCGTTCACCACGCTGCATCCCAATCTCGGCGTGGTGCGCGTCGATACCACCGACTTCGTGCTCGCCGACATCCCGGGTCTGATCGAGGGCGCGCATGAAGGTGCGGGCATCGGCGACCGCTTCCTTGGTCACGTCGAGCGGACCGCAGTGCTACTGCATCTCGTCGATGCGACGCTCGACGATCCGGCCGAAGCCTACGCGATCATCCGTGGCGAGCTGGAAGCCTACGGCGCGGGCCTCGAAGACAAGCCGGAGATCGTCGCCCTGTCGAAGGCCGACGCAGTGCCGGAGAAGGAGCGCGCCAAAAAAACCAAGGCGCTCACCAAAATCGCCGGCGTGAAGCCACTGGTCCTCTCCGCAGTGAGCGGGGAAGGCATGCAGGACGCGCTTCGCCGTCTCGCCAAGGAGGTCGTTCGCGCGAGAAAGAAAGACAAGACGCCAAAAAAGCCCGCGCTGGAGACTTGGCAGCCATGAGAAGCGAATGGACTGGCGCCAAGCGCATCGTCGTCAAGATCGGCTCCTCGCTCCTGGTCGATGCCGCAAGCGGCACGCTGAAATCGAATTGGCTCGCCTCGCTCGCCGATGACATCGCCGGCCTACGCAAGGAGGGCAGAGACGTCATTGTCGTCTCCTCGGGCGCGATCGCGCTTGGGCGGAACGCGCTCAAGCTGCCGAAAGGCGCGCTGAAGCTCGAAGACAGCCAGGCCGCTGCAGCGGTCGGGCAGATCGCGCTGGCGCACGCTTATCAGGATGTCTTCCGCGCCCGCGGTCTTGCCGCCGCGCAAATTCTCCTCACGCTGGGCGATACCGAGGAGCGCAAGCGCTATCTGAATGCGCGCAGCACAATCGCCACGCTACTCAAGCTCGGCGCGGTGCCGGTCGTGAATGAGAACGACACCGTTGCGACCAGCGAGATCCGCTATGGCGACAATGACAGACTCGCCGCGCGCGTCGCTTCGATGATGAGCGCGGACTGTCTCGTGCTGCTCTCCGACGTCGACGGTTTCTATACCGCGCCTCCGGGATCAAGCGCGGATGCGAGGAAGCTCGACGAGGTGCGCGATATCACGCCTGAGATCGAGGCGATGGCCGGCGATGTCGGCTCCGAGCTGTCGAAGGGCGGCATGGTGACGAAGATCGAGGCGGCGAAAATCGCCGTCACAGGCGGCACGCATATGGCGATCGCCTCGGGCAAGGTGCTGAACCCACTCGCGGCGCTCGGCAAAGCCGGGGCCGGGACCTGGTTCATTGCCCATTCCGACCCGGTCGCCGCGCGGAAGCGCTGGATCGCGGGTACGCTCGAGCCGAAAGGCTCGTTGTTTGTCGATGCCGGCGCGGCCGAGGCGCTTGCTGCCGGCAAGAGTCTACTGCCGGCGGGCGTCAAGAACCTCGACGGCACGTTCGAACGCGGCGACGCCGTGGTGATCCGAAACGGCCAAGGCGCCGAGCTCGGCCGCGGCCTGGTCGCCTACGACCATCAGGAGGCGGCGCAGATTCTCGGGCGTAAAAGCAGTGAAATCGCAGGAATTCTCGGTTACCGTGGCGACCCTGAACTGATCCACCGCGACGACATGGTGCTGAAGCGCAAAGGTTGAGCGATGTCGGTGCTGGCCGGGAGGCCTGAGACAAGTATCGAGCCGATGATGCTCTATATGGGCCGCCTCGCCCGCGAAGCGGCGCGCGAGCTTGCGCTCGCCCCGACCAATGTGAAGAACGACGCGCTTCGTGCCATGGCCGACCGGCTCGAAGGGCGGAGCGAAGCGATTCTCGAAGCCAATCGTCAGGAGATCGAAGCCGCGAGGAAGAGCGGCAAGGATGCGGCCTTCATCGATCGGCTAAGCCTGGACAAAGCGCGCGTCGCGGCAATGGCGAAGGGGCTCCGCGAGATCGCTGAGCTTCCCGATCCGGTGGGTCAGGTGACGGCGTCCTGGACCAGGCCGAACGGACTTTCCATTTCGCGGGTCCGCGTCCCTCTCGGCGTGATTGGTATCATCTACGAGTCGCGGCCGAACGTGACCGCCGATGCGGGCGGCCTTTGTCTCAAGTCGGGCAACGCCGTTATTTTGAGGAGCGGCTCGGACAGTTTTCTGACTTCGCTGACGATCACCAACGCGCTGGTGGAAGGTTTGACCGCAGCGGGACTTCCCGCGGCATCGATTCAATTGGTCCCGACCGTCGATCGATCCGCGGTCGGCTTCATGCTGGGCGGTCTCGGCGGCGCGATTGACGTGATCGTCCCGCGCGGGGGTAAGAACCTCGTCGCCCGCGTGCAAGAAGAAGCACGCGTGCCCGTGTTCGCCCATCTCGAAGGCGTCTGCCACGTCTATGTGGGAAAGAATGCCGATCTCGAAATGGCAAAGAAGATTGTGCTGAACGCCAAGATGCGCAGAACCGGCGTTTGCGGCGCGGCGGAGACGCTGCTCGTGGATCGCACGGTCGCGGACAAACAGCTCAAGCCGCTGGTCGAGATGTTGCTCGGCGCGGGCTGTGAGGTGCGCGGCGACGAGACGACGCAAAAAACCGATCCCCGCGTCAAGCCCGCGACCGAAGACGACTGGCCAAAGGAATTTCTCGACGCGACAATCGCCGTGAAAGTCGTCGATGGCGTCGATCAGGCGATCGAGCATATCGCGCGCTACGGCTCGCAACATACCGACGCAATCGTCACCGCCAACAACGAAGATGCGGAACGATTCCTCCGCCGGGTGGATAGTGCAATCGTGCTGCATAACGCCTCGACGCAATTCGCCGATGGCGGCGAGTTCGGCATGGGCGCTGAGATCGGCATCGCCACCGGCCGCTTCCATGCGCGGGGTCCGGTCGGTCTCGAACAGCTCACGACATTCAAATATGTCGTGCACGGTTCCGGCCAGATCCGACCCTAATGGCGGAAAATAATCACCTCAATGTCCCGTTGGCAGCGCCGCGCATGCGGATCGGCTTGCTCGGCGGCTCCTTCAATCCGGCGCACGGCGCGCACCGCCAGATCAGTCTCACCGCATTGAAGCGGCTCGGGCTCGATCAAGTTTGGTGGCTGGTGACGCCGGGAAACCCGCTCAAGGATGGAAGCGGGCAGCCGAAACTCGAGAAACGCGTCGTGGCTGCGCGCGCGACGGCAGATCATCCGCGTATCGTCGTGACCGGCTTCGAAGACGCGATCGGCAGTCCCTATACGATCGACACGCTCAGATTTCTCATGCGGCGTTATCCGGACGTCCGCTTCGTCTGGCTGATGGGCGCTGACAACCTCGCGAGCTTCGATCGCTGGAGGGAGTGGGATGAAATCTTCAAGCTGATGCCGGTCGCTGTGTTCGACCGGCCGGGCTACGGGCTCCGAGCCCTCGCCGGCAAAGCGGCACAGCGATTCGCCGCCAACCGGAAGGATGATTCCGACGCGCTCGGCCTCGCCATGCTCGAACCGCCCGCGTGGATCTTCCTTACCACGCCACTCTCTGCGCTCTCCTCAACGGCACTTCGAAGCGCCGGAGCCAAAACAAAGTCCAAGAAGCCAAAGAAGCCGGCTGGCAAAAAAGTCAAAAAGGCCGCCGCAAAGCCGGACAAAAAGGCTACCAAGAAGGCAGCGACCAAATCGAAGCCCCCTGCAAAAAAGGCTAGCAAGGCCGCCCTCAAGGGTAGGAAACCGACGAAGGCCGCCGCCAAGAAGGGCAAACCAGCCGAGGCAAAAAAGCCGGCCAAGGCGGTGTCCAAAAACAACAAGAAACCAAAGAAAAAGGCGAAACGACACTAGCTATTGAAAGCAGCGGCGGCGTCATACTATGTTTATGACGCGAGGCGACAACCGGGTCACCGAGTCCTGCGTCATGGGGGCCAATCGCTTCGCCCGGGATCAACGATAGAAGGATATCGACCGCAACATGCGCGCAACAAGAGAGGGTGCCGAGCACGGTACGCCTCCCTCCGGATTTGCAGCCTTCGGCGCCAATCCGAACCAACTGCTCAGCGTCGTGCTGGACAGCCTCGATGACGGCAAGGCAGAGGATGTCGTCAGCATCGACTTAAAGGGCAAGACCTCGATCGGCGATCACATGATTGTCGCCTCGGGACGGTCCCAACGCCATGTCGGCGCCCTAGCCGACAATCTCGTGAGAAAATTGAAGGAACAGGGCTTCGGTCGCGCACGCGTCGAAGGCATGCCGCAATGCGACTGGGTGCTGATCGATACGGGCGACATCATCGTCCATATCTTCCGCCCCGAGGTCCGCACCTTCTATAATCTCGAGAAGATGTGGTCGGCCGACCGGCCGATGGAGCGCATGGTGATCTGAGTGCGCTCGGGGCCCTTTGGCCCAATCAGAGTTGGGACGTGCGATGCGGCTTCTGATCGCTGCCGTTGGCAAGCTGAAGCAGGGGCCAGAGCGGGATTTGTTCGCGCGCTACCTGAAAAGTGCGGAGCAGCAGGGGCGAAAGCTCGGTCTTTCCCCGGTCGATTTCATCGAAGTCCCGGAATCGCGCGCAGCAACGGCTCCACTCCGTACCGCCGCTGAAACCGTCAGCCTCCTGGCCAAGGTCACTTCGTCGCAAGTCCTCGTCTGTCTCGATCCGAGCGGCCTCGCCCTTACCAGCGAGGCTTTCGCCGCGAAACTTGCGAAATACCGCGACCAGGGAACCCAGGCGCTCGCCTTCCTCATCGGCGGCGCCGACGGGCTTGGCCCCAATCTCTTGGACCAGGTCTCGTTTCGTCTCTCGCTCGGTCCCATGGTCCTGCCGCATGGGCTCGCTCGCATCGTGCTCGCCGAGCAGCTTTATCGCGCCGCGACCATCCTCTCCGGCCATCCCTATCACCGTGCCTGACCCCGAAGATTAAGAATTGTTGAGCTTTTTGCCTTGATTCTGCCCCAGGGCTTCGCTGTCGTCGGTCCGGGGCCCTCCAACCGGTCTTCGATTTGGCGTTCCACGACCAACGACCCCGAAGGCAACCTAGCCAAACGCATGGTGCATCGATCTCCATCGTCAGGCTTTGGCGTCGCGCGGTCAGCTCTGCTGATCGCCGCCGCGATGCTCGTTCCGAGTTTCGTCGCCATGGCGGAGGACGACCTCTCGCGCGAGGAGGCGAAGAAGAAACTCGAAGCCACCCAGCAGGAGCTGGAATCGAGTCGCGTCCAGGAACAGGGCCTTGCTCAGGACGTGCAAACTTTGGCCGAGGAGCGGGCGCGCCTCAACACGGCGCTGATCGACGCGGCCGCCCGCGTGCAGGCGAGCGAGGCGAAGCTCTCCGAGACGGAGGGCAAGCTCAGTGAGCTCAACGACCAAGTCAACGTCATTCGCGGCTCGATCACCGACCGTAAGGAAACCATCGTCAAGATGCTGAGCGCGATGCAGAGGATGGGCCGAACCCCGCCGCCCGCACTCGTCACGAGGCGCGACGACGCGCTGGCGGTCGTGCGTAGCGCCATGCTGCTCGCCGAGGTCTTCCCCGAACTCAAATATCAAGCCGACAATCTTTCACACGAGCTTGCGGGATTGGTGACGATCGAAACCGGCATCCGCGAGCAGCGGGATAACGAAAAACGCGAGACCGAAAAGCTTGCCCAGGAGCAAGCTCAGGCCGATCAGCTGCTCGAGGAGAAGAAGACGAAGCTTGCCCAGAGCGAGGCGACTCTCGCCAGCGTCCGCCTGACCGCCGAGCAGCAGGCCGCGCAAGTTACCGATCTGAACGAATTGGTCGCGCGACTCGATCAGCAGATCGCCAAGGCCGAGATTGCCCAGTATGACGCCGAAATTACCGCCGAGCAGGCGCTTCGCGCCCGCGAGCAGAGCCAAGCGCTCGCCACGCCGGCCAACGAGAGCGTAGTTGAGTTAAAGCCCGATACCACCAAAGTTGCTTTTGCGAGCCCCGATCGCCTCAAGCCGGCAATTCCGTTCGAAAGCGTCAAGGGCAGCCTTCCCCTGCCCGCTCAAGGCAAGCGGATCAAGAATTTCGGCGGCACCGACGAAACTGGAGCCACGCTCAAGGGAATTTCGCTGCAAACCCGCGCAGAAGCCCGCATTACCGCGCCTTCCGACGGTTGGGTCGTTTACGCTGGCCCATTCCGCTCCTATGGCCAACTCTTGATCATAAACACCGGCGGGGGCTATCATATTCTACTTGCGGGGATGAGCCGCATAGACGTAAGCCTCGGCCAGTTTGTATTGGCCGGCGAGCCGATCGCTGTGATGGGCCCGCAGACGACTGCGAGCCAAGGCGGCAACGGCAGTTCACGCCCCGTCCTCTATGTCGAGTTGAGGAAGGACGGCAGGCCAATTGACCCCGACCCATGGTGGGCCGCGGCTTCCGAAAAGGTGCAAGGATAATGCGGAAATCCGAATACACGCTGTGGGCGCTTCTGGTTCTGGCCGTGCTCGCCGCCGGTTCGACGATGGTGACGCTGGCACGGAGCCAATCGGCCTCGGCGGCGAACTCCGAGATTTACCGGCAGCTTGATCTCTTCGGTGAGGTCCTGGAGCGGGTGCGTGCCGACTATGTCGAGAAGCCTGACGATGCCAAGCTGATCGAGTCGGCCATCAACGGCATGCTCGCCGCGCTCGACCCGCATTCCGCCTATCTCAACCCGAAGCACTTCCGCGACATGCAGGTGCAGACCCGCGGCGAATTCGGCGGCCTCGGCATCGAGGTGACGATGGAGAACGGCGTGGTCAAGGTCGTTTCCCCGATCGAGGACACGCCGGCGTCGAAGGCCGGGCTGCAAAGCGGCGATCTGATCACCCATCTCGACAAAGAGCAGATCCAGGGCCTGACGCTGCAAGAGGCGGTCGAGAAGATGCGTGGGCCGGTCAATTCGCCGATCACTCTCACCATCGTCCGCAAGGGCGTCGAGGATCCGTTCGACGTGAAGGTCGTGCGCGACGTGATCCACATCAACCCGGTGAAGTACAGCGCCGAGGACGATGTCGGCTATATCCGCGTGACGACGTTCAACGAGCAGACCACCGCCAATCTGCAGAAGGCGATCGAAGATCTGAAAAAGGAGATCGGTCCGAAGCTCAAGGGCTATGTCATCGACCTCCGCAACAATCCGGGCGGCTTGCTCGATCAGGCGATCTCGGTCTCAGACACCTTCCTGGATCAAGGCGCGATCGTGTTGACCAAAGGACGCAATCTCGAAGAGACCCAGCGCTCCAATGCGCGGCCGGGCGACTTGACTGACGGAGCGAAGCTCGTCGTCTTGATCAATGGCGGCTCGGCGTCCGCGTCGGAAATTGTCGCCGGCGCATTGCAGGATCAGAAGCGCGCCATCGTGGAAGGCACGCGGTCTTTCGGCAAGGGCTCGGTGCAGACCATCATCCCGCTCGGTGCCAACGGCGCGCTGCGTCTGACGACGGCGCGCTACTTCACGCCATCCGGCCGCTCGATCCAGGCCAAGGGCATTGAGCCCGAGGTCGTGGTTGAGGAGGAGCTCCCCGAAGATCTCAAGGCCAAGGCCGATCAACTGTCGACGCGCGGTGAGGCCGATTTGCGCGGCCACCTGAAGCGGCAGGACGATGAGGACGAAGAAGAAGCGAGCAAGGAAGAGAATGGCTCATCCTCCTACGTCGCGCCGGAGAAGGAAAAGGACACGCAGTTGCAGTATGCCCTCGACCTGTTGCGCGGGATCAAATCCGTCGACACCGAGGCTAAGAAGAAGGCTGAGGCGAATTAGGCCTGAGCCAGGACGAAACGCCCGGCTGAACCCGGGCACCCACGGCGAGGGGGCCATAGCCCTCGAGCTGTGGCCGAGTTGCGGGGAGGGGCGGGCGTCATGAGGACGCTGGCTATCGCGGCTTCAGTTGTGTTGGGCGTGCTTGTGCTGGGCATCGCCGCCCTGTCCCTTTTCCCCGATCCCAACGCCACCGATCCGGTCGTCATTCTGACGATCGCTCCCGCAGGTACGCCCGCTTCCGGCGCAGACTCCGCACCCGCTTCTGGCCAGCCTGCCGAAGGCGCAGCCGCGCCTCAAGGCGGAGCAGCCCCGCCACAGGCCGGCGGCGAGGTTTCGTTGCCCCCTGGCTTTGCCGTCGAGGGCATACAATCACCCCCGCAAGCGCCGCAGGCCGGCGCGCCTGACCAGACCCTTCCTCCAGGCGCGACGCCGCAAGCCGAGCCTCCCGCAGCAGCACCCGATGGCAGCGGCGCGGCCGAGCCCGCCGCCCCGCAAGCCCCGCTTGCGATGAATGCACCGACCACGGCAGGCGCCGCCGGCGATGTGCAAACCACCGGCGTGATCCCGGTGGCCGCCATTGCAGCCGACCCAGGTCCGGGACCGCTCCCGGCCGTCCCTGTCGCCGAGCTGGTCGAGGAGTCGCAATACGGTCCATTGCCGAAAGTGTCGCCGGACGGGCGGCGGCCGGTCGATGTCTATGCGCGACCGTCCCGCTATGCGGCGCGGGCCACAGCCGGTGAGCCGGCGCGAATTGCGATTTTGGTGAGCGACCTCGGTGAACTCGACAGCGCCACCGCAGAGGCGATCAAGAGTCTCCCTGGCCCGATCAGCGTCGCCTACAGCGCTTATGGGCGCAACACCCAGGATTGGGTGACCAAAGCGCGTGATGCCGGTCATGAAGTCTTCCTGCAGATCCCGCTCGAGCCGGTCGACTATCCGGCCAAGGATCCCGGTCCACATACGCTGCTCACCTCGCTGCCGCCCGAAGAGAACATGAAGCGGCTGCAATGGGTGATGTCGCGCTTCACCGGCTATGTCGGGGTGACTAACGACATGGGCGGCAAATTCGAGGCGACCCAGCAATCCTTTTTGCCGGTACTCGAAGAGGTCAAGTCGCGCGGCCTGCTTTATCTCGACGACGGCACGGTGCAGCACTCGACTGCCGGTCAGATCGCCGGCATGCTCGGCCTCGACTACTCCGTCGCCAATGTGCAGATCGATGCGTCGCCGAACGATATGGCGAAGGCGCTGACCAAGCTCGAGACTCTGGCGAAAGAGCGGGGCGCCGTGATCGGCGTGGCAAGCGCAAAACCCGCGACCATCAAGCAGCTTGCGCAATGGGCCACCCAGCTCGAGGCCAAGGGCATTGTGCTGGTTCCCGTCAGCGCCGCAGTGCGGTCGCAACGCCAAAGTTGAAATATCGATCATGACAGAGTCGCTGCCTTACCGGCCTTGCGTCGGCGTGATGCTGCTCAACGCGCATGGCCGCGCCTTTGTCGGTCGCCGCGCGCATCGGTCGAATGCACCCGAAGGCGTCGGCAAATGGTGGCAGATGCCACAAGGCGGGATCGACGCGGGCGAGGACCCGGAAGTGGCGGCGCGACGCGAGCTCACCGAGGAGACCGGGATTCGCTCGATCAGGATCTTGGCCCGTACCCGAGAATGGCTAAACTACGACTTGCCGGGATCGTTGATCGGCGCTTGGGAAGGACGCTATCGCGGACAGACGCAGCTTTGGTTCGCCGCGCGCTTCGAGGGCAAGGAAAGCGAGATCGATCTCGAGCCGAAGCCCGGGCACGAGCGCGAGTTCGACGCCTGGCGCTGGGTAGCGCTCGAGGAGCTGCCCGAGCTCGTCGTGGCATTTAAGCGTCCCGTCTACGAGGCAGTCGTCGAGGAATTCCGAGGGCTTGTTTAGGCCGCCTTGCGCCAGGATCGCGCAAATCGCCTCGCCAACAGCACGCTCGCAGGCAACAGCAGCAGATCGCCGACAAGCGCTGCCATCAGCGTGAGGCCGGAAAGCTTGCCGAACAGCCGGAGCGAGGGCAGCGCCGACAGCACGGTCACGCCAAGCCCGAAGGCGAGGATCAACGAGGTCAGCACCAAGGCCGGTCCGATCAGCACCGTCGCGCGTTCCACGCCGATCGCCGGATCCTCGCCGGGCCGGTCCTCGAGCCGCAATCGGTTGAGGTAGTGAACTGTTGCATTGAGCGAGAGCCCGAACGACACGATCAGCGCAACGATACTCGCAAATTGCAATCCCTCGCCCGACGCCGCCAGCACCGCACCTGCGGTGAACACCGGGAACAGGTTCGGCAGAACGCTCACGAAGCTCACCATCACCGAACGGAACGCAAGTCCTAAGAAGATACAGATGAACACGATCTCGGTGGTGAGGCCGGCATTGAGCTTGCCGATCATCGTCGCGCTGTTCCGCGCGGCGATCGCCGACAGACCGGTGACCACGATGCGATAGTCGGGGTGCGCTTTGCGTACCGTATCGAGCTGCGCGTCGAGCTTCTCGATCACCGGCAAGAGGTCGCTCACGTCGACATCCGGAATGCGGCCCGTCACCACCGCCGAGTTGTCCTTCTCGTCGATGAAGCGCTTGGTCAAATAGTCGGGCAGGATGTCCATATACTCCTTGAGCTTGTCAGGATTGTCCTCGCCGGTCTTCGAGAGCCAGCGGCGCAGCGTCTCGACCGACCAGACATTGCCGACGCCGGATTGCGTCTCGACCAGCGAATGGATCTCGCCGATTACCTTCAGCACGTCGGGATCGTACAGTGACTTTCCCTTCGGCCAGTCGACCATCACGTGCAGCGGATTGGCGCCGGTCAGCTTCTCGTCGAGCTGCGCGCTTGCCGCGACCGCCTGCTCGCGGTCCGGCACCTGGTCGGCGAGGCGATAGCGCGGCGGCAGTGTCGTATAGATCGCGCCGAAGCCGATCACCACCAGCAGCCCGATACTGACGATCAGCTTCGGGTGCCGCACGCCAATTTCGCCGAGCCAGCCGCAGAAGCGCTTCAGCCCATTCATCGCCCAGTCGTGGCTCTTGAGATTGGCGACGAACGGTTTGGTATTGCGCCCGATCAGCGCCCGCGTCAGTAGCGGCACCAGCGAGATTCCGACCACGAAGGCGATCATGGTGGAGAGCGCGCCGGCAAAACCAAACGTCCTGATCAGCGCGGAATCGGAAAAGAACAATGCGATGAACGAGGCCGCCGCCGTGGCGGTGGCGAGCACGCAGGCCGGTCCCACCACCAGCACCGCATAGCGCGCGGCCTTGATGCGGCGGTCGCCTTCGAGCAACCGATTGCGCATCGCTACGGTGAGCTGCATGGAGTCGGAGAAGCCGAGCACCATGATCAGCGGGATCATTACGTTCAAGAACAGATTCAGCTTGAACCCGAGCCAGCCGAACAGCCCTAGCGACCAAATAATGGCTATCACGGGAGGCAGCGCCGCGATCACCATCAGCGACACGCGGCGAAAGAAAGCGTAGGCGATGATCGCGCCAAACAGGAAGCCGAGCGCGTTGTAGAGATTGCGGTCATGCTCCACCGCGTTCCTAATCTCGAGCTGCATCACCGGCGCGCCGGACAGCTTCATGCCGAGGCCGGTGTCCTTCAGGAACTGGTCGGCCGTGTCGTGAATCTGTTGGACGACCGAATTCAATCCTTTGCTCGCGACGACCTGGCGATCGAGCGCGAGCAGGATCAGCGTCAGCGTGCCGTCATCGGACAAAAGCTTGCCGTTGATGATCTCGTTCTGGCGGACCTCCTTGATCAGTTGGTCGTAGGCTTCGCCGGTGGGCAGCTTGGCGGGAAAAACCGGTCCCGGAACCTTGCCGGGGACCGGAGCCTGCCGCGCGGAGAACAGCGAGACCTCACCCGACATGCCGTCGACGAATTGCAGCTCGGTGACCAGATCGCGGATCGCCTGGATCGATTTCCGCTCGAGCAGCTTGTCGCCGGTGATGACAATCAAGACGTCGTATTCGCTCGAAGGAAAACGGTCCGACAGCACCTCGTAATCATGGAACTCGGCGGTATCGGTGCGGAACAGCTCCGAGAGCGAGTCGTCGACGCGAAGCTTCGAGATGCCGAGGAAAGCAACGATGGTGAGGGCGACGATGACTGCGCCGACAATGTATGGGTAGCGGAGCGCGGTCAGTCCGAGCCGCTCGAGCCCGAAGCTCAAAGAACGCACGCGTTTCGGCTCGGCCGTTTTCTGCATGGCCCTCGTCCGGCTTCTTATTGCTCCGCGTCCGGTCTATTCGCCGCGCGGTTCCCCCCGATCGCTCCCTTATAGCAAATGGAAAGCGCCTGCGCTGTGGCCGAATAGCGGCCTAATGGCCGACGGAACTCTGGACCTGGCGCAAATGATCGAGCCGGGTTTGGGCGCGGTCGCGGATAGAGGGATCGGCCGCGTCGGCCACGTCCTCCTCGGCGTCCTTGATGGCGGAGGCGAGCATGCCGGCGTCGAGTGAGACGAGATCGATGGCGGTCTCGGCCAGCACGGTCAGCCCTGCTGGCCCGATCTCGGCAAAGCCGCCTTTGATAAAGAAGCGCTGCTCCTTGCCCTCGGCCTTGATGTCGAGCAGTCCGGGCCGGAGACCAGTCAGCACCGGAGCGTGACGCGGCAGCACGGTAAAATCGCCTTCCGACCCCGGAACGAGCACTTGCTCGACATCGGCGGAGACGAGCAACCGCTCCGGCGACACCAGTTCGAACTTGAACGTCTCAGCCATTCTGGCCCTATCCTCTATTCAACCTCATCCTGAGGAGCGCGAGCGAAGCGCGCGCGTCTCGAAGGATGGGCCTCCTTTTCAACCCTGCGGGCGCTCCTCAGCATGAGGTTGATCGTTAAGCCGCCTCGGCCGCGAGCTTCTCGGCCTTCTCGACCGCCTCTTCGATCGTGCCGACCATGTAGAACGCGGCCTCGGGGAGATGATCGTAGGCACCCTCGGTCAGACCCTTGAAGCCCTTGATCGTGTCGGCGAGATCGACGAACTTACCCGGCGTCCCGGTGAACACCTCGGCGACGTGGAACGGCTGCGACAAAAACCGCTCGATCTTGCGCGCACGCGACACGATCAGCTTGTCCTCCTCCGACAGCTCGTCCATGCCGAGAATGGCGATGATGTCTTGCAGCGCCTTGTAGCGCTGCAGAATCTGCTGCACGCGGCGCGCGACGGCATAGTGCTCCTCGCCGACGACCAACGGCGTCAGCATGCGCGAGGTCGAGTCGAGCGGGTCCACGGCAGGGTAGATGCCTTTCTCGGCGATCGAGCGCGACAGCACGGTGGTTGCGTCCAAATGCGCAAACGAGGTGGCCGGCGCCGGGTCGGTCAGGTCGTCGGCGGGCACGTAGATCGCCTGCACCGAGGTGATCGAGCCCTTCTGCGTCGTGGTGATGCGCTCCTGCAGCGCTCCCATGTCGGTCGCGAGCGTCGGCTGATAACCCACCGCGCTCGGGATGCGCCCGAGCAACGCCGACACTTCCGAACCCGCTTGCGTGAAGCGGAAGATATTGTCGACGAAGAACAGCACGTCCTGGCCCTGGTCGCGGAAATATTCCGCGACCGTCAGGCCCGACAGGCCGACGCGGGCGCGCGCGCCCGGCGGCTCGTTCATCTGGCCATAGACCAGCGCGCATTTGGAGCCTTGGACCGAGCCCTTACGCGGATCCTTGTTCACCTTGGAATCGATCATCTCGTGATAAAGGTCGTTCCCCTCGCGCGTGCGCTCGCCGACGCCGGCGAACACCGAATAGCCGCCATGTGCCTTGGCGATGTTGTTGATCAGCTCCATGATGATCACGGTCTTGCCGACGCCGGCGCCGCCGAACAGACCAATCTTGCCGCCCTTCGCGTAAGGCGCCAGCAGGTCCACGACCTTGATGCCGGTGACCAAGATCTCGGCCTCGGTCGATTGATCGACATAGGAAGGAGCAGGCGCGTGGATCGGGCGCTTCTCCGCGGTCTTGATCGGGCCGGCTTCGTCCACGGCCTCGCCGACCACGTTCATGATCCGGCCCAAGGTCTCGTCGCCGACCGGTACCGCAATCGGCTCGCCGGTGTCGACCACCTCCTGGCCGCGCACCAAGCCTTCGGTCGAATCCATTGCAATGGTGCGGACGGTATTCTCGCCGAGATGCTGCGCCACTTCGAGCACCAACCGGTTGCCCTGGTTCTGGGTCTCGAGCGCGTTCAAAATCTCAGGCAGCTCGTCGCCGAACTGCACGTCCACCACGGCGCCCATCACCTGGCGCACCTGGCCGGTCGCGCCACGATTGGCGGCGATCTTCTTCGCTTGTTTCTTGGTCTCGGCGATGACGGGGGCGTTCTTGGCCATGCTGGTGTTCCTTACGTCGCGAACGGTTAAAGCGCCTCGGCGCCGGAGATGATCTCGATCAGCTCCTTGGTGATTTGCGCCTGGCGGGTACGGTTATATTTCAGGGTCAAACGATTGATCATGTCGCCCGCGTTGCGGGTGGCGTTGTCCATCGCGCTCATCCGTGCGCCTTGTTCTGATGCCGCGTTTTCCAAAAGTGCCTTGAAGACTTGCACGGCGATGTTGAGCGGCAGAAGCTCGGTCAGGATGTCGGCCTCGTCCGGCTCGTAGTCGTAAACCGCGCCGCCGAGATCCGCCGCCTGCACGCCGGTAGGAATAGTCGCGGGGATGATCTGCTGCGCCGTCGGGATTTGGCTGATCACCGACTTGAAGCGCGAAAAATAGAGCGTCGCCACGTCGAACTGGCCATCCGCGAAAAGACCCAGAACTTTTTGCGCGATCCCTTCCGCTTGCGCGAAGCCGAGCTGACGCACGCCTCTGAGCTCGATCACCTCGATGATGCGCGAGGCGAAGCTTCGCTTCAGCTGATCGAAACCCTTCTTGCCGACGCAAAGAATCTTCACGTCCTTGCCGTCGGCGATCAGGCGGTTGGCGTGATCGCGCGCAAGCCGCACGATCGAGGAATTGAACGCGCCGCAAAGTCCGCGCTCGGCGGTGCAGACGATCAGGAGATGGGCTTGGTCACGGCCTGTGCCAACCATCAGCGGCGGGCCGCCGTCGCGGCCTTGCAGCGCGGTGGCAAGATTGGCGAGTACCGCTTCCATGCGGCTCGCATAGGGCCGCGCCGCTTCCGCCGCGCTCTGCGCACGACGCAATTTTGCCGCCGCGACCATCTGCATGGCCTTGGTGATCTTCTGCGTCGCCTTGACGCTCGAGATGCGGTTTCGCAGGTCTTTTAGCGACGGCATCGATCAGTCTCTTACGCGAACGCCTTGGCGAAGCTGTCCACAGCGGCTTTCAGTTGCTTACCGGTCTCGTCAGAAATCTCTTTCTTGTCGCGGATGCTGGTCAGAATTTCCGGGTGCTTGTCGCGCATGTAGCGGAGCAATTCAGACTCAAAACGCTGCACGTCGGACACCGGAAGCGGATCGAGATAGCCGTTCACGCCGGCATAGATCACCACCACCTGCTCCTCGATCTTCAACGGCGAGAATTGCGGCTGCTTTAGCAACTCGGTCAGCCGCGCGCCGCGATTGAGCAGACGCTGCGTCGTCGCATCAAGGTCGGAACCAAACTGCGCGAAGGCCGCCATCTCGCGATATTGCGCGAGCTCGCCTTTGATCTTGCCGGCCACTTGCTTCATCGCCTTGACCTGCGCCGCCGAGCCCACGCGCGAGACGGATAGACCAACGTTTACCGCGGGCCGGATGCCCTGATAGAACAGGTCGGTTTCCAGGAAGATCTGACCGTCGGTAATGGAAATCACGTTGGTCGGGATATAGGCCGACACGTCGTTCGCCTGCGTCTCGATCACCGGCAGCGCGGTGAGCGAACCGGAGCCATTGTCCTTGTTGAGCTTCGCCGCCCGCTCCAACAGCCGCGAATGCAGATAGAACACGTCGCCCGGATAGGCCTCGCGTCCCGGCGGGCGGCGGAGCAGAAGCGACATCTGCCGGTAGGCCACAGCCTGCTTTGACAGATCGTCATACGCGACGAGCGAATGCATGCCGTTGTCGCGAAAATACTCGCCCATGGCGCAGCCGGTGAAGGGCGCCAGGAACTGCATCGGCGCCGGGTCCGACGCGGTCGCGGCGACGACGATCGAATAATCCATCGCGCCGTTATCTTCGAGCACCTTGACGAATTGCGCGACGGTCGAGCGCTTCTGCCCGATGGCGACATAGATGCAATAGAGCTTGGCCTTCTCGTCGCCTGTGGCGTTGATCGATTTCTGATTGAGGATGGTGTCGAGGATGATGGCGGTCTTGCCGGTCTGCCGGTCGCCGATGATCAGCTCGCGCTGGCCGCGGCCGATCGGGATCAGTGCATCGATCGCCTTCAAGCCTGTCTGCATCGGCTCGTGCACCGATTGCCGGGGAATGATGCCCGGCGCCTTCACGTCGACGCGGCGCTTCTCGTCGAACTTGACCGGACCCTTGCCGTCGATCGGATTGCCGAGCGCGTCCACCACACGCCCCAACAGACCCTTCCCGACCGGGACTTCCACGATCGCGCCCGTCCGCTTGACGACGTCGCCCTCTTTGATGTGGCGGTCGTCGCCGAAAATCACGATGCCGACATTGTCGACTTCGAGATTGAGCGCCATGCCGCGCGTACCGTCGGCGAACTCGACCATCTCGCCGGCCTGCACGTTGTCGAGGCCGTAGACGCGGGCGATGCCGTCGCCGACCGACAGCACCTGGCCGATCTCGGAGACTTCCGCCTCCTGGCCAAAATTCTTGATCTGCTCTTTAAGGATCGCGGAGATCTCAGCGGCGCGGATATCCATCAGCCAACCTCTTTCATGGCAACTTTCAGCGAATTCAATTTGGTGCGCAGCGAATTGTCGATCATCCGGCTGCCGATCTTCACGACGAGCCCGCCAAGCAGCGTTGGATCTACCCGCTGCTCGAGCTCGACATCCTTGCCGAGCGACGCCTTCAGCGCTTCGCGTAGCGCCCGGACTTGACCGTCCTCAAGCTTCGTCGCGGAAACGACCTCCGCACTCGTCTGGCCACGATTCTTGGCCACCATGGCTCGGAACGCCTTGATCATATCAGGCGCGGCAAACAAGCGGCGGTTCCGCGCGATCAGCTTCAAGAAATTCGCCGTCAGCCCTTCGATCTTCATCTGTTTCAGGATCGCAGCGATCGCGCGCTCCTGGTCCTCCGCGGAAAACACCGGGCTCTTCACCAACCGGGCCAGGTCCTCGACCGCATCCATCGCCTCGTGAAATCGGTTGAGCTCGTTCAGGATCGGGTCGAGGGCGTTCGCCTCCTGCCCGAGCTCGAACAAGGCCGTGGCGTAGCGGCCCGCAACGCCCGATGGGGTCTGGTCCTCACCTGCCACTTTAAACGCCTCTCCTCCCCTGACGGGCGCTTTTTGAGCCGCCTCGTCCACCTTGACCCCGAAATTCTGGGATTGGACCCCCCGCGTCAACGGCCAGGAAAGGGCCGGAAAACGGCCCCCGGGACGCCCGCGCGAGGCTCTAACATATGGGGGATGGGGGTGCAACGGGCGCGAATTCGGGCTTTCGTATCCACACAAAAGATATATCTTGCGATAGTACGCGATATGCTATATCTTTCGATACAACGAAACTTGAGGAGATTACAAAAATGCACGTATCAAGACATAAAGCCGAAGCCGTTGCAGGCCTCTGGGCAAGCCGGCGAGCCGGCAGGCACGGCGGCGCCCGGCGTTGGGCTCGGCATGGCGGCGGTGACGGGGATTGGTCCGGCCGCATGTTCGCGCAGGGCGATGTGAAGCTGCTGGCGCTGGCGCTGATCGAAGAGCAGCCGCGCCACGGCTACGAGTTGATCAAGCTGATCGAGGAAAAGACCGGTGACTGCTACAGCCCGAGCCCGGGGGTGATCTATCCGACGCTGACCTTCCTCGAGGAGGCGGGCTATGTGACGGTCGAGAGCGAAGGCGCCAAGAAGCGCTACACCATTACCGAGACTGGACGCAGCTACCTCGAGCAGCATCGCGACGTTGTCGACATGATCCTCGGTCGGCTCGATGCGATCGGCAAGAAGCTCGGCCGGCGTCGCGACCGTAAGGACAGGGACGGCGATGATGAGGCCGGCACGACACCGTTGGTGAACGCGGCGTTCGACAATTTGCGCAACACCGTCGTGAAGCGGCTGGAGCAGGACAGCGAGACCGAGACGAGGATCGTCGAGATCCTGGCTCGCGCCGCGCAGGACGTTCGCAACGCCTGATCCAAATTCGGTGGACGAGAAATCTGACGAAGCACTACTCGGGGCCGGGGACCATGTTCCCGGCCCCATAAGTTTGGCAGGTCGACTTCGCGAGCCGCGTCAATGCGGCGCAATTCAGACGTCTCGCCAGGCGGGGAACATCGCGGCGGCGCCGTGTCTAACGCCATCCCGATCGATCAGCTCCCAGACCACGCCGTCCTTGATCAAGAACCGGCGGCCGGATTTCGCGACGCGGATGCCCCGATAGCCCGACAGGAAGCCCTGACCGGCAACAGCATCGAGCAGCCTTTGCCGCTCGGCGCGTTCCGCAGGCTCCGCCGACAGCCGCGACGGCAGCCCCACGAACTCATCCCACGAATATTCGAAGCAGGCCTGCGCCGCCATGTTGGCGTAGATGAACTTGGGATCGGCATCGGTATCGTGGGCGACGACCGCGAACGGTGCGTCGTGATAGAGCCACTCCGCGTCCTTTCCAGGAGGCAAGAGTGGCAAGCCCACCAGCCGCCTGTAGCTCCCAATGAGAACATCGAAGAAATCTCTATCGGTTCTCAGATCGCGCATCCGACCTCACAGAAAACTATACGGGTCGACATCGACCACCAGCCGGAGATCGCCCTTGGCCTTCGGCACGGCGCCGAGCCAGAGCCGCAAATAGGCTTGCAGGTCGGCTTCGCGCGGCGCCTTGACCAGCAGGCGGTAGCGGTAGCGGCCGCGGATCACCGCGAGCGGCGCCTCGGCGGGACCCAGCACCTCGATCCGCGCGGCAGGCGGCGCGGCGCGGCGCACCTCGCGCGCGTAACCTTCCGCCGCGTCGCGCGAGCTTGCCGTCACCAGCAAGGAGGCGAGCCGCCCGAATGGCGGCATCAGCGTGTCCTTCCGCTGCTCGATCTCGCGCGCGAGGAACGCGTCGCGGTCGCCCGACACCAGCGCCGCGATCACCGGATGCTCCGGCATGTAGGTCTGGATCAGTCCCCTTCCCTTGACCCTCTCGCGGCCGGCGCGGCCCGTCACCTGATGCATCAGCTGGAAGGTGCGCTCCGCCGCGCGCGGGTCGGCCTGCGCCAACCCCAGATCGGCATCGACCACGCCCACCAGCGCCAGCCCCGGAAAGTGATGTCCCTTGGCGACGAGCTGCGTGCCGATGATGATGTCCACCTCGCGCTCCTCGATCTCGCGCAAGGTCTCGCGCAGATCGCTCACGCTCTGCACGAGATCGCTCGATAACAACGCGCGCCGCGCGTCTGGGAACAGCGTGGCGACCTCCTCCGCGATGCGCTCGATGCCCGGCCCGCACGGCACCAGCGAATGCTCCGCCCCGCAATTCGAGCAGGTCTCCGGGATCGCGACGAACTTGCCGCAATGGTGACATTCGAGCCGCTTGCGGAAGCGGTGCTCGACCAGCCAAGTCGAGCAATTCGGGCATTCGAACTTGAAGCCGCATTTCCGGCAGATCGTCACCGGCGCGTAGCCGCGGCGGTTCAGGAACAAGAGCGCCTGCTCACCCCGCGCAAGAGTTTCGCCGACCGCCTCGACCAGCGCCGGCGACAGCCAGCGCCCGCGCTCCGGCGGGCTCTTGCGCATGTCGATCGCCTTGATGTCGGGAAGCTCCGCGCTTTGGTAGCGCTCGGCGAGCCGGATATGCCGGTACCGTCCCCACTCGACATTCACCAGGCTCTCGATCGACGGCGTGGCCGAAGAGAGCACTACCGGAATCTTGCCAAGCGATCCGCGCAACACCGCCATGTCGCGCGCCTGATAGGTGACGCGCTCCTCCTGCTTGTAGCCCTGGTCGTGCTCCTCATCGACGACGATCAGGCCAAGATCGGGAAACGGCAGGAACAGGGCGGACCGCGCGCCGACCACGAGCTTCGCCTTGTTTTCGGCGATCGCCCGCCAGGTCCGCCCGCGATTCGGTCCGGTCATGCCGGAATGCCATTCGGCGGGGCGCGCGCCGAACCGCTCCTCGCACCGCGCGAGGAACTGATTGGTGAGCGCGATCTCCGGCATCAGCACCAGCACCTGCTTGCCCTTCGCCAGCGTCTTGGCGATCGCCTCGAAATAGACTTCGGTCTTGCCCGAGCCGGTGACGCCGTCGAGCAGCGTGACGCTGAATCCGTCGCGCGTGTTCTTGAGCAGTGCGGAGGCGGCCTCGGCCTGCTCCGCGCTGAGCTTGGCCCGGTCCCGCGAAAGATCGAGCAGCACCGACAGCCAGTCAGGCAGAGGCTCGGTGATGAATGTGCCGGCATCGACCAGCCCGTCGATCACGCCTGGGCTCACACCTGCGGCCTCCGCCAGACTCGACTTCGCCCAAATCAGTCCGTTCTTCGCCGCCTCGATCACCCGCGCCCGCGCCGGGGTCATGCGCGACGGCGGCGTCCCGACCAGCCGGACACCGTAGCGCGGCGCCGCCGGCTGGAATGCATGGCTCGAGCTCATCATCATGCGGAGCACCATGCCGGGCGGCGTCAGCGTGTAGTTCGCGACCCAATCGGCGAAGTCGAGCGACACGCGCGTCAGCCTCGGCACGTCATCGACGACTTCGATGAGCTCACGCAGCTTGTCCGGGTTCAGCTTGGGCGGCGGCGCTTCGGGATCCCGCAGCCAGACCACGCCGAGATATTCGACCGTGCCGAGCGGGGCGACCACGAACTGCCCCGGCTCGACCCGGATTCCCTTGGGCACGAGATAGTCGTAAGCTGCCGGCAGCGCGAGCGGCAACAGGACGGGAACGGTTTGAATGTCCGTCTTTCGTCGCGCAAGATTCTTGGAGCTTGCCAAGGGTCGAAACGGGCCAAGTTAAGGGACGGGAAGGAACTCTCCTTCCATATAGTCGTTCGAAGCTTGCGCGTCGCCGGGAAGCGTCAAAATCGGGGGATTGAGAGGCGTGGCAGCAGAAGCCCAACCGCTTCGATTCATGGGCTCGCCGTATCTGCGCGAGGCGGCGGAGGCGTGGCTCGTCTACCTTTCGACCGAGCGCCAGCTCGCCGGCAACACGTCCGAGGCCTATGCCCGTGACCTCGGGCAGTTCCTGGCCTTTCTCGCCTCCCACTTCAATCGCCTGCCGGACATGAAGCTTCTGCTGTCGTTGTCGGCGCGGGATGTGCGCGCGTTCCTCGCGGCGCGACGGAGCGAAGATGTTGGCAGCAAATCGCTCTCCCGCACGCTCTCGGCGCTGCGCATGTTCTACAAATTCCTGGAGCGGCGCGGTTACGGCAAGAACGATGCGATCCGCGGCGTCTCGCTGCCGAAGCTGCCGCATTCGGTGCCGAAGCCGCTCACCGCGCCGAAGGCGACCGCCCTGGTCGAAAGCCCAGACATCGCCGCCGCCGAGGGTGCCGAACCTTGGATCGCGGCACGCGACACCGCCGTGCTCGCGTTGCTCTACGGCTCCGGCTTGCGCATCTCCGAAGCCTTGTCGCTACAGCGGAAGGATGCGCCGGTCAAAGGCCGCGACATGCTGCGCGTGCTGGGCAAGGGCGGCAAGACCCGCGTGGTGCCGGTACTGCCCTTCGCCCGCGAGGCGGTCGAGCATTATCTCAAGCTCTGCCCGATCAAGCTTGGTTCCGACGATCCGCTCTTTGTCGGTGTGCGCGGCAAGCAGCTCAGCCCTCGCATCATCCAGCTCTTGATCGCGCGCTCCCGCGTCGCGCTCGGGCTCCCCGACACCGCGACGCCGCACGCGCTGCGCCATTCCTTCGCCACGCATCTCTTGGGCGCCGGCGCCGATCTCCGCTCGATCCAGGAGCTGCTCGGCCATGCCAGCCTGTCGACCACGCAGGTCTATACCGAAGTCGACCGCGCCCACCTGCTCAAGACCTACGCCAAGGCGCATCCGCGCGCCTGAGCGCGATCAGACCAGGATCAGGTCCGCCGCCACCAGATGGCTCACGCCAAGCAGCTTCACCTCGAAATCAGCGGCATCGGCCCGGAAGTTATGATCGCTGTCGCCCTGAAGCAGATGCGTCCTCGCATCGAAACGAAGCAGCACGGCGTTTGAGCCGGGATGCGCTTGATGGAAGTGCTGGAACGTCTCTGAGCCGATGAACCTGAAGTGTTCCACCGCGAGAGTGTTGCCGTTCGCATCGAGCCTCGACAAGTCGATGTGATCGCCTTCGCCATGACTAAAGTCGCGGATCACGTCACGGCCCAAGCCGCGGATGCTTTCGGTGATGACGTCGAACCTAAAGGCATCGGCGTCTAGACCGCCAATCAGTGTATCGCGGCCAAGCCCGCCGATGAGCGTGTCATTGCCTTCGCCGCCATCGAGAAGGTCGTTGCCGGCTGCGGCCTGCATGAAGTCCACGCCGTTCTCGCCATAGAGGCCATCGCCATTGGCGCCGCCACCAAGCTGATCGTCGCCCTCGCCGCCATAGAGATGGGCAATGCTCACTCCACCCGTTCCGTCATAGAAGAGACTGTCATTGCCATTGCCGCCATAAACGACCGTCTCGCCGCCATACAGCGCGTCGACGCTGTCATTGCCGTCATTGAGATAGATCTCAGCCTCGCTGCTGACATCGTTGAAGGCGTTTCCCGCCGGATCGATATAGGCCATCGCCAATCTCCTTCAGATCGAGCCAAGGACCGCGCCGAGGATCGGCTTGAGTCCGCACGTGGCGGCTGCCTTAGCGAGACCGCGCTGAACTCAACCTGAACGGGACGTTTCTCATTTGCTAACCATGCCTTCTTGCGCTTTCGGCGGAAAGAAGCCCGAATGTCCTCTATTCGCTCTTGTGGTACTGACCAGTCAGTCATTATATTGGGGGCGGCGAAAGGAGCTGGCGATGGCCGGGCAACGAGCATCAAACGCGAGCGCGGAGCGAGCGCGCCGGAGTGCCGCGTCGGCGAAAGCGAAAGCCGAGACGGCCAATGCGCCGCGCCGGCGCGAGCGGAAAGATAACCGCCCCGAGGAGATCGTCGCCGCAGCATTCGAGGAGTTCGCCGCCAAGGGCTTCGCCGGCACAAGGCTCGAGGATGTGGCTGCCCGCGCGCGGGTGAGCAAGGGCCTCCCCTATCTCTACTTCAAGACCAAGGAAGAGCTGTTCAAGGCGGTGGTGCGCAGCGTGATCACCTCGCATTTCGATGTCATGCGCGGTCAAATGGAAACGACGACGCTGTCGGTCGAAGCCTTTCTCAAAGGACCCTTCCTTGCATTCATCCAGGAACTCGTCGGCTCCAAACGCGCCTTCATCGCGCGTCTGCTCATTGCCGAAGGCCACAAGCATCCCGAGCTGACCAAGTTCTACTACGACAACGTCGTCTCGCGCGGAATCGAGGCCATGACGCGGATGATCGATCGCGGCGTCGAGCGAGGAGAGTTTCGCAAGACTGCGTTACGGGATTTCCCGCAGCTTCTGTTTGCACCGCTGCTGACCGCGGTGCTCTGGCGCGCGCTGTTCGAGCGCCACCACCATCTCGACACCAACAAGATGCTGGAGACGCATGTCGGCTTGATGGTCGATGCGATTCGAGCGCCGAAAAATGCTGGCGGAGCCGTGTCATGAGGATCGTGAGTGGCGTCCTGACGGCGTTGCTGCTGCTAGCGGCGACGCTCGCGCTGGCCGGTTGCGGCGATCAGTCCACCAATCAGTTTCCCGGCTACATGGAAGCAGACCTCGTCCTGGTCGGCTCCGAGCAGGGCGGTCGTGTCGAGACCCTTTCAGTCAAGGAAGGCGACAGCGTCGAGAAGGGCGCGCCGATCTTCACGCTCGAGAGCGAGGCGCAGGAGGCCGAGGTCGCGGCCGCGAAATCGCGCGTGACCGAAGCCGAGGCGCATCTCGCCGATGCCAGGCAGCAAATGCAAAGGCCGGATGAGATCGAAGTGTTGGAGTCGTCTCTGAACCAAGCCGAAGCCATGCTGGAAGTGTCCACCCACAATCTCCAGCGAACGCAGACGTTGTTCGAGAAGAAGTGGGTCGCCCAGGCCCAGCTCGATGATGCCAAGGCCCAGCATGACCGGAACCAGGCTGCGGTCGAGGAGGCCAAGCGCCGCATCAGCGCGGCAAAACTGCCGAACCGGTCCGACCTGATCGCAGCCGCCGCCGCTTCGGTCGACTCGACCCGGCACTCGCTTGAGCAGGCCGAGAAGAATCTCGGCAAGCGGCAAGTGTTTGCTCCCGCTTCGGGCACAGTCGAAGAGGTGTATTTCCGGCCGGGCGAAGTGGTGAAGGAGGGCCAGGCGGTGGTCTCGCTGCTGCCTCCGTCCAATCTCAAGGTGCGGTTTTTCGTCCAAGAGCCGGTGCGGGCCTCGCTTGGCATCGACCAGACCGTGAAAGTGACGTGCGACGGCTGCGGGACCGATCTCACCGCCAAGGTGAGCTTCATCTCCCGCGACGCCGAATTCACCCCGCCGGTGATTTTCTCCCGCGAATCCCGGCAAAAGCTAGTGTTCCTCGTCGAAGCGCGTCCGCTCGACGGCACCGGCAAATTGACCGCCGGACAGCCGATCACTGTGATCCTCGGCGAGAAGCCGCAAACGGTGGCGCGATGAAAGAAATCGCCATCGACGTGCAAGGGCTGACCAAGTCGTTCGACAGCCGGACCGTCGTGCACGATCTGACGATGCAGGTGCCGAAGGGGGAGATCTACGGCTTTCTCGGCCCGAACGGCAGTGGCAAGACCACGACGATCCGCATGCTGTGCGGGTTGCTCACGCCAGATTCCGGCCGCGGCACCTGCCTCGGCTACGACATCCTCACCCAATCCGACGAGATCAAGCGCCGCGTCGGCTATATGACGCAACGTTTCAGTCTCTGGGCCGATCTCTCGATCCGCGAGAATCTCGAATTCGTCGCGCGCGTCTACGGCGTGCCGAATCCACGCCAAGCCGCAAGAAACGCAATTGCCAAGCTCGGCCTCGCCACCCGCGCAAACCAGCTTGCCGGCGAATTGTCGGGCGGCTGGAAGCAGCGTCTCGCGCTCGGCGCCTGCATTCTGCACGAGCCGCGCCTGCTGCTGCTCGATGAGCCGACTGCCGGGGTCGATCCGAAGGCGCGACGCGAGTTCTGGGACGAGATCCACAATCTCGCCGCCGGCGGTATCACCGTGCTCGTCTCCACCCACTACATGGACGAGGCCGAGCGCTGCCACGAGATCGCTTACATCGCCTATGGCGAATTGCTTGCGCGCGGCACGGCCCGCGAGGTGGTCGCCTCGTCGGGCCTGAACACCTGGAACGTATCCGGCGCCGACCTGCATCGCCTCGCCACCAAGCTCGAAGTCGTCGACGGCGTGGAGATGGTCGCGCCGTTCGGCACCGAGCTGCACGTCTCGGGCCGCGACAAGCGGGCGCTGGATAAAGCAGTGGATGCCGCCAAGAAAGCAGACCGCACGCATCGCTGGACGCGCGGAACGCCGAGTCTGGAGGACGTCTTCATTCTGCTGATGAATACATCCAAGGACAATTTCGCATGAGCGCGAGCGTTGACAATGGCGACTCGCTGGCGCGGCGCGATCCCGGCTTCCTCCGCCGCATGTGGGCGATGGTGGTGAAGGAGTTCGTGCAGATGCGGCGCGACCGCATGACCTTCGCCACCATGATCTTCGTGCCGGTGCTGCAGCTGACCTTATTTGGCTACGCCATCAACACGGACCCGAAACACATGTCGACCGCCGTGCTCGTGCGCGACCAGGGGCCGCTCACGCGCGCAGTGATGGCAGCGTTGCACAACACCGATTATTTCGACTTTCGCTACGAGGTTCACGACGCAGACCAGCTAGACCAACTCATCCGCTCGGGTAAGGCGCAATTCGGCATCGAAGTTCCCGCAAGCTTCGAGCGCGACGTGCGGCGCGGCGACCGGCCCGACGTCCTGGTCATTGCCGATGCAACCGATCCCGTTGCAACCGGCACGGCGATCTCGGCGGCGCAAGGCGTGATCGACACCGCCCTCCGCCGCGAGCTGCGCGGCCCGGATTCTTCGGTCAATGCCAGTGCGCCTCCGTTCCATATGGTGCTACAGCGCCGTTACAACCCGGAAGGCATCACCCAGTTCAACATCGTCCCGGGCCTGCTCGGCATCGTCCTGACCATGACCATGATGATGTTCACCGCGCTCGCGGTGACACGCGAGATCGAGCGCGGCACCATGGAGAGCCTGCTGTCGATGCCGATCAAGCCGGTCGAAATCATGATTGGCAAGATCGCCCCGTTCGTCCTGATCGGTTTCGTGCAGATGACCATTATTCTGAGCGCCGCGCATTACGTGTTCGGCGTGCCCATCATGGGCAGCGTCGCGCTGCTTGTCGCGCTGTCGACGCTATTTGCCGCGTCCAACCTCGCCGTCGGCTACACCTTCTCGACCGTGGCGCAGAACCAACTGCAGGCGGTGCAGATGACGTTCTTCTTCTTCCTGCCGAATTTTCTGCTGTCGGGCTTCGCCTTTCCGTTCGCCGGCATGCCGCATTGGGCGCAAGCGATCGGCGAGGTGCTGCCGTTGACCCATTTCATCCGCATCGTCCGCGGCATCATGCTGAAGGGGAATGGGTTCGCCGACATGCGGATCGACACGGCCGCGTTGTTCATCTTCATGTTCGCGGCGATGGGGCTCGCGCTGCTCCGCTTCCGCAAGACCTTGGACTGAGCTGTCAGCCCTATCACGGCTCGGCTGAATCGGCACGCGACGCCGTGATCAGCAGCTTGAAGAAGCCGAGCCCAAGTTGGCGGTCGTCCTCACCTGGCAGCCCTAGCTTGAGTGGTGACGCCGGCGAGTCAACGGCGAACGATATGATCAACCTGCCGTCCTTGCCGCGTGCCTCGGCAGGGATCGACGCCGAACACCACATCTCGCCAGCGGCACCCGGCTCATTGAGATCGAAAGCCCACTGCGTCACCGCCTGGCCGTTGACGGAAACAGCGACCGTCAACTTGGGATGCTCGGGATGGAGAAACGGGATCACAAGCGCCGACAGGGTAAGGGGCTCCCCGGGGTTATCATCGGTTACAATCTCCAATATGGCCTTCGGGCCAAGGGTCCACGCCGCCCTCGCTTCGGTCGAGGACCAGCCACCCCGCATGAAGCAGCGCGAGTCGTAGGCATTGCTGAAGTCGATCTCCTCGCCAAGCAGGTAACGCGGCGCCATGTCCGGGTTTTCGTCGGCCAAAGCGAACATGCGCTCGAGCACGTTTCGAGCGGACGATTCCTCGCGCCTGCGCGACGCGAGCGGCTTCGCTTGGCTCGTGAGTGCCGGCAAATTGTCTAATGCAAGCGAGATGGCCTCTGCGATCGAGGTCGGGGTCGGCTCCGCGTAGATCGTTCCCGCTCCACGCCCGGCCTCGATCTCCTGCGCCATCCAGGTGCCGCCGGGTACCACGATCGGCTTGCCGAGCGTGACCGCCTCGACGAATACGCCCGAAGCCTGCATCGTGTAGGCCTCCGGCCGATACGCGAGCGCGACCAGGTCGCATTCGGCAAAATTCTGAAAATAGTCGGCGGCCTCCTGCTCTGCCGGAAGGATTTCGATGTTCGGGGTGGTACGTTCGAGCGCTCTTGCCTGCTCCTGCCCGACGCGGCAATTCACAGTGAATTTGACGATGAATCTGCTGCGCCGGTGGCGCCGCAAAACTTTGTCCACGATATCGGCGACCTGGCCGATCAGTTCCGCCGATCTGAGATTTAAATGCAGATAAACCGTGGTCTCGGCACTGCGTCGTGGCGCAGGCGGCGGAAAATCGAGCAATTTGGGCGTTGGCACTAGAAAGCTTCGCCGGCAGGACGTGCGGGTCAGCACCCTTCGCATCGGCTCGCTATTCGTGACGAAGAAGATGCGCTCGTTGCCCTCGCGCGTGGCGAGCTCGCAGCCCGCGAGCCGATAAAACGACGCTGCGCGTGTTTCGGTCGACCGAGCCGCGTCGGCAAACTTGCCGACGAAGCGAAAGAACACAGCGGGCCGGAGCTCCGCCGGCAGACGCGCGAGCCACATGCCGATCGTGCGGATCACCGCTGGATTGCCTTGCGGGAAGATGATCGCGTGGATTCGTTCTACACCCTCGGCCGATAGCAGATCCACGAGGTAATCGAGCCCCGGCCGCGCGAACTCGTCGACTTGGTTTTCCAGCGAGGTCTGCGCCGTGGTTGACAGATCGGGGGCCTGGTCGAGCGCACGCTCGGCGTCGAGCGCAATAGCGAGAGCGGGACTTACGTCCCGTGGCACGAATACTCTTGGCTCGAACTGCATATCTTGTGCGGCGCGTTTGTAGCCAAGCAGCTCATTGAAAAAATGCCCCGACTGATCCGGAAGAACGAAGCCGACAAAAATGAGTTTGTTGCGAACTCGGCCTCGCTTCGCGACGGCTCCGGAGATGTCGCTTGGCATCTAGGCTGTTCTTGCCCGAGTCGAGTTTCGCGCGCGCTCGGGGGACGGGTTTTGCGGCGCCGTTCGGCCAGGCTGGACCAAACCGGAATGCTCGCCGCGCACGCATCGCCAAGGATCGACGATCCACCGATCCTGCGGGATCAAGCTGGCCAAATTTTCGAAGCAATCCTCTGCATTGCAGACCAGAGCCGTATCGGCTTCCGCCACGGCCGCCGCGGCCGTATCAAAGTAAGCGACCGCACCACCGAAGGCCAAACGCGTCTCGTCGATTGCCTGGCGAAGCGGATCGAAGACGAAGACGCGAATGGACCGGTTGATGAGACGCCTGATGATTTCGAATGCTGGAGAAGCGGTCGTGACCGGGGAGCCGGTCTTGAACGAAAGCCCCAACACAGCCACGGACTTGGGCTTCGTCGCCAATACATCCCTTTCGATCAGATCGTAATACGACGCGTTGATCTCATCGGCCGCCCGTGCCAATGGCGCATCAAGTCCGACGGAGGCCGCGAAATGGCGCAAGGCAGCGGTGTCCCGTGGCAGGCAGGGTCCGCCATAGGGTCCGCCGGCGCGCAAATAGCCAGGTCCGATCTTTGGCTCGAGCGCCAGCGTGCTGGAGATTGCATCGAGGTCGACACCGCCCGCTCGGTCGCCAAGCTGCGCCAGGAAATTGCCGAAAGACACCTTCATGCAACAGAACACATTGTGCGCGATCTTGGTCAGCTCGGCGTCGACAAATGACATCTTGCGGATCGGCGCCCCGGGAGCAACGATCCGCCGGTAAAGGCCCTCCGTGTGAGTTGCAGCGGCGTTGTCCGCGCTGCCGATAACAACGAACGAGGGGTGTTGGAATCCCTCGACGACAGCGCCAAGCGCCACGAAGTCGGGGACATAGACGACGCCGAAGTCCCGTCCCTCACGCTGCCCCAACTGACCCTCAAGCAGCGGCACGATCTTGCCTGCCATCGTCCCCGGATAGACCGTCGAGGAGACGACGATCAGATGATAGCGCTTATGCAAGCGCGTATTCAGCGCCGCCGCGAGGTCGAAGCACGCCTTCTCGAGAAAGCTGCTTGAGAATTCGGGCGCTGACGCATCGGATGGTGTCGGCACCAGAATGATCGAGGCGTCGGTGGTCGCGGCCTTTCGCGCGTCGCTGGTGTAGCTGATATTTGCTCTCGCCGCCGCGAGAAGCTCCGCAAGGCCCGGCTCCGCGTGCGGTGTGACGCCGCCTTCGAGGCGCGCGATCAGGCTCCGATCCTTATCGATCGCGACCGTCCGCAATCCGCTTCCGGCAAACAGAGCGGCGAGCGGCAGTCCGAGCTTTCCCAGCCCGAAAAACGAAAGACCCGCGTCGAAATTAAAGTCCGTCGCGCGCTCGTTGCTACTCACGCTGCACCCCGCTTCTACCGGCAGCGCGCACCTTAAACAGATGGGAGCGGCGGGGCAACGCACCCCTCACCGCGGTCAGGTTCCTTTTGCCTGGAGTTGGAGTAAGCTCCTCCGATGTCGCCAAAATCGGCCCTGGCGTTCGTTCTCGCGGCCCTTGCGGGCTCCGGCGTGGTGCGATCTCTGAGCCGCGACGTGCGCGGCCTCAAGACCCACAACCCTGCAAGCCTGGAGCCGCTAGTCCTACCTCCGGTCAGCACGCCGGCACTCGCCGTCGGCGCTTTGGCGACCGGCGCGTTGGCCGTTGGTGCGCTGGCGATCGGCGCGCTGGCGATCGGCAGGCTCGAGATCCGACGCGCGCGCTTCCACAAATTGGAAGTCGACGACCTCACCGTCCGCAAATTCCGCATCGTCGAGGACGCGAGCGAGGAGGTCGGCGAGGAACGATAGCCGGCTTCCTTTTAGTCCTCACATATGGATCGGGCGGCCCTCAGCCGCCAGCGCCGCTTCCTTCACGGCCTCGCTCAGCGTCGGATGGGCGTGGCAGATGCGGGCGAGATCCTCCGCCGATCCGCCGAACTCCATCAAGACGGCAGCTTCCGCGATCATCGTCCCGGCATCGGCGCCGAGAATGTGAACGCCGAGTACGCGGTCCGTCGCTGCGTCGGCAAGGATCTTCACGAAGCCTTCCGTGGTGCGATTGACCTTGGCACGACCATTCGCCGTGAACGGGAACTTGCCGACCTTGTAGGCGACGCCCGCCTCTTTCAGCTCTTCTTCGGTCTTGCCCACGCTCGCCACTTCCGGCGCGGTGTAGACCACGCTCGGGATCACATCGTAGTTCACGTGTCCCACCTGCCCGGCCAAGATTTCGGCGACGGCGACACCCTCCTCTTCCGCCTTGTGGGCCAGCATCGGTCCGTCGATCACGTCGCCGATAGCGTAGATGCCCGGCATGTTCGTCGCAAAATGCCGATCGACGACGATCCGTCCGCGATTGTCGAGCTTGACGCCGATCTCGGCGAGACCAAGTCCTTGCGTGTTGGGAACACGGCCAATCGCGAGCAGCACCACGTCGAACTCTACCGTCTCGGCCGCGCCGCCCGCTGCCGGTTCCATCGTCACCTTGCATCCGGCATTTGCAATCTCGACGCGCGTAACCTTGGTGCTGAGCCTGAACACCATGCCTTGCTTGGCAAGCACGCGCTGGAACTGCTTCGCCACCTCCCCGTCGAGGCCGGGCGCGATGCGGTCCAGCATCTCGACTACGGTGACCTCGGCGCCGAGCCGGAGCCAGACCGAGCCGAGCTCGAGCCCGATATAGCCCGCGCCGATCACCAACAGACGCTTCGGCACCGACGCGAGCTCCAGCGCGCCGGTCGATGAGACGATCCGCTTCTCGTCGATCTCAATCCCGGGGATGCGCGCGACCTCCGAGCCGGTGGCAATGACGATGTTCTTGGCCTCCAGCGTCTGCTTCTCGCCATTGATGAAGGTGACTTCCACCTTGCCCGGGCCGAGGATGCGCCCGCTCCCGTGAAAATGATCGATCTTGTTCTTTCGCAACAGAAAAGCAACGCCGTCGACATTGCCTTTGACGCCTTCATCCTTGAAGGCCTGCATCGCCGAAAGGTCGAGCTCTGGCCTGACCTTGATGCCCATGCCCGCGAATCCGTCCGCGGCCTCGGCAAAACGTTCGCTCGCATGCAACAGCGCCTTCGACGGAATGCAACCGACGTTAAGGCAGGTGCCACCATGCGTGGCGCGCTTCTCCACCACCGCGACCTTCAGCCCGAGCTGCGATGCGCGAATGGCCGCGACGTAGCCGCCGGGCCCGGTGCCGATGACGATGAGGTCGTAACTCATGGCGGACTTCGGCCCATCAATCTTCGGGCGTCAGCGTCTCCTCGCCCTTGCCGGCTTCCCAAAGGCCGCCGAGACTGCCGTCCTTGCTGAGCGCATAGACCACCGGGGTCGCATTGCCCCACTCGACGGTGAGCAGATTGTCGTCAAGCGTGCCCTTGCCCTCGTAGCTCGACTCGCCGACCGTCCATTTCAAGACGTAGGTCTTGCCCTGCTTGCTGAGGTCGACTGTTCCCTCGTAGGCCGCGCCGTCCGGGTTCTTGCCCGAAACCTTGTACAGACCTTCGGCGGGCTCGCTTTCTTCCGGCGCCGCCACCGCCGCGGGGACGAGCGTCTCGGTAGCGGTGCTGTCGGCCCACTCGCCGTCCAGCGCCCCGTCCTTGCCGAACGAATAGATGACGGGAGTCTTGTCGCCCCAATTCACCACCAGCATCTTGCCGGCGAAATGGCCTGATCCATGAAACACGTCCTTGCCGATCCACCAGGTCAGCGTGAAGTCGTCCTTGTCCTGCGCCAGCGTGAGCATGCCCCGATAGTGGCTACCATCGGGATTGGTTCCCTCGACATGATAGACGCCGGTCAAGACAATCGGCGGACCCGAAATGATGCGATTGGAATCAGGGACGCGCAACATCGCGGTCGGTCCGACGGCTTCTGGCGACTGATCTTCGCTTTCCGCCGATTGTTCCTCCCCATTGTCCTCTTCCGTCGAAGCGCTTTGGTCCTCGCTCTCTTCCTGACCCGCAGACTCGCTTTCATCCGGTGCAGCCGCCTCGTCTTGCGATGAGGACTCGCTCGCTTCCGGCGCTGCCGGTTGAATGCCGTCCGGGCGGAACACGAAATCGCCGAAGAAGGTCGAGGAGATCCACGGCGTCTGTTCGCCATGCGTCTCCACATACACGCCTTTCAGCGTCCGCTTGAACGTGTCCTCGATCGAGAGATTCGGCGCTGCAATCGATTGCGCAAGGTATTTCGTGTACGGGCTGTTATTGCCCGTTCCGTCCAACGCAACCGAACCCGGCGAGGTCGCGTAGGACACGAACAGGCTTGCATTGGAATCGATCCGCGACAGCCCATGCGCTCCGTTCGGGTCGATCGGATTGTTGCGGCAGGCGTCGAGCACGACGATGTTGAGGTCGTTATGTGCCTTTGCCATCGCGTCGACGATCCCCGTCGCGGTGACTGCGCCAGTCTTGATGTCCTCCACATCCTTGATGCTGTCGCCGACCGGCAGCAGGTAGTTCTCGCCCTTGATCTGCGCACCGTGGCCGGAGAAATAGAACAGACCGACCCCACCTTTGGCCTTCAACTGCTTGCCGAAGGAGCGGATCGCGGCCTCCATGTCTTCCTGGTCGGCATTGGTCTTGACCGTCACATTGAAGCCCGCCTCGCCGAGCGACTTAGCCACGGCATTGGCGTCATTCAGCGGGTTTTTCAGCGGCCCGTAGGAATAGTCGGCATTGCCGATGACCAGCGCGGTTCGAGGCGGAATAGCCTCGGCTTGGGCCAGCGAAAGCGTCGCGAGCAGCGCGACCAGCCTGAGGCAAAGCTTCGCGACGGTCATCATGTCCTTACCTCACCAAAACTCGGCTTTCCTGGCAAGGGCCGGCAATCGCGAGGCTTGCCAGGCGGTTATTAGATATCGAGCATCAGCCGTTCGGGCGTCTCGATCGCCTCCTTGACCTTGACCAGAAAAGTCACCGCGTCCTTGCCGTCGACCAGCCGGTGATCGTAGGAGAGCGCGAGATACATCATCGGCCTCGCGACGATCTGCCCCTCGCGCACCACCGCGCGCTCCTCGATTCTATGCATGCCGAGGATGCCGGATTGCGGCGCGTTCAAAATCGGCGTCGACAGCATCGAGCCATACAGTCCACCATTTGAGATGGTGAAAGTGCCGCCTTGCATCTCGTCGATGCCGAGCTTGCCGTCGCGGGCCCGTGAGCCGAAATCGGCAATCGCGGCCTCGATCTCGGCAAGGCTCTTCTGGTCGCAATCGCGCAGCACCGGCACGACCAAGCCGCGCTCGGTGCCGACCGCAACCCCGATATGGTAGTAGTTCTTGTAGACGATGTCGGCGCCGTCGATCTCGGCGTTGACCGCCGGCACGTCTTTCAGCGCCTGCACGCAAGCCTTCACGAAGAAGCCCATCAGGCCGAGCTTGACGCCGTGTTTCTTCTCGAACGTTGCGCGGTAGTCGCGCCTAAGCTCCATCACCGCGCTCATGTCCACGTCGTTGAACGTGGTGAGCATGGCGGCGTTATCTTGCGCCTCCTTCAGCCGCTTGGCGATGGTCTGGCGGAGCCGCGTCATGCGCACGCGTTCCTCGCGCGCCTCATCCTCGGGTGCGATCGGCGGACGCGATGTCGGAATCGACGCCGGTCTCCGGTCGCGGGCGAGCAGCGCCGCAGCGGCGCTCTCCACCGCGCCCATCGGCACAGTTCCGCTGCCTCGCGCCAACACGTCCTGCTTCAAGACTTGGCCGCGTCGACCCGAGCCATGCAGCTCGGCAGCATCAAGTCCGCTTTCGGCGATCAACTTACGCGCGGCTGGGGACGGCGGCATCTGGGTGACCGGCGTGTCGTTGTCGTTCACCTCCTCGCGCCGGCTGGGCTCGCGCTCCAGCGCCGCGGCCTTGGCTTCGCTCGCCGCGGGTGAACGTAACGCAGGCTCGCCAGAACCGGCCTTCTCGGCAATGACGATCTTCGCCGCCGGGTCGATCGCAGCCTTGGCGTCGCCATCGACGATTGAGCCGAGCATGCTGCCGATCGCGACCGTGTCGCCTTCATTGACCGCGATCTCCGACAGGATGCCGGACGCCGGCGCTGGAATTTCGACGGTCACCTTGTCGGTTTCGAGCTCGACCAGCGGCTCGTCCGCCTTGACCTCGTCGCCCGCCTGTTTCAGCCAATGTCCAACCGTCGCCTCGGTGATCGATTCCCCTAGGATCGGCACGCGGATTTCGGTGGCCATGGCCTCTGCTCGTCCTTCGTTGTCCTTTAGCCCAGCGCCTCGTCGAGCAAGGTCCTGAGTTCATGCAGATGCTTGCGCATCAGACCCGTCGCCGTGGCGGCGGAAGACGGCCGGCCGGCATAGCGCGGGCGCCGATGCTTGGCGCCGATATGGTCGAGCACCCATTCGAGATTGGGTTCGATGAAGCTCCACGCGCCCATATTCTTCGGCTCCTCCTGGCACCACACCATCTCGGCATCCTTGAAGCGCGTCAATTCGTGGATCAGCGCCCGCGCCGGAAACGGATAGAGCTGCTCGATCCGAAGCAGATAGATATCGTTGACGCCCCGCTTCTCCCGGTCCTCGTATAAGTCGTAATAGACCTTGCCCGAGCATAACACCACGCGTTTGATTTCCGCGTCGGTCACGAGTTTGATCGGCTCATTCGGCAGGAGTTGCGCGTCGTCCCACAGCAGGCGGTGGAAGCTCGATCCCGGCCCGAACTCATCGAAGTTGGATAGCACGCGCTTGTGACGGAGCAGCGACTTCGGCGTCATCAAGACGAGCGGCTTGCGGAACTGGCGATGGAGCTGGCGCCTGAGCACATGGAAATAGTTTGCCGGCGTGGTGCAGTTCGCGACCTGCCAGTTGTCTTCCGCGCAGAGCTGCAGGTAGCGCTCGAGCCGGGCGGAGGAATGTTCTGGCCCCTGCCCTTCGTAGCCGTGCGGCAGCAGCAGCACCAGACCCGACATGCGCAGCCATTTCCGCTCGCCCGACGAAATGAACTGATCGATGATCACCTGCGCGCCGTTGGCGAAGTCGCCGAATTGTGCTTCCCAGAGCACCAGCGCGTTCGGCTCGGCGAGGCTGTAGCCGTACTCGAAGCCGAGCACCGCCTCCTCCGATAGCATCGAGTTGATGACTTCGAACTCGGCCTGCTCCTTTGAGATGTGCCGGAGCGGCGTGTATTTCTTCTCCGTCACCTGATCCATCAGCACCGAATGGCGCTGCGAGAACGTGCCGCGCTCGGAATCTTGGCCTGACAGCCGCACGCGGTAACCCTCGACCAAGAGTGTGCCGAAAGCGAGCGCCTCGGCCGTCGCCCAGTCGATTCCGGCCCCGTCTTCGATCATCTTGCGCCGGGCGGCCATGATCCGCGCGATCGTCTTGTGTGGGGTGAAGCTCTTCGGGAAGTACGTGATCTTCCGGCCGACCTCTTTCAGCACGTCGAGATCGACACCGGTTAGGCCGCGCCTGGCGCCCTCCTCGGCATGACCAATGCCCGACCATTTGCCGTCGAGCCAGTCGGCGCGGTTCGGCCGGAACGTCTCGCTCGCGGCGAAATCCTCCTCCAACCTCGCGCGGAAATCGGCCTGCATTTTCTCGACGTCCGGCGGGGTCAGCAGTCCCTCGGCGATCAGTCGATTGGCATAAACATCGACCACCCGCGGATGCTCGCGGATCCGAGCATACATCAAGGGCTGAGTGAACGCCGGTTCATCCGCCTCGTTGTGTCCGTGGCGCCGGTAGCAGAACATGTCGATGACGACCGGCTTGCCGAAGCGCTGACGGAACTCGGTGGCGATCTTGGTCACGTGCACCACCGCTTCCGGATCGTCGCCATTCACATGGAAGATCGGCGCGTCGATCATCTTGGCGACGTCGGACGGATAGGGCGAAGAACGGGCAAAGCGTGGCGCCGTGGTGAATCCGATCTGGTTGTTGACGATGAAGTGAATCGTCCCGCCGGTGCGATGCCCGCGCAGGCCCGACAAGCCGAAGCACTCGGCGATCACACCTTGGCCGGCGAAGGCGGCATCGCCGTGCAGCAGGAGCGGCATTACCTCTCTGCGCTCTTTGTCCTCGCGCTGATCCTGCTTCGCCCGCACCTTTCCCAGCACGACCGGATCGACGGCCTCGAGATGCGAGGGATTGGCGGTGAGCGAGAGGTGAACGGCGTTCTGATCGAACTCGCGATCTGACGATGCGCCCAAATGATACTTGACGTCGCCCGAGCCCTCGACCTCATCGGGGTGGGCGCTGCCGCCTTTGAACTCATTGAAAATCGCCCGATAGGGCTTGCCCATGACGTTGGCGAGCACGTTGAGCCGGCCGCGATGCGGCATGCCGATGATGATCTCCCGCACGCCGAGTTGGCCGCCGCGCTTGATCACCTGCTCGAGCGCCGGCACGAGCGACTCGCCGCCGTCGAGGCCAAAGCGTTTGGTGCCGGTATACTTGACGTCGAGAAAGCGCTCGAAGCTCTCCGCCTCGATCAGCTTGTTGAGGATCGCTTTCTTGCCTTGCGGGGTGAACTGAAACTCGGCGCCTTCGACGCGCTCCTGAATCCAGGCCCTCTGCTCTGGATCCGAGATGTACATATATTCGACGCCGATATGCTGGCAGTAAGTGCGCTTCAATATGTCAAGCACCTGCCGCAGCGTGCCGAACTCGAGTCCGAGCGCGCCACCGAGAAAGATCGGCCGGTCATAGTCCGATTTGGAGAAGCCGTAGGTCTTGGGCTTGAGTTCGGGATGCTCGCGCCGCGTGGTGAGCTCCAACGGATCGAGCTTGGCGACGAGATGGCCGCGCGTGCGATAGGCGCGGATCAGCATGCGGGCGCCGAGCGTGTCGCGCGCGGCAGCCAGCGACTGTTCATGCGTGAGGCCAGAACCAGTTCGCCTCGCAACCGACAAGGCGGTCCTGCCGTCGGACGGCTGCCAGGAAGGCCCCCGCGCCTCGGCAATCACCTCGGCGCCGTCGTCATTCAGGCTTGCGAAGAATTCCTGCCAATCGGCATCGACCGAGCCCGGGTCCTGCTGGTAGCGCGCATAGAGCTCGGTGAGGTAGGTGGCGTTCGCGCCTTGCAGGAACGACGTGAGCGCGAAGGCGTCGTTCAGTTCATGCCTGGTCATGCGGATCAACCTTGCCGGTGCTGGAATGCACCCGGCCTGCCGGGCAAACAAGGCAAGGATTGGGCCGCCCGGCTACGCACTATCTAATACACGTGAAAGCGTAGTTCCAAGCCCCGCAGGCGAATCCGACATGACAATTCCGGCGGCACGCATTGCCTCAATTTTGTGCTTCGCGTCCCCTTTGCCGCCCGAAATCACCGCACCGGCATGGCCCATGCGCCGACCCGGCGGTGCCGTGACGCCAGCGATGAAACCGACCATTGGTTTCTTGCGGCCGCGCTTCGCTTCGGCTTTGAGAAAATCCGCAGCGTCCTCCTCGGCGCTGCCGCCGATCTCGCCGATCATGATGATCGCCTCGGTCGCATCGTCCCCCAGGAAAAGATCGAGACAATCGATGAAGTTGGTGCCGTTCACCGGATCGCCGCCGATGCCGATGCAGGTCGATTGGCCGAGCCCGGCCGCCGTCGTTTGCGCCACGGCCTCATAGGTGAGCGTACCGGAGCGCGACACGATGCCGACCTTGCCTGGCCGGTGGATATGACCCGGCATGATCCCGATCTTGCATTGATTGGGCGTGATGATGCCGGGGCAGTTTGGGCCGATCAACCGCGTCTTTGAGCCGCAGAGAGCGCGCTTCACCTTGACCATGTCGAGCACTGGCACGCCTTCGGTGATGCAAACGACGAGCGGCACTTCTGCATCGATCGCTTCCAGGATCGCGTCCGCTGCAAAGGCCGGCGGCACATAGACGACGCTGGCATCTGCGCCGGTCGCCGCCACTGCCTCTCTCACCGTGTCGAACACCGGAAGCCCAAGATGCTTGGTGCCGCCTTTGCCGGGCGTCACGCCGCCGACCATTTTTGTGCCATAGGCGATCGCCTGCTCGGAATGGAACGTGCCCTGCGCCCCAGTGAAGCCCTGGCAGATGACGCCCGTGTTCTTATCGACGAGCACCGACATCAGCTCGCACCCTTCACTGCCGCAACGATCTTCTTCGCCGCGTCGTCGAGATCGTCGGCGGGGATGATGGCGAGGCCGGACTCAGCGAGCATCTTCTTGCCGAGCTCGACATTGGTGCCTTCCAGCCGCACCACCAACGGCACGGTGATGTGCATCTCGCGCGCCGCGGCAATGATGCCCTCGGCAATGATGTCGCAGCGCATGATGCCGCCAAAGATATTCACCAGCACGCCGTTCACATGCGGATCAGACAGGATGATCTTGAACGCCTCGGTCACCCGCTCCTTGGTGGCCCCGCCGCCGACATCGAGGAAGTTGGCGGGCTCGCCGCCATGGAGCTTGATGATGTCCATCGTCGCCATGGCGAGCCCGGCGCCGTTGACCATGCAGCCGATCGTGCCGTCGAGTTTGACGTAGGAAAGATCGTGCTTCGACGCCTCGACCTCCGCAGGTTCTTCCTCGTCAATATCGCGAAGCTCGGCGATGTCGCGATGCCGGAACAGCGCGTTGTCGTCGAAAGAGATTTTCGCATCGAGGCATTGCAGCTGACCCTCTTTGGTTACGATCAGCGGATTGATCTCGATCAGGCTCGCGTCCTTTTCCAGGAACACCCTGTACAGCGCAGAGAGCAGCTTCGCGCATTGCTTGGTCAGGTCGCCTTCGAGCCCGAACACGCGATTGATGATGCGTGCATGGAACGGCGCAACGCCGGTCGCCGGATCGACGTCCAGCGCCACGATCTTCTCCGGGTTGGTCGCCGCCACATGCTCGATATCTATGCCCCCTTCGCCCGAAGCAACGAAGGCCACGCGTCCCGATCCGCGATCGACCAAGAGGGACAAGTAGAACTCGCGCGCGATGTTTGAAGCACGCTGCACGAAGACGCGCCGCACGACGCGGCCCTTGGGTCCAGTCTGCGGGGTGACCAGCGGCTTACCGAGCATGCGGTCGGCCTCGGCGCGGAGCTCCTCGATCGACTTGACGAGCTTGACGCCGCCGCCTTTGCCTCTGCCGCCGGCGTGGATTTGTGCCTTCACCACCCAGAGATCGCTGCCGAGATCGGGCGCGTGGCTGACCGCTTCGTCATGCGTGGTCGCTGCGCGGCCTTCGGCGACAGGCACGCCGTAGCCTTGCAGCAAGGCTTTCGCCTGGTACTCGTGAATGTTCATGTGTCGGAGCTACTTGTGGTAGGAAAAACTGCCTTTACCCAACATCGCTTTTTTCACCAACAAAAATCGTCCTGAAGGGAGGCCCAAAGTGGTTTCTCATGGCGAAATATTATTGCCCTATGATAAATTTTTTTTCGATCCCCTCTTGGCATCGCAAAACTCGCCCCCAAATCACGCGTAACCGATCGGTGCCGCGACCAGAGCGGCATTCCAGATCATTTTCTATCAACGTGACTTGGGAGGGTCGCGCCATGGAAATCCAAATCAATCAGCGGCTACGCCAGGCGGTCCAGCCATGAGGACCAGTCTCGGCATGTGGCTTTGCCACGCTTATGCAAAAGAGCTTGGCCGGCGCGACGCTGCCGAGCTTGCGGCGTCGAACGGTGCACGCTTTCGCGATGACGATCTCCCGGTCAATGGCGGCAATTTCCCGCCGATCAATTTCTCCGCGAGACGTCACGACCCGCCGCAACATGACAAGCCGGCCGGTTCGAACGCTTTAGCGTCGCGACGCCACCTCGCGTGACGTCGGCCTAACGTCACCTTTCATCCCTTTCCATCTTTTCGAGTTGGGAGGTTCGCGTCATGGCGAACGGAATTCAAATTCGTGCGTCCGGATATCAGGACATCGACAGTGTTCTCTGGGGATGGTGCTGGCAAATCAATCAGCCCAACAACCACACGCTTCTAACTTACAGCTTCCCCACGAACACCGCCTCCTATGGTGGCTACACCGCTGTCAACGGCTTCCAAGCCTTCAACGCAAAACAGCAAGCAGCGGCCGTAAAAATCCTCCACATGTTCGACAATGTCTGCAACGTCGATTTCAAGTTCACCGCCGACCCCAGCGCCGCCAACATCCGCATGGCCGAGATGAACTCGATCGACGTCGGCACCGGGCCGGTGGCATTTGCAACGGCCTATGGTATCGCTCCGGATCCGAACAACGCACCTGCCTTTGCACACGGCGACACCTGGTTCAGTCACACCTATTACAATAACCCGGTGCTCGGCAGCTTCGCCTTCGCCGCCGGGCTGATGCACGAAATCGGCCACGCGCTCGGTCTCAAGCACGGGCACGAGGCGCAGGAGGTGCAAGACATCAACGGCAATGTTGTCTACACGAATCCGGCACTCTCTTTCGATCATGACTCGCTCGAATATTCGGTCATGACCTATCGCTCCTTTCCTGGCGGGAGCGCAGATACCGTCAATGCGATCGAGCTTCCCTCGACGCCGATGCAGGATGACATCCTGGCGCTGCAATATTTGTATGGGCCCAACTACGACTACAACTCGGGAAACACCACCTACACGTTCGATCCCAAAACCGGCGCCATGTACATCAATGGCAAGAGCCAGGGCGCGACCTACCATCACAAGATCTTCCTGACGATCTGGGACGGCGGCGGGAACGACACCATCAGCTTCGCAAATTACAAGACGAATGCGGTGATCGATCTCAACCCAGGCGCCTGGTCGACTCCGTCAAATGCGCAACGCGCCGATCTCGACGTTTTCCACCCCGGTCAGCATCTCGCGCGCGGCTGCATCGCCAATGCACAACTGTTTGCCGGTGATGACCATGGCTGGATCGAGAATGGCGTTGGCGGCAGCGGTAACGATTCCATCAACGGCAACGCCGTCTCCAATGCGCTGATAGGAAACGCGGGCAACGACTATCTTGCCGGCTGGGGCGGGACCGATGCTTTAGTCGGCGGCGCCGGTATGGACACCCTGTTCGGCGGCGCGGATACCGATATTTTCCTCTTCAGGGCCGCAACCGACAGCCGGCATGGGCCAAGCCATGACACGATCATGGATTTCAGCCAGTTCGACAATGATGTCGTTAATCTCGTGAAGCTCGACGCCAACGCCGACCGCCGCGGCATCCAGCATTTCAAATTCATTGATGATGCGGGATTCCACCACAGGGCGGCCGAGCTGCGTTTTGCGGATCATCTGCTGCAGGGCGACGTGAACGGCGACGGCAGGCCCGATTTCGAGGTCTACCTTAATGCCGACCAGATCTTTGCCGACGATCTGGTGCTGCGCTGACTGAGCGCTCCATCGCCGGAATTGATCGCTGGTGGACCTTTAGGCAGCGAGGCCGGGCGCAATGCGCTGACAAAGCTCGACGAGGGACTTCACCGACTGGACCGAATGCATGAAAGCGTCGCGTTCGCTCGAGGTCAGCTCGAGCTCGATCACGCGTTCGACGCCTTTATTGCTGATGACGATCGGCACGCCGGCATAGAGGCCCTTCACGCCATATTCGCCATTCAGATATGCCGCACAGGGCAGCACACGCTTCTTGTTCTTGAGATAGGCGTCGGCCATCTCCAGCGCCGCGGTCGCCGGCGCGTAATAGGCGGAGCCGGTCTTGAGCAGCCCGACGATCTCTGCGCCGCCGTCACGGGTCCGTTGCACGATCTCGTCCAGCCGCCGCTGCGTGATCCAGCGCATGCGCACCAGGTCAGGAAGCGGAATGCCCGCCACTGTCGAGTAGCGGATGAGGGGCACCATCGTGTCGCCGTGACCGCCGAGCACCATCGCGGTCACGTCTTCGACGGACACATCGAATTCTTCGGACAGGAAATAGCGGAAGCGCGCCGAGTCCAGAATGCCGGCCATGCCAACGACTTTGTTACGCGGCAGGCCGCTGGTCTTTTGCAGCGCCCAGACCATCGCATCGAGCGGGTTGGTGACGCAAATGACGAAGGCTTCAGGCGCATATTTGCGCAAGCCCGCGCCGACCTGCTCCATGACTTTGAGGTTGATCTCGAGCAGATCGTCGCGGCTCATGCCGGGTTTGCGCGGCACGCCGGCGGTGACGATCACCACGTCCGAGTCTTTGATCTCGGCATATTCGTTGACGCCCTTGAACTTCGAGCCGAAGCCTTCGATGGGAGCGGACTGGGCGAGATCGAGAGATTTGCCCTGCGGGATGCCGTCGACGATGTCGAACAGCACGACTTCACCGAGCTCTTTGATGCCGGCAAGATGCGCCAGCGTGCCGCCGATCTGGCCTCCGCCGATCAACGCAATACGATTACGCGCCATGATTTTTCCCCTCGTTTGATGCCCGTCCGCTGCGTCAAACCGCCGGTGGGTAATTCCCCATTGCCAAGCCGTTGGTTACTTGCAATTGCGAAAACGCGCAAGGCCGTGCAGGTGAGCTTCTTGCTTGCGGCGGTTGAGCTTGGTCGGTTTCCTGCGATAGACTAACAGCGAAAGCGGCACCGAGCCGGCAGGAGGCTCCTTTTGGCGAAACCAAGGGCTGCTCGGCCCATTCCGGCACCACCCACTGCCGAATCGACGCCGCCCAGCGAGCGTCGCGGCGTGGATATCGAGATCAACGGCGTGCCTATAGTGGTGTGGGCCGCCCGCCTCAGCCTCTATTTCCTTGTCCAGGGTGCGATCATCCTGGCGTCCTACGCCTATTATGGCTTTGACACCGATCCGAACAGCTTTGCATTGGGCTTCCGCCTCGATCCGATCCATGCCGGAGTGCACTTGGTATGGGGCTTGGTCGGAACCTTCATCGGTTTCTATCTGCCGCGCTATTCGACCGCCTTCGTGCTCGCTTTCGCCGCGTTCTACACCGTGATGGCCCTGCTCGGCAGCTTCACGCATTATCATCTCGGCATGAAGCTCGATACGCGGGTCAATCTGTTTCACTGGTCGCTCCTGCTCCCGGCTTGGGCCATCGGGCTGCATGCGCTGTGGCAGCAGCGCATCCAGGCTTGACCGCGGCAGCGGCCAAGGCCTTCGGCGGGCTGGTCGCGAACTATTCGCGCGTCATTGTCGCCAAAGGACCCCAGATCATCGCCGAATTCGGCTTGCCGCGTGAGCCGGCGCTTTGGATCGGCTGGCACGAAGCAAATTTGCTCACGCTTGCGCTGCATGCCCACGTCACCGGACGCGGGGCCGTGGCTTTCATTCCGCCGGGACTAAGCGGCGCCGCCATGCGCGGATGGCTGGACGGGCTCGGCATCATTCCCGTGCCGCTCGCCGCCGATGCAAGGCGTGGCCTGGCGCTTCGGCAGATGGAAGCCGCACTCGGCGCGGGCAAGGATGTGCTGATCGCCGTCGACGGACCACGCGGTCCTCGCCACCGCATTGCGCCGGGCGCGCTGTGGTTGGCCCGCGCGCGATCGGTGCAGATCCGACCGGTCGGCGCTTATGCTTGGCCGGCGCTCCGGCTGCCCCGGTGGGACCGCTTGCTTGTGCCGCTGCCGGGAGCGAGGGTCACGATCGTGATCGGACCAGGCACGAGCCCGCCAGCCCCCAGCGCGCACACGCGGCCTAACCTCCACGGTATCGCCGCGATGCTCGACCGGCTTACCGAGCGGGCACAAATCGAAGTGCGCGGAGCAGGGAGCTACCGGCAAAGCGAGGTCGCGCGATGGCTATGAGGCTGCCGAACTGGGTGCGCGCGGTCATCGTCTTGTCCGCCCTGATGCAGCTCGTATTCGGCGTAACGCTGCTGCTCGATCCCGGCCGCATCGCCGATCTCTGGCCGTGGCCGTTGCCCCCCCTTACTGCGAGACTGCTCGGCGCCAGCACGCTCGTCTCGGTGCCGATGGCGGCTCTGATCGTCTGGATCAACCGCTTCGCTGTGGCGGCCATCCCGCTCGTGATGATGCTCACTTACCGCGTGCTTCAGCTCATCGCGGGGCTGATCCACCACGACCGCTTTGCGCTCGACTCACTCGTCACGCTCAACTATTTCGGCGGCGGCCTGCTGATGGCGGCGACCTTCGCCTATCCGCTCTGGGCGGGATGGCAAGCGACGCTCCCGCCCGCCAAGCCTAATGCGCCGTTTGCAGCCTCGATGCTGTGGAATCCGGGGCGCCTTGCGCGCAGCAGCCTCGCCATCCTTGGCGACGCCTATCTCGCCATCGGCCTCGCCTTCCTCGTGCTCGGCGCGACTGCCAAACCGCTCTGGTTCGACGCGGCTGGCCTCACGCCGCTCACCGCAAGGCTGTTCGCCTCGCCGCTGACCGGGCTTGGGCTCGGGATCATTCTCGTCTCCCGCGCCGCCGATTGGCGCCAGATCATGGTGCCCGCAATCGGCATGGTGACGATCGGCATCTTCGGGACTCTGTCGCTCATTCTCGACCGGGCGACCTTCGCCCCGCAAAGCGGCGGCGCCTGGCTAATCGCCGCCACGCCGCCAGTACTGCTCATGGTCGGTATTGCCCTCTTGCTGTCGCGGCCCTCGACCTCGGATCGACAAATCGCGAAATCGGCGGCAATGCCCACACGCAAGGCCGCTTAGGGCTGCGCCGGCGCCGGCACTTCCTGCATCAGCGGCTTGTCCTTCGGCTTGATCCTCACCACGAACAATTTGACCGGCTCAGTGCCGAGATTCATGCCGCGATGCACGACGTTCGGCGCGACATAGTCCGCGTCCCCCGACTTCAGCATCTTCGCCGCCTCGCCGGCGCGCTCGAAGGTGAAAATGCCTTGGATGACATAGGCGATCTCCTCGGCGTCGGGATGGATGTGCCAAGGCAGCACCGCGCCCGGCTGGAACGTGTAGCTCTGCACGCTGATTTCTTTGCTCGGGTCTCCCGCGAAAGGCTGCACGAATAATTGCTGCGACTCGACCTTGGACTGGGCGTCGGGCTCTCGCGCAAGGTTCACCCCCGCGCCGAGCGCGACGAGGATCATCGCCACGATCAAGGTTCTGATCATCAACGCGCGAGTCGCGATCATCCGTCGGTCTCCAAATTTCCGGCTGTCTGCTTATTGGATCTGGATCGTCTTCGTCTGGTCGATCACGGCTTTGCCGCCGCGCATCACTTTGACCGTTCCGGTATAGGTGCCCTTGGGCCAGCCGCCTTCCGGCGCCTTCTTGCCGGCAAACAGCATCATCTGCGCTTTCGAATGATCGAGCGTCGCCGAGTTGTTGCTGAGCATATTGCCGTCCTTGCTGAGGCTGACCGTCAGCACGTCGTCCTTTTGCAGATTGATCGCCCAGACATAGGTGACCATCGGCGTATCCGGATCGGGCGGCCTGAGATGCGCGCCCTCATCGAGATTTTCCATTTTTGGCGGGCGATCGATAATATCGAATCCAAGGATGTCGCCCGCTCTATAGGCAAGCGCGGTCTTCGCCGCGTCGGACCACAATTGGTTCCCGGCATCTCCGCAGGCGGCATCCGGCTTCGCCTGGAACGGGTCGACCACCTTGCCGTCATGCTCGACCTGGATGTGGAGATGCGGGAAGGCTGCGTCGCCCGAATAGCCGACCTTGCCGAGCTTTGCACCGGCCTCAACCTTGTCTCCCTCCTTTACCACCACCGAGCTTTCGCGCATGTGGCAGTACTGCGTGGTCCAGCCATCACCATGATCGAGCCTGACTCCGTTGCCGCATTCCCGGCCCTCGACGGTCGACCTGTCGAGCTCGTTGCGCACGAGGTGATCGTCGAGGCCGTCGCGCATGCCAATGACTGTCCCCGGCGCCGCGGCAAGCACGTTGACGCCTCTGAAAACGTCCGCGACACTCTTCACGCGGATGTCGGTCCCGTCGTGTCCCTGATAAGTCTCGGCGCCGCACATGTAATCGCGCGCCTCGGGACCGGGGTCGTGATCGACATATTGCTGGATGAAGCAATCCGTGCCCGGTGTACAGGCGAGCGGCATGCCGAGCTCGAGCGCCGCTGCCGGTAATGTCGAAGCCAACAGCACAAACAGGGCCCTTGTCAGCATTTCGCGCACCCTTTACCCATCGCCGTCATTATTAGCACGAACCGAGGCCACCGATGACGGTCTACAAAATCTTGCTGCTGCCGGGCGACGGGATCGGCCCGGAAGTCATGGCCGAGGTCTCCCGCGTCATCGACTGGATCAACGCTGGCGGCCGCGCCAAGTTTGAGACCGAGACCGACCTCGTCGGCGGCTGCGCCTACGATTCCCACGGCGAGGCGATTTCCGACGCCACCATGCAAAAGGCGCTAAACGCCGACGCGGTCATGCTCGGCGCGGTCGGCGGCCCGAAATGGGATGGCGTCGCCTATGACCAGCGCCCGGAAGCCGGGTTGCTTCGCTTGCGCAAGGACCTCGAGCTGTTCGCCAATCTGCGCCCCGCGATCTGCTATCCGGCGCTGGCCGACGCCTCCTCGCTGAAGCGCGAGCTGGTCGAAGGCCTCGACATCATGATCGTGCGCGAGCTGACCGGCGGCGTCTATTTCGGCGAGCCGAAGACCATCACCGATCTCGGCAACGGGCAGAAGCGCGCAATCGACACGCAGGTCTACGACACCTACGAGATCGAGCGGATCGCCGCGATCGCCTTCGAGCTTGCGCGCAAGCGCCGCAACCTCGTCCACTCCGCCGAAAAGCGGAACGTGATGAAATCGGGCGTGCTGTGGAACGAGGTGGTGACCAGACTGCACAAGGAACGCTACAGCGACGTCCAGCTCCAGCACATCCTCGCCGACAATTGCGCGATGCAGCTCGTCCGCTATCCGAAACAGTTCGACGTGATCGTCACCGACAATCTGTTCGGCGACATGCTGTCGGACGAGGCGGCGATGGCGACCGGCTCGCTCGGCATGCTGCCTTCGGCATCGCTCGGCGCCGCGGATGCGAAGGGCCGCAGGAAAGCGCTGTACGAACCCGTGCACGGTTCGGCGCCCGACATCGCCGGCAAAGGCATCGCCAACCCGATCGCCACCATCGCCAGCTTCGGCATGGCGCTTCGTTATTCCTTCGACCTCGGCGAGCTTGCCGACCGCATCGACACGGCGATCTCCGCTGTGCTGGATCAGGGCTTGCGCACCGCCGACATCAAGCAAGACGGCTGCCGCACGGCCTCGACCAGCGAAATGGGGCAGGCGATCGTCGCGGCGCTTGGCCGCCCCTAGGAGCAAGCCTGCCTGCTAGACAGGTCAGAGACCGGCGACCATACTCCGCCGGTTTTTGCAGTCTTGCGGAGGGTCGTCACATGAGGCTCGCACTCGTTTTTCTTGCCGCATCTCTCCTAGTTCTCGGCCAAAGCGCGAGGGCTTACGCGCAAGACTCGACGCCACTCCCTGAGCCATCCGCCGCAGACTCGACGCCACTCGGCGATGAGGACAAACGCGAGCTGACGCCCGAGGAGAAGAAGGAGAAGGACAGCCGCAAGGCTTGTAAGATCGAGATCTGCGACATCCTCGAGAGCAAGAAGGTGGAAGGTGCCGACGTCGCCTGTGACATCACCAAGACCTGGCGCGAGGAGGACATCGTAAAGATGCTCGGCGGCAAGATCACCTGGCCCTGGGGCAAGGCGGTCTGCGAATCCAAGCTCGCGCTGAAGCGCGAACCACTCGCCAAGGCGATGACCGAATCCGAATTCGAGATCACTATGGACGAGCAGAAGGTGAGCTGCACCGTGACGCAGAAGAAGGAGGGCGATCCTTACGTCGTCGAAATCTCGATGGCGCCGAAGGTCAAGTTCAAGGACGGCAAGGCGACCGAGGCGACGCTGAATTGGGGCGAGGCTTCGGCGCCGCTGCTGATCTACCCGCTGATCTATGCAGGTACCGGGCTCGACAACCAGACCAACGTGCTCGGGCCAGAGGTCGTGCGCATGTTCAACGAGTTCCGCACCAAGAAATGCGCCGAGGCGAAGAGCGAGCTGCCGAACAATAAGTGAAGCGCTCAGACCGGGCCTAAGCTGACGATTTGGCCACTGCGAACAGCGGGGGTCTGCCAAGGGCCTCCCTGAGGCAGATCACGGTGAGGAAGCTCGCCATTATCATCTCCCCGGCATCTTCTATGACACCGAGCAGAACCCCCCAGAGCTCCGATACCATTGGCGCCAAAATAATATGCAGCATGTCGACGCCGATTCCGAAAAAGATCAAGACGGCAAGCCACGGCAGAAGTCGGCGTGAGAAGGCCTTCGCCCGGGCGTCCGTGGCACGCCAATAGGCATCTCCCAGCAAGCCGAATAGGACGATGCCGGCGGCCGCGGAGACCGACAATTCGCCGAAGTCCTGACCTCGAAGCCCGAGGGCCGGCCCCCAATCCATCCTGCTCGTGATCCAGGCGCCGACCCGCTCATGGATCCACTCTGAATCGTCAAGCAAGAAATAGAAGAAAAGCAGCGCCCACAGCAGGTTGAGAAGCTCGCGACGTTTGAAAAATGCAAACGCGCAGGACAGAAAGCACAAGCTCCACTTTAGGTAATTGAACATCTCCGGAACGCTGCCGTCGACTTCCACATTGAATTGCGGAGCGAGCTTGCCGTGAGCCCAAAGCCACAAATGCAAGGCTACGAATAGGCCATCGATGCCGAGCAGAAGTAAGAGGCCGGGGCGGGCGAGGACAATACGCCAAACCGATGACAAGACCGCACCCCGAGCAAATTTAAGTGGGGTTGGTTATGACACAAGAGCTGGGACACCCGAAATAGAGCGGCCCCCGCCCGAGCATCAGCCACGATGTCTATCTTGTGTTATGGTTTATTCGACAGAGGGGGAACGTCATGGATCAAGTCGCGCCATACCTGAAGCTGATCGGCCGCATTTTGCTCGCAGTCATTTTCGTCAAGGCCGGGATCGGCAAGATTTCCGGCTATGCCGATACCCAAGCCATGATGGAGCAACACGGCGTACCAGGTGCGCTGTTGCCGCTGGTGATTCTGACCGAGCTTGGCGGCGGAATATGCGTGCTCGCCGGCTTCCTCACCCGCTGGGCCGCCCTCATTCTTGCGGGTTTTACCGTGCTCGCCGGCATCATCTTTCACTGGCAACCTGACGATCAGATGCAGATGATCAATTTCGGCAAGAACATCGCCATCGCCGGCGGCTTCCTCGTTCTCGCCGGCGCCGGACCTGGCGCCTTCGCGCTTGATAATCGCTCTTGATCGGATCGCCGAGCTATTCGACACGCTGGGCCGGCGCACGGGCGGCACTACTCTGCGCTTCCGGCGACAGCCGCCAGATCGTATTGCCGACATCGTCGGCGACCAGCAGAGCACCGTCCTTGCCGAGCGCGACGCCGGCAGGCCGACCTTGCGCATTGCCGGTCTCGTCCAGGAAGCCGGTTAGAACGTCGACCGGCTTGCCGGTGGGCTTTCCGCTGGCGAAAGGAACGAACACCACCTTGTAGCCCGAGAAGGGGTCGCGATTCCACGAGCCGTGCTCGGCGACGAAAGCGCCGTTGCGGAATTCCGCCGGCAGCGACTCGCCGCTCGCGAATGCAAGGCCGAGCGGCGCCACGTGATTGCCGAGCGCATAGTCCGGCGCAATTGCGCTCTTCACCGCGTCCGGATCCTGCGGCTTCACCCGCGTGTCGACGTGCTGACCCCAATAGCTGAACGGCCAGCCGTAGAACGCACCTTGGTTGACCGAGGTCAGGTAGTCGGGGACGAGGTCGCTGCCGAGCTCGTCGCGCTCATTCACGACCGCCCACAGCGCGTTGGTCTTGGGCTCGAAGGCAAGGCCGACCGGATTGCGCATCCCGGTCGCAACCGCCCGAGCCTCGCCCGTGACGGTATCTATCTCGAGAATTCGCGCGCGACCCTGCTCGTTGCCAAGTCCGTTCTCGCCGGCATTGCTGTTCGATCCGACGCCGACATAGAGATGCGAGCCGTCGGGACTCGCGGCCAGACTCTTGGTCCAGTGATAGTTGATCGGCCCGGCAGGGAGATCGGCGACCTTCGTGCCGCTCGCTTTGATCTCGGTTTCGCCTTCTTGATAAGGAAACTTCAACAGGGCATCGGTGTCGGCGACATAGAGGTCGTTGCCGACCAGCGCCATGCCGAACGGTGAATTGAGATCCGTCAAGAACACCGTCTTGGTTTCAGCGATTCCGTCTTTGTCAGCGTCTCGGAGCAGAATGATCTTGTTCGGGCTCGGCACACCGGCTCCGGCCCGAGTCAGCGCCCATTGCATGACGACCTGCTTGATGCCGAAACTGCCTTCCTGCTTCGGCGTATTGCTTTCCGCCACTAGAACGTCACCGTCCGGCAACGTGTAGAGCCAGCGCGGGTGATCGAGCCCGGTCGCAAATGCCTCAACCGCAAACCCGCGCGCCGGAATTGGCTTTTGACCTGTGGACCATCCTTTCGCCGGAGCGATATTCAGGGTCGGGATGAGCCGCTCCTTTGGGGTAGGAATCGTCGGATTGGGGCCTTCGGCCTGTTGTTCGGGAACGTCCGCCGACTCGAAGCACCCCGCGAGCAACAGCACGCTCGCAACCAAAATCGCCCATTGAAGACCCAGTTTCATGAGCATGCCTTACCGCAAAAGCCTCAACTGTCTAACGCCAGGCATCTAGCGCGGTTTCATCTGCGGAGAATGCGACATTCGGCCCTTTTTGTCCGGCCCGCGACGGCATTGCTTCCGTTGCCTTTACAATCCTCGACCATTCCCATAAATCCGCCGGAAACAGGCGTAGCCTTATGGCACGCGGGCTAAGGAGCGGTTTCATGGGTTATAAGGTCGCCGTCATCGGCGCGACCGGCAATGTCGGGCGCGAGATGCTCAATATCCTCTCCGAGCGGGAATTCCCCGTCGACGAGGTATTCGCCATCGCCTCGCGGAAATCCATGGGCGTCGAGGTCTCATTCGGCGACGACCGGCTGAAATGCCGCGACCTCGAAAATTTCGATTTCCGCGGCATCGATTTCGCGCTGATGTCGGCGGGCTCGACCGTCTCCAAGGAATGGTCGCCGAAGATCGGCGCACAAGGCTGCGTCGTCATCGACAATTCGTCCTGCTGGCGCATGGACCCCGACGTGCCGCTGATCGTGCCAGAAGTGAACGCCGACGCGGTCGTGGGCTTCAGCAAGAAGAACATCATCGCCAATCCGAACTGCTCGACGGCGCAGCTCGTCGTCGTGCTGAAGCCATTGCACGACCGCGCCAAGATCACGCGAGTAGTCTGCTCGACCTATCAGTCGGTTTCCGGAGCGGGCAAGGAGGCGATGGACGAGCTCTGGGACCAGACCAAGGGCATCTTCGTCACCGATTCGCCGACGCCCGAGGTCTTCACCAAGCAGATCGCATTCAACGTCATTCCTCACATCGACGTCTTCATGGAGGACGGCCAGACCAAGGAGGAATGGAAGATGATGGCTGAGACCAAGAAGATCCTCGATCCAAAGATCAAGCTGACTGCGACCTGCGTGCGCGTGCCGGTCTTCATCGGCCATTCCGAGGCGGTCAATGTCGAGTTCGAGCACCCGATCACCGCGGCGGACGCGCGGCGCATCCTGCGCGAGGCACCCGGTGTGCTGGTGGTCGACAAGCGCGAGGACGGTGGCTACGTTACCCCGGTCGAATGCGTCGGCGATTACGCGACCTATGTCAGCCGCATCCGCGAGGACCAGACCATCGACAACGGCCTGTCATTCTGGGTCGTGTCCGACAATCTGCGCAAAGGCGCCGCGCTCAACACCGTGCAGATCGCCGAGCTGATCATCAATCGCAAGCTGCTCGACAGGGCGGCTTAGCCAGTCCCGTGCCATGGCGCCTCTGAATGTCTCGTTGCTCGCATTTATTCTTGCGCTGGCGGGGATCGCTCTCGGCAGCGTGATTCAGCGACGATTGCCCGAGCAGCACCTCGGTTCCGACTCGAAGGACGTGGTCAAGCTGAGCATGGGAGTTCTGGCGACTCTCGCCGCACTCGTGCTTGGGCTTCTTATCGCGAGTGCCAAGACCACTTACGACGCGCGCGAGAGCGAGATCAATCAGATCACCGCCTATGTCATCCTGCTCGACAATCTGCTTGACCAGTATGGCGACGAGACCCGCGATGCGCGCCAGGCTCTGCGGAACGCGATCCCTCCAGTGGCAGAGCGCATCTGGCGCGAAGGCACGTCCGAAGCATTGCAATCTGAACCATTCAAGGCGTTGCCTGAAGGCGAGACGTTCTATCAGAAGGTCCAGACGTTGCAGCCCGCCAATGACCTGCAGCGGTCGCTGCAGGCGCGGATCATTCAGGTCACAAATGATCTCATGCAGGCGCGATTTTTTCTGTTCTCGCACCTGAACAATTCCATCCCGGTCCCCTTCGTAATGGTTTTGCTTTTGTGGATCGTGGTGCTGTTTGCCGGCTTCTCGATCATGGCACGGGCGAACCCGACCACCCTTATCGCTCTAACGATCTGCGCGCTTTCAGTGTCAGCCGCCATCTTCTTAATTCTCGAGCTCGATCAGCCCTTCGGCGGGATGATGATGATTCCGAGCGACCGCCTCCGGAACGCACTTCCCGCGCTCGGTTCCTAGCGCCGGGAACCGACTCCCGGCCGCCAGGGTTCCCCGTGGTCCGCGCCAAAAGGGAGTATTCGTCCAAAAGCGCCTCGATTGCCCCTGCCCGGCGAGTGAGTTATGAGATGAACTCGTCTGGGCAATAGCAGCAAAGAACCAATGGCGCATGGCAAGATCGGGGTAGAGCGGCCGCTCTCCCCTCACCTTTCGATTTACCGGCCGATGCTTACCATGATGATGTCGATCGCGCATCGCATCAGCGGGGTGTCGAACGCGGTCGGCTTCGGGCTGCTCGTCTGGTGGCTGATCGCGCTTGCCGCCGGCCCCGAGCAGTTCCGCCACGTGAATGACTTCTTCGGCAGCATCGTCGGCCGCCTGCTTCTGTTTCTGTTCAGTTGGGGTTTGATCCACCACATGCTGGGCGGCATGCGCCACCTCATCTGGGACACCGGTCACGGCCTCGACAAGAAGAGCATCGAAATTTTTGCCTGGGCGACTCTGATCGGCTCGATCTTGCTGACGGTGCTGGTCTGGATCGCCGGCTACGCGCTGCGGGGAGGCTACTAGCATGGCCACACCCTTGCGGCACGTTCGCGGCCTCGGCGCCGCGCATCGCGGCACCGAAACGTTTTGGCGCCAGCGCCTGACCGCGCTCGCCAACATCCCGCTGGTGATCTTCCTGATCCTCTCCATCGTCACCCATATCGGCACCGACTATGACCAGACCCGCGCTTACTTCGCCCGGCCGCTCGTCGCGGTTCTGATGCTGGCACTGATGCTGTCGGCGGCGCTGCACATGCGGATCGGACTGAAGGAGATCATCGAGGACTACGTCCATCGCGACGGGTCGCGCATGCTGGCGCTGCTGCTGGTGACCTTCTTCGCCGCCGGCGTCGCCATTGCCGCCACGCTTGCCATCCTGAAAATCAGCCTTGGAGTTTGACGCGTAACATGCCGCAAGACGCCACCCCGGAACGCGGGCCCATGATCAACGGCCGCGCCTACCCAATCATCGACCACGCTTACGACGTGGTGGTGGTCGGCGCGGGCGGCGCTGGGCTTCGCGCCGTCGTCGGCGCGAGCGAGGCAGGCTTGCGCACCGCCTGCATCAGCAAAGTATTCCCCACCCGCTCGCACACCGTCGCGGCGCAAGGCGGCATCGCCGCGGCGCTCGGCAATATGGGCCCGGACGATTGGCGCTGGCACATGTACGACACGGTCAAGGGCTCCGACTGGCTCGGCGACCAGGACGCGATCGAATATCTCTGCCGCAACGCGCCCGAAGCGGTGTACGAGCTCGAGCATTGGGGCGTGCCGTTCTCGCGCACCGACGAGGGCAAGATCCTGCAGCGCGCGTTCGGCGGCATGACGACCGAATATGGCAAAGGCCAAGCGAAGCGCACTTGTGCCGCCGCCGACCGCACCGGCCATGCGTTGTTGCACACGATGTACGGCCAGGCCCTCCGCCACTCCGCCGAGTTCTTCATCGAGTATTTCGCCATCGATTTGATCATGGATGAGGACGGCCGCTGCCGCGGGGTGATCGCACTCTCGATGCAGGACGGCTCCATCCATCGCTTCCGCGCGCACCAGACCATTCTCGCCACCGGCGGCTATGGCCGCGCCTATTTCTCCTGCACCTCTGCACATATCTGCACGGGCGACGGTAACGCCATGGTGCTCCGCGCCGGCCTACCGCTCCAGGATATGGAATTCGTGCAATTCCACCCAACCGGAGTCTATGGCGCGGGCGTCCTGATCACCGAGGGCGCGCGCGGCGAAGGCGGTTTCTTGCGCAATGCCGAAGGCGAGAAATTCATGGAGCGCTATGCGCCCTCCGCCAAGGACCTCGCCTCGCGCGACGTCGTCTCGCGTGCGATCACTATCGAGATCCGGGAAGGCCGCGGTCATGGTGCCGAGAAGGATTACATGCACCTGCATTTGGAGCATCTCCCGCCGGAGATGCTGGCCGAGCGGCTGCCCGGCATTAGCGATCTCGCGCGCATCTTTGCCGGCGTCGATGTGACCAAGGGACCGATCCCGGTCATCCCGACCTGTCACTACAACATGGGCGGCATCCCCACGAACTTCCACGGCGAGGTGATCTCAGGCAAGGACGGCGACGCGGATGCGATCGTGCCCGGCCTAATGGCGCTCGGCGAAGCGGCCTGCGTCTCGGTGCATGGCGCGAACCGGCTCGGCTCCAACTCGCTGGTCGACCTTGTCGTATTCGGCCGCGCCGCCGCGCTCCGCTGTGCCGAGACCATCGCCAAGGACAGTTCCATCCCCGAGCTGCCCAAGGGCGCGGGCGAGACTGCCCTCGAACGCCTCGACCGCTTCCGCTACGCGGCCGGCGGCACGCCGACGGCCGCGCTCCGTCTCAAAATGCAGAAGACCATGCAGCGCGATTGCTCGGTGTTCCGCACCAAGGAGGTGCTCGAGCAGGGGGTCGCCGGCATCAAGGGGGTCTGGGACGAGAGCGCCGACATCAAGACCACCGACCGCTCGCTGATCTGGAACACCGACCTGATCGAGACGCTCGAATTCGACAATCTGATCGCGCAGTCGGCCGTCACGATTCGAGGCGCGCTCGCCCGCGAAGAGTCCAGAGGCGCGCATGCGCGCGAGGACTTCCCGAAGCGCGACGACGCGAATTGGATGAAGCACACTTTATCCTGGGCTGATTACGGCACGCATCTTGTGCGGCTCGGCTTCCGCCCGGTGCACAATTTCACGCTCTCCAACGAGATCGCCTATATCCAGCCGAAAGACCGGGTATATTAGAAGGCCATCCGGCTACGACTTGAGCAAGCCGGCCATCGCCGCCTTCATCGCCTGGAAATCGAAGGGCTTGTGCAAGATCAAGGCATCTTTGAAGCGCGCCATCTCGCTGCCGTTGTCGCCGGTGGTGAAGACGATTGGAATGTTCCGCTGGGTGAGCGTTTCGGCGAGGGGGTAACTGCTCTCCTTGCCGAGATTGACGTCGAGGATGGCCCCGTCCAACTCACTAGAATTGGCCAGGTCGAGGCCCTGCTTCAGCGAGCGCGCGGGCCCGATACCCTGGCATCCCAGCTCGGCTAGCCAGTCCATCACCATCATCGAAATCAGGGGTTCGTCATCGACGACTAGGATGCGGGCCACAATTCAACTCCAAAACGCGTGACATCTGAGATACACTGCCTCAAATCTACCACTCCGGTAGAAATCCGCCAACAACACTAGCGCTTCCTGGGGACTGATTCGTGCCGCGCCGCATCGAAGAAGCCAACCGCCTCGCCAAAATCGCTAGATATGTCGTCCCAATTGGGTTCGCCCTGGTGCTTTTGGCAACCCTCGCGGTTATCGCGTTGTTGTTTAAGGCTCGGGAGAGCGACTATTGGGTCGAACACACCGCCCAGGTGCAGCAGACCGCACAGTCGCTTTTGATCTCCCTGAGGGACGTTTCGAGCAGCTCGCGCAACTATCTGTTGTTCGGCGATTCCAAATATCTCGACACCTATAACGATGCTTCGAAACGGGTGCCCGAATATCTGCACCGGTTTCGTGCTCTGACGATGGACAATTCCGAGCAGCAAAGCCGCGCCGACAAGCTCGGCGAGGCTGTCCCCCGGGCTTTGACAGAGCTGGAGAAAGCTGTCGCATTGGGGAAGGCAGGACAACACGCCGCCGCCATGGGTATTGCCGACGCAAAAGAGTTACGCGACACGCTCGACATGGTCAGAGACGAGGTTCGAAGCGCTGTAGATTCCGAGGGAAAGTTATTTTTAGCGCGGCATGCGCGTGCGACGCAGCTTCGCGATTGGCTGACAGCCGGAATAGCGATCGCCTTGCTGACCGCGACCCTGCTTGCAATCGTTTTGGCCTTCGCCACGCGCCACGCTCTCAAAGGACTGCTCGACCGCACCAAAGAACTCGAAACGGAGTCCAGGCTTCGGCACGAAGCCGAATCGACATTGCGTCAGTCACAGAAAATGGAGGCCGTCGGGCAGCTCACCGGCGGCATCGCCCACGACTTCAACAACCTACTGACCATCATCATCGGCAATCTCGACACCGTGCGACGGCGGCTGTCCGAAACGAAAAGCGAGCTGACTGCTAGGCTCTTGAAGCCGCTCGATTCGGCGATCCAGGGCGCGCGCAGTGCGGCGCAACTGACGCAGCGGCTGCTGGCGTTTTCGCGCCGGCAGGCGCTTGAGCCGGCTCGCCTGGACGTCAACCGTTTGGTGTCTGACATGATCGACCTGCTCCGCCGCACGCTCGGCGAGCGGATCAGCATCGAGACGGTTCTTGCCGCAGGCCTTTGGCCGACATTTTTGGATGCGCATCAGCTCGAGAATGCCCTGCTCAATGTCGCGTTGAATTCCAAGGCGGCGATGCCGAACGGCGGCTGCCTCACCATCGAGACGGCGAACGCTTATCTCGATTCGGCTTACGCGCTTCGTTTCGGCGACGTCGAGCCGGGTCAGTACGTGCTACTCAGCATTACCGACACCGGCACCGGCATTCCCAAGGACATTGTCGAGCGAGTGTTCGAGCCGTTTTTTACCACCAAGCCCAGGGGCGAGGGCTCTGGACTGGGTCTCGCCATGGTGCATGGCTTCGTCAAGCAGTCGGGCGGCCACGTCCGGCTTTACAGCGAGGACGGTCACGGCACCACGGTGAAAATCTACCTGCCGCGCCTGAACAAGGCCGATGAAGTCCACGCAGCGCCCGTGGCGAAACCAGCCGACATGTCGCCGGCCCGCCGGGCGATGGATGGCGAGACGATTCTGCTCGTCGAAGACAGCGACGGCGTCCGGGAATATGCGAAAGAGGTGCTGGAGACCCTCGGCTATCACGTGCTCGAGGCATCGGATGCGCAGGAGGCCTTGCTCCTGCTGGACCCGGAACGCCCGATCGATCTCTTGTTCACCGACGTCGTCTTGCCTGGCTCCGTCACCGGCCGGGTGCTCGCCGACCAAGCGCGCGAGTTGCTTCCGGGTTTGCCGGTATTGTTCACCACCGGCTACACGCGTAACGCCATCGTCCACCAGGGCCGCCTCGATCCCGACGTGCATCTGTTGAACAAGCCTTATACCGAGCAGGAGCTCGGGCGGAAGGTGCGCGAATTGCTCGACGGCTCGCCGCGCAAAGCCAAATCCTAGCCCGTCATCTCAAACTCGAGACAAGGACGATTGCCTAGACGCGTCCCTGTGCTACCAATGCCCGAAACGCGCATTTGAAGGTCGACGATGGTTGAATTCACGCTTCCCAAGAACTCGAAGGTCAAGCCGGGCAAAGCCTGGAATCCCCCGGCAAAGGACGCCGCGAAAGACCGCTGGCGGGAATATCGCATTTACCGCTTCGATCCTGACACCGGCGAGAACCCCCGGCTCGACACCTATTGGGTCGACATGAACGATTGCGGGCCGATGATTCTCGACGCCCTGCTCTGGATCAAAAACAACATCGACGCCACACTCACCTTCCGCCGCTCCTGCCGCGAAGGCGTGTGCGGCTCCTGCTCGATGAACATCGCCGGCACCAACACGCTCGCCTGCACCATGCACGCCGATGACGCCAAGGGTGCTGCAATCGCCGTTTACCCGTTGCCGCATATGCCGGTGATCAAGGACCTCGTGCCCGACATGACGCATTTCTACGCGCAGCATCGCGCCATCGAGCCTTGGCTGAAGACCGACAGCCCGACGCCGCAGAAGGAATGGCGGCAGTCGCGCGAAGACCGCGAGAAGCTCGACGGACTCTACGAGTGCATCCTCTGCGCCTGCTGCTCGACGGCGTGTCCCTCTTATTGGTGGAACGGCGACCGCTATCTCGGCCCTGCGGTTCTGCTCCAGGCCGATCGCTGGGTGGAGGACAGCCGCGACGAACGGACCGGCGAGCGGCTCGACGATCTCGAGGATCCGTTCCGGCTCTACCGCTGCCACACTATCCTGAACTGCACCAAGGCCTGCCCCAAGGGCTTGAACCCCGCCGAGGCGATCGCTTCGCTCAAGCGCAAGATGGTCGAGCGGGCCGGCTAGCGGCTGCGCCGCGCAGGCGCAGAAGATGAAGCGGGCGACATGAAACCGCATGCGCGAGCAAGGCTTTAGGCTCTAGGTCAGAGAGGAGGACCCATGATCGACCATATCGGCATGCCGGTTTCCAACATCGCCCGCGCCACTGTGTTCTATCTCGCCGCGCTGAAGCCGCTCGGCATCGGCATCGTCATGCAGGTCTCCGCCGAGGAGTCTGGTCAGGGCGCGGCGGTCGGCTTCGGCGCCGCGGGCAAACCGTTCTTCTGGATCGGCGAAGGGTTTCAGCCCGTGGGCGACACGCATATCCATGTCGCCTTCGCCGCCAAGAACCGCGCCGAGGTCGATGCGTTCTATCGCGCGAGCCTCGCCGCCGGCGGCAAGGACAACGGACCGCCCGGCCTTCGCCCGCATTACCACGCGAATTATTACGGCGCCTTCGTGCTCGATCCCGACGGCAACAACATCGAGGCCGTCTGCCACGCGCCGGAATAAGCAGAGAGTCGGCTAGCCGCAGGTCGGCAGCGAGAAGGTGCAGACCTTGGGCGCGGCGGTGCGCATTTCTTCCTTCTTCTTCGGATCGTCCTCGCTCTGCCAGGCGTAAGGGCTCGCTACCTCGCGATGCGCATAGTTGACGCGCACCAGCCGGTTATTCTCGAACACGAGGCTCGCGGTGCATTCCCACGTATCGTCCTTCTTCTGGCCCTTGGCGCCGGCGAACACCCCGCCAATGCCGGTTTTCTTCTCGGCGGGCTTCGCCGAAGCCGGCGCCGGCACCGGTCCCGCACCCTTGTAATGATAGGTTAGCGTCTCGCTGTCCTTGCCCTTGTAGCTGCCGAATGGCGCCCCGGCGCAGGCGACGATGTCGTCCTTGGAGCGGCCGAGATAGGGCCCGGCGGGATCGGGCGTGGTGAGTTTGGTGAAGGTCTGGCGAGGTGACGCGCCGCCACAGCCTGACAGGCTTAGGCAAAGCCCGAGCGCTAGGGCCGAAGCCGCAACCGCCAATATCGTCCTGATCGCGCCCATTTTCCCCGCTTCGAAGCCTCGGCCGCCGCTCCCTGATATCCCCGCACTCTGTGAAGGAAAAGTGGCAAAACCCCGCGAGGCCAAAGCGCAATCAGGCCTAAAAGTTGAAGTCTCCTCCGGTCAGCGTAAAACTCCCTTTCAGCAAGATGCTCAGATCGGCCTTGCCGTCGCCATTGGCGTCGAGCACGACCAGGGTGTCACCGCCGCTCGCGCCATAGCGCATCTCCGCCGTGCCATTGTGATGGAAGGCCTGCGTGTCGATGAAGCCGATCGAGATACTGAGCGCCGCCTCCAGCCCGGTGAAGTCGAACGCATCCTGCCCTTGCACGAAATCGGCGATGACGTCGCGCGTCGCTGCCTTGAGCCCGCTGTCCGACAGCGCGAGATAGTGGAAGCTGTCGTTTCCGTCGCCGCCGGTCAGCAGGTCGGCGCCCTTCAATCCGGCAAGCGTGTCGGCATTCGCGCCGCCATTCAGCACGTTCTTGCCGTTGGAGCCAATGATTGTATCGGCGCCGTCGCCGCCCACCACATTCTCGAAGCCGGTCACTGTGTCGTCGGCGGCCACTGCGGCAATGTGCGCGGTCTGCGCCGCCTTGCCGAGATGCACGACGCTGTCGAGATTGATGTCGAGCGCAGCCGCACCGGTCACCACATACGTGTCGCTGCCTCCGCCGCCATTGACCGTGTCGGCGCCATCGGTTCCCACGCTCGGATTGGCGAGATAGACATCGTCCCCGCCGCCGAATTTATAGACGTCGGCGCCGCCGCTATCGCGCAACGTCTCGGCATGGATGCCGCCAAAGAAATGATCGTCGCCGGCCTTCAGATCGATCACGCCTGCGATCTTGCCGGACTTCAGCGTATGTCCGGTCTTGATGTAGTTGGTGACAGTGTCGGCATCGCCGCCCAGAACCACGTCGCCGAGCAGTTTGCCGGAATTCCTGATCGTCGCGGCGCCAAGCGATCCGACGTCGATCCCGACCGATTGATTTCCGGAGATCGTCCCGGTGTTGGTGAGCAGGAGAACGCCGTCGTGGTGGCGGACGCCGAAGTCGCCGTCGTCGATCGACCCGCTATTGAATAATTTGTGCGTCGCGCTGGTGAGGTAATCCAGATTGATGCCGACCGTGACACCGCCGATGCTGCCGTGATTGACGATATCTCCGGATGTGAACAATCCCTGTGCGCCGAACACGTCGCCGCTCGCGCCGATGGTGATGCTGGAAACGGCGTAGAGCGTTATCGCCCATGCTCAGCGACTCGACCGAGCCGTTGATCGTGATCTTCCAGGGTCCGGTCATCAACGTGAGGCCGCTATTCTGCGTGCCGAAAAGCCGCGCGCCCTCGTCGAGCGTGAACGATCCTGAGCCGTCGAAGCTGAAGGCCGGATCGGTGCCGGTAGTGATCCTGCTGTCGCCGGGCTTTGATGCGAATCTTGGTCACGGCTGATCTCCCTCTCCTAGCGCTCCGGGCGGCAGCCCGGGGCTACGCACCTCGTCTCGGCCGTAATTATAGTTGATTTCAGCGAAGCGCAGCGAGGATTGACCGCTCAAGGGTAACGAGCGAGACCCTTGGGAATCAAAGCGTCAGCACGAAATCCGCGAGCAGCTTGATGTTCAGCGTGATGACGATCAGCGCCGTGACCGCGGCCAATCCCGTCAGCCAGCGCGGCGCGACCAGCGCGCCCATCTTGCCCTTGTCGGCGGTGAACATCACCAGCGGCACGATGGCGAAAGGAAGCTGCAGCGACAAGATCACCTGAGACAGGATCAACAGCCGCGCGGTGCCGGCATCGCCGTACCAGATGGTGACAATCGCCGCCGGGATGATAGCGATCGCCCGCGTCACCAGCCGCCGCATATAAGGCGGCAATCTGATGTCGAGGAAGCCCTCCATCACGATCTGCCCCGACAGCGTCGCCGTCACCGTCGAGTTCAGCCCGCAGCAGAGCAGCGCGATGCCGAACAAAGTCGGCGCCCACACCGAGCCGAGCAGCGGCGCCAAGAACGAATGCACCTGGCCGAGCTCGGTGACATTGGTGTCGCCGCGGGTATGGAACGTCGCCGCCGCCAGGATCAGGATCGACGCATTGATCGTCAGCGCGAACATCAGCGCGATGGTCGAATCCCAGGTCGCGAGCGTGATCGCCTCGCGCCGCTTGGGCACGCTTTTCCCGAACGCGCGGGTCTGCACCACGCCCGAGTGCAGATAGAGATTATGCGGCATGACGGTCGCGCCGATGATGCCGAGCGCGAGATAGAGCATCTCAGGATTCTTCACGATCTCGACCGTCGGCGCGAAGCCGAGGATCACCTGGCCCCAATCCGGATCGGCCATCGCAATCTGGATGCCGAAGCAGACCGCGATCACGCCCAGCATGGTGACGATGAACGCCTCGATCCAGCGGAAGCCTAATCTCTGCATCCAGAGGATCAAAAACACATCGAGCGCGGTGATCAGCACGCCGATCTCGAGCGGGATCCCGAACAGGAGATTGAGCCCGATCGCCGTGCCGATCACTTCGGCCAAGTCGGTGGCGCAGATCGCGAGCTCGGCCAACGCCCAGAGCGGCCAGGAGACCCAGCGCGGAAACGCGTCGCGGCAGGCTTGCGCAAGGTCGCGCCCAGACGCGATGCCGAGCCGCGCGCAGAGCGCCTGCAGGATGATCGCCATGATGTTGGAGATCAGCGCGATCGAGAGCAGCGCGTAGCCGAACTTCGAGCCGCCGGCGAGCGAGGTCGCCCAGTTGCCGGGGTCCATATAGCCGACCGCGACCAGATAGCCGGGGCCGAGAAAGGCGAGCAGCTTCCTCCAGAACGGGCCGGTGGGGCGCGTCTTGATCGAGCCGAACACGTCGGCGAGCGACGGCTCGCGCCGCGCCCTGCGCCAGCCGGTCTCGGCCTTGAGCCGCGACCGCTCCGCTTTCGCGAGCGCTCTTTCGTCCATCTGTGCGGCGCCCGCCTCGTCGGCGGCACGGCTCGGGCTCAGCATCAGAATTGCCTTCTTTCCCAGGGTTCTTGCTGAACCCTATCTTAAATGCGAATGATTTGCAAATGCATTTACGGCAATTGACGGTCGTCCCATTAGCCAATAACGCGTGTAGGCCGAAAACTACACGCTACCGAAAATCCTCATGAGCTTTCTTCGGTATTGGCTTCTCGTTCTCCGACGCGCCGTCGCCGAGGCATGGCGCATCCTTGTGCCTCGATCTTTTGCTTCATTAATCCGCGATGCTGTTATTTTAATCGTTGCGATGTTCCATATTTTTCAAGGTGATCTTGTACGTCGCCATCTGAGTAGCGCAGATAATCTTGAGGATACTATAGTTTGGGCAATAACAATAGTAATTTCAGGCGCTACTATTGTTCTAGTGGTCTTCATCATTCAACTCTTTCTCTTTTCACACTATTTGATATGGCGCGATATCAATGCTCAGGTTCAAGCCTGCTTATCGGTTTCGACCGAAGCCCAGGACGAGATAATTCTGCGATTCGATTCGTTGATTCCGGGATGCATCGTCGAAAGTCCCATGATCTACAAAGGTCTGGAAATGAAATCCAGATGGATACGCGCGCAAGTCGTCAAGTTAGGTAAACGTGTTGCCAGCGGCTGTCGTGTTATCTGCTAGCGGTAGAAGAAGTTCTCCCCGGAGTTAATTTATCGAGCACGGATTACACAGACAATTTGCAGCTCCACTTTTCAAATCTCGGAGAAGGGCCATTGGATTTGGTACCCTCAATTCCACGGTTTGTTGACGTGATCGCCGCGCCCGAGACATCGCCTCTATTAACGACCGTAACGCAAAGCTTCCGGGTTTTGTCGCTGTTAAGCATCCTGGCACCTACCGCCTGTCGTTACAGGCCGTTGACCAGGCAGGCGTTAAGTCAAACATACTGAGGCTCGATATCCGATGGTCGGGGCCGGGCCGCTGGGATAGCGTTTCGGCTTCGGCCGTGTGAAAGGAAGCTTCTACCTAAGTATTGGCCCCGTCCTCCCCATGCGCACCATCGGCACACTGATCTTCCCCGGCTTCGAGCTGCTCGACGCGTTCGGGCCGCTCGAATTGTTCGGCGCCCTCCCAAATGAGTTCCGCATCAGCCTGGTTGCGGAGCGCGACGAGCCTGTCGCCAGCGGCCAAGCGCCGCGCGCGATGCCCGACACGACCTTCGCCGCGTCGCCGCAATTCGACATCCTGCTCGTGCCCGGCGGCCCCGCCACGCGAGAGGAGGTGACGAACCAGGCGCTGCTTAAATTCTTGCGCAAGCAATCCGCAGGGACCGAGATCACCGCGAGCGTCTGCACCGGGGCGGCGCTGCTCGCCGCCGCTGGTTTGCTCGATGGCTTGAGCGCGACCACCAACAAGATGGCCTGGGCCTGGGCCACGTCGTTTGGGCACAACGTCGCCTGGCGCTCGCACGCGCGCTGGGTCGAGGACGGCAAAGTCTTCACCTCGTCCGGCGTCACCGCCGGCATGGACATGTGCCTCGCGCTGATCGCCCGGCTGCTCGGCGAGGAGGCGGCCGATCACGCCACCGTCTACACCGAATACCGGCGCCAGAAGGATCCGAGCGACGATCCGTTCGCCGCGCTGTACGGATTGTAGTTCTCCCCTCGGTCTCACGTTTCGCTTGGCGAAGTGGCGTGCTGGCGCTGCTTCCAACTCGGCGTCATCGCCGGGCTTGACCCGGCGATCCAGTACGCCGTGTCGGGCGTAATCCCCGAGGGCAGTGGTTACTGGATTGCCCGGTCGAGCCGGGCAATGACGAGGAGGAGAGACGGAGTGAAATAAGCCCCGGCTACCGGGATCATTGTTGCGGCCTGACAATACCGCTATCGTCTGCAAGGGTTCTGAATTGGGAGGCAAACAATGGACGACAACGATAACGACTCGAAGGCGCCGGAAGGGAAATTGAATAAGCGCAGCACGCTCGGCGGCGCGCTCGCGGGCGCCGTCGCCGGAACCGCCATCGGCCTTCCGGTAATTGGCACGGCGGTCGGTGCGGTGGCTGGGGCCGCGCTTGGCGCCAGGAAAAAGCGCGTCGTGAAAAAGAGGGCCAAAGCGGCGAGCGCCAAACCGGTGGCAAAGAGGAAAGCGAAACCGGCAAAACGAGCGGCGGTGGCAAAGGCTCCGTCGTCTAAGGCAAAGTCTTCCGCCAGAAAGACCGCGCGCAAACCGGCAAGGACCGCGCGCAAACCGGCAAGGACCGCCCGCAGGTCGGCAAAGACCGCGCGGAAGTCGGCAAGGACCGCGCGCAAATCGGCAAGGACCGCGCGCAAAGCGGCAAAGCCACGCAAGAGCGCCGGAAGCAAACGCCGCAAGTGAGGTGGTTCACCGGGGGAAAAAAATAATCCCCGCTCATCTCGTTGCGCTTAGCATCCCATCACCTCATCCGTTGAGAGGCGCTGTCGCGGGGCGTCGCAATTGGCGGGATGGGGTGCGGTGCCCGCGGCCTTCGCAACGGAGGAGCTCGGGCGGTGATGATCGGATGGCCGCCGCGGTCCAAATATGAGGCCGTATGAGGAGCTGACCAACACTTGTTTGTTTGCGCTACCGCTTCGCTACTTGAGCGCATGTTGCGCCAAGGTTCGAGGCGGAATCGCGAATGACGAGGAGGAGAGGAAGGAAAACGGGCAAAAAGGGGCGGAACCCATGCCGATGCCAGCCGTTAGCCTCCTACGCAAAGCCAACGAAAGGAGGCTGAAATGCACAGGATTCTGCGAAATTCTGCTATCGCCGCCGCGTTGCTCGCGGGCGCGGCCCTGGTCAGCGCGCCTGCGATGGCAGGCTCGATCCATGACGACGGCGATTTCGGCGGCAGCTGGAACCGCATCGGCCCGAGTCATCATTACCGGCACCATTACAGCGACCGGTACGACTATGGCCCGCGCTTCTCTTATTACAGCAGCCCTGGCTACAGCTATTACACCGCGCCGTCCTACTACTACGCGCCGGCCCCGTCCTATTACTACGCGCCGTATGGCCACGGCAATTACGGTCCGGGCGCGGGCTTCTCGATCGGCATCTTCTAGCCGGAACAAATTTCGCGTCCCAAGATTTTCCGGTCTCAAGGATGCGAATGGCGCGCCGTCCCTCCCCTCAAGGATCCTCCCCTCCCCTGACCGGAGGGGCGGCCGCCTCACTTCTCCGGGAGCCTATTGTTGATCGCCGAGCTGGCGCCCGGATTTCGCCACGATCTTCCAGCCGCGGCTCGCGAGTTGCGAGGTAGCCATCTCGCTCGCTCTACCGGTGATCCAGATCTCGCCGCGGCGCGCGCCCGAGATCAATCCTTCGAGCGGTTGCGACCAATAAAGATAATCCACCGGCAGCACGGTCACCGTCCCCTTGCCGGTTTGCAGCAGCGGCGCGCCGCTGAAGCGGGTGATCGCGCTGACCGGCGCGATGCGTTTGGCGAACTCGCCGATCAGCTCGGCCTGGCGGCGATAGAAGAATCCCATCTCGATGCTCTGCGCGTTGGCAGCACCGGCGAAGAAGATCTCGCGCCCGCTTGCCGCACCGAGGCTCATCAATTCGCCGACGATGATCGCCTTGTCGGTCGGCGAAAGATTGGGGTTGGCGTAGAACACATCGATCGTGCCGGGCGAAATGCCCATCGAGGCGAGCAGCGGCCGCCCTTCTTTCTCGAGCTGCGCCGCGGTCTTGTCGCGCAGCGCCGTGCGCAGCGTCTGGCTGGTGCCACCGACGCTGATGGCGATTCCGGCGCCGCCGGTGACGAAGGCGAGCCCGGCATTGGTCGTCGTCTCGCCAACCGCGCTTGCGGTGGCGAGCCGGGTGAGCTCGTCATGCAGCGGCGGAAAGCTGGTATTCGGATCGATGCCGAAATCGAAGGCGAGCTTCCGCCGCGCGGTGGCGCCGCCGGTCACGGACGCGATCACGCCTTCCTTGTGCGGGTCGGTCGCGTTCATCGACGCATCCGCGCTGCCGAACAGATTGCCGACGCCGCGGAACGTGTCGCCGATCGTCTGGCCCGGCTGGGTGACGAGGTCCTTCGCGGTGTTGATCGGCTTCAGCGCCGTCCGTCCCGCCGAATTGACCAGCGTGCCGCCCGAGTCGATCTCCGCCAATTTGGTGGTCGCCGCCATCTCGCGGGCGCGGACCCGCAGCAGGTCGGAGCCCCTGATGACGAACGGCCCCCATTTGGAGTCGACGTCGAACACATATTGGAAATCCTCGACGCCGACGCGGGGCGCAATCGAGTAGTCGGGCCCCCGCAGCAGATCAGGCGGCAGCACCTGACTCGCCTGGAAGGTCGGCGGCTGCTCATAGGATCCGGCTTGTGTCGCCGCCGCGCTGAGCCCTGCGATGCAAACTATCGCGCCGAGATGGATCGCCGCGCGGGACAAAAACGGCCGGTTCTTGAGCACTTTCCCCCCACTCGACGGTCTTTGCCTGACCTTAGCCGGAAACCCTTCTGGCGAGAAGCGACGGTGGCCTGCCGTTGCGGTCGCATTGATCCAGGTCAAGGACCGCGGTGCGAAAACCTTTCCAAATCGGCAAGCTGTCGGCGACCGTTCATTGCGAGCCGGCGGAAAGGAGGGGACCGTGCCATTCTCCAAGACGCATTGGAACCGCCAACACGAATTGATGGACGATATGATGCACCGCGTCGGCCTCGACATCATTGCCGGGGTCAGTCGCGGCGGGTTTGTCGATGCGAATTGCACGTGCCGCTCCTGCCAGGATCACTCGGCTTGCAAGGAGTGGTTGCTGGTCGGCGCCGAGATCCTGCACGAGCCGCCTGAGTTTTGCCCGAACCTTACGTTCTTCGCCGCTGCAAAGCGCGACTAAGCGCGTCTTTGGCTTGTGGCCGCAACGGGAGCGCCTTAGAAGGTGCGAACGATTTCGCTCGCCACTAGCTCGTGCCATGGTGCCGCTCGCATGTCCGATATGAAGATTGCCGTGCTGGGCGCCGCCGGGCGCATGGGTCAGGCGCTGACCCGCACGCTCGCGACCACACCTGGCTGCGTCATCGCCGGCGGCCTCGAAGCTAAGAGCAACCCGGCCATCGGCCGCGATATTGGGGAGGTCGCGGGGATCGGCGCGGTCGGTGTCGCGATCAGCGACGATCCGTTGCCGCTATTCGCTTCGATCGACGGCGTGCTCGACTTCACCAGCCCGAAGGCCACCGTGACCTTTGCTGGGCTCGCCGCCCAGGCCCGCATCGTGCACGTGATCGGCACCACCGGCCTCACGGCCGAGGACGAAGCGAAAATCGAGGCTGCCGCCCGCCACGCCACCGTCGTCAAGGCCGGCAACATGAGCCTCGGCGTCAATCTGCTGGCCAACCTCACCACCCGCATCGCCCAGATTCTGGGGCCCGAATTCGACATCGAGATCCTGGAGATGCATCACCGGCATAAGCGCGATGCGCCGTCCGGCACCTCGCTGATGCTGGGCCGCGCCGCGGCGGCAGGACGGAACATCTCGCTGCAAGACCGGAGCGTCCGCACCCGGGACGGCGATGTCGGCCCACGGCGCGAGGGCGATATCGGCTTTGCCGCGCTTCGCGGTGGCGACGTGGTGGGCGAGCACAAGGTGATCTTTGCCGGCCCCAGCGAGCGGATCGAGCTCACCCACATCGCCACCGAGCGCGATATTTTTGCCCGCGGCGCGGTTCGCGCGGCGCTCTGGGGGCGCGGCAAGGGCCCAGGCCTCTTCTCCATGGCCGACGTGCTTGGTTTCTAGCGGCCGATTCACGCCCTAAATCCCGCAAAAAGGGGTGGCAAAAATCGCCTAAATGAGCCGGAAAACCGATCTCCTCTTGAGCCGAAGCTTAACTTTCGGGCATTACTCTCCCCTCGCAAGGGCCGGCGCCGCGATGGCGGCTCAGGGGTAGATTCAGGTCGCATGTCTCCGCACCGTCTCAGCGAAATCGTCCGGGTCCCGGATAACGTGCTGGTCCTGGTGCGGCATGGCGAAAGCGAGTGGAACAAGCTTAACCGCTTTACCGGCTGGAAGGACGTCGACCTGACCGAAGAGGGCATCATCGAAGCCCATCGCGCCGGCGCCATGCTCGAGGAAGAAGGCCGCCGTTTTGACTTGGCCTTCACCAGCACCCTAAAACGGGCCACCAACTCGCTTAAGATCATTCTCGGCGAGCTGCACCAGGACGATCTCAACGTCATCAGGAACGCCGCGCTGAACGAGCGCGACTACGGCGACCTGATGGGTATCAATAAGGAGGAAGCCCGCGAACGCTGGGGCGCGGATCAAGTGCATATCTGGCAGCGCTCTTACGACATTGCGCCGCCTGGCGGCGAGAGTCTCAAGGACACCGAGGGGCGCGTGCTGCCCTTCTTCGAAAAACACATCGTCCCGGAGTTGGCCAAAGGCAAAAACGTGCTCGTCGTCGCCCACGGCAATTCGCTCCGCACCCTGATCATGCGGCTCGATCGGCTCACGCCGGATCAGGTGATGGAAGTCGAGATTGGCACCGGCAAACCACTGATTTACCGCCTGAACGCCGACGGCACCGTCGCCGAGAAGCGCGACCTCGCCGCCTAAGCCGACGCCGAACTCCGCGCCTCGGACAACGCCGCGTGCAGCGCCTCGGCAAAATCTTCGCGCTCATAATCGGACAGGAAGCTTGCGAAGACGAGGCGCTCGCCATGCGAGGCAAGCGACAGCACGCTCGATTTGCCGATGCGGGACTCGAGTGAGACGCGTACCCAATACGGATTGAAGCGCCAGGCTTGCGCCTTACCGGAAGGCTGCACCCGCATCACGGTCAACGCGTCATCGGTCAGGTCGACCGTCTCATATAGTCGGCCAGAGCGGTAATTCAGCTTGAAGGCGACATAGATCAGCAGCACGTCGAGGCCCATGAAGCCGATCACCGGCCACGCCCCGATCATGTAGAACAACAGACCCGTGCCGAAACTGACGAGGCAGACCGCGCCCATCAGCACCATGAAGCCGTTCGGCGAAAGCGACCGGTGCGGCGTCAGCAAGGCGCTGAACCGCGGTGCGGGCTCCGGAAGCTGTTGTGGATCGTTGGCTTGGTTATTCAATTGCTCAACTTGGCTGTTGTCCCATCAGTGGTAGACGTGAGGCCGTGGCGGTTCAACGAAAAAACAGCAAGATCGGCGCGCGCGCCAAGGTTAAGGCCCGCAAGGCCAAGCCTGCCGGCTCGCGGCTGACCGAAGCCGCGATCGACGAGATGTTCCAGAGGTTCCATAAGGCCAACCCGCATCCGAAGACCGAACTGCATTATTCCGATTCTTTCAGCCTGCTCGTCGCGGTCGTGTTGTCGGCGCAAGCGACCGACGCTTCGGTCAACAAGGCAACGCCCGATCTGTTCCGCGTCGCGGACACGCCGGAGAAACTCGCCAAGCTCGGCGAGGCTGAGCTCACTGAGAAGATCAAGACTATCGGCATCTACCGCAGCAAGGCCAAGAACCTCATTGCCCTCGCGGGCAAGCTCGTCGCCGAGTATGGCGGCAAGGTTCCCGCGAACCGCGAAGCGCTGGAGAAGCTTCCAGGCGTGGGCCGCAAGACCGCCAATGTGGTGCTGAACGTCGCCTTCGGCCAGCCCGTTATCGCCGTCGATACGCACATCTTCCGCGTCGCCAATCGCACCGGTCTGGCGCCCGGCAAGACTCCGCTCGAGGTCGAGCTCGTGCTCAACGAGGTCGTACCGGAGCGCTACAAGCATAACTGCCATCACTGGCTGATCCTGCACGGCCGCTATGTCTGCAAGGCGCGCAAACCCGAATGCTGGCGCTGCCTAATCAACGACATTTGCCTGTATGAACCCAAGTCGGCCGCTCCGCTCTGAGGACGACTCAATATTCGAAATTTGCACCGCCGGTCAGAAGCTTAACGCCAAAAATCGCCCGGCAACCACGCCCGCGAATATTGCGCAATCTTCACTCGAAAACCTTCGGCCTAGCGACTAAACTCCCGCGAAACGGGGAGGATTTCTCCATGCCGATCTTCTTCACCGCCGCAATCGATAAAGACATCACTAACGGCGAGAATTACTCCACCCATCCAATGGGCGCGGGACCGACGTCAGACGTCGAGTATCAGTTCGGCGGCGGCCTGATGGAAGGCACGCTGACGGTCAATAGCTGGAAATTTGGCTCGCTGACATCAGGCGAACTTACCACTAATTCCGACGTTCAAAATGTATCGGCCGATGGCGGAACTGTGCACGCATTGGGCACAGCAAGTGTCGCAGCAGCATCCAACGGCGGCACCTTCGATGCCCACAACGACATTACCGGCGGCGCGACGGCCGCGAGCGGCAGCCAGATCAATGCCGTGAATATTTTCGGCGGCGCGTCCGCGACGGGCGGCAGCACCATCACAGTCACCCAAGCCATCAGCGGCGATGTCAGCGCACAGGGAGACGGATCGTCGGTCACGGCCGCCGGCGACATCACCGGACTTGTCAATGTCGGTTCCAGTAATCTCGGCGGCGAAGTCGAGGCACAAAACCTTCACTTCACCGGCTATCAAAGCGCCTTGGTTTTCGGTGGAACGCTCACCATCGCGCATGATGTGGACTGGGGCGCGTCGGTCACCTCTGTCATCGATTTCCAAGGCGGTTTCGACATCGCGCTCGGCGGTACGGTGTCGGTCGGCGGCGCCATGACGCTCGGCAGCGTCGCCGGCCGCTACAACGGCATCACGATTGCCGATAGCGGCTCAAGCCTCGGCGTGACGGGCGCCTTCACGCTCGGCGACGCAGGCCGGGGCACGATGGACGTCAAGAATGGCGCGGTGCAGAGCTGGGGCAGCGTCGTTCTCGGCAACCAATCGACAGGCACCGGTGATCTCTACGTGCATAATTCCCACGGGCATGAAGGCGACACGACGTCGGTCTCCGTTCAAAATCTAACAGTCGCCGAGGCCTCCACGGTCAATTCCTTCACCAAGGTCCGTGCCGACACCGGTGGCACTGTGACCGTCTCGAATACGCTTCGCATCGGCCATTTGGCCGGCTCTTCGGGATTTGGAGATTTCGCAGGAGGCGGTCACCTCAACGTCACCGGCCAAAGCTTCATCGGCGACGCCGGTGCAGGTGACTTGAAGATAAGAACCAACGGATTGCACGGCTCGAGCTTCACCAGCTCCGCCAGGGTCACGCTTGGCGCACAGGCGACAGGTAATGGCAGCCTGACGATCGATGGCACGGGCAGCGACGTGCGCGTTGCCGCCTCGCTGACCACCGCCACCATCGAATCGATGACGGTCGGAGATGCTGGTTCCGGGAGCTTCACCGTCATGGGGGGAGCCCATGCCGATGTCACCCACGACATCAAGGTCGGCAATTCCGACGGCGGCACAGGTTCTCTTACGGTCACGGACAAGGGCACGCGGCTTGTCGCCGACACGGTGCAGATTTCCAACGGCGACGCCACCTCCACCTCCTGCCACAACTGGATCTATCTTCCCGGCGGCGAGGGAAGTCTCGACGTCGCCAACAATGGCTATCTCGAGATCAAGCACACGCTCGCGCACAATCCGGCAATTCTCGGTTACCACATCAAGGTCGAAACCGGCGGTAGGATGGAAATCGGCGCCGGCGCCGACGCCGTCGCCAATCAGATTAAGCTCAATGCCGGTGGCGTCTTCGAGGGTCATGGCGGCGTGCAGGTCGGACCGCTGGTCAAGGGCCTCTATGCCGGCACCATCGTCAATAACGGTCTGATTGACGCAAAGGAGGGCATCCTCGAGCTCGACGCGACGATGTCGGGGACCGGCATTTACAAGATCGAGGACGAGGCGTCGCTTTGGCTCAAAGGAAAATTCGCCGGCCACATCATTTTCAACGGCGGCGACGAAACCAACGTCTTGCTCTTCAACAAGCAGCTCTACACCACCGGCAAGACGGTCTCGACGTTCAACGGCAAGATTGGCGGACTCGCCGACGGCAACTCGATTGAGATCTTCACCTTCGGTGGGTTCAGCAACAAAGAGGACATAGCGCACACGGTCATCAGCGCGTCCAATCTTATCGTCGCGCTGACGAGCGGAAAGAAGTTGGTCTACCACCTCGATTCACCTGCCGCTGGCCATGCCTTTGTCGTGCGCTCTCTTCCTGACAATGGTGTCGGGCAAGTCGGAACTATCGCCCTCACCTACGCCGAGCAGAGCAATCAAATTTCCTTCGGTGTCGATGGCACCCCATCCAAGAATTCTTACATCAATTCGCTGATCGGCGGCTGGGAAGCCTGGAAGCCGAGCGCGGGTCCGATCACTTATTTCTTCGGCAACAGTGGCGATGTGCATGACGCGATCGACGTGCACGGCGACACATTTAATCTGCCTTGCGAGGATCCGACGGCTGTCGACTGGGTAGACACGCAACCCCTTGTCGACGCCCTGAATGCCTACGCGTCTGTCAGCGGATTGACATTCACTCAAGCTGCGTCCGCCGCGGACGCCAATCTCTGCTTCTGGAGCGTGCCGGAAATCCTCGGCACCCCTGCCGCTATCGGAGCGTCTGAGCGACTCACAGACCGGCCGGACGGCCATTTGTGGATCTACATCGACAATTCCGACCTATCGAACACCGACTTCGGCAGCCAAACGAGCACCGTTTTCCTTCACGAAATCGGTCACGCGCTTGGTCTCGAGCATCCATTCGATGGTGGTCATGAACACGATCGCAATCTTTTTCCCGGCGTCCTGCAGATCAAGGACGGCAACGGCAATGTCATCAACGGGACTCTTGGTCAGTTCGGCCTGAACCAGGACATCTTCACCGTGATGTCCTACAATCGCGGCTGGAACGGCGTTAGTCCCAACCCCTTGCCGCTCGACTATGGCGGCCAAGGCGCACTCGGTGCCTTCGACATCGCCGCACTGCAACTACTCTATGGCACAAACAACACGTATCACAACGGCGACAACACCTACGATCTGCCAGACACCAATGCCGTCGGCACCGGCTGGATGTCCATCTGGGATGCAGGCGGAACCGACACGATCAGTTTCGAGGGTGGGACACTCAAATCCACGATCGATCTTCGCGCCGCCACGCTCGCCGGCGCCAATGCCGGCGGATTCATCTCGAGTGTGCTCGGCATCGAAGGTGGCTTCACCATCGCCAAGGGCGCCGTCATCGAGAACGCCAAAGGCGGCGATAACGACGATAAGATCACCGGCAACGAATCCAACAACAAACTCGAAGGCAATGATGGCGACGACACCATCAACGGCAACGGCGGGGATGACACTCTGCTCGGCGGCGACGGTCATGACACGATTAACGGCGGCAAGGGTAATGACACGATCGAGGGTGGAAACGACGACGACATCTTGATTGCCGGGCCCAAGATCAGCGGAGGCGTGGATACACTCTCATACGAACACGCGAGCACGGACGTAACTGTCAGTCTGGCCAAGCAGGGCATCGAACAAGACACGCAAGGCGCGGGCCTCGACACCATCACCGGCTTCGAAAATCTCAAGGGGTCAGACTTCAACGACACCCTCACGGGCAGCTCCGGCGCTAACAAGATTGAGGGCGGCGAGGGCGACGACACGTTGAACGGCGGCGCCGGTCACGACATCCTTGCGGGAGGTGGTGGAAACAACTCCTTCGTCTTCAACGGTGCGCTGCTGGCTGCGAATTCAGATAACATTACGGACTTCATCCACGGCACCGATAAGATCAAGCTGGACAATGCCGTCTTTAAGGCGCTTGGCGCCGAGGGTCCCCTCGACAACAACATGTTTACGTTGGGCACGGCAACGACCCACGACCATCACATCATTTATGCCTCGGGCAGTCTGTTCTACGACAGCAACGGCGACGGTCCCGGCGGCAAGGTGCTGATCTGCACCCTTGACGGCGCGCCGGCCATCGACGCCGGCGACATTCTGGTGGTCTAGCAGGAAGACGGAACGGGCTGATCCAGCCCCGCACCCACGATTTAATCAAGCGCCGTTGCCGCGGTCCGCTGCCGGGATCAGCACGCTTAAGCGGTCGACCAGCCGCACCAACTCGCTCTGTCGCGAGATCTCGAGCTTCGAATAGATCTGCTTGAGCGTATCGCTCGCCGTCGATTGCGAGATGCCGAGCGCCTCCGCCGCCTCGGCGCGGGAATAGCCTCTGCCGATATAGGCCGCGAGCCGCGCCTCGGAGACAGTCAGTCCGAGCAGCCGGAGCTCGTGGATCGGTCCGGGTCTGGGGCCCCTCTCCGGATCGACGGCGATCACCAGGGCGGCGCCGCCAAGCGGCACGCCATCGGTGGCGTCCGCGGCGATCGGAATCGCCTGAAGCAGCAGCGGCTTCTTTCCGCTCGGGCGCATCAGGGCGACGGTTGCGGTCGGTGTCGTATCCGCATCGGGCTCGAACGTGGAATTCACCAACCGCGCCAAGACGCCTTGCTGAGCTTTGGACTGCGCCCTGAGCTGACCCTGGCTGACGCTCAGTCCGTCACCCATCAAGTGCTGGGCGTTGTCGTTGGCGTGGATGATGCTCAAGTCACGGCCCAACACGAACACGCCGCATTCAACCCGGGCTAATGCGGTGGACAAAGTGTGTTCGGTCGCGCGCGCGGCGGAAAGATGGGTCGAGACGAACAGGGCCCGCGCGGCGTGCTTGCCGAGCAGATTTAGAGTTTCGAGATCGCGCTTCTCGAACTGGCCGCGCTTGAGCGAGCGCTGCACGCTGAACGCCACCACGAAATTCGGCATCGGCGCCACGAGCTGGGCGGCGAACGCGCCGATCCCGTAAGATCTGAGAAACTCTTGACGCAGAGGATCGCGCGCGACTTCCTCGTCGGTGAACAGCTCGGCCTCGCAACAGACCCCGTCCTTGAGCTTGCGCGAAAAGATGCGCAGCACGCGACTGTCGTAACGCCACCATTCGCGCTGATACTCGATATTCGGCTCTTCGAGTGCGGGTGAGACGATCAACCCGGCGATGTTTCCCGGGGTAATCGGGATCATCGCCGTGCCTACGCCGCCGGTCGCCAGCGCAAACTGGTGAAGCGCGTCACGCCACAGCTCCGGCTCGACGGCGGCGCGGTAGAGCAGGTCTATCGTCTCAAGCGTCTCGGACGCCTCGGCCATGCCAAGTCCCAACCCAGGGTTCGATCCGCCGCTTCGCTATTCTACAACTCAAACGAGAGCTTAGGAAGTCCGCTATTGGTCACATGCCCCCTGATCAGGGGGCGCGCACGTAAATTGGATTAGTCAAACTCCCTCGGCGACCTCAGCTGCCTCGTGCTAGAAATTGCACAACCGTTGGCCGTAAACCTAAATCGCGTCGCATAGAGGACGTGGCTCCCGACGCGGCTTATCGCTTGAGCCGGTCGCCGACTAAGAGGAATACGCCATGCCGACTATCAACGATCCGCTTGGTAATGGAAGCAACTCGAATCTGGTCGGCAACGCCAACCAGAACGACATCATGTTCGGGCTTGGCGGGGACGACACGCTGGTTCCTCTGACGAACGAGCCCGGCTCGACCATCACCGAAACCGCGGATGGCGGCGAAGGGTTTGACACTCTCAAAGTCGATGCGACCGGCGAGACGGAGAAGCTCACCGCAGGGGTGTCCGTCACGGGCTACTTCGCCTCGACGCCGTCCAAGCATATCGGAATCAATGCCTACAACATCGAACGGGTGGATATCACCGGCGGCGGCAACGACGATTCAATCACCGGCTTGAACAACAACGACGTTCTGCGTGGTGGCGGCGGCAACGACACGCTGGACGGCAGTTACGGCTTCGACAGTTTCGACGGCGGCGCAGGTTTCGATACCGTCGACATGCGGTTCTGGAACGGCAACATCAATGTCGACCTTATCTATGAGGACGCCAATCACGGGCGCACCTACTTCGAAGACAATACGGGCCCAAACGACTATGAGACTCTCGCGTTCATCGAGAATATCAAAGCCGGCAACGGCGACGACAAACTCAGGGGGAACGCCAGCACGAACAAGCTCGAGGGCGGCGGCGGCAACGACCACTTCTACGTCACCTTTGGCTCCGACACAATCGACGGCGGCGCCGGAATCGACACTCTCAATTTTCTGCAGTTGAACCCAGCCACCACCGGGGCCATTACCGTCTCGCTGGCGCTTGGTTTCGCTTCCTACCAAAATATTCCGGACGTCCTCACCATCGACTCTATCGAGATCGTCGCCACCGGCAGTTCGAATGACATTCTGGTTGGCGATAGTCACAGCAATGCGCTCGCTGCCAATGACGGCGTCGATACGCTAAGCGGCGGCGGCGGCGACGACGTGCTGTTCGGCGGCGAGGGCAACGATCTCGTGTTCGGTGGCGAGGGTAACGACGATCTCGAAGGCAATGAAGACAACGATCGCGTCCTCGGCCAAGGCGGCAATGACGATCTGCACGGCAATGAAGGGAACGACATCCTTGTCGGCGGCACCGGTAAGGATGACCTGACGGGCGGCGACGATCGAGACACTTTCGATTTCAACGACAAGGTGGATAGCAGGGTTGGCGCCACCAAGCACGACGTCATCGTTGATTTCGACCGCACTGAGCGTGACAAGATCGACTTGAAGAATATTGATGCAAACACCCATCACGCGGGCAATGACCAGTTCGCTTTCTTCATCGGCAAGGCCAACTTCCATGGACGGGAGGGCGAGCTCCGGTACCGCGGTGGCTTGCTGCAAGGCGACGTGGACGGCGACGGTAAAGCGGACTTCGAGATCTATTTGTACGGCGCTCCGAAGCTGATGAAGCTCGACATCATTCTCTGACGTCGGTCCTAGCGTCCCGTCGTCAAGTCCGCGCGATATCCTTGTACATGTGCACCATGAACGCGGTAGCGAAGAGCGGCGTCAGCAGGTTCAGGATCGGCACCGATGCTAAGCCGGCGATCACCAATCCGCACAGAAATACCGTCATTCGGTTCGCACGCCTGAGCTGCCGCGCCTCGACAACCGGCACATGGCGCATCGCCGCCATCTCAAAATATTCACGCCCGAGCAGGTAACCGTTGCCGACATAGAACGCGATCAGGTTGATCCCCGGCACCAGCAGCAGGAACAGCGCGATCAGGTTGACCGCGACGACGACCACAAAAAATTTTAGCGAGATCCCTATCGATTGCAGCGTCGCCAGCTCATGCCCCGGTTTGTCTCCCGGGTAATAGACCCGCTCGACCTCGCTCGCGATGTCGTCAAGATAGAGGCCGGCGATCAGCGAGGTGACCGGCGGGATGAGAAAAATCGAGCCCGCCACCAGCGCGAGCCCGCCAAGCCACTCGATCGTCGTCTCGACCCAGCCCGGCAGCGTGACGAAATGCGCAAACACCCACTCCGCGGCGATGATCAGCACGACCAGCAGCGCGATGGTGAAACCCACGCATTTCAGCAGGATCGTCCGGAAGGGCGGCGTGAACAATTGCTGGAAGGCTTGACCTGCGGCGGTGAGCATGACGTGGTCCCTCTCTCGCGAGGCCGCGAATATAGTGGGGCCCGCGCGAGATACCAGGGCGAAGCGAGGAGGCAGGGAACCGATGGCGGAGAAGCTCTACGACGTGGTTGGCATCGGCAACGCGATCGTCGATATCATTGCCCGCGCCGATGACGGCTTCCTCTCCAAGCACGACCTCGCCAAGGGCTTCATGCGGCTGATCGATGCCGAGGAGGCCAATCGCCTCTATGCGGCGATGGGCCCGGCGGTGGAGCGATCCGGCGGCTCCGCGGCCAACACCATTGCCGGCCTCGCCTCGTTCGGTGCGAAATGCGGCTTCATTGGCCGGGTCGCATTGGACCAGTTCGGCGGCATCTTCCATCACGACATCCGCTCCCTCGGGGTCGCCTACGACACGCCGCCTGCGGTCGACGGTCCGCCGACTGCCCGCTGTCTGATCCTGGTGACGCCCGATGGCGAACGCACCATGAACACGTTTCTCGGCGCGAGCGTCGACTTCACCTCCGCCGACGTCGACCGGAGCCTGATCGAGCGGGCCACGATCGTCTATCTGGAGGGCTACCTGTTCGACCGCAAGCCCGCCAAAGCCGCCTTCCGCGATGCGGCGGGCATCGCCAAATTGGCCGGTGCCAAGGTGGCGCTGACTCTTTCGGACGCATTCTGTGTCGACCGGCACCGCGCAGATTTCCGCGATTTTATTCGCACGGCCGCCGACATCGTGTTTGCCAACGAGGCGGAGATCACGGCGCTTTATGAGGTGAATAGTTTCCAGGAGGCCGCCGACGCGGCTCTGCAAGACTGCGAGATGGCGGTGCTCACCCGCTCCGAGGCCGGCTCGGTGATCGTCGCGTCCGGCGAAACCATCCCGGTCCGGCCGGAAAAGGTTGAGGCTGTGGTGGATGTTACCGGCGCTGGCGACCTCTATGCGGCCGGTTTCCTGTTCGGCCTCACCAAGGGCCTGCCGCTTTCGACTTGCGGGGCGCTGGGCAGCCTGGCGGCCGCGGAGGTGATCGGCCATATCGGCGCCCGGCCCGAGACCTCATTGCTGGCGCTCGCGCAGTCGCGCGGACTCCTCGAGGCCTCAGCGTAACCCCTTATTTGCTGTTGCTTTTCTGTCACGCCGGCGGGAAATCAGATTCCCTGCGTTACAGTGGCGCAGCATCCTGTTATCTTTTGTCGACGATTGGTTCGCTGGGGGGCATTCCATTGCATAATTCGACGCGACTGCTCGCAACTGTTGCGCTGAGTGCGGCAGCGCTCTCGTTGGCGCAGTCGGCTCGGGCGCAAGACGCTACGCTGGCGACCGACGGCGGGACGATCCTTTCGGTCGGCGGCGGCGCTCAGCTGCTTCAGCTCCCCGACATCAACTTCACCTTCCTGACAAGTCCGGGGAACGGTGCGGTCATTCACAAGCAAACCAACAGCGATCTCGACGACTATGGCGGAGCGATCAATGGCACGGTCGAGACGCCCCTCGGATGGTGGGGCGGGACTCGCGTCACCGGTGTCGTGTCTGGCTTCTGGGCTAATGTCCAGGATACGGATCGCAAGAATTGCGTCAGCTCGGCTAACGCGATCTGCACCGTCGAGAACATCATCGATACGCCAGGGCCTGACAGCGCGACATTCCCGCGCTTCACCACCAAGACCGACCGCGATGTCGATTTCTGGGGTGTCAACGGTGAGGCCCGCTTCGGCAGCCGGCCCGCGCCGCTGCCGGATTCCGGCGGCTATCTGTTCCATTTCGGTTATGTCGGCATCGGCACCGACGTTCGCGGCATCGACCAAGACAACCGCCTGAGACTCGATGCCCCCGGTGCCGGTTCGCTGAAATACACCGAGACGCTCGACACGACCTATTGGGGCGGCTTCATCTCGATCGGCGGCGAATACAATATTCTCGGCTACATCTCGCATGGCAGCTTCCTCGGCTTGCGCTCCTTCGTGACTCTGAAGGGCGGCATCTACGATGCCAACACCGACTATAACGGCAAGTTCGCGCCTCCCGGATTCACGCCGACGAAGCTCGGCCTGTCCGACGACCAAGTTGCTTTCATCGGCAGCGCAAGTTTTGAGACCCGCAAGCAGTTCGGCCCGCGCACGAGCCTGTCGCTGCTCACCGATTACGAATGGTACTCCTACGCGCCGCAGATGAGATATGTCGATGCCGACGTCGGCTGCGCCGGCCCGGGCACCAATTGCGCCGGTGGGATCTCTCGCACCCATATTAGCGACGACGACGCGTTCGCCGTTCGCACCACGCTGAGACTGAATATCGGACTCGGGCCGACCGCGCTTTACCCCGCCAAATAGGATGTGATCGGCGAGGTCGCGTTAGCGGGCTGGCGCGCCTTGGGGGATAGAGAGCCCTCCATGAGAATGATCTGTCGCATCACGGCCACAACCTTGCTGTGGGCCGCTAGCGCTTGGTCCGCATACGCCCAGGACATGGCGACGCAAACGGTCGCCGGCACCACGATCTCGATCGGGGGCGGCGCGCAATATCTCTCTTTGCCTGACGTCCGGTTCAACTTCACTACCGACAACACCGGCAAGACGCTGCGCAAATACAACGACAGCAATTTCGAAGAATATGGCGGCGGCATCACCGGCCGGGTCGAGACCCCGCTGGGACAATGGGGCTCGCGCACGGTGTTCGGTGCGGTGCACGGCTTTTATTCCTCGCTCGAGGACAGCGACCGTCATAACTGCCAGCCTGGCGGCACCAACAGCTGCGCGTACGACAACATCATCGACACGCCTGGCCGCGACAAATTCCCTGCGCTGAGCGCAACTGGGGGATTTGGCGACCTGCTCACCAACACGAGCCGCGACGTCAACAATTGGGGTCTGGCCGCCGAAGCTAAGTTCGCCGGCCCAGAGCGCAACTCCGGCATGATTCGCAGCCTGTTCTGGGCGGCAGGCGCCGACGTGCGGGGGCTCGATCAGGACATCGGCATTCACGGCAACGACGATCTGCAAGGCCGCATTTTCAACTATCGCGAAAGCCTCGACACCACTTACGCCGGCGGCTACGCGGCAATCGGCGGCGAGTATTCGCTATTCCCCGCTCTTTCAAACGGATGGGGCTTGCGCTCTTTCGTTACCGCACAGCTCGGCGTTTACAACGCCGATGTCGATTATTCCGGTCGCTACCAGACGCCGGCGAACGCGCGGTTCGGCGTGCCGGCAGGAAGCACCCGGCTCGGCCTCTCCGAGGACCACGTCGCCGTGATCGGCGGGTTGAAGTTCGAGACGCGCAAGCAATTTGGCCCACGCACCAGCCTGTCCTTGCTGACCGACTATGAGTGGTATTCCTGGGCGCCGGAAATGCACTACAACGACAATGACGTGATCGGCGGTGTGGATGCGTTCCCCGGCAAGTTTACGCGCACCAGCATCGGTGACGACGGCGCCTTCTCGGTCCGGACGTCGCTGCGGCTGAATATCGGACTTGGCCCTCGCCAGCTCTATGCCGAGCCGCTCAAATAGCTTCAGCGGTCCGTCAGAGCTTTCGCAACGCGACCATCTCGACGGCGTGATCCACGCCCTTGCGCAAGATCAGATCCGCGCGCTGTCGCGTCGGTAGAATATTCTCCTGCAGATTGACGAGATTAATGGAGCGCCAGATCGAAAGTCCGGTCGCCCTCGCTTCCTCTTCCGAAAGCGTCGCGTAGCGGTGGAAGTAGGATGCCGGATCGCGGAACGCCGTCTGCCGGAGCCGCAGGAAGCGCTCGACGTACCAACTCTCAACAAGTTCTTCCGCAGCGTCGATATAAATCGAGAAATCGAAGAAGTCCGAGACGAACGGAATGGCCTTTCCGTCCCTTGGCAGCTTGGCCGGTTGCAGCACGTTCAGTCCCTCGACAATGACGATGTCGGGTCGCTCGATCACGATCGATTGGTCGGGCAGCGAGTCGTAGATCAGGTGCGAATAGACCGGCGCTTCGAGCCGTTCCCGTCCCGACTTCACATCGGCAAGGAAGGTCAGCAGCCGCTCCACGTCATAGCTCTCGGGAAATCCCTTGCGGTTCATCAAGCCGCGTTGCTCGAGCAGCGCATTGTTGAACAGGAAACCGTCGGTCGGCACCAGCTCGACGCGGGGATGACTCGGCCAGCGTGCCAGCAGCGCCTGTAGCACGCGCGCCGTCGTGCTCTTCCCGGCCGCGACGCTGCCCGCAAGCCCAATGATGAACGGCATCTTGCCGTCGCCTTTGCGCAGGAACCGCGTGGTCGCCCCGTGCAGCTCCTGCGTTGCCTCGACATAGAGATTGAGCAGGCGGCTTAAAGGCAGATAGACCTCGACCACTTCCGGCGTCGATACCGGCTCGTTCAGACCGCCGAGATTGTCGAGCTCGGCCTCCGACAGCGGCATTGGCGTGTCGGCACGAAGCCTCGCCCACTCCTCGCGGCTATATTCGACATAGGGTGAGAACGCGACGGCCGGACGCGGAGACATGGCAACACGCTAACGCTCGCGCCTCAGCGCGAAACGGCCTTTGGCCTTTTCTGCTCGATGCCGGTCGGGCCGCCCATCCGCCGCTCGATCTCCTTCAGCACGTCGTCGAAGGTCACGCCGCGGCACTCCAGCACCACGAGCAAATGATAGATCAGGTCGGCTGCCTCGCCGATCAGCGCTTCGTCGTCTTGCGCGATCGCCGCGATGGCCGTCTCCACCGCCTCCTCGCCAAGCTTCTTGGCCGGCTTGATCGGCGCGCTGTCGATCAGCCGCCGGGTGTAGGACTCTTCCGGCCTGGCTTTCCGGCGGGCCTTGATGGTGGCGGCCAAGCGATTCAGCGTGTCCTTGCTCATATCTTGGCTCATACACCGGTCGCGCCCGTCATGGAATAGCTTCGCCGCAGATATCCTGAGAAAAACCATGCCATTCTGCCCTTTCGGGGGCAGACGGACCTGCTTCAGGCGTCCAGCCGGACCGGCAGACCAGCTTCGGCCATGTGCCGCTTGGCTTCGCCGATCGTGTGCTCGCCATAGTGAAAGATCGATGCGGCGAGCACCGCCGAGGCGTGACCCTGGCGCACGCCATCGACCAGATCATCCAGGCTGCCGACCCCGCCGCTCGCGATCACCGGTACGGGCACCGCGTCGGCGATGGCGCGGGTTAGCTCGAGATCGAAACCCGCCCGCGTCCCGTCGCGATCCATCGAAGTCAGCAGGATCTCGCCCGCGCCGAGCGACACCACTTCTTTAGCATAGGCGATCGCCTCGATGCCGGTCGCTTCGCGGCCGCCATGGGTGAAAATCTCGAAGCGTGTCTTTTCGCCCTCCCCCGGCACGCGCTTCGCATCGATCGCGACGACGATACACTGCGCGCCGAATTTCTCCGACGCGGCGCGGACCAGACTCCGGTCCTTCACCGCCGCCGTATTGATCGAGACCTTGTCGGCCCCAGCTTCGAGCAGCTTGCGCACGTCTTCGACCTCACGCACGCCGCCGCCGACAGTGAGCGGCATGAAGCATCGTTCTGCCGTGCGCAGCACCACGTCGAGGATCGTACCGCGCTTCTCGTGGCTCGCGGTGATGTCGAGGAAGCAGAGCTCGTCGGCGCCTGCTTCGTCATAGGCGCTCGCCGCCTCGACCGGGTCGCCGGCATCGCGCAGATCGACGAAATTGATGCCCTTGACGACTCGTCCGTCTTTGACGTCGAGGCAGGGGATGACGCGAATTTTCAGCATGGCTCAGGTCGCCTGCGTCTTCCGGTGCCGCGCCCTGTAAACGATGAAGACGATGACTGCCAACACCAGCCAGCCGAGCAACAGCATTGCCCCGACCGGGATCGTGTACAGCGACAGATAGGCCCATTGCTGAGTCTCGTAGATCCATTGCCCCTGATCCTGGCCATCGACCATGCAGGGAATAGCGCGAGTGAATTCCACCTCGCAGCCATGCATTCGGCCATACCATTCCGCGCCCATGCCGATCGCGGTTGGGAACCACATGAAGATCAAAATCAGGATCAGCAGGATGATGAAGATGGCGCGGCGCATGATTACTTTCCTCTCGTCCTAACTATCTACACGGCTTGCGGCAATCAGCGCCAGCGCTTCGCGCGGATCGAGTCTGTCGTCGTACAGCGCCCTGCCGGCGATGGCACCCGCGAGCGTGCCGAATTGTGGCTCGAGCAGGCGTTTGACGTCGTTGATCGAGGCAAGGCCGCCACTCGCAATCACGGGGATCGTGACCTCCCGCGCCAGCGCGGAAGTCGCGTCGAGATTGAGCCCGGCGAGCACGCCGTCTCGCGCGATGTCGGTATAGATGATGGCGGCCACGCCGCAATCCTCGAACTGGCGCGCGAGATCGACCGCATCGAGCGCGCTGGTTTCGGCCCAGCCTTCGACCGCGACCTTGCCGTCCCGGGCATCGATCCCAACCGCGATCCGCCCTGGAAATTTACGGCACGCTTCGCGCACGAGATCAGGGTCGCGCAGAGCGGCCGTGCCGAGGATCACGCGCGTGATGCCCTCGCCGAGCCAGGCTTCGATCGTCGCAAGGTTGCGGATGCCGCCGCCGAGCTGCGCCGGGATCTTCACCGCGCGCAAGATCGAAGCCACGGCAAGCGCATTGACCGGCTTCCCGGCAAACGCGCCGTCGAGGTCGACGAGATGCAGCCATTTGAAGCCCTGAGTTTCGAATTCCCTGGCCTGAGCCGCGGGATTGACGTTGAAGATGGTCGCGCTCTCCATCTCGCCGCGCCGAAGCCGCACGCAATTGCCGTCTTTCAGGTCGATGGCGGGATAGAGGATCATGGCCGCCACTTCAGGAAATTGGCGATCAGCGACAGCCCGAGCTTCTGGCTCTTCTCAGGGTGGAATTGACTCCCGGCCATATTGTCTTTGGCGACGAAGGCGGTGATCGGTCCGCCATAATCGGTGGTCGCGACCAGCGCGTCCTCGTTCGCCGGCACCAGATGATAAGAGTGCACAAAGTATGCGTGCAGCCCCTCATCGCCCGAAGCGATGCCGTCGAGCAGATCATGCTGTCGTCGCAAGCGAAGCGTATTCCAGCCCATATGCGGAATCTTGAGCGAGGAGTCCGAAGGTTCGATCGCTCGCACCTCGCCATCGATCCAACCGAGACCCGGCGTGACGCCGTGCTCAAGCCCTCGCGTCGCCATCAATTGCAAACCGACGCAGATGCCGAGGAACGGCTTGCCCTTTTCAATCACTTCCTCTTCCAGAGCTTCGATCATGCCGGGAATGCGGGCGAGCCCTTGCTTGCAATCGGCGAAGGCTCCCACTCCCGGCAGCACGATGCGCTCGGCACGAGCGACATCGCCGGGCTCCGCCGTCCTTTCCAGCACAGTGGGATCCGAAGCTTGGAATTCACGTGACTTGAAGTCG